>WNGA01003796.1_pt1 | contig 22567 bp, 19 predicted proteins | sample 5400061 | NCBI WGS metagenome assembly WNGA01 (sample SAMN13153366, study PRJNA577476) | soil metagenome | isolation source: 100 cm soil or saprolite under grassland replicate 2 | place: USA:California | collected 2016-06-15
TACGCGTCCGTGCTGATCGTGCTGATGGTCGTCGCGGTGATGCTGATTCGGCTCATCGTCGGCAAGCGTGAAGTGTCGCGGCGCGAAATACCAACCGTGGCGTAGGAGTTGAACAACAGTGTGCAGATATGCGGTTTAGGGGCGGGTTACGGCCAGAAGCGGCCTTTGCCGATCGATTCGCTAACGGTTGAGTGGTGATCCGGAGCGGACATTCGCCCTCTGCTGTGTCACGACCCGACCCAGTTGCAATCCGCGCGTGGTGGATGAGCCTGCATGCCCTCACTGAATCTTTCCGGTTCGACTCTGGCACCAGGAGCCCGCATTCGGCACGGTTCGCAAAAACGCGAACTGCCATCAGTCGACATACGCTGGCTACTTTCATGCGAACTGAGACGGGATACGCGGTCGCAGCGCGCGCAGTTGAAGCAACTGCACCGACGACCTCTCGATGGTTACGGTTCGCCTTCCGGCCCAGCTCGTCACGACGAGCGTCGCGAAGGCGCGCGGTCGCCCGCGCAGGCCGCCAAGTGAGTCGCGTTAACCAGAAGCACGCGCGGGACGCCGCGTGGGGACCCCTGCAATCGGCCGTGCTTGAGCACAGGTTCGTCCGAACGGTCGATGGGCATGTCCGCACCTGTGAGTTAGCATTTTTGCTACCCCACCTGCGAAACAACACTGCGTCGCCCATGTACGAGCGCTCCCACCTTCTGGCCAGGAATCTCGTCGTGTTGACGAGCGCGTGCGACACGACGCACTCGCGATCCCTCGCGCGGGATCGCACGCTGCAACTCCTCGTGGCCGATCTGGTGGCCGCGCGCACCGCGGCGGGCATGACGCAAGAAGAAGTCGCCGTGAGAATGTGGACCACGAAAAGTGCCGTGTCCCGTCTGGAAAGCGGCGTGCGGACGCGGCCGACGTTGAGAACCATCGAAAGGTATGCGCTTGCAGTGGGCGCGCGGATCGAGATCCGCGTGCGAGCGGGACGATAGCCTTCGGGCTCCACCCCGGACGCAACACCGTACTTCCGCTTTGGGTCGAACTCGGTCGCTGACAGAATGCCTTTCAATGTGATCGAACATTGTTTGTCAGGTCCCGATTAGGACACTTTAATCTGCCGTAAGCATCTTCGATTCGCATGTGGCGTTCCAGCAAGCGGCCGAGCTTCAACGGCTCAAAGTAAACGTTCCAGATTCCGTCACTCAGGCAATACGCCAAGGCGCACCCACCACGCAGAGAGCTGCGACCGGCGCGCAAACCAGCAATTATTGGGAGCGAGGATTGCGCGTTGTAACCATCCGGTTAATAATCGCCGGATGTCCGTCACCATGCTCCGTGCGCCGCCCCGGCGCGTCCCGAAGCCCGCACCGCGCCTGCAGCGCGACGCCGTGCGCACGCAGACGGCGATCCTCGATGCAGCGACTCGCGAATTCGCCGCGCACGGCCTCGGCGGCGCGCGCGTCGACCGCATCGCGCTTCGGGCGCGAACGAACAAGCGGATGCTCTACTACTACTTCGGCGGCAAGGACGATCTGTTCCTCGCTGTGCTCGAGCGCGCGTACGAGCGCATCCGCGCCGAGGAGCAGGCGCTTCATCTCGAAGGCTTGCCGCCGGCCGACGCGATCCGCCGGCTGATCGAGTTCACGTGGGACTATTTCCTGCGTCATCCGGAGTTCATCACGCTGCTCAACACGGAGAACCTGCATCGCGCCGAGCACGTGAAGCGCTCGCGCAAGATTCGTGATCTTCATTCGCCGCTCGTCGCGATGATCTCCGACGTGCTCGCGCGCGGCGAACGGGAGCGAGTCTTTCGCCGCGGCGTCGATCCGGTGCAGCTGTACGTGTCGATCGCCGCCCTCGGCTATTTCTACCTTTCGAACAATGCGACGCTGTCGGCGATCTTCGGCCGCGACCTGCGCTCGCCGCGGGCGCTCGCCGCGCGGCTCGCGCACGCGACGGCCCTGGTCCAAGGCTATCTGGAGCGCAGATGAACGTTTGCCTACCGGGGTTGCGCCGGCGTCGCGGCCAGCCTATGCTAATTAACCAACCGGTTAGCACCCGCCTGCGCGACCAGACGCCGCAGCGGGACGCGAGATCACGCGAGCCGTTTCGGCCCGCTCCACACGCCCCGAGGAGGACTCGATGCAACGCCGCACCCGTATGCTGATCCAGGCTGCCATCGCTGCGCTTGCTGCGCTGTTCTTCGCCGCTTGCGCGCAAGCGCAGGCAACGTGGAAGCCCGCGAAGCCGATCACGATCATCGTGCCGTGGGCCGCCGGCGGCTCGACCGACCAGGTGACGCGCGTGACCGCCGCCGAGATCGAGAAGGCGCTCGGACAGAAGGTCGTCATCGTCAACCAGCCGGGCGCTTCGGGCTCGATCGGAACGAAGAACGCGATCGAAGCGCCGAAGGACGGCTACACGTGGACGGCGGGCGCCGCGCAGGATCTCGGCACCTATGCAGTGCTCGGCATGCTCGACACGAAGATCCAGGATTGGGCGCTCTTTCTCAACGTCGCCAACGTCTCGACGCTGTCGGTGAATCCCGCCACGCCGTACAAAAGCGCAACCGAGCTGATCGATGCGATGCGTGCGAAGCCCGGCCAGGTGAGCATCGCGACGGCCGGCGTGAACTCGAGCGGCCACAGCGCAATGGAGGCGATCGCGAAAGCCGCCAACGTCAAGTACAAGCACGTCACCTACGACGGCGGCAATCCGGCCGTCGTCGCAACCGTCGCGGGCGAAACCGAAGCGACGACGCAGCTCACCGTCGAGCAGGCGGAGATGATCCGCGGCAAGAGGCTGCGGCCGCTCGCGGTGATCGGCGACAAGCCGGTCGAGATCGACGGCTACGGCACGATCGAGCCGCTCACCAAATGGCTGCCGAACTTCAAGGCGCCGGCGAACTACTTCGGCATCTTCATCCCGAAGGGCGTTCCGCCCGAGGTGATCGCAACCGTCGAGAAAGTGTGGAACGACCAGATCAAGAACTCGGCGGCGCTCAAACAATATGCAACCAGCCGCGGCGCACAATTCGCGCCGTACGCCGGCGCCGAAGCGCAGACGGCGGTGATGCCCGCCGTGCAGGCGAACGCGTGGGCAGCCGCCGACACCGGCAAGGCGAAGGTGTCGCCGGAGACGCTTGGCATCGCGCGCCCGTAACGATTCGAATCGGCGGCCGGCGGGCGAACATCCGGCCGGCCTCTTCGATCTTGCGATGACCACCGAGGTCTATCCCGCATCGCCGCGCGCCGACCTGATCGGCGGGCTCATCTGGATCGCACTCGGCAGCCTGATCGTCGTGATGTCGTGGCAGATGGACCGGCTCGAGCAGCAGGGCGCGAGCATACACACAGCGCCGGGCTTGTGGCCCGGCATCGTGGGTCTCGTGCTCGCCGCGCTGGGCGGCGTGCTCGCAGTGCGCTCGATACGACGCGCGCGCCGCACCGGCTGGAGCGCCGGCGAGCCCGAGGAAGCCGAGCTCGCATCCAGATCGAGCTTCGCGCTCGCGGTGGGATTGTTCTTCGTCTACGCGCTGCTGCTCGTCGGCCGCGGCCTGCCGTTCTGGCTCGGCACGACGCTGTTCGTGTCGGTGTTCGTGTTCCTCTTCCAATACGCGGCGCGCAACGCGGCCGGAACGCTCTTGCGTGGCGCCATTGTGGCAATTGTTTGTGGCGCCGCGACGGCGCTCGCCGTCACGCTCGTATTCGAGCAGCTGTTCCTGGTTCGCCTTCCGTAGAGCATCCGGAATCGCATCGTGTTCGACGGCCTCATCGCGTTCGGTCATTCGCTGTGGAGCTTCCTCGATCCGCTGTCGATCGGACTGATCCTGCTGTCGTCGCTCGTGGGCGTCATCATCGGCGCGCTGCCGGGATTGACGGCAACGATGGGCATCGCATTGATGACCACGCTCACGATCAAGATGCCATCGAACCAGGCGTTGCTGGTGCTGATCTGCACGTACGTCGGCGCGATCTACGGCGGCTCGCGCTCGGCGATCCTGCTCAACATTCCTGGGACGCCCGCCTCCGCCGCATCGTGCCTCGACGGCCACGCGCTCGCGAAGCAAGGACTCGCCGGCCGCGCGATGGGCATCGCGACGTCCGGCTCGGTGCTGGGCACACTGATCGGCATGTTCTTCCTCGCGCTGTTCACGCCGGTGCTCGGCAACCTCGCGCTGAAGTTCGGCGCATACGAGTTCTTTTGGCTCGCACTCTTCGGCGTCGTCATCGCCGGCACGCTGACCGGCAACGATCCGCTCAAGGGATGGATCGCCGGGCTCGTCGGGATCTTCACCGCGGCGATCGGTCAGGAAGCGATCTACGCGTACGATCGCTTCACGTTCGGCGACCGCAATCTCGCCGGCGGCTTCCAGCTCGTGCCGGCGCTCGTCGGCGCGTTCGGCATGGCGGAGCTCATCATGTCGGTGCGCGAGAAGCCGGTTCCGGTCAAGATCAATCCGTTCGACTCGGTGATTCCGAAGCTCGCCGACGTGACGCAATATTGGCGCACGATTCTTCGCTCGGGCATCATCGGCACGTTCATCGGCATTCTGCCCGGCGTCGGCGAGGACGTCGCTGCATGGTCGTCGTACGCCGCTGCAAAGCGGGTGAGCAAGGAGAAGGAGAAATTCGGCAAGGGCTCGATCGACGGCCTGATGGCCGCCGAGACCGGCGACAACGCATGCGTGCCGGGTGCGGTGATTCCGGTGCTCACTCTCGCGGTTCCCGGCTCCGCGCCGGCTGCGGTGCTGATGGCCGCGATGCTGATCCACGGCGTGCGGCCCGGCCCGATGATCATGATCGAAGCGCCGTCGTTCGTCTACGACGTCGTCGCGATGATGCTGTTCGCCACGCTGGGCATCCTGCTCTACGGCCTCACGCTCACCGGATTCCTGATCCGCGTGCTGATGGTGCCGAAGCCGATCATCCTGCCGATCATCTTCGTGCTGTGCGTCGTCGGCTCGTACGCGATCTCGTCGCGGCTGTTCGACGTCTGGGTCATGCTCGGCTTCGGCGTGCTCGGCTACTTGATGCGCCTGTACAAGTATCCGGTCGCGCCGCTCGTGCTGGGCATGGTGCTGGGCGACCTGATGGAAAAAGGCGCTCGTCGAGGGCTCGTGCTGTCCGACGGCGATCTGACGCCGTTCTTCACGCGTCCGATCTCCGCTGCGCTGTGGATCACGATCGCGGCCGTTATCTTGATGAAGATTCCGGGGCTGCGCGACGGCATCGGGCGCCTGTTCGGCCGCCGCGCGAGCTCGACAACCGGTTAGACATGCGCATCGCGCTGTGCAACGAGGTGTTGTCGGGCCGCGACTTCGCATCGCAATGCGCGTACGCGGCCGCGCTCGGTTACGACGGAGTCGAAGTCGCGCCGTTCACGCTCGCCGACGATCCGCTTGCGATCGACGCTGGCGCACGTACGTCGATACGGCGTGCCGCCGTCGATGCCGGCATCGCAATCACCGGGCTGCACTGGCTGCTCGTCGCGCCGAAAGGGCTGTCGATCACATCGCCCGATGAAGCCGTTCGAACACGAACGATCGAGGCGATGCGCTACATGGTCCGGCTGTGCGCCGATCTTGGCGGACGCTATCTCGTGCATGGATCGCCCGCGCAGCGGCGGATTCCCGCGGGCGAATCGCATGACATCGCGTGGCGCCGCGCACGCGACGCGTTCGCGGCGGCGGCGCAGTCGGCCGAAGCGCTCGGCGTCATCTACTTGATCGAGCCGCTGCCGCGCGATGAGACCGATCTCGTCAACACGCTCGACGAAGCCGCCGCGATGGTGCGCGAGATCGGCTCGCCGGGTCTTGCGACGATGCTCGACACGAAGTCGGCGGCGCTCTCCGAAACACGGCCGGTCGCTGAAATCGCCGCGCAGGGCCTCGCGCAGCGACTCATCGCGCACGTGCAGCTCAACGATCGCAACCGCCGCGGGCCCGGACAGGGCACGGATCGATTCGCGCCGGTGCTCGCCGCGCTTGTGGCCGGCGGCTACGCGGGCGACATCGCGATCGAGCCGTTCGACTACGTCCCCGACGGCGCGGCGTGCGCGGCGCGCGCGATCGGCTACGTGCGAGGCCTGCTCGAGGCGCTGGCATGAACTTCACTTCGTCCTGTTGCGGAGCGGGCACCGATGGTTGAGCGGCGACTGGGCATCATCATGAATGGCGTCACAGGACGCATGGGCATGAATCAGCATCTGATTCGCTCGATCGTCGCGATCCGCGCGCAAGGCGGTGTCGCGCTCGCGAACGGCGAGCGCGTGATGCCTGACCCGATCCTGATCGGCCGCAATGCCGACAAGCTGCGCGCGCTCGCGCAAGCGCATGGCATCGCGCGCTACGATACCGATCTCGACCGCGCACTTTCAAATTCCGACGACACCGTGTTCTTCGACGCGGCGACCACGCAAATGCGGCCCGCGCTCATCAAGCGCGCGATCGCGGCCGGCAAGCACATCTACTGCGAGAAGCCGATCGCGACGACACTCGACGAGGCGCTCGCCATCACGCGCGCCGCCGAGCGTGCGGGCGTCAAGCACGGCGTCGTGCAGGACAAGCTGTTCCTGCCGGGACTCGCGAAGCTGCGGATGGTGCGCGACGCAGGATTCTTCGGCCGCATGCTGGCGGTGCGCGGCGAGTTCGGCTACTGGGTTTTCGAGGGCGATCTGCAGCCGATCCAGCGCCCGTCGTGGAACTACCGCGCCGAGGACGGCGGCGGCATCATCCTCGACATGCTATGCCACTGGCGCTATGTGCTCGACAACCTGTTCGGCGAAGTGAGAAGCGTGTCCTGCCTGGGCGCGACGCACATTCCCGAGCGCTGGGACGAGAGCGGTCGCACCTACCGCGCGACTGCCGACGACGCGTGTTACGCGACGTTCCAGCTCGACGGTGGCGTCGTCGCGACGATCAACAGCAGCTGGTGCACGCGTGTGCGCCGCGACGATCTCGTCACGTTCCACGTCGATGGCACGCATGGCTCGGCGGTCGCGGGGCTCACCGATTGCCGGACGCAGTCGCGCGTCAACACGCCGAAGCCGGTGTGGAACCCCGACATCCGGCAGACGATCGATCTCTTCGCCGGATGGCAGGAGGTGCCGGACACGACGACGTACGACAACGGGTTCAAGGCCGAATGGGAGCTCTTCGTCCGCCACGTCGTCGACGACGAGCCGTTCAAATGGACGCTGCGCGAAGGGGCCAAAGGCGTGCAGCTCGTCGAGTGCGCGCTGCAATCGTGGCGCGAGCGCCGCTGGGTCGACGTGCCGGAGCTGCCGCAGTGAGCGCGCCTGCGCTCAAGCTGCCCGTCGATGGCGGCACGCTGGAACGCTACTCGTGCCGCGCGCCGCATGCGTTTCCCGCGCGCCCCGAACGCGCATTCAACCGCGTCGCGTATTCGGCGGCGCACGTCGTCGCCGATCCGCTCCGAACGAGCGACCCATGGCTCGACGCCATGCTCGACTGGGATGCGACGATCGCGTATCGACGTCATCTGTGGTCGCTCGGGCTCGGCGTCGCCGAAGCGATGGACACCGCACAACGCGGCATGGGCCTCGACTGGCCGACATCGCTTGAATTGATCCGTCGCTCGATCGATGCGACGCGCGATTTTCCGGGCGCGCGGCTTGCGAGCGGCGCCGGCACCGACCATCTCGCAGCCGACGCCGCGCACAGCGTCGACGACGTCATCCGCGCGTACGAGGAGCAGATCGGCGCGATCGAAGCGCTCGGCGGCCGGATCATCCTGATGGCGAGCCGCGCGCTCGCGCGCGTCGCGCGCGGGCCGGCCGATTACGAGCGCGTCTACGAGCGGATTCTCGCGCAGGTGCGCGAACCGGTGATCATTCACTGGCTGGGAGAAATGTTCGACCCGGCGCTCGAAGGCTACTGGGGCGATCGCGACCATTACCGGGCGATGGAAACCGCCGTCGATGTGATCAACGCCCACGCGTCGAAGATCGACGGCGTCAAGATCTCGCTGCTCGACAAGGAGAAGGAGATCGCGATGCGCCGCCGGCTCGCGCGCGGCGTGCGCATGTACACCGGCGACGACTTCAACTATGCGGAGCTGATCGCCGGCGACACGCACGGCCACAGCGACGCGCTGCTCGGCATCTTCGACGCGATCGCGCCGGCCGCTTCGGCTGCGCTCGCCGAGCTCGCCGCGGGCAATACCCAGGCGTTTCACGAGATCCTCGCGCCGACGGTGCCGTTGTCGCGTCACGTGTTCCGCGCGCCGACGCGCTTCTACAAGACCGGCGTCGTCTTCCTCGCGTGGCTGAACGGTCATCAGTCGCATTTCACGATGGTCGGCGGACAACAGAGCGCGCGCTCGATCGTGCATCTCGCCGCGATATTCCGGCTGGCCGATGCCGCCGGTCTGCTCGGCAATCCGGAGCTCGCCTCCGCGCGGATGCGATCGCTTCTCGCCCTTCACGGCATCGATGCCTGATCCGTCGCTGCTCTCGCTCAACACGGCGACCGTGCGCAAGCAGTGGTCGCTGCCGGACATCATCGACGGCTGCGTGCGGCATGGGATCGGACGCATCTGCCCGTGGCGCGATCAGGTCGCCGCGGCCGGACTCAACGCGAGCGCGCAGCGCATCCGCGACTCGGGCCTCGCGCTGTCCGGCTACTGCCGCGGCGGGATGTTCCCGGCGCCCGATCGTGCGGCACGACATGCGGCGATCGACGACAATCGACACGCGGTCGACGAGGCGCTCGTGCTCGGCGCGCCGTGCCTGATTCTGGTCGTCGGCGGTCTGCCGCGCGACCCCGACGGCAAGATCGCGTCGAAGGATCTCGCCGGCGCGCGCGAGATGGTGCGCGATGGCATCGGCGAGCTGCTCGAATACGCGCGCACCGCCGGAATGCCGCTCGCGATCGAGCCGCTGCATCCGATGTACGCAGCGGATCGCGCGTGCGTCAACACGATGGCGCATGCGAACGACCTTTGCGACGAGCTCGGCGCGGGTCTCGGCATCGCGGTCGACGTCTACCATGTGTGGTGGGATCCGAACCTCGCGCACGAGATCGAGCGCGCGGGCGGCGCGACACCGTCGCGGCTCTTCGCGTATCACATCTGCGACTGGCTGGTGCCGACGACCGACCTGCTGCTCGACCGCGGGATGATGGGCGACGGCGTGATCGATCTGCCGCTCATCCGCTCGTGGATGGAAGCGGCCGGCTACCGTGGCGCGCACGAAGTCGAGATCTTCTCCGCCAACAATTGGTGGAAGCGCGATCCCGACGAGGTGCTCGCGACGTGCAAGGCGCGTCACGCCGAGCGCAGTTGATCGCGCGCAACCGGCTGGCGCACGCGGTCACGGTAAAATAAAGGGTGCCGAAATACTCGCCCGGAGATTCGTGATCCCCCTCGTTTCGATGCGCCAGCTGCTCGATCACGCCGCCGAGCACGGTTACGGCCTGCCCGCGTTCAACGTCAACAACCTCGAGCAGGTGCAGGCGATCATGGCAGCGGCCGCCGAAACCGACAGCCCGGTGATCATGCAGGCGTCCGCCGGCGCGCGCAAATACGCGGGCGAAGTGTTCCTGCGTCACCTGATCGAGGCCGCGGTCGAAAGCTATCCGCACGTTCCCGTCGTCATGCATCAGGACCACGGACAATCGCCCGACGCCTGCGCTTCCGCAATCAAGCTCGGCTTCACGAGCGTGATGATGGACGGCTCGCTTCAAGCTGACGGCAAGTCGATCGCGAGCTACGACTACAACCTCGACGTGACACGCAACGTCGTCGACATGGCGCATACCGTGGGCGTCACCGTCGAAGGCGAGCTCGGTTGCCTGGACTCGCTCGAGACGATGCGCGGCGACAAGGAGGACGGCCACGGCGCCGAGGGAACGATGACGCGCGAGATGCTGCTGACCGATCCCGACCAGGCGGCGGATTTCGTCAAGCGCACCCAGCTCGACGCGCTCGCGATCGCGATCGGCACGTCGCACGGCGCATACAAGTTCTCGCGCAAGCCGACGGGCGACATCCTCGCGATCGACCGCATAAAGCAGATCCACGCGCGGATCCCGAACACGCACCTCGTCATGCACGGTAGCTCGTCGGTGCCGCAGGACCTGCTGCAGGTCATTCGCGATAACGGCGGCAATATGAAGGAGACGTACGGCGTTCCGGTCGAGGAGATCCAGGAAGGCATCAAGCATGGCGTTCGCAAGATCAACATCGACACCGATATCCGGCTCGCGATGACCGCGGCGGTCCGCCGGTTCATGCGCGACAAACCGTCGGCGTTCGACCCGCGCGATTACCTGAAGCCCGCGCGCGAAGCGGCGAAGGCGATCTGCAAGGCGCGCTACGAGCAGTTCGGATGCGCCGGCATGGGCTCGAAGGTGAAGCCGGTGCCGCTCGAGAAGATCGCGGCGAGGTACAAGGCGGGCGAGCTCTCGCAGGTCGTGCGGTAGGTTCGTCGTCCCCGCGAAGCGGGGACCCCGTATCTTTCTCGCAGCGCCCCACCGCGAATGACACTGGAATCCCGCCTTCGCAGGAATGACGCTACCGCGTGACGAACATCGCGACGACGGCCGCCGCCATCGTCCATGTCGCGAGCCAGCCGAGCACTCTCAACCGTCGCCTGACGACGAACTCGCCCATGACTTTCCGGTCGCTCGCCATCCGCATCATCACGGCCATGATCGGCACGGCGACGATGCCGTTCAGCACGGCGCTCCAGTAGAGTGCACGGATCGGATCGATCGGCGCGAAGTCGAGCGCGGCGCCGCCCAGTGTGGCGAGCGTAATGATCCCGTAGAACTCGCGGCCCTTGCGCGGCGCAAGGTCGAGTCCGCTTCGCCAGTGGAAGGTCTCGGCGACCGCGTACGCCGCGGACCCGGCGAGCACCGGAACGGCGAGCATGCCGGTGCCCAGTATGCCGAGCGCGAACAGCAGGAACGCGTAGTCGCCGGCGATCGGCCGCAACGCCTCGGCCGCCTGCGCGGACGTCGCGATGTCGGTCACGCCCGAGCGATGCAGGGTCGCCGCCGTCGTGATCATGATCGCGAGCGCGATCAGGTTCGAGAACGCCATGCCGACGTACGTGTCGACCTTGATGCGGCGAAGCTGTCGCCGCGCGTCCGCGTGATCCTTCACCAGCGGCGCGGCGTTATGGTCGGCGCGAATCTCCTCGACCTCCTGCGCCGCCTGCCAGAAGAACAGATACGGACTGATCGTCGTGCCGAGCACGGCGACGATCGTCGTCAGCACGCCGCCGTCGAATGCGCGAGGCCACGCGATGCTTTGCAGCACATCGATCCACGGCACCGAAACCGTGAACAGCACGGCGACGTACGCGAGCAGCGCGAGCGTGAGCCACCTCAGATAGCGGACGTAACGCTGGTAGGACATGAAAATCTGCAACACGACGCTCGCACCGCCGACGGCGACGGCGTAGACGAGCCGCGGACCGCCGGCGAGGCTCGACAACGCGTCGCCCATCGCGGACACGTCGGCCGCGATGTTGATCGTGTTCGCGACGACGAGCATCGCGACGATCGCGTAGAGCATCGGCTTCGGAAAGCGGCGCGCAACGTTCGCGGCGAGCCCGCGCCCGGTGACGCGGCCCATCCGCGCGCTCACCATCTGGATGCCGACCATCAGCGGATAGGTCAACACGACGGTCCATCCGAGCTGGTAGCCGAACTGTGCACCGGCCTGCGAGTACGTCGCGATGCCGCTCGGATCGTCGTCGGCCGCGCCCGTGATCAAGCCGGGACCAAGCTGACGCAGCACGCGCTGCGACGTCCACCGGGTGAGCCAAGTCATGCGCGGGCTCGACGTTGCGCGTCGGGTCATCTACCGCGCGCGGATCGCCGGAAAGTTGATTCGCACCGTCGTGCCCTTGCCAGCCGGGCCCTCGCTGATCGCGACCGTCGCGTGATGACGGCGCGCGATCTCGTCGACGATTGCAAGCCCGAGGCCCGTTCCCGGATGCACGTTGTCCGCCGCCCGATAGAACGGCTGCAGCACGCGCTCGCGCTCGGCCTGTGGAATGCCGCAACCGCTGTCGGCGACGGCGAGCGATGGCGCGGGCCCGCCGTCGACACGCACGGTCACCGTGCCGCCGGCGGGCGTGTAGGTGAGCGCGTTGTCGATCAGGTTCGCGCAGAGCTCGCGCAGCATCAGCGCATCGCCGCTCGCTGTCGCGGCAGCGTCACCGTCACGTTCGAGGCCGAGGTCGATTCGATGCGCGACGGCGCGCGGAACGGCGTCGGCGACCGCTTCCGATGCGACGCGCGCGAGGTCGACGTCGACCAGCGCGCCATGCGCCGCGCCCGCGCGCGCGAGCACGAGCAGGCGGTTCGCGAGATGCGCCGTTCGCTCGGTCGCCGCCTCGAGCTGCAACAGCGTGCGTCGAAGCGCATCCGGATCGCGCTCGGCGATCGCGAGCTCGGTCTGCGACTTGAGCGCGGCGAGCGGCGTTCTAAGCTGGTGCGCGGCGTCGGCGACGAAGCGCTGCTGCGCATCGAGATTCGCGGCGAGCCGCGCCATCAGGTTGTTGATCGACACGATCAGCGGGGCGAGCTCGCGCGGCGCCGCGCCCTCGGGCAGCGGTGCGAGGTCGCCCGCCTCGCGGCGGTCGATCTGCGACTTGATCTGGCGCATCGGCGCGACGACATAGACGGCGCCGTACCAGACGAGCGCCAGTGCGCCGAACAGCACGACGAGCTGCGGCAGCAGCGCCTGCGCGTGCAGCGTCGTGGCGAACGCGTGTCGCTTGTTAAGCGTCTCGGCGACCTGAACCACGACACGTTCGCCCGCCCGCGACGGATCCGGGACGGCGAGCGAAGCGACGCGCACGAGCTCGTCGCCCAGAACGCCCGAGTGCAGCGTCGGCCCGCTCGGCGCCATCGCGCCGGGCACCGGCGGCACATCGGCGTTGCCCGCGAGCCATTCGCCGCCTGGGCGCCGCAGCGCGTAATTCACGTCGTCCTCGCGATCGGCGGCGAGCAAGTCGACTGCAGAGGGCGCGATGCCGACGGGCTGACGCGAATCGCCGGTCGAGACGACACGCGCGCCGACCGCCTGTGCGAGATTCGTCAGACGCAGGTCGAACGATTCGTTCGCCGCCGCGTTCAACATCACGTACATCACGGCGACGACGGCGAGCCACAGGAAGAGCAGCGGCGTGGCGAGCCATTCGAGCAGCCGCGCGACGAACGACATCGGTCGCGCGCTCGCGACGAGGCTTCCCGGCGGCAGCCGATGCAGCGGCGGGAGACGGTTGGCCACGGCGCGCGCTAAGCCTTCGGCAAGTAGTAGCCGAGACCGCGCACGGTCACGATGTCGATCGCCGCCGGCGCGAGCTTCTTGCGCAGCCGGTGCACGTAGACTTCGATCGCATTGGTCGACACGTCGTCGTCCCAGCTGCACAGATGCTCGACGATCTGGTCCTTCGCGACGACGCGGCCGGCGCGCGTGAGCAGCAGCTCGAGCACCGCGAGCTCGCGCGCCGAAAGCTCGAGTCGCTCGCCGCGCACCTCCGCCGTTCGCGTCGCCGTGTCGAACGCGAGCTCGCCGTGGCGCAGCACGTTGCGATCGGCGCCGTGCATGCGGCGGATCAGCGCGCGCACGCGCGCTTCGAGCTCGGCCAGCGCGAACGGTTTCACCAGATAGTCGTCGGCGCCCGCATCGAGGCCCTCGACACGGTCGGCGACGGCGTCGTGCGCCGTGATGATCAGTACCGGCGTCGCGTCGGAGCGGTCTCGCAGCTTGGAAAGAACCGTTCGTCCCGGCATGTTGGGCAGGCCGAGATCGAGCACGACGAGGTCGAACGATTGCGCGCGCAGCGCGGCGTCGGCAGCGCCGCCGTCGCGAACCCAGTCGACCGCGTGACCATGCTGCCGAAGATGGCGCGCCACCGCATCGCCGAGCAGCGCGTCGTCTTCCGCCAGCAGGATCCGCATGCGTGCCCTTTGCCTCGAGCGATGCCTTACCCGGCCGATGGTAGCGCCCGACGCTGGGCGCCTCAAGGCTGGCAGCCTGTCAGGTTCTCCTGTGGCCTGTTGACAGGGTCTAACGTACTGCGCACGCCGCGAGCGGCAGCGCGAGCGCCTGCAGCACGTCGCCGTTCGCGGCGTCCTGCACGAAGGCGACGATCGCGGGTGAACGTCCCGCCTCTTTCGGCAGCGGGAAGTCGACGGCGGCGTGGCCCGCGCCGCCTGAAAGCGCGTAACCCGTCGCAAAGCGGCGGACAACGTGGTCGTGCGACAAGCGCGCGCCCGCGTTCTCGCCCGCCTTGACGTCCGAGACAAGTCCGTTGTCGACGAGTGCGACGGCAAGCGTCGCGCGCCGGGCATCGGCGGCTGTGTCGGCCTTCACATCAGCCGAGACGGTGACGGTGTCACCGGTGATCGTCGCATCGAGCGCGATACGCGCGCGCGCCGGCCGCGCGTTGATGGCCGAGATCGCACGCGAGGGCGCGCCCGAGCGCCAGTCGCCGAAATCGTGACCGCCAAGAAGCACTTGCGGCGTGTAGACGAAGCGGCCTCCGTTCATCCGCATCGCGTCGTACTGGCGCTCGGTGTACGAGGCGCTCGCGAACCGGTCTTTCCAGCCGAGCCGATCCCAGTAGTCGACATGGAACGCGAGCGCGACCGTTTCGCTCGCCGCGCCGGCGGGCACATGACGCGACAGCCACCGGTCTGCAGGCGGGCAGCTGTCGCAGCCCTCCGACGTGTAGAGCTCGATCAGCGCGGCCGTTCGCGGACCGCTTTCGGCATGACACGAGGCGCCACCCGCCGCGGCGATCATGGGCGCGCCGACGGCGATCGTCGCGGCGAGCGCGGCGGTCGCGCGGCGCAGCAACCGTGCAGTGAGCGGACTTGACATGTCGTCCTCCCGTCCCGGGTACGCGATGCCGTCAGTCGCCGGACGGCGCGGCATCCTTACGGCATCGCACGACTGTTATGATGCTCCGCTCGCGAACCAGACGTTTCACACTTCTGCCTTGATCGCCCTTTCCGAAATCGAAATCGCCGCGCGGCGCGTTTACGCCGCGATGGCGCCGACGCCGCAGTACCCGTGGCCGCTGCTCGCACGCCGCGCCGAGGCCGAGGTTTGGGTCAAGCACGAGAACCACACGCCGACCGGCGCGTTCAAGGTACGCGGCGGGCTGAACCTTCTCGCCGAGATGCGCGAGCGCGGCGAGCGGCCCGCCGGCATCATCAGCGCGACTCGCGGCAACCACGGCCAGAGCCTCGCGTTCGCTGCGCGCCGCGAAGGCGTGCGTTGCGTGATCGTCGTGCCGCACGGCAACTCGCGCGACAAGAACGCGGCGATGCGCGCGTTCGGCGCCGAGCTGATCGAATTCGGCCGCGACTACGACGAGGCGCGCGAGCACGCCACGGCATTGTCGGCGACGCACGGATTGCGTTACGTCGGTCCGTTCGAGCGCGCGCTCGTCGCCGGTGTCGCGACGTATGCGCTCGAGCTCTTCCGCGCCGTTCCCGCGCTCGACACCGTCCACGTGCCGATCGGCTGCGGGTCGGGAATCTGCGGCCTGATCAGCGTGCGCGACGCGCTGGGGCTTTCGACGAAGATCGTCGGCGTCGTCTCGGCGAACGCCAACGCCTACGCGCAATCGTTTCGCACCGGCAGGCGCGTCGAGACCGACACCGCGAACACCGTCGCCGACGGCATGGCGGTGCGCGTGCCGGTCGACGCGGCGCTCGACGTCATCCGCAAAGGCGCCGAGGACGTGATCGAGGTGACCGACGACGAAGTCGAGTCCGCGATGCGCATCTATTACGACGACACGCACCAGCTCGCCGAGGGCGCCGGTGCGGCGCCGCTCGCGGGTCTGCTGAAGTGGCCCCGCCGCGCGGGCGGCCGGCACGCGATTATCCTTTGCGGCGGCAACGTCGATCGCGTGCTCGGCCACCGAATTTTCGGAGAGCCTTGATGCCGCGTCAGGGATCGGCGTAGACCCTGACGTTTGCGGTAGCGGTGCCGCCTTTGCCGTCGCTCACCGTGTACTGGAAATGGTCGAAGCCGACGAAGCCGTCGGTCGGCTGGTACACGAGCGTGTTGTTCGGCCCGCGCGTGACGCGCGCCTTGCCCGAGTCGGGCTGCGTGAACGATGTGATCGTCAGCGGATCGCCGTCAGGATCGCTGTCGTTCGCGAGCACGTCGATCGAGACCGGCATCTGGAAGCCGGACGATGCGAAGTCGTCACGCGCGATCGGCGCGTGATTGGTCCGCACGACCGTGATCGCGACGCTCGTCGTCGCCGTCAATCCCTGCGCATCTCTTATCGTATAGGTGAAGGCGTCGGCGCCGACGTAGCCGGGCGACGGCGTGTACGCGATGCGGCCGCCGGCGATCGTCGCGGTGCCGTGCGCCGGCGCGGTGAGCGTCGCGAGCGCTATGGCATCGCCATCCGGATCCGAATCATTCGCGAGCACGTCGAATGCGGTCGCACTCGAATCGGCTTCGACGGTGAACGCGTCCGGCGCCGCAATCGGCGCGCGGTTGAGGAATCGACGCTCGCCCGCCGTCACGGTGGTCGTCTGTGTCTGCGTGCGGTAGACGTCGACCGATTGCTTGTGCCGGACCGGGTCGCGCAGCGCGCGGCGCAGCCACGTCGGCTCGCTCGCAATCTCCTCGCGGCGCCACTCGATCTGCGGTTCGCGCGGCGCGGACGCGACCGGTGGCACGGTCGGTGAAGCCGGTGCGGCCTGTGCGGGCACTGCGATTTCCTGCGTGCGCTCCTCGTAGGTGACGAACTCGATGTCGACGCGCCGATTCTTCGGCCGACCTTCGGCATCATTCGGATAGCGCGGCTCGCGCAGGCCGTGGCCTTCGGCGAGGATGCGATCGGCGGGCAACCCTCCGGCGACGAGGTAGTCGCGAACCGCGGCCGCACGCCGCTCGGAAAGCTTCTGGTTGTACGGCGCAGTGCCCAGATTGCACGTGTGGCCGACGACGCGAATGTTGCCTTCGAATCCCGCCGCTTTCAGTTTCGCGATCGCCGAATCGAGCGCCGCGCGTGCGTCGGGACGCAGCGTCGCGCGATCGAGGTCGAAGAATGCATCGGCGGCGGCCGTCGCGGTCGTCTTGACGAGGCGTCTTTCGATACGCGGCGCCTGGGGAGCGGCTGGGGAGGCCTGCGGCGCCGGCGCCGCCGCGGGTGCGACGGCGGCCGCCGGTGCGGGCGTCTCCGCGCGCACCGTCCGATACTCGCGCTCCGGCCGCCACTGCGGGCCGCCGAACGAATACCGATACATCGCGACGACGCGGTGATCGTTGCGCGCAGTCTCGAAGTCGCCGCGCTTGTGATACGCCTCGGCGACGACGCCGACGCTGTGCGGCGAGCCTTCGAAGAACTTCTCGACACCGAGCGACACCGTCGCCTGGCTCGCGTTGCCGCGCCCCCACTCGTAGTCGCCGCCGGCCTCGAGGCGCACGAGCGCGCCAGTGTAGAAATGGCCGGCCCGAACGCCCACACCATAGTCGTACGCACGCTCGAACCGACGCGTGTCGACGGTGGTGAAGACGTCCTGCTCGAAGGGACGGCCGGCGTCGACGCCGGTGGTCGTCGTCATCGTCGTCGTCGATTCGAATCCGATCTCGCGCCGCCCGGTGATCGCCGCCGACGCGTAGCCGTTGACGAACCCGCGCGCGCTCTCGATGCCGCCGCCGACGCTCACTTTGCGGTCGTGGTCGCGATTCTGATCGACCGCCACGAAGAGCTTGCGCACCGGCGCGTCCGAAACCGCAGCCGGCTGCCAGTGATAAGAAAGCTGCGCGCCTCCGGCGCCGCGATTGCTCGCCCACAACTGGCCGATCCACGCCGAGTGCGGGTCCTCGCCGAACACCTGCGACCAATCGCCGCGCAACCGGTTATCGCTGTCGTAGCCAATGCCCAACCGCGTGGTCGCTCCCACGTAGCGAACCTCGGAAGCTGCCGATGCGGGTGCAGACGTCTGCGCGGCTGCGTACGGCGCGACGAGCGCGAGGATCAGCGGGGAGGAGAGCCGAACCGCGTTCGTACGGCCTTTTTTTCTGCTTGGAAAGGTGCGCACAGCAGGACCCGCGGAATCGGCACGCAGCCGGGGAGGCGGCATTGTCGCCGACCGCGCGCGCAATTCCAAGTGCGCGCGATCGGCGCACTCACGCGTTGGCACAACGCCGTCACGCGCGGCGTACGCGCGTTTGCGATTGCTCGCGCAGATACTGCGTGACGTAATACAGCGATCCGCCGGCCTTGCCGGTCGATCCCGACGCCTTCCAGCCGCCGAAGGGCTGGTACCCCGGCCATGCCCCCGTCGTCGCGCCTTGCGGGCGGTTCGCGTAGCAGACGCCCGCCTCGATTGTGTCGAAGAACCGTTGCGTTTCGTCCGGCGCGCCATAGAAGCCTGCGGTGAGCGCGTAATCGCTCGCGTTCGCGCGAGCGACCGCCTCGCCGACGTCCTCGACGGCGCCGACGAGCACGAACGGCACGAACAGCTCGCGCTGCCACAGCGGATGGTCGAACGGCGCGCGCGCGATCGTCGGCGCGCAGAAATGGCCGTGCGCGAGATCGCCGTGATCGAGCCGCTCGCCGCCATGGACGATCGCGCCCGCGTCGTCGAGCGCGTTCACTTGCGCGACGGCGTCCTCGTAACGTGCGAGCGCTGCGGAATCGATCACCGGTCCCATCCAGTGCTCGCGCTGTGTAGGATCGCCGACGCTCAGCCGTGCGGTCGCTTTGTGCAGTTTCGCGACGAAGTCGGCGAACACCGTGTGTTCGATGTAGACGCGCGAGCACGCCGAGCACTTCTGTCCCGACAAGCCGAACGCCGAGCGCATCACGCCCGTCGCGGCATCGTCGAGGTTCGCACGGCGACTGACGATCGCCGCATTCTTGCCGCCCATTTCGGCGATGCACGGGCGCGGGTAGCGGCCTTGCGCGAACGTCCGGTACAGATGCATGCCGACTTCGTGGCTGCCGGTGAAGGTCGCACCGTCGACATCGGGATGTCGGATCAGCACGTCGCCCAGCGACGCGCCCGGTCCGGTCACGTAATTGAAGACGCCCGCTGGCACACCCGCGTCGCGCACTGCATCGGCGAGAAGCCGCCCGCTCCACGGTGTCGCCGACGCCGCCTTGAAGACAACGGTGTTGCCGGCAACGAGCGCCGCGCCCGACGGTCCGCCGGAAAGCGCGAGCGGGAAATTGAACGGTGCGATCACCAGCCACACGCCGTACGGCTTCATCGCGCTCGTGTTCGCGCTCGCGAATCCCGGCAGCGGATCGCGCGCCATCGCACGGACGTAGCCGTCGTTCGCTTCCATCTGGTCGCAGTAGTACGCGATCAGGTCGGCGGTTTCCTGCGCTTCGCCGAGCGCTTCAATCCGGTTCTTGCCGACCTCGAGCGCGAGCACGGCACCGATGGGGTAGACGCGCTCCTCGATCAGTGCGACCACGCGGCGAAGCATCGCAACGCGCTCGGTCCAGGGTGTGGCCGCCCATGCGGGAAACGCATCGCGCGCCGCGGCGATCGCTGCGTTGGCGTGCTGCGCGTCTCCGGCGGCGAAGCGGCCGAGCAGCATCCGCGTATCGCTCGGATTGTGCACGTCAAACCACGCCGGGGCAGTTGCGTTGCGGCCGCCGATCAGCATCGCGTGGTCGGCGCCCAGGTGCGGCCTTATCGCCGCGATCGCCGCGTCGAAGCGCGCGTGCAGCTCCGGCGGCGGATCGTACATCGTCGAGTACGTAAGCTTGAACGGAGGGGTCATATCGTTCTGCCGCTGGGATCGAGTCGAGGGGAAAGCGTCGCAAGCAAGCCGAGGACACGAGGGCCCGCAGCGAGGTGCGAGACAGAATACGACAACGTCGTCGGCTCGCGCAGCCTTACGCCGGCGCGATCAAACGAGATCGGCGGCGGGGCCGAGTATCTGCTCGCGCAGCTCGCGATAGCGCGGCAACTGCGGCGGATAGACGCAGATGTACTTGACCTGCGCCGCCTGCAGGCACCGCTGCTTGATGATCTCGAGCTTCTGGTCACGCGGATTGACGACGGTGTCCGGCTCCTTCGCGTCGACGATCGCGAGAATCGTCATGTCGCGGTCGCACACGACGAAGCCGACGTGCTGGTTCGCGATCTTGCGGAACGCGCGCAGCCGCTCCATCCCTTGCGGGCCGATCTTCACCTGCAGAACGTCGGACAGCCGGATGCGCGCAAAGATTTCATGGCGCGGGAACGCCGCCTTCAGCAGCAGGTAGACGACGCTTTCGGCCTTGCTGAGGAAGCGCGGCCGCAGCAGGTAGAGGCCGGGAAGCTCTGCCGAGGACAGCAGCCGCGTCGTCTCGCCCTCGGTCCATTGCGCGACCGTGTTCGGCGCGTCACCCGCATTCTTGCTGCCGCCCGCGGCACGGTTGCGCCGCACGAGGCCGACGGCGACCGCGACGATCAGCGCGCCGATGGCGAATGCGAAGAGGATCCCGGACGTCATGGATGGCGGCCCGTCGCCACCGGCCGCGATCCATCCCGCGCGGACCGGGGCATCACCTTCGTCTTGTTGTTGATGTCTTGGGCCAGTTCACAAGTTTAAGGCAATTGTCGAAGAATCGACGATTGCGGCCCGAAAGTAAATGGTTTTTTGGTTGCGCGCCTGCAGTGTCGCCCGTGGCGTGACAGCGGCGCAACGCGATCCGTCCGCCCGACAAGCCGCCGGCAATGCTCGTCAGTTTCGCGCGGGAAGCTGGCAGCCGATGATGGGTTCGGTCTTCGCGACAACGGGCTCCCAGTCGATGCCGGTCGTCGTGCGAAACTGCGCGTTGATGTAATAGCGCCGGCAGGGCTCCGCCCTGAGGCGAAAATGGCGCTCGGTACCCTGGTAGCCGTGCCTTGCCGGCGATTGCACGAGGACGTCGCGCTCGCCGGGCTCGATTTTCATGCGCGAATCGCGCGAGTAGCGCCCATCGACCTGCCGAATCACGGCGCCCGTGCGGTCCTTGGCGAGCTTGCTCCAGGATTGTCCGGTCACTTCGCTCCATGTGACCGGCCGCGGAACTTGCGCATGGCCGTTCGCGGCAACGAAGGCCGAACCGAAGATCCAAATCAAGGCAGCGCGCATGCCAACGGGCCCTCGGATGTCGAGACGTTGATCAAACGTGCATCCGGAGTCGTACGCTGACGCGTGATGCACACAAGTACGCTGGCGGCGTTCGCCTCCTTGTACCACCTACGGAAATGGTCGGCGTTACCGCGCTTCACAGGCTCTCCAAGGTTTTCTTCGGGTCGAGCTCGAAGCCTGGATAGTCGAACGCGCCCGCCACCCGTTCGCAATCGGCCTCGCTCGTGCCGTGTTCGCGAAGCAGCGGATACCAGCGTTCGCGAACGATGCGCTGCATGCTGTCGATGATGGCCGAAGCGTCCTCCCGCGAGAGCTTGAAGCGCGCGTGGCTGGAAAGAAGATTCGTTCGGTTCGCGTAGCGGTTGAATTCGCCGGCCGTCATCGCGAGGTCGCGCTTTTCAAGGCTCACTAGGGGATTGGGCGTCAGGTCGTACGCAGGCGAGAGCTCGAAGTCGCGTCCCGGTGCAATCAGCGCGTGGTTTCGCGGGTGGTCGTCGGTGTTCGAGATGAGCGCGTTGAAGACCATGCGGCGGTAGAGCTCGACCAAGTCGGCGGCGCTCTTGGAACTTCGCCTGCGAAGCTCGTCGGCAAGAAGGAGGTACGACCAGTTGCCGCGGGCGGTCGCGGCGTCCTCGGTGTTCAGAATCGTGAGCCCGCTCACCATGCGGTGGCGCCAGTAGCCGCGCTCCACGCGCTCGCGGTCGAAGCGCTTCACGAGCACGACGTCGGCATCGCCCACGGTGAGGACCTTCGAGCGCGCGGCGTTGATGCCGCATTCACCCGCAAGGGTGAGCATCGAGTGCTCGACACGCGCGTTACTCCAGCGGTCGCCGCGGTCGGGAAACTTGACAATCCACAGGCCCTCGTCGTCTTCGACGACATTCTTCGGCCGCGCGCCACCCATCGAGGTGCCGGGGCGCAACAGCGCTTCGACTTGCCCAAGCTGCGGCGCGCGCTCGGTGCGCTCGTCGTTCACGATGCGCTCGGCGAGTTGAAGCAGGGCCTCGAGGTGGATGATGCGGTTGAAGTCGCGAAACGGTCGCGGCGGCTCCTTGCCGCGGCCGAAAGAGAGCGCGCCCGCGCGGTCCTCGGGCGAGTGCAGCAGATACTCGGCTTCGGATAGCCCAGTGCGGCCCAACTCGCGCTCGATGATGCGCCGACCCCACGCATCGGGAGAAGCGTCACGAAGCGCACCGAAAATGCCGGCGAGCTTCACCGTGGTGAACGCGCGGGGCGTAAGCGGCAACTCAAACGGGTCGAGCGGCACCGCGTCGGAGCGCTCGGCGTAGCGCGGGTTGTAGCGAAACGTGCCCACGCGTAAACCCTCGCGCGCGGCAAGCGTGTACGAGGCGGCGGTGACCACCTCGAGCGAGCGCGGGAGCTGCAGATACACGTAGACGCGCTCGTCAGAATTCATCGTCGCTTTGGGACGCATGGCGAACGCGTTGTGGTGTGCGTGCAAGCTCGAGCGC
>WNGA01003801.1_pt1 | contig 22558 bp, 20 predicted proteins | sample 5400061 | NCBI WGS metagenome assembly WNGA01 (sample SAMN13153366, study PRJNA577476) | soil metagenome | isolation source: 100 cm soil or saprolite under grassland replicate 2 | place: USA:California | collected 2016-06-15
TCCCACCGAGGAACACGACGCGGACCCCCTTGCGGCGCAGCTGGGCCGCGGCCGCCTCGGCCCCGGGAAGATACGGGTCGAGGGCGGCGGCCTGGATCCGGTCAGCCCAACCGATCAGCTCCTCCACGGACGTGGTGGCGGCCACGGGAGCCACGTTCGAGTACCGAGACAGCGCGGCCGCCACGCCTTCGGCCACCATCGTCTCCCGGTGGGCGACGACCGTTCCCAGCCGGAGGCTCATCTGGCCACCCCCACCACCTGGGCATGGGCCGGCTCCGGGGCCAGCGTCTTCATCCTGACGGCGAGCTCGTCGCTCTGTCCCCCCCGGGCAAGCGCCTCCATCTCCCGCATGGCCTGCTTGAGGAGCGCTCGCTGCGGGCGAGGAGGACGAGAGACCACGATGCCGGGGTGCTCGCTGGGAACCGATTCCTCGGCCGGGTCGACCAGGTCTTCCACCAGCTTCTCTCCCGGCCTGACCCCGATGAACTCGATGGGGATGTCGCGCCCGGGGACCCTCCCGGAGAGCCGGATGAGCCGGCGGGCCAGCTCGAGGATGTTGACGGGATCGCCCATGTCGAGCGTGAAGACCTCGCCTCCTTGGGAGAGGGCGGCGGCTTGGAGAACCAGCAGCACTGCCTCCGGGATGCTCATGAAGTAGCGCGCCATGTCGGCGTGGGTGACCGTCACCGGTCCACCCATGGCGATCTGGCGGAGGAACGTCGGGATGACGCTCCCCCGGCTGCCCAGGACGTTGCCGAAGCGAACGGCGCAGAAGACGCAGCCCCCGTCCACCGAGCGGACGATCTGCTCGGCGAACCACTTCGACGCCCCCATCACGCCCTCCGGCCGGACGGCCTTGTCGGTGGAGATCAGCACGAATCGTCGAACGCCAGTGGCAATGGCCGCGTCCGTGACGTTGGCCGTCCCCATGATGTTCGTGGCCAGGGCCTCCTCCGGATGCATCTCGAGGACGTCCACGTGCTTGTGGGCGGCCGCGTGGAAGACCACCTGGGGACGATGTTGGTTGAAGACAGAGATGACCCGGTCCTGCTCCCGGATGTCGGCCAGGGCGATCTGGACCTCCGGGTGGCCGTGCAACTCCGTCATGAGGTCGTGAAGGTGGGTCTCGTCGTGGTCAAGCAGCACCACCGACTCCGGTTTGAAGGACACGACCTGCCGGGCGATCTCGGCGCCGATCGAGCCGCCCGCCCCGGAAACCAGCACCCGCTGTCCCCGCGCGATCGCGGCCACCGCCTCCATGTCGACGGACACCTGTTGGCGCCCGAGGAGGTCTTCGATCTGGAGGTCCCGGATGTCACGGGCGGTGATCCTTCCGCCCACCACCTCGCGGATGGATGGGAGCACCCGAAGTGCCACGCTCGCCTGCTCACACAGGCCGGCCACGTCGCGGACGAGGTCGCTCGTGGAAGACGGGATGGCCAGAAGGACCTGATCCACCTTGAGCCTCGAGACGAGCGCGGGGATGGCGGTGTGCGGCCCCAGCACGGGGATCCCGTGCAGGGAAAGCCTGGCCTTCCTGGGGTCGTCGTCGACGATCCCGACGGGAAGGAGCCCGAGCGAGGGATTGTGCAGGAGGTCCTTCAACACCATCGATCCGGCGTCTCCCCCACCGATGATCAGGACGCGCGACTCGATGTCGGCCGACCGCCGCCGCCAGCCGAACAGCCGGCTCTGGAACCTGATCCCCCCGAACCCCATGAGGGACACGGCCGAGCCCAGGATGATCACGGAGAGCGGCAGGAACCTCCGAGTCGCCAACAGCCAGGCGGTCGAGATCATGACGGCGCCGGCGAAGGCCCCGGACAGGACCACCTGCCGGGCCTCGCGGACGCTCGCGTAGCGCCACATCTGCCCGTAAAGACCGAAGAGGTAGTTGGAGAGGAGATGGACGATGGTCACGATCACGACGAACCAGCGGAAGTTCTGCCAGTAGTTTCGCGGTACCGACCCGTTGAACCGAAGGACCAGGGCCGCCAGGTAGGAAACAGCGATGATGGCAACGTCAAGGAGGACCAGGACAACGTCCCTGCGCACCAGGGCGACGATCCGGCCCGGCCACCCGATCGCGGCTGAGTCGTCGTGGGCAGGCTGGGGCGTCAAGCTCTCTTCTCCCTCCGGAGAGCGGTTGCTCCTGCAGGGGTCGGAGTGTAGGGGAGAGGTCTTGCGCCGCTCATGCACCGGCCTGCGTATCTTGGCTACGGCGCTCCACGTAGGCCCTCTATCGGCGTACACCGTTTACGATGGGACGCGTATGGACGGCCCATCCGCATCGGGGACAATGCTCCTGGCGTGCGTGTCGAGCGGAGCAAGATGCCGATCCCCGAAGGGATGCCGAAGACCGTCGTGACCACCAAACGCGTGATCAGCCGCCGGCGCGCCATCAGGCTGGGCGTGGAGGCGGCCGCCGGGGTCTCCGTCGGCGTGACCACCACGGCCTGGGTGAAGCCCAAGGTCGCCAGCGTCAACCTGAAGGAGGGCTGTTCGGGCTCGCCTCCCCCGGGCCGGCCCAGCATCGAGGTGTGGAAGGACGCTCACCAGGTCAAACGGTTCGGCAAGGATCTGATCGTGTCCGGGACCATCAAGATCCGGAATGCCGCCGAGGTACAGGTGATCGTGGAGAAGCTCCACGACACCGTGCAGTACCGCGATGGGAACAACTGGAAGGACGCTCCTACGTCCTTCCAGTCGCTCTCCGGCTGTGGGCTGGGCTCGTGCATCAAGGTGGGCAAGAGCTGCTCGGCGGATTACATCGTGGATGCCCTGGTCCCGCTGTCGGCGGAAGAGCTCCGCAACCGCGTCGACGTCAAGGTCATGTACCGCAGCAAGATCTTCTCCTACACCGCGGACGTCGAGCAGGACATCATCCAGATCCCCGGCCAGGAGCCCACGCCGATCGAGGTCCCGACGGAGCTCCCGTCCGAAGCCCCCTCGCCCTGATCACCCGTACAGGGTGCGGCGCACGGGGCTCGTGCGCCGCACCGGTGAAGCACGTCTTGTCTCGTCAGGTCGTCGATACGCCGGCCCCGGCCTGGGGTGCGGACGAGGAACCGCCCCCGAGCACCGTGCGGGTGGTGGCCGGACCGATCTCGCTCGACTGGATGGGGTCGATGAACCCGGAGGCTTCTCCGTATCCACCGAGGATGTACATGGGCGAGGAGGCGGCCGCTCCTAGCCACGACCCTGCGTGATTGCGGCGGTTGTCGTTGAGACGGCCCACGATCGCCCAGGTGTTGGCACCGGCGTCATACTGCAGGACGTCGGGAAGCGCGACCGGCCACTGGCCGCAGCCGGCCAGGATGATGGTGTTGGCCAGGAAGCCCGAGGACCAGCCGAACGCCTGCGACTCGTCGCACGGCTCGGTGATGGGAGCACGGGGGTTCCAGGCGCTCGTGCCGCTCGCCGAGGCCTCCACCGTCTGCTGCGCGAAGAGCGTTCCCGCGACGTTGACGTCTCCGCCGATGGCGTAGACATCGGTGCCGAGCACCGCTGGGGTGACATAGCCGCGGGCCTGGCTCAGGTCCTGCCCCTGGGTCCAACGCGAACCTGCCGGAGCCATCGGATCGAAGATCCACGTCTGGGCGGAGTTGTCATCGACGCAGCCGGCCGAGGAGAAGGACGCGCCCCCCATGACGATGGCCTTGTTGTTCATGACGGCGACGCCCATGCCCGGCAGGCTCACGCAGCCGGCGGGGGTCTTGCCCGGCCAGGGGTCGGTGGCGATGACCGCGGTCGTGTTCGTCGCTGGGTAGTACACCTGCACGGTGGTGATGATGCTGCCGACGCTGTCTCGTCCACCGAAGACGTGGAAGCCCAGCCCGGTGGGGTCGTTGAGCGCGGCGATCCCGTAGTTCGATATCGGAACGGGCATCACCGTGCCCGTGTTCGTATACGTCTTGGCTGCGACGTCGTAGTACCAGATGGAGCCGTCCGTGGCACCCCCGGTGGTCCTGAAACCGAGGAAATAGATCCGTTTGGTCGGCGAGTACAGCTCGCCGTCGAATCTCGTCCCCGCGAAAGGACTCGAGGGCCCCCGGGCGAAGAACACGCTGGCCGCGTACGCCGTTCCCGCGGTCAGGGCGACGGCTATCGCGGCCATGAGGCCGATCCATCGCACGTACCGGAACATGACGCCTTCGCCTCCCCTCACCTCCGTGTGAATTACCGGACCGTGGAGGACGGAGGCAGCGCCTCCAGGTCCGACGGGACGTTCAGACGGACGTCACATGGCATCATCCCCCTCCCCGGAGGCGCTCGCGTTGGCCTGTCCAGGCCGAAGAGCGGGGAGCCCCCACCCGATGGCGGGCGGGGGCTCCGGACGAGCCTGGTCGCCCATGCCTCGGTCACATCACATCGCCGTCATCAATTGGCCGTCTTTGGTGGGTGATAGCGGGGGAAGGAGTGGGCTCCGGCGCTGGACGCGAGGCGGAATGGCCCCACCTGCGAGAACGCCGCCTCCTGGGTCGTGAACGTGGCTTCCTGGAACAGCCCTCCAACGGGCATCGAGGCGTCAGCGTACACGGGGAAGGCGTTCGTCCCCGAATAGGAGGTCCCCATGTAGTCCCCGACCATTCGACCCTGGTTGGTGTTGGCGAGCCACGACAGCTGCATCGGTCCGGCAAGGTGGGCCGGCGGGCTCCAGGAAGCGCCACCGTCCGCCGAGAAGACGAACCCCACGTTGAGCTGGCACGTTCCGCCACAGTTGGAAACGGGGTAGTAATAGTAGCCCAGCGCAAGGTGGGGAACGGTGCTCCTGGTCGTGCCCTGCGGTTGGATCGTGAATCCCGGGATGAAGTGGTCGACGCCGCTCCCCACGGGGTCGATCGGGATCCTCGTCACGGGGCTCCACGTGACGCCGTCACTCGATGAACTGAACACGATATCGTTCGCGCTGCACCCCGCTTCGAACCGGCAGTCCGACCAGGTCACGATGGCGGGACCCGGTTGCCTGGCGGCCGCGGATGGCAGGACGGGGGCACGGAGGCCACCCTGGGGGCTATGCGCGGAGACGCTCGCCACGAATTGCGTCGCGCTCCACGTGTTGCCGCCATCGGAGGAGTTGAAGGCCCTGATTTGCCCGGATCCGGCATAGACAACGATCACCTTGCCGGATTCGAGGACCACCGGCTGGTTCCCGATCGTGCCAAACCCGCCAGAGGGCGACTTGGCGGGCCCCCAGGTCAGCCCGCCGTCGCTCGATGTGCTCACGAGGGCGAGGTTCGAACTGCTGGCGTTGTCCCAGGCCGTGTAGCAGTTGCCGAAGAACGGACTGGTCTGCGTGTTGTCGCACCGCGTCCAGTTCTTGTCGTTGAATGCACCGCTGGCATTCACCACGACCGGGTTCCCCCAGGTCGTCCCTCCGTCGGTCGAGCGACTTGTGAGGAGGTCGACCCCACCGGGGTGGGTGGGTGGGAAGAGTCCCAGGTAGGAGATGATCCACACGTTGTGCTTGCGGTCGAAGGCGACGCTCGGGTCGCTTGCGCGCGGGTAGATGCCGGGAGGCGTGGCGTGCACCGTGGTCCCCGGGAGGAACCCGGGCGTGAACGAGGCGCCTGCGTCGTGGGACGTGGAGAATCCGATGTTCGACGCACCGCCGTCGAAGAAGCGCCCCGACTGGAACGCTGCCACGATGGTCGAACCATTTGAATACGTGTCCGGTTCGACCTGTGTCTGGTGCTGACTGTCCGGGTTGGTGTACGGATCTGAGCTGATCTGCATCTCGGCGGCAAATGCCGGCGCCGCGACGACGCTTCCTCCCACGAGGGCAAACAGTGTAGAAACGACGAGCAAGGCAGTGAGTCGTCTCATGCACACTCCTTTCGCGTTCATCGTCACGCCGGCCCTTTCTGCGCGACTCGATACGACAGGGCGAGCGGGAATTCTGCCCACCGGCGCGCGCGGCGATCAAGCGGCGGCGGGCGCAAAATGGGTACGGGAATCGACGTAGCCCGGTGCGGCCTGGCGACGGGGCCTTCCTCTGGAACCGAAGCACGGTCGCGCTGGCCGCTCAGGACTAAGCCGCTAGGGTGGGGTGCCTCCGGTTTCGTGGGGTCGGCTGTTACGGCGGATGCATGACGCCCTCGATCGCGGCGTTGCGTTACCATGCCGCGTCCAAATCCGCTTGCCCGCACGAGAAGGGAGGAATGCATGCGCGGTTCCGTCGCCGCCCGACGCGGTCGGGCTCTTGTGGCGGTATTGGCGGTGGCCCTGACCACTGGGCTGGTCCTGTTCGGTACGGCCGGATCGGCCCCCGCGTCCACCGGTCTGCAGAAGGTGGACGCCCGGGTCCTCCAGGCGGTCCAGGGGGGCGGTAGTGCCACCTACTGGGCGATCCTCGGCCAGAAGGCTGACCTGTCCGGGGCCGTCTCCATCACGGGCTGGACCGCCCGGGGCTGGTACGTGTACGACCGGCTGACGGGCGTGGCCAACTCAAGTCAGAAGGGGCTCCGGTCCCTGCTTCGTTCGCAGGGAGCGAAGTTCACCCCCTTCTGGATCATCAACGCCATCCGAATCACCTCCGGATCCACCACCCTGGCCGCGGTGGCCGCCCGGCCCGAGGTGGCCCGCGTTGTGCCCAGCTGGGCGGGGCACGTCGTGGACGGAACGCCCTCGCCCGCTGCCATAAGGGCCGGGATCCAGACCGTTGAGTGGAACATCGATCGGGTCAATGCCCCCCAGGTGTGGTCGCAGTACAACGACCGAGGGGACGGCGTCGCCGTGGGCAGCATCGACACCGGTGTGCAGTGGGACCATCCCGCCCTGCTCCACCAGTACCGGGGGGTCCACGGCACCGTCAGCACCGTGGTGAACCACAACTTCAACTGGTGGGACCCCTCCCACGTCTGTGGCAACCCCTCCCTGACTCCCTGCGACAACGTGGGGCACGGCACCCACACCATGGGGACCATCGTGGGGGACGACGGGGGGACCAACCAGATCGGGGTGGCCCCGAAGGCGTGGTGGCTGACCGCCAAGGGCTGCGAGTCCAACAGCTGTTCGGACTTCGCCCTGCTGTCCTCGGGGCAGTTCATGCTGGCCCCCACCGACCTGAACGGGCAGCACGCCTCCCCCGGCCTGCGGCCGGTGGTCGTGAGCAACTCTTGGGGGACGCCGGCTGGTGCCGACACGTTCTACCAAGCCACGGTCCAGTCGTGGGTCGCCGCAGGGATCTTCCCGGACTTCGCCAACGGCAACAGTGGTCCGGCGTGCGGGACCGTGGGGGCGCCGGGCAGCTACCCGGAGAGCTACGGAGTCGGCGCGTTCGACATCAACAACAACATTGCCGCGTTCTCCAGCCGGGGGCCGTCCCCGCTTGGAGGCGGGATCAAGCCGAACGTGTCGGCTCCCGGCGTGAGCGTGCGGAGCAGCCTGCCGGGCAACTCGTACGGCTCGCTGAGCGGAACCTCCATGGCCACGCCGCATGTGGCCGGCACGGTCGCCCTCATCGTCTTCGGGGCTCCGGCCTTCAAGGGTGACGTCGCCGGACTCAGGTCGGTGATCGACCAGACCGCCATCGACGTGAGCAACCTGACGTGTGGCGGTTCATCTGGGAACAACAACGTCTGGGGTGAAGGTCGCCTGGATGCCTTCGGTGCAGTGACCAAGGCCAAGGGCTTGGGATGAGACGCCTTCCCAGGCGCGCAGCGTCGCGAAGGCACCCGTCGACCTGAGGAAGGCATCACGAGGCAGCCCCGGCTCCACGAGGAGCCGGGGCTGCCCTCGTTTCGTAACAGCACGGCGATCAACGTCGGCGACCTGAGCTGCGGCGGTACGCCCGACAACAACAACGTCTGGGGCCACGGGCGCGTGGACGTGTTCGCCGCGGTCACCATGGCCAGGGGCATGCAGGAGCGCGCTGCGGTCGGCGGGGACTCCTAGGGACGAAGCGCGTCCTTAGGCAGGGAAGGGCGAACCTCGGCGTTCAGTGCGCGTGATCGTGGCCGTTGTCGCCCGACTCCTTGGGGGGCAATCCAGCTGCCTTCCTGGCGAGCGCCGGGACGGCATCCGAGCCGTAGGCGAAGCTGGCGGCGTTCTTCCCTTCCTCGTCCACCAGGTAGGCCACCGGCGTTCCCATGCCGGAGAAGACCTCCGCCTCGCCCGGCTCCTGGAGCAGCAGCAAGGCGTCCAGGCCGGCCTCCTCCATGATCTGCCGATTGGCCTCGATCTCACCGGTGGCGATCAACACCGGCTGGATGTCGTGCTCGCGCAGTTGCGGTTCCAGCTCGGCCAGCTCGGGAGCGATCTGCTTGCAGAACCCGCACGTCGGGCTCCAGTTGACCAGGAGGAGCTTCTGGCCTCGCAGGCTCTCCAGGGAGACGGTCTGGCCCTCCGTGTCCGGCAGCTCGAACGACGGGATCGGCTTCCCCTTGGCGACCCCCTGGGGATTGCCCCCGGTGGAAGCCTCAGCCACGCCCTCCAGCAGCCCGGCCATGCCGAACTGGCGAGTCACTTCCAGGACGTCACTCAACACGACCTCGGGGTCCGCCCCGAAGGCGCGGGCCAGCTCCGCGCTCAGCTCCCGGACGCTCGACACGCCGTCGAGAGAGTTCCACACCACCGTGCTGATCTGGTTCAACCAATGGGTACTCCAGCTGCCCTCGACGACAAGCACTGCCTCGCCGTCCATCTCCAGACCGACCACCTCGTCCTTCGGCCGAGGCACGAAGGTCTCCTCGATGTCGTCGGCCGACATCTCCTCGACATCGGCATCCTTGAGCTCTGCCACCTCGCGCTCTTCGACAGCCATGATCGATGCTCCTTCGGAGAGAGGCGTCTACACTCAACGGCAGGGCCTGACCGAGCCTCCGGGGCCCTCCCGAGAGAAGCATCTCGGAGGCAAACCACGCCGAGAACGGTCGAATGCGGTAGTTTGCCTACCGCGCCCGCAGGAGCCCGGATCGCACGCCAGCTGCCCAAACATCGGGGCCCAAGCCTCTAGTGCATCGGTTGTAGAACGTTCTACGGTCAGTATCAGGTGCGCAACGTCCGGCTCCCTGCCAGCATGTTCGTTCGCGCCTTCGTCCTTCGTCTATGCGCCTGCACGGCGCGAGGAGGTTCGTAATGAAACGAAGAGTCATCGTCCTGGGGACGGTCGTGTGCTCATTGAGCCTCGTCCTCGCCGCGCAGTTTGCGCCGGTTGCATCCAGCGCAACCCGGCCCAGGGGATCCGCAGCCGCTCCCCGATCCGCGGCGGAAGCGCTCCGCCTCTACGGCTACCTGGTCGGGAACCGTGCCGAGTACAACCGGTTGAAGGCGGAGGCCGCCGCCCGGGCCGCCCGGCTCCACCCAAGGGCCAACCCGCGGGCCAACGTTGCCGTGCCCGTGGCCGGCCCGAGCTGGCAGGGCGTCGACGAGAACGACCTGGCGCCACCTGACACGACCGGAGCGATGGGGCCGGTCTCGTACATCGAGGCCATCAACCTGCAGCTCGCGATGTACAACCGGGCCGGGAGCTTCCAGGCCGGCACGAGAGCCGAGACGATGTGCGGTGGCTCGCACTTCAACTGGAGCGACCCGCAGATCATGTTCGACACGTCGAGCCAGCGGTTCGTCGGCGAGTTCCTGAACGTCAACACGAACACTCTGTGCGTCTTCTTCAGCAAGACGAACAGGCCGGCCGGCCTGAGCAGCAGCGACTGGTGCCCCTACAACATGAACTTCGGGTGGGGATCGCTCTTGCCCGACTACCCGAAGCTGGGGAGCACCTCGGACTTCTGGCTGTTCGGGGTGAACAAGTACCTGAACTTCTCCATCTTCGAGGGGTCGGACGTGGCCTGGATGACCAAGCCAGGGCCTGGCCAGATCCAGACCTGCCCCGCGCAGAGCTCCTTCATGACCGGCAAGTCGGCCAACCTCCTGAGCGAGGACATGACGCTGGCCTCCACCCCGGAGCCGGCCAAGCAGACCGACCAGTCGTCCACCGGGTGGATCGTGGCGGTCCCCGACCCGACCAACGATTGCGCCGCGGCCGCCAAGCTCGAGATATACAGGGTCACGAAGAATCCGGACGGAACGGCCAACATCCAGACGGTGGGGACCCCGGTGGCCGTGCCCTCCTACACGTGTCCGCCCAACGCGCCCCAAGGCGGGGCCCACCTCATCGACACCCTGGACGGACGGCTCCTCAACGCGATGTCGGGCGCCGACCCCGACCATGGCGGCGCCCTGGCCCTGTGGACGGCGCATGCGGTGTTCGGTGGGGCCGGGTCCGAGTCCAGGTGGTATGAGATCGACGTGGCCAACGCCACGCTGTTCCAGATGGGAACGATCACGAACCCGAACCTGTACGTGTTCAACCCGGGCGTGTCCTCGGACCGAGCGGCGGGGGGGACCGTCCATGTGTTCGGCAACAGTATGGTGGCGGGCTTCACCACCTCCGGCGTGAGTGCCTTTCCCGCCGTCCAGATGGTGTCCAAGATCGGGGCCAACCCCCAGTCGGCATTCGTCCTGGTCAAGCAGTCCCCGGGCCCTGACGAAGGGTTCGACTGCTTCCAGCTCGGCTTCTGCCGGTGGGGCGACTACGCGGGGGCGTCACCGGAACCGCTGCCCCCCACTTTCATCCAACCCACCGGCAAGGTCTGGCTCACCAACGAGTGGGACAACGGCCTGACCAACCCCTCGGCAGCCACGTGGAGGACGTGGAACTGGAGGGCCACCCCGTAGCGAACAGGGGAAGACCCACCACGAAGAGAGTGAATCGAAAGGGGCGGCCGGTCAGACCGGCCGCCTCTTTCCTAGCCCTCCTCATCCATTCCCCGTAGGAACCATACGATCCGGGTCGCGTGCCGCATCAGAAAATCACCCCTATGCTGCCCGCGCACCGGAGCTGATCGGCAGGAGGCCCTCGTGACATCCACCCGCACGCGCCAGGGCGTCGCCCCGTTCGACCTGGAGCGGGTTCGGTGGAAGGGCGAAGAGACCTTCCGGGTGCTCTCCTATTACTTCTCGGTGCGGTGGAACTTCCAGGAAGCCGAGGAGATGGTCCGCCGCACCCTGGGGCAGTTCGTCGTGGAATACGACCCGGACGAGTACGTGTACCCCCGGATGCCCGGCATGCCCGCCCAGTATTCGATCGTCAGGCGCCCTTCCCCTGAGGGCCGTTTCCACCTGCTGGTCGAAAACGCGCCCATCACGACCACCAAGCCGCTGGGGGGCGCCATCGCGCAGCTGCTGTGGCACATAAACGGGCAAACGGTGCGGAGAAGCGGCGATTTCCTCATCATCCACGCCGGGTCCGTCTGTACCCCAGCCGGGGAGGGGGTTCTACTGCCGGCAGATGCCGGATCGGGAAAGACCACCCTCACCACCGGGCTGGTCCGGGCCGGCTTCGGCTACCTCTCCGACGAGGGCGGGTGCATCGATCCGGCCTCCGGCACGCTCTACCCATACCCGAGGGCCCTGTCGCTCAAGTTCGGCCACCGGAAGGTGTTTCCCGACCTCTACAGGAACGACAACGGATGGGGGGCGGGCGAGGAGCGCCACCTCAGTCCCGCAGAGATCCGTCCTGCCGCCATCGCCGGACCCTGCCGGGTCCGGTACATCGTCGCCCCACGGTACGAACCGAACGCTTCAACGGAACTGACTCCAATCAGCCCGGCCGAGGGAGCGATGGTGCTGCTCCGGCACGCGTTCAACCTTCCCGTCTACCGCGCCCGGGCCCTGCCCGTGGTGGCCAAGATCGCCCGCCAGGCCCGAAGCTACCGGCTGGTATCGGGGGACCTCGACGAGGCCGTCCAGGCCGTCACCCGGGTGACCCGCAGACGCCGCGGGTTGCCCGCTCGAGCCGGCTGAGCGCCCGCCAAAACCGATGGGCGCCCCGGAGGGCGCCCATCGGAGATGGTCGGTGTTCGCCTAGCGGGTCGTGCGAGCGCCGCCGGTCTTACGGGGCGTGAAGCCGGACCCGCTACAGGACTTCGGAGTGCAGGTGTTGCCACAGCAGGTCTGCACGCAGCACGTTCCAGGAGCCAACCTGTCGCAGTCGCCCTGGCCGCCCGGGCAGTCCGCGAACTGGCCGCAGAACTGCACGAAGAACAGACACTTGCACTGCCCGCCGTTGTCCGGTGAGGAAACCCAGCAGTTGCAGGTGCCGTTACACGGGATCGCCACGTTACACGGAATCGAACAGCCGCAGTTGTCGTTCCCAGTGCACCCAATGATGCCGGTCACCGCGAACGCCGGCGTCCTGATGCTGGTAAGGATCGGGGCCGTCCAGGCGACGGCAGCGCCCGCGCCGATCCGCCTGATCATCTTCCTTCTGGAGATGCCTTCCTTCGGTTCGAGCTCCTCTGGACTCATGAATTCACCTCCTCCACGCGTCCATGAGCCGCTCTGGTTCAGGGCCAAAGAGTCTCCGAACCGTCCATGGGCAGCATCGTCCCGGAGGGGTAAGTTTTCTCGCGGTCCGGGGCCGAGGGACCGTACGGACTCTACGGTCTGTATCAGACCCGCATTGCACCATAAGGGGTGGGAACGGTCACCCGGGACAATGAACGCCGACGATCGGCTACAACGGGAACAGTCGACGACAGATCCACGGACCGGCGCTCCTTCCGCAGCCTCGGCGACCGTAGACAAGCTCCCTTCAGGGGGGAGGAAAGTTACTCCTTCTGGATGATGCATCCGGCATATCCGACGCACCACGCTCATGGTCCCACCCGGGATTCGATGGCTGAGGGAGGGGAGTGATCGAATGAGTCCAGAGGAACCCCTGAAAGAGGCTTCGGCGAGCGGGATCTCTCGGCGGAAAATGCTGAGGCGGATCGGAGCCGGCGCAGCCGCCGCCTGGACGGCCCCGATCCTTACAAGCATCAGGACGCCGGCGTTCGCCGCGTACGGCGGGTGCGTGAACGACCCCTGCGGGTGCGACCTGAACACGCCGTGCAACTTCACTATCGGCTGCCACGGGCAACCCCCGGGAGGGGCGTGTAACTGCTGGGTACAAGCCGATCGGAGCGCCTGCCACTGCGGGCCGTTCGACGCCTGCTCCAACCACCAGCCGTGCACCACAAACGCCGACTGTCCCTCCAACCAGTGCTGCATCGAGAACTGCTGCGGCAGGCTCTGCTACGTCGTCTGCCCCAGCTCGGGAGGCTCGGGGCCTCCTCCGGGCGCCAATCCCTTGGACTACGGCGTCAAGAGCTTCTAGTTCGGACCCAGGTGGATGGGCGTCTCCTCTTTGGGAGGCGCCCACCTCATGGGATATTCCGGCGCGTCGGCTCCGCCTGCCGGGACCGTAGGAAAACTCCCGCCGCGAGGCAGAAAAATCACCGCTTCTGGATGACGACTCGCCCTCGGGCGGCGGCGGACACTGTGCGCCTAAGCGGGATCTTTGCTGGACCTGCGGAGGAGGTGATTCTGTGAGTCCAGAGGAGCTCGAACCGAAGGAAGGCATCTCCAGAAGGAAGATGATCAGGCGGATCGGCGCGGGCGCTGCTGTCGCCTGGACGGCTCCGGTCCTCACCAGCATCAAGACGCCGGCGTTCGCGGTGACTGGAGGGTTGTGTCCCGACTCGTGTGCGGGCGGTGACTTCGGGCCATGCAGTCCACCTCAGAACGGTTGCCCAACGGGAAGCTGCACCGGAGGCCTGGGCTGCTTCGCCCAGCACGACGTCGAGGGGCAGTGCCACTGCTTCCAGAACATCTTCTGTACCTGCGTGTCACCCTGCAACAGTTCCTCCGACTGCGGACCGCGTCAGCGCTGCACCGACAACGGTTGTGGTCGGACGTGCCTGGACTGTTGCGGCGAGAACTGCCGCTCCTCCCCCAGCGGAACCCCGAGTGGGAAGACCGCGAAGGGCTAGGGTCGCTGGTTGGAGATATGACGAGGGGCCTCCCTGCGGGGAGGCCCCTCGCTTTTCGGGCTCGGTCCTTTGGGCCGATCCATTCGTTCCATGCAATCCATCCACCGTATTTCGTATACGCCGTAGGGCGCGTGTAGAGCGCGGCTTTCACCACCTACCCTGAGCCTTCCCCGACGGTCTGTGATGGGAGGGACTTGTGAAGGACGGCGAGGGCACGATGCGGATCCTTCTTGCCGACGAGCAATCGCTGTTCCGCGAGGCCGTCAGGGTGGTCCTGGAAAGCCAGCCCGACATCGAGGTGGTGGCGGAAGCTCGCGACGGCCTCCAGGCCGTCGCGGTGGTGGAGGAGGCCCGCCCCGACGTCGCCCTCCTGGACATCAACCTGCCGAACTGCGACGGGATCCGGGCCACGTCGATGATCAAGGAGCGGACCCCCGACTGCAAGGTCCTGGTGCTGACCGGTGAGGAGGACCAGGAGACGCTGGTCGAGGCCCTGGAAGCTGGTGCCAGCGGCTACCTCACCAAGGAGTCGCCGCTCTCCGAGTTGATCCACGCCACGAGGGCGGTGTACCGGGGGGAGACGCTGATCCCGCCGCGCATGCTGGGCTCCTTGCTATCGCGACTGATCCGCCGGCGACGCGAGCAGGACGAAGCGCTCCAGCGGATCTCCAGGTTGACCAGGCGCGAACGCGAGGTCCTGGCCTTCCTGGCCGCGGGCAGAGACAACGACGGGATCGCCCAGGCGCTGGTCATCAGCCCGGAGACGGCCCGGACCCACATCCAGAACGTGCTCGGCAAGCTGGGCGTGCACTCCAGGCTGGAGGCCGCCGCCTTCGTCATCCAGAACGGGATCCTCGAAGACCTCGTGGGGGTGGACCGATGAACCTGTCGGTGCGGCAGGGGCGCCCGATGAGGCGCAAGAACGTGTGGCTGCGACAGTCGAAGAAGGAGAACGCCGTCTACAACCCCGCGACGTCGGAGGTCTACCTACTGAACAACACGGCCCTCGCCATCTGGGACCTGTGCGACGGGGAGACCAAACCAGAAGAGATGATGAACGCGATCTGCGAGTTGACCGGCCTTCCGCCCGAGGTCGTGGCCGAAGACCTGGAGCGGATCCTCCTGGAGTTCGACACCGCCGAGTTGATCGAGTGGGTGGGGAGTTGACGTGCCTCCGGTGAAGCCGAAGGTCAGGGCTGACCTCGCCGTGGTGGAGCTGCACGGTGAGGCCATCGTCTACGACGACCGGAGCAGGAGGCTACACCATCTGAACCCCACGGCGACCATCGTGTTCAGCCTGTGCGACGGCCGGTCCACCATCCCGGAGCTCTCCGGCGACATCGCCCAGGCCTTCGGCCTCCCGCCTGATGAGGTCGAGCGACAGGTCCGCGCTCTGCTCCGACAGTTCCGGAAGGAAGAGTTCCTCGACCGGCCGGCTCCCAGGAGAGTGAAGGAGTCCCCGAACGGAGCAGGGCGGTGAGAACCGCAAGTAGCGACGGCACCGGGGCCGTGACCAAGCGATCGTCGAAGGAAAGGACCATGCAGTGACGGAGACACTCAACGGATCGGTGGCGAAAGAACTCGAGGAGGATGAGAAGGAACTCGCCGCGGAGCAGAGCACGGTCCCCACCCCAGGCGGTGGTTGAGGGGACGCCCTCGAACACCTCGGGTGGGTGTCCTTCAGCAACTTCAAGATCGGCGAGAGCTCCTTCCAGATCCGCACGACGTCCCGCCGGTTCGCCAGGTGGATGAACGGGGCGCTGTCCGTCTACCGCGTGCGCCGGAAGGCTCCCGTGGCTTTCTCGGTCGTCATCGCCGGAGGCGAGGAGGAGCGTATCCGCGCCCGGAAACGCTTCCACATCATCTACCAGGGCAGCCGACAGCTCCTCCGGACCAAGGACATCGGCACGCTCGCCCGCGGCCTCCTCGCGGAGATCGAGCGCAGCCTGCTGGCCGAACGAGACGACGCCGTCTACGTCCAGGACCCTGCGATCGCCCTTGACGGGAAGATCGCCCTGGTGCCCGACTTCTATCGGCAGACGCTTGCGCGCCTGGGGCGTCGGCCGGAGCTGGCGGGGCTTCGTCTCCCGGTGGAACGAGTCGTCGCCGTCGATGATTCTGGGCGGGTCGTTCCGATAACCCCTCAGCTCCAGGTCCCGGAAGACGCCGTGCAACGCGTCATCGAGAAGTTCGGGGGCGACGGCGCGGGCCCCGTCGCTCGGATCGAACAGCCGGTGTCACCCGACATCGTGGTAGGGGTCGTCCCCGACTCGGGTCCGGAACACCACATGCAACCGATCTCTCGCGGCCGGGCCCTGTACTGCCTGGCCAGCGATGCGGTGAACACGCCGAAGGTCGGCACCGAGCGAGTGCTCGAGGCGTTGGCTCGCCTGGTCGAGGGGGCCGGGTGCTACAGCTACTATCCGGACGCGTCGACGCCCGAGTACCGGAGCCAGATGCTGACGGGGCTGGCGGGGCTCCTCAAGGGATAGCCGGGCGGAGGGCAGGCTCTAAGGGGAGCGGCGCTCTCCCGGCGTCCTGATCAGGCCGTGGCGTACGGCGAACGCGGCGGCCTCCAGCCGGGAGTGGACCTGCAGCTTGGTGAGGATGCTCTGCACGTGGGTGCGGACGGTGTTCGGGCTGATCGAGAGCCGGGCCGCGATCTGCACCCCGCTCGATCCCTCCGCCAGCAGCTGGAGGACCTGACGTTCCCGGTCGGTGAGCTGCTTCACGAGCATGTCCGCGTGCTGCTCCTCCGGGCTGCGGTCCCCCGCAGCCGCCCTGGCAAGCTGCTTCGGCATGATGACGTTCCCGTCCAGCACAGCCCGGATTGAGGTCACGAACTGATTGACGGGAGTGTCCTTCGTCACGTAGCCCCTGAACCCCAGGCGGACGGCCTCGGCAACCGCCCGAGGGTCGATCAGGGAGGTGACCGCGACGATCTTGGTGTCCGGCATCTCATCGAGGATCCTCTTGCCGATGGTCAGACCGCTCTCGTCGGGGAGCCCGATGTCGACCAGGACCACATCCGGACGTTCCCGACGAGCCACGTCCAAGCCTTCGGATCCTGTCCCTGCCGATCCCAGGACCTCCATCCCCATTCCTTCCAGCGTGGAACGGATGACCTCCGAGAAGAGCCGGTGGTCGTCCACGATGAGGACTCGACCGGCGGGTTTGGTCACCTACCGCTCGCAGCGGGCAGCTCGAGATGGAACGTGGCCCCGGGTCCATTGGAGTCGACCCAGATTCGTCCGTTGTGGGCTTCGGCCACTCGCCGGGCGATGAAGAGCCCCAGCCCGGTCCCGGCCCGGGACGCCCTGCCGGCCTCGCCCCGCGCCAGCGGATCGAAGATGACTTCGCGCTCCGCCAGGGGGATGCCGGGCCCTTCGTCCTTCACGCTCAGCGTGATGTACCCCGGTGCGCGATCCACGAGCACCGAGACTGGGCGATCCCGGGGCGAATACTGCAGCGCATTCCTGATCAGATTGCTCACCGCAGCGCGAATGTGCCTTCCATCGGCCATGACGGTCGCGCGCGTGGAGCTGTTCACCGTGACCCGCGGCTCACCGCGTTCCAACACGCACGATTCCGCAGCCTCCTTCGCCAACCTGCCCAAGTCGGTGCGGCGCCGTCGCAAGCCACCGGTGCCGATGCTCCACCGCAGCAAGGAGTCCACCAGCTCGGAAAGGTACGAGAGCTCCTGATTCGATCGCCGGAGAAGTTCCCGCCGGCCTGGATCCGGTGCCGCCATCATCAAGTGCTCGATGGCCGCTCTCGCGCCCACTAGCGGACCCCGGACCTCATGGGCCGTGGCGGCCAGGCCGAGGTCCAGGTGTTCGTTCCGGCGCTCCGCCCACGTCACCGTGGCGAGGTGAGTGAACACGTCCTCGAGAAGAGGCCCGACGACCCCGAGCGAGCGTTTGAGGGAAAGCGACTTCCCGCCAGCGACCAGCAAGGCGTCGCCCACATGGAGCAGGGTCGGTGCGCCGCCCCCCGCGATGTCCGCGAACATCTCGGACAGGCGGAGGCGCTCGTCGACCGTGGTCCTCCCCCACCATGGGAGGGTCGCCATCTCCCGTCGAAGCTGCGCCGTCTTGCGCGGCCCCAGCCCTCGCACGCCGACCAGCTCGGCTTCGCGGCCAGGACCGGCGCTCACCCAGGCCGCCACCGGGATGCCGAACCTCTCGAAGTAGAAGCTCACCACAGCCTGCAGGGCTGCATGGGGCGTGCTCGCCCGAACCATGCTCCGAGCCAGGGTGGCCGCGCTGAGCGCGTCCGTCTCGGTCCTCAGGTCGGCGCGCTCCCTCGCCTCTCGGATGATGTCGGCGGCCGGCTGGAGCGCCTTGTCCAGCGCCTTCCATCGTTCCTCCATGGCTTCCGTGGTCGCGATGACCTCCACCAGACCGACGACCGAATGCCCCGCCAACAGCGGAATGATGGCCAGCTCGTGGCCCGGGACGCTACGCAGGTTCGAGCGGATCGTGATACCGCTGACGTACGCGAACCTCCGTCGCTCGGATCGCTTCCTCCCGATGTCTGCGCGGTTGCCGACCACCGAGGCCAGCCTGAGCCTGCCCGTTCGGTCCGGCAGGCTCATACGCACGGTCGCGTCGTGAGGCCGCATAGCGGCCCGAGCCCGGCGTATGACGGTAGTCACGGCAATGTTCACATCGGCCGGCCCGCTGGACTCATGCAGGAGGACCCGAGGGTTTCCCTCCGGAGGCGTCACACCGAAGCTTGTGAAGTCACTCAGGACCGATCAAACTCCCGTCGCACGGGCGAAGGTGGTCGGAGTGTAGCCGCGGCCCGTGTTCGCTGTAAAGTTTGGTGGGTCTACGGCGAATGTCCTAATGAGGCGGTTGTTTGACGTGCTGCTGACACGTCGGAACTGCGCAATTGCGTACGGTAGCGACCACACATAGCGGTCATGAACTCTCCGGACGAATCTACTCAAGGGTCGTAAGAAACTTACGGCCGAATGTGCTTTCGGTGCGGGCATTACTGCCCTTATCATACGGCCATCTCCACACCAGGAAATCGCGCCCTCCCCCGAGCGACCGGCGAGGTGCTCCGATCTGCCCGCCGAGCGCGCGGTATGACCCTGCGCGACGTCACGTCGAGTTCGCACGGTCGATTCAAGCCTTCGGTCCTGGGGGCATACGAGCGAGGCGAACGAAGCATCTCCCTGGTGCGGTTCTGCCAGCTGGCGCAGGCGTACGGGATCCCGCCCGACCGCTTGCTCGCGGACGTCCTGGCCCGTATGGATCCCGCCGGCCGCCAAGAGATCGCCATCGACCTGAACCGCCTGACCCTCATTCCCGGACAAGAGGGTAAAGTCGTTGCCGAATTTGTGCACAGACTGAAGAGTCAGCGCGGTGACTACATGACCGACGTGATCACGCTGCGCTCGGGAGACCTCGAAGCCATCAGCCTGGCGTCGTCGCAGACGCCGAACACCCTCCTACGAACGCTCCAGCCGGCACTCCGCAGCCCACGGATTTAGGGGGGGTCTAGGGGGGCAGCAGCCCCGGAGCGAAGCGAGCGGATCATGCTGCTGCACTCCCCCTGGCGATGAGGACGATCCGAAGGATCGGGCTCATCGGGAAGGGGGGTCTCACATGTGCGCGATCAGTTGCTCCACACGCTCGTCCACGGATCGGAACGGATCCTTGCACAGCACGGTCCGCTGAGCCTGATCGTTCAGCTTGAGATGGACCCAGTCCACCGTGTAGTCGCGCCGCCGCTGCTTGGCCTGACGGATGAACTCGCCGCGTAGCCGGGCCCGAGTGGTCTGGGGCGGCTCGCGCATGGCCCGCTGGACCTGCTTGTCTGTGACCGCTCGTTCCATCAGCCCGCGCCGCTCCAGGAGGTAGTAGAGGCCTCGTTCGCGATTCACGTCGTGATACGCCAGGTCCATCAACGCGATCCGCGGATGGGACAGCGGGATCCCGTGTTTGCTCCGGTACCGCTCGATGAGTCGATGCTTGGCCGCCCAGTCGACCTTTCCCACCAAGCGGTCCGGGCGACCCTCCCGGAGAGCTTCCAGGGCGCTCCCCCACTCTGCCAGGATCTTGACGGCCACCGGATCCTTGTCCCTCCGCTCGATGAATCGGGAGGCGCGCTCGAAATACTCCGTCTGGATCTCCATGGCGGACAGCTCCCGTCCAGTGGCCAACCGGACCTTCCGCTTGCACGTGATGTCGTGCGAGATCTCCCGGATGGCTCTAATGGGATTCTCCAGGGTGAGGTCGCGCATGACGGTGTTCTCCTCCACCATGCGGACCACCAGATCGGTCACTCCGACTTTCAGGTACGTCGTGAACTCGCTCATGTTCGAGTCGCCCACGATCACGTGGAGTCGCCGGAACCGTTCAGCGTCGGCGTGGGGCTCGTCTCGCGTGTTGATGATCGGACGTGACCGGGTGGTGGCGGAGGAAACACCCTCCCAGATGTGCTCGGCCCGCTGGGAGATGCAGTACTGTGCGCCCCGCGGCCCGTGGAGGACCTTCCCCGCGCCGCAGTAGATCTGCCGGGTGACGAAGAAGGGGATGAGGACGTCGGCGATGCGGGCGAACTCTCCCTGCCTGGCCACCAGGTAGTTCTCGTGGCACCCGTAGGAGTTGCCGGCCGAGTCGGTGTTGTTCTTGAACAGGTAGACATCACCCGAGATCCCTTCCTCGTGCAGACGCACCTCGGCCGCGGCCAGGAGGGCCTCGAGGATCCGCTCCCCCGCCTTGTCGTGGGCGATCAGGTCCAGGATGCTGTCGCACTCTGGTGTGGCGTACTCCGGGTGGGACCCGACGTCCAGATACAGCCGGGCTCCGTTCTCCAGGAAGACGTTGGAGGATCGCCCCCAGTGGACGACCCGCCGGAACAGATAGCGTGCCACCTCGTCGGGCGATAGGCGGCGCTGGCCCCGGAACGTGCACGTCACGCCGTACTCGTTCTCCAAGCCGAAGATCCGCCTGTCCATGAGGCCAGTGTAGGGCCCCAGACTGTTGGGCGGTGGACCAGGTTCGCTTCAGGCGATCGGTCAGGCCTGCATGATGCGAGCGAGCTCCTGGTCGGTGAGCCGGCGAAACTTCCGGCGTCCGCGGGAACGGTCCAGGATCGCTGCTTCCAGGTTCTCCGACTCCACGGAGCTCTCCTCCACCTTCGCGAGGGCCCTCGTGGCTAGCCGCACCGAGTCCTCCAGCGAGAGCCCTTCCTTGTACTCGTCGCGGAGGTGCCCGGCCAGCTCCTCCGATCGCCCGCCCATGGCCACATAGCCCTTCTCGTCGGTGACGCTGCCGTCATAGAGGATGTGGAACAGCTCGTTCTCCCCCGGGGTGTCACCGACTTGCCCCACCAGGATCTCCACCTCGTAGGGCTTCATCTGGGTGGTGAAGATGTTGTTCAGCGCCTGCGCGTATGCATTGGCTACCGTCTTGGCGGTGACGTCCTCCCGCCCGTAGGAATAGCCACGTAGGTCGGCCAGGCGCACTCCCGCGATCCGGAGGTCTTCGAATTCGCTGTACCTTCCGACACCAGCGAAGGCGATCCGATCGTAGATTTCCGAGATCTTGTGAAGCGTGGCGCTGGGGTTCTCGGCGAGGAACAGCAGGCCCTCGGCAAATTCGATCGCGACCACCGAACGGCCCTTGGCGATCCCCTTCCGAGCGTATTCGGACCGATCCTTGATGAGCTGCTCGGGGGGAACGTACGGCTGGAAGGCCATCAGGACTGATCCTGCCCGGCCTCACGAGCCTGGCTCCTGCCGGGCTCCCGTGGCGCCTCGTGGGTCTCGCCGACGATGGCTTCGAACGCGCCCTTGACGTCCTCGTCCGGGACGGCCGTCACGCCGTCGGTGGTGATGGTCTTGACCGTCGGGTAGATGCCTCTGAGGGGGATCGGGCCGCCGGTGGCCACGTCCTCCTGGGAAGCATCATACAGGGCCTCCACGGCAGCCCTGATGGCCGCCTCGCCGTCGAGGTCGGGTCGCCACCTCTTCTTGAGCGTCGCCCGCGCATGCGTGGACCCCGAACCCGCGGCGTGGAAATCGGTCTCCTCCCAGCGCCCCCCAGTGACGTCGTATCGGAACAGCCGTCCCTCGCCCTTGCGCTCGTCATAGCCGGCGAACAGGGGCACCACCACCAACCCTTGCAGGGCCATCGGGAAGTTCTGCCTGATCATCTGGGCCAGCCGGTTGGCCTTGCCCTCCAGGGAGAGCCGGTCGCCTTCCACCTTCTCGTAATGCTCGAGCTCGGTCTGGAACAGCCTGACGATCTCCGTGGCCTGTCCGGCTGCTCCGGCGATCGCCACCGCGGAGGTGTCGTCGGCCGGAAACACCTTCTCGATGCGCTCGTCGGCGATGGAGAACCCTTCCACTGCCCGGCGGTCGCCGGCCATGACTACGCCACCGTCGAACTTGATCGCCAGAACGGTGGTGCCGTGCGAAACGTCCGCCCTGCCGGCCGCAAGAGATGGGGTGGTGGCGGAACTCGCTCCGGCGATCCCGCCGGCCGGCTCCCGCGTGGACGCGCGCAGGAGGTCCGCGAAGCTCGGATTGGCCCCGAGCGGATAGGCGGGGTCGGGAAACCCGGGGGTGGGGCCGGTCATTCCCCGCCCTTCTGGACGTAGGACTTCACGAACTCCTCGGCGTTCTCCTCCAGCACGGAGTCGATCTCGTCGAGGATCTCGTCCATCTCCTCCTTCAGCTTCTCGGCCTTCTCGGTGATCTCGGTCTGGCCGGCATCGCCGCC
>WNGA01010272.1_pt1 | contig 22555 bp, 25 predicted proteins | sample 5400061 | NCBI WGS metagenome assembly WNGA01 (sample SAMN13153366, study PRJNA577476) | soil metagenome | isolation source: 100 cm soil or saprolite under grassland replicate 2 | place: USA:California | collected 2016-06-15
CCGTTTGAAATCCAATATCCTATGAAAAACCATAAGCAGTAATTCAAGATGAGTGCCACAATTCTTTAGGGCTGAAAAACAATGCATTAGAAAATAAAAGCGCTCAAATAATTCTATGTTTAGGAAACTTGTCTAAAAGGGGGAATACGTTATTAAAAAAATGACCCGCTTCCCTGCTGATATTATCAAATACATTGCATAATTGTTCGTCAATTTCTTTTGAAAGATTTATGAAACGTGTTCCGCGCGGTTATGGTTTCCTGCGATGCTTAAATAATATTTTTCCCCATCGGCAATAACATTATTAAGATGATGTGCATGCTTATGCCTCATTTCTTCTTCCCTTAAACAGGCTCTTGGGTGGCGCTTAATAAGCTCTGTTAACGTAGATGAACCGTTACCCGTTACTGCGAGATAATCTTTAAAAATAAATCCTGTTATTTTCCCTTTTATTTCACCGGGATAGCGAATATGAAACACACTAAACTCCATTGGCAGATCGACCAATTCCTGTACGATATAATCAAAGCACGTATAGTGATGATACATTTGTAACTGTTGTTCATTTCTGATTATTCTGAACATCATGCCATGCATGCCAATTTGCGGCTTTACAATAAAAGGATAATGAAACCTTTGCGCGGCTATTTGTAATACCACGTCTTTTACATTTTGTCCTGCTGTAATAAATAAAGTTTTGGGGTAATACTTTTTAGGTAATTGATTATACATTTCAATCTTATTCTCTCCTTCAAAACCAGAAAATTCAAGCGTAGGATTTGCAGGAGAAAAAAACCAGAATGCCCTTGCTTTTATCACATAATACATCCATAAAAAACCTAATGGCGCATAAATAACATAGAAAGGCCATAGTTCCCAGTTTCTTAATTTATGCAGGAATCGTTTCAATGGTTTCAGATTAAAGAAAAGTGTTTTTCTAAATTAAATTGTTGAAGACCTAAAGATAAAAAATTATGCCAGCAACATAAACGTTGGCAAAGAAATAGAGAATATCTTATTATGAGAAAATTTTTTATTTCATAGGGATCCCTTTGGATGAGCCAGGCTTTGGTTTTTTATAGCATCATCTCATGTGTCATGTTAATCCCGATAAAGTCGTGGACTCACTTGTACGTTCAGAACATTATGAAGCTAAACAAACTTTTAAATTGCTATCGTACGTATTGCTTTGTTGCAGCTTTTGTTCTTTGAATGACGCGCCTACCCAAATAAAAATTGAGATGCAATATCAAAAATGTTTTTAATTCTTCGATAACATCAGTAGTCAAAACCCGAAAAAAATGATATTTTGAGGAATAAATTTTTTTATGGAGGCATCACGGAAAGTTTTAACTACAAAGAAAGATTTTGATGACTTCCTTTATAGCACACCATATTTTGCTTTTCTGGATATTTTAGGTTTCAAGGCATTAGTGCAGAAAAATTCTCAAGATAAACTTGTGGAATTGTATAAAAATCTTTTTAAAGAGCCAGTAGGTAATATGGAAAAAGCATATAAAGAAATGGCGCAAAGGAAGGCTGAAAAAATGGGAGAAAATTATACCGATTCAGAAATGCGCATGATTAATATATCTGATAGTATAATGATTTGGACAAAGCATGGTCAACCATCTGCTTTGTATGAAATTATTTTTGCTGTGCAAACACTCCTTGCAATTTCTTTACTTCAGGGATTGCCACTTAGAGGCTGTATTACAAGACAACAATTTACTTGCTTAGAAGACCAATCGGTAACCTCAATAATAGGCAAAGGATTAGTACATGCATATAAAACTGAACAATCTCAGCAATGGTCAGGATGTATTATAGATGATGAAATAGTTAACTACTTTAGAAGCATCGAAAGAGTATTACTTTATCGAGATGTTCCTTCTCCAATTGAAAGGGAGGGATTAGTTTTTGAGTATGATATTCCTTTTAAAGATAACAAAACAAAAAAAGGTTTCGCTATTGACTGGAGTGATTTTAGAATTACTGATGATATTATTAAAAATGCGTTTGATGCGCATAATAAAAAAGATGAAAGACCTGAAAGTGATACCTCTCTAAAAATCAAGAATACAATCGAATTTCATAATTTTTGTCTCAACAAAAAAAAAGAAAAAATAGCAATGCTTGAAGCTTTGCAAAAAGCCTCCAAAGATTCCGGCAAAGAAACATAAAATAAATTTAAGAATGTTCTTTACATATTACATTGTTTAGCTAAATACAAAATCTTAGGAGAGACATGGTGAACGAAAATTAAATTATTACTTTGGAAAATAAAAGAACTATGCTACAGGAATCCATAAACGAAAAAAATAAAGTTCTTTATGAAAAATTAAAATCAGCTGGTGTTGAAATATCATTTGAAATAGATCCAAATGTAACAGTTTGGTACGTTCAACAAAAATTCAGTTTTAAAATTGCATCTCCAAACGATATCCCTAATCCCGCGGCAATGGCTCATGAGTTATTTCATGTGGCATTAAATCTTAAAGGATTTTGGGAAGGTTTTTCAGTATATAAGCTTTTTAATGAGAGAAATTCTTTATTCGATCCTGAATCAATTGGTATATTGAATAATAGTTTGGCTCATTTTAAAATGATTGATGATTTTCTTCAGATGGGCTTTCATGTAGATGAGTTTTTACAAGATACACCCAAACAATATTTTCTTGAAGGAATAGTATTTCAAATACCAAAAATGATATTGAAACATAAAACTGGATTAGCTGATATCTGTTTGGAAACACTGGAAATTATTCAGTTATGTGCGTCACTCAAGTTATTTGAATTATATAAAATCAAATATCCAGAAACGAAAAATGCACTTTATGTTCCGACGCTTATGGAACAGCTTAAAGAAATTAATAAAGATTTGGTAGAAGGTCTAGATAAATTATTTAACGAATGGATACAAACTAATACTGTGGATAATTTGCAATTCTATTTTCGTTTAGATCACTTATTAAAATCTCTTGGAGTCTCAAACGCGGCTGATTGTAAAAGTTGACAATAATCGTTAAATTTTGTGTTCGAAGTTCTATTGTACTTATTGCTTTGTCGCAGCTTTTGTTCTTTGAATACCGCAATGTCCTCTGCTAAACACAAAGCCTTTGGGGAGACATTGCGGAGAAGAAAAAAAACCGGCAGATTGGGCAATTATGCTTAATGATGAAGTCTTAGCAACTGCATTGCTTGACCGGCTATTATATCAATGTGAGGTAATAAATCTATCAGGAAAAAGCGACCGACTTCAAAACAGAAAAACAATTTTTGAATAACAAAAACAACTGATTTATTTTTGAACTCATCTCTGCAGTCTTGTTGCCAAAAACTCTGCACTCCTAATTACGAAAAACTCTGCATTGTTGCTTACCGACTACACATCTTTCATACAATTGTTTGCTTTTGTATAAAAATAATCCTTTGGAATTTATTTTTTCAGCAATCGTTTTTCAAATTCCAGTCTGGAGACTGGCTTTTATTTGCATCCGTAGTCTGCTGCGCAAAGACTACGGATAGCGGCAAATTGCTTTTTATTTGTAACAGACTACAAGGAGCGGGGCAAGACATTACGGATAGCGGCAAGTTGCTTTTTTATTTGTAACAAACTACGAGGAGCAGAGGAGCAGGTAATAGTGCTAAGTTGTTTTTTATTTGTAACAGACTACGAGGAGCGAGGGGCGCAAGACTACGGATAGCGGTGAAATTAACTTCGGCTTGGTTAAACCTTGCTAAATTACCATAAGTTACTCTTATGGCTATTAAGGTTTCAGCTTTTGATTCTAGTAAATAAGCAGCAGCGTTCGAAGTAGCATATGTGTTGTTTATATCGAGGTTTTAGTCTTCCCAGTATTCAGTACCTTTTTTATCAATATAACCTTTAAATTTCGCATGAGTGTAATCTTTATTTTGATAATCCCAAACACCAATTAAGCCCGTGTCCTTATATTTTGAAAAATTAAGAGAGTCATATTTGCAATTGACAACAACTTTATTATCATTAGTTATTATTCCATGTTTCTTATTTAATTCAACAGGAAAAACATCATAGTTTAAAGTCATTAAAGTACCTCCTAAGGAAATGTCTCCGATAGTATTGTAATCGAAAGGCATAATAAGCTTACCATTAGTATCGATTATTCCATCGTAACCATTTTTCCTAACTCGTGAGATTCCACATTTAAAAGTTTCAGCCCAATCATAGTCGTGTGTAAATACAATCTTATTCTCTTTATTTAGAAATCCTTTTCTTTTTTTTTGATTAAAACAAAGCAATCCCGATGAAAATTTGTCTTCTATTTCATAGTACTTATGCTCAAACGGGATTATCACATTACCAAACCTATCTATAAAACCTCTTTTCTCATTTTTACTTACACATACAGCACCTTCTGAAAAATCATGGGCATAATATCCATCATATTGGCAGGAGATTATTTCTTCGCCAGACGTATTTATATATCCCCATTTACTATTACATACAGCTGCATATTTTTCCTTAAAAGGAGACACACTATTGTATCTTGGCTCAACAATTACGTTGTTATTTTTATCAATGAATCCCCAACCTGTTTTTTCGCGGACAGCAGCCAATTCATCTGAAAAGTTTTTTACGTCTTGATAGACGCAAGGTATAACTATCTCTCCCTGAATATTGGCAAATCCCCACTTCTCCTTTTTTACTGGAATTAAACCTTCACTAAACGTACCTCCGATTTCAAAAATTTCTTCTTGCGGAACATCGAAAAGTTCTGGCTTTCTCTTTCCTGATTTATCTACAAATTGCCACTGCCAATTCTTTCTTACTCTGGCTACACCATTTTTATAGTTTTCAATATAATAGTATTTACATGCAATTATTCTTTTCCCATCTTTATTGATAGTACCATATCTATTTTTCTTTTGAACTTTAATCATATCTTCCGACCAAACATCGTTTTCAAAAAGTCCAAATCCTCCGAAATGATCATATATAAATGGGGTTAAATTCTTTCCTGTTGTATCCAATAAAGCATATTTCTTATTTTTTTTAACGAATGCAACGCCATGATAATATGGATAAGTTTCATCGTATTTACAAGAAATAATTATTTCTTTATTGCAATTACAAAATCCCCACTTCGTTCCCATTCGGTATGGTATTAAGCTTAATAAATTATTATTTTCTGAAAGCATAATATTTTTATTGTAGTCGCAGCCATTTACAATTGCTAAAGATGCAATAATAACTTGTTCCTGTTTCTGACTTTAATGTACGAACGGACATACTTTAAAAGATAATCGTTTATAAATAAGATGACCTACGATCCACAAAGTTCCCCTTTGGGTATTCTGTGGGAACAGGAAAAATTTATAAACGCAAAGATTGTAAAACTTTTTATTTGTAACAGACTACGAGGAGAGAGGGGAAGAGTGGTTGATGGCATATAACTTCAGAATGTTATCAAAAAGGCGAAATAATTTGCTCACAAAGAATAGGGTCACTTACATCGATGGAAATTATTTCAAAATAACATTTCCTATTTTCAACCTTTTGCATATCCAAAAAACTGTCATTGTTTTGACAAGGATTATCTCCTAAATGAGCTTTTGAAATAATAATTTCAAAAAAATATGCACCGCTGTCACTCACTACTTCTAAACATTTTCGATAACTGTCCTTTATTGGTTTTACAGAATATTGAGGACTTGGATATTCCAATATTTCTTTCAATTTTTCACAAGCCTTATCAAAAAATTCTAAATATTCTTTTGGAGTGATTTCTATCATATTATTTTTTTAAGTAATCTTCAAAGGCATTGCATTCGAATATATCAGTAACTAAATCACCGCTTTCTTTGAAAACTATTCCAAAATATATATCACCATTACTATTACCGAATGAAGTAACTTCTTTGCCAATATTGCAGCCACAACATTTTGACTTATAAACTGTCAACTTTTTAATACCTAAATTTTTATATCTCTGAAATTTGTCTCTATACTTACACAAAATGTCCACTTGTCTTTATTCTCAAAGTTGTTATCTTCTGCAATCAATTTTTCAAGCCCTGTTATATCAAGATTTATGAATGCATTAATAAGTTGATGCTTTAGTTCAAGGTTACAATTTTCATTTAATATTGCTCCAAGGCTGGCAGAAAATTTTATTGGTTTCATTCTCTTTTATTTGGTAAAGTAATTCGCGGAAGAACGAAGGATATTGGCACGCAAAATTAAGAATATTAATTTCCAACAAACAAAAAAGAAGCGAGTTCTTATTTTGAGCTATGCAACAAGTTATCAGCAGAATTTTTGTGAAAGAAAATAAAAAACCTATTGAAGAAAAAGTATGAAAATAAAATTCTGCATCCCACAGCCCAATTGAAAGTGGAACGATAAAACGTAATGCGACGCAACAGGAGATGCCACAAGTACTGCAGCCCGCTACATAAAAAATTTCCTCTCCTTACTTCACAGGCACAAATAATATAGCATCGGACACTACATATCCATTGGCGCGTCGTTGGTAGTGATGGTTACAGTGGTTTTTGTTCCTTTTAGTAATGTGTAAGTGCCTGGTGAAACCCATTGCCGCTGGTCGTCCTTCTACCTGTATATGCGTGGGGATGAATACATCTTTGGTGATTGTTCCGTTGCTGATGATGAAATGCGTTTGCGTGGCTGCGCTGTCATTCCAAATATTTTAATTGTATAGACAAGTGAAAACAAAAATCACGCTTTGCTGACTTCGGGCTTTCCTGACTTTCCCGACTTTTACCCTACTTTTGAAAAAATTGGATTATCCATGCAAGTTCCCCGGATCGCTGAAATGATGATGAATGGCGAATCACCCGATATTTTATTTTGGGTTGGCTGCGCCGGCAGCTTTGATCAGCGGGCACAAAAAATAACAAAAGCTTTTGCAACTATTTTAAATAAAGTTGGAATTAAATATGCCATTCTTGGAAAAGAAGAAGCCTGCACGGGAGATCCTGCACGCAGAGCGGGAAATGAATTTCTATTTCAAATGATGGCGTACAATAACATACAGGTTTTTAATAATTATGGCATCAAAAAAATTGTAACGGCTTGTCCGCATTGTTTTAATATTTTTAAAAATGAGTATCCGGAATTGGGTGGAAATTATGAAGTAATACATCACACAACTTTTCTGCAGCAACTAATTAATGAGGGAAAAATAAAATTAAAAGAAGGTGGCAGTTTTAAAGGCAAGCGTATTACTTATCACGATAGTTGTTATCTCGGTCGTGCCAATAATATTTATGAAGCACCAAGGAAAGTACTTGAAATATTAGACGCAGAACTTGTTGAAATGAAACGTTGCCGCAGCAATGGTCTATGCTGTGGAGCAGGCGGCGCACAAATGTTTAAGGAAGATGAACCGGGAGATAAGCGCATCAATATTGAACGTACAGATGAAGCATTATCACTGCAACCAAATGTAATTGCAGCCGCTTGTCCCTTTTGTAATACGATGTTGACTGACGGAGTAAAGAACCGTGAAAAAGAAAATGAAGTAAAGGTGCTTGATATAGCGGAGCTGATTGCAATGAGTATGGAATAACTTTTTTATTTTACATTTTTACATTTTACATTTCACATTTTATATTCTCCATTTTACATTTTTTCTCAAGTAACTTTGCTTTATGAATTTCGAATATCAGCATTTAATACCAGAAAATTTTCATCTCGATTCAAGAGTATGGATATATCAGAGCAGCCAGTTATTTACACTCTCTGAAGCCTTGCAAATAGAAAAATTATTAGAAGAATTTGTTGAGCAATGGCATAGTCACGGCGTGACAGTAAAAGGTTATGCGAATTTACTTTTTGGTCAGTTCATTGTTATTATGGCCGATGAAACAGCAACCGGAGTAAGCGGATGCAGTACTGATAGCTCTGTTCATTTAATAAAACAAATTGAACAGCAATTTGGCGTAAATATGTTCGACAGAAAAACACTTGCTTTTATTTTTAATGATAAAGTTCAGTTGCTTCCAATAGTTCAACTCAATTATGCTGTTACAAATGGTTTCATTAATGCGGATACTCTTTATTTCAATAATCTTGTTGCAACAAAAGATCAATTGATGCATTCTTGGATCATACCTGTAAAACAAAGCTGGCTTGCCAAACGAATTTCGTTTACGCAAACTGCTTAGCCAGTGATTTTAGATGTTATTTTAACGTGTTATAGTAGTAGATAAAGGCATAGAAAATCCAATTCCAATTAAACTCTTTAGTTGTAATGCAGGGCTTGAATTGTATTTACCAAACAATTTCACATCATCATCATAGATCATATCGAGGCTGTAAGTCGCAGCCAAAAATCTGTTTATCTTAAAATTAAAAAGGTTAGTAAAATACATGTCAACATTTTGAGGGTTATGGCTATAATCAGTAAACAGATCCAGTTTCCCTTTGTATGCTACATTCCTCGCGATTGATTTATAATAATTAATGGAAGCAAAAGCACCAAATTGATTTATATAATGATCATATGGTGGCACACCATACAAACCTTTTGTGTATAAATGGTTGCTGGCAACAAAAGTAGTACGCAGCGTAAGCGGCGATATAAAAAAAGAAAAATTTTCTGTCGGCTTATAATCAAATCCAAGAGATAACAACAAATAAGCCGGTGAAAGAAATGTGGATGAAAGTGTACCGCTGTCCCCGGTGTAAGTGTACCCATCAAAAAATTGGGTACGAAAGTCAAACAATCCTGAAATATATATTTTATTACTGTTGTCTAAACGCTTACCATATTTTGATAACACTTCAAACCTATCATCATTTTTGCGGTTACCAAGACTGCTCGTTTTAAGAAATCCGAAATTAAAATCAAGGCTGTTATCCCATGTATGCTTAGTGCCTTTATTTAATAAAAAATAAGTGGCATAGGATGTTATGGCAAGTGAAAATTTATCTCCACCCGCTGCCCAATTACTAAGTGAACCTTGCGCAAGATTCAGGTTTATAATGCCACCGCGTTTCCAATTCCAATTCAGTGTATCGTTAGGATCTTTTTTTACAGAACGAAAAATTTCTGTTGGTACTACTTTTACAGGAATATCCTGAGCCAGGCCAATCAGTCTTAAGAGGAGAAAAAAGAAAAATAAAGAAGCTTGTTTGCTCATGTGTCGGTTATGAATTATTGGATAGCTATTATAAATCCGGCTAAAATTTTCTATTCAACTTCTCTTTCATTCACGGACTCTTCAGCTTTATAACAATAGGAATTTTATTGCAGATCATAATCTGTTCCAAAAATTGCCGCAAAAATAATCAGAGGCCAAGTAAAAATTGTTAATAAACTGCCAAACAGTCAGTACAAATCTTTTTAATTATTTTTGCAGGCTTAAATTAAAATTGAATGTTGAATGTTGAATGTTGAATGTTGAATGTTGAATGTTGAATGTTGAATGTTGAATGTTGAATGTTGAATGTTGAATGTTGAATGTTGAATGTCAGCAAATGTTATAAAATAAAAAATTTCAAATTAAAATGCTTGAATTAGCTGCAAAAGTACATGATGAGGTTCGACAGGGTGAAGCATTTGCCCCTTATAAAAACGATCCTAAAAAATACCACAAAAAATTCTACATAGAAAGCTATGGCTGTCAAATGAACTTCAGCGATAGTGAGATAGTTGCTTCCATTTTAAACAATGAAGGTTTTGGCGCTACACGCAATTATGAAGATGCGGATCTTGTTTTATTAAACACTTGTTCCATTCGCGAAAAGGCTGAGCAAACAGTGCGTAAGCGTTTGACTGAATTTAGAAAAATAAAAGAGGCAAAACCGGGAATGCTTATTGGCGTACTTGGTTGCATGGCAGAGCGTTTAAAATCAAAATTACTTGAAGAGGAAAAATTAGTTGATATAGTGATAGGTCCTGATGCGTATCGCAGTTTGCCCGGTCTTATAGAAGAGGCAGAAACAGGACAGAAAGCGGTGAATGTTTTACTGAGCAGGGAAGAAACGTATGCCGATATTTCACCTGTTCGTCTTGACAGTAATGGAATTACCGCTTTTATTTCAATCATGCGCGGCTGCAATAATATGTGCAGCTTTTGTGTAGTTCCTTTTACACGTGGTCGTGAACGCAGCCGTGATGCATGCTCTATTGTTGCTGAAGCACAGGATTTATTTGATAAAGGATTCAGAGAAGTGACACTGCTTGGACAAAATGTTGATAGTTATTATTGGATAGATGAAACAAAAAATGAGGCAGTAACTTTTGCAAAGCTGCTTGAAAAAGTGGCATTAGTGAACCCAGCGCTGAGGGTTCGTTTCAGTACCTCGCATCCAAAAGATATTACTGAGGAGGTGCTTCATACAATGATGAAGTGTGATAATATCTGCAAGTACATTCATTTACCATTGCAGAGCGGAAGTACACGTATACTGCAACTGATGAACAGAACATACACACGTGAATGGTATATAGCAAAAGTGAACCAGATAAAAAATATTATTCCCGATTGTGGCATCAGTTCAGATATTATTGCAGGTTTCTGTACTGAAACAGAAGAAGATCATAACGATACATTAAGCATAATGGAGCGCAGCAAGTACGACATGAGTTACATGTTTATCTACAGTGAACGCCCGGGCACTTTGGCCGCACGGCGTTATAAAGATGATATTGCTGAAGAAGTAAAGAAAAGAAGATTACAGGAAATTGTTGAATTACAAAATCGCTTATCACTTGAAAGCAACAAACGTGATATTGGTAAAACATTTGAAGTATTAATTGAAGGTGACAGTAAAAAAAGCACTAGTGACTGGATGGGAAGAAACACACAAAACAAAGTGATCGTTTTCCCCAAAAGAAATTATGATGGTAAGAAAGGCGATTATGTTTGGGTTAAAGTGAATGATTGTACACAGGCAACATTGCTGGGAGAAATAATAAATTGATTGACCATGATACCAGAGGTAAAAAATAATCTTTCTGAAATAATTAAAGCTTGTAAACAAATGCAGTAAAGTCACTTTATTTATTTGATTCAGGCGCGAGAGAAAATGATTACAATCATAACAGTGATCTTGATTTCTTGTTTAGATTCAAAGTTGATGAGACAAGTAATCTGCCTTCACCTTATGATTATTTTGATCTGATTTTTAGATTAGAAGAAACAACGGGAAGAAAAATTGATTTAGTTGCAGAAGATAAAATCACAAACAAATATTTTCTTGATAAGCTATCGCAAGACAAAATTAAACTATATGAATCATGACTTTCTAAAATATCTCTATGATATTGCGGATTCTATAGCAGATTTAATTGTTTAATATCAGGTGCAAGCGTCAGGTCAATTTTAAATCAGATTAATTTCAATGGATACACAAAGCATAAAAAATAGGTTTGGCATTATAGGAAATTCACCGGCTTTAAATCATGCACTTGATGTAGCCATACAAGTTTCATCAACAGATTTAAGTGTTTTAATAGCAGGTGAAAGCGGAGTAGGTAAAGAAATTTTTTCACACATCATTCATGCTTTATCCGCACGTAAACATAATCCGTTTATTGCCGTGAATTGCGGCGCAATTCCCGAAGGAACAATAGACTCGGAATTATTTGGTCATGAAAAGGGAGCTTTTACAGGTGCTGTAGACAGCCGCAAAGGTTATTTTGAAACTGTAAACGGAGGAACAATCTTTTTGGATGAGATAGGTGAAATGCCATTGGGTACACAGGCGAGGTTATTGCGCATGCTGGAGACAGGTGAGTTTATTCGTGTAGGTTCATCTAAAGTTCAAAAAACAGATGTACGTGTAATAGCAGCGAGCAATCGTGATCTTCTTGAATTAACACAATCCGGTAGATTTCGCCAGGATCTTTACTATCGTTTAAGCACGGTTCCTATACGCGTACCAGCACTTAGAGACCGGAAAGAAGATATTCCTTTGCTGTTCAGAAAATTTGTAGTGGATTTTGCGGAGCGCTATAAAACACTTCCTGTTCAATTGGACGAGGAAGCAAAAAACCTGTTAATTAATTATCCGTGGCCCGGTAATGTTCGTGAATTAAAGAATATTGCAGAACAAATGTCGGTATTAAGCACTGACACCGTTGTTACAGCTAATGAGCTTAGGAAATTTTTACCTGAAAAAAATTTTTATCGTCTACCGGTTCTTGCAGAGAAGCAACATTCAACAGGTGACTTTAGTAATGAAAGAGAAATTTTGTACAAGCTATTCTTCGATATGCGGAAAGACGTGACAGAATTAAAAAAGATGTTTTTAGATATATTACAAAATCCGGCTTTGGCAGGCTCTGCAGCGAATTATACAAAAGATTCATTGATGAATGATTACAATGTAAATGGTGAACAAAAACAAATTGCTCCTCCTGCAGTTTATGTGCCATCTGCTCAACCAATGATACTTTCACATGACGATGAAATACACCATCATGAGGAAGTTGAAGAATCACTCAATATCATGGATAAAGAAAAAGAACTGATAGTAAAAGCACTGAAAAAACATAAGGGGAAAAGAAAAGATGCAGCCTCAGACCTTGGTATAAGTGAAAGAACATTATACAGAAAGCTAAAAGAATATGATATCAATGAATAAAAAACAGTTGCCAGTTGCCAGTTGGCAGTTACCAGTAGCCAGTAAACTGCAGACTGCAAACTGCTCACAGAGTCCTGCGGACAAACTGCAAACTGTGTTCCGGTTCTTGTATCTTGGTTCTTATATCCTGGTTCTTGGAATCTTTTTCTCCTCTTGCGGAATTTATACATTCAAAGATGTATCCATACCTCCTGAAGTAAAGACAGTAAAAATAAATTTTATCGAGAACAGAGCGAGCTATAAGAATCCGCAGTTAAGTCCCCGTCTTACAGATCAATTGCAGCAAAAGATTGCCAATCAAACAAGACTTACACGTACCAACAGCGATGATGCCCATTACCAAATAAGTGGTTATATCAGCAGCTATGCCGTGAGCACTTCCGGTATCAGCAGCCGGCAAGCCGCTACCAACCGATTAACAGTGGGTGTGCACATAACTTTGCTCAATACATTAAAGAATGAAACAAAGGAATATGATGTAAATAGGGATTTTGAATTCTCTGCAGGTCTTACCCTCACACAGGCTGAGGCCCAACTACTCGATGATATTGTAAAAAACGTTACCGACGAAATTTTTAACCGTATCTTCTCAAACTGGTAGCAGAATTGTATTTTCACCGCATGAATAAAACCGGGACAGATATTATTGACCAGCTTGCAATCCAGTTATCGCTTCCTGATAAAACTAAAGAAGAACTGGAAGTCATTACTCAGCGTTATCCCTATTTTGCATTTGCCCAGTTTTTACTCAATCAAAAAATGAAAGATGAACAGGACCCAAATTCAGAAAAGCAAATGCAAAAAACAGCACTTTATTTTTCCAACCCGTTTTTGTTTCACTATTTAATAACTGAAAATGAGTGGCACAAAGTTGACACTTCAAATGAAAGCTTAAACCAGGTTGAACATTCAAATGAAGAACTTCAAAAAGAAAATATTACTACAGCAACAGTCACAGAAAAAACAGAACAAAATATTAACGAATATCAGGATGAATTTGAGGAGGAAGAAAATAATGGTATAAGCGGTGAAGAGCATGAAAAATTATCCAAATTAATAGAACAGCATTTATCAGAATTTAAAAAGCCTCTTGAAGATAATGGCGAAATAACGATAGAAGCAAGAGTATATCATACAATAGATTATTTCGCGTCACAAGGAATAAAGCTGGAACCGGGTAAGATAAGCCAGGACATGCTTGGAACAAAGGTGAAAAAATTTACCGACTGGCTAAAACAAATAAAACAAACTAATCAAAATCCAACTGATTTGGGAACAGATACAGAAACAGAACACCTGATTGAAAAAATTGCGCAAACATCCAATGAAGCGAAAGATGTTGTAACAGAAACAATGGCTGAAGTACTGTTAAAACAAGGCAAAACTGAAAAAGCAATTCAACTCTATAAGAAATTAAGTTTTTTGAATCCGTCCAAATCCACTTATTTTGCAGCGAAAATTAATGAATTAAAAGCTTCACAATGACTATCGTTTTTCTTATTCTCATCATATTAGCCTGCGGACTGTTGGGCATTATTGTGTTAATTCAAAATCCAAAAGGCGGTGGATTATCAGGAACATTCGGAGGTTTTGGCAACCAGATAATGGGTGTAAAGCAAACAACCGATGTGCTTGAAAAAGGTACGTGGCTTTTTGCCGGTATAGTAGCATTATTGTGCATTGTATCAAGTTTATTTTTTACTAGTGCAGGCAAAACACCCGGTTCTGAAGTAATACAAAATCTTAACACAAGCGGCAGCAATACCGCGCCGGTTACAAAGCCTAACACAACACAAAATCCAAATACGGTACCACTTCCTGATACCAATAAAAAATAATTTTCACTTAATCATTTGTAACCCTGCTTTGTTTTGAAGCAGGGTTTTTTATTTGATAATAGTTATAATTTTTTTGTACCCAACTTAAGATATACTATGAGGCTTCCGTTGTGTCACTCCCTTATACGTTCTGTTCATTATTCAACATTACAAGCAACTGTAGTTAATTGGTCCATCCCGCTCTTATCATAAACTACAAAACTTTATTGTTCTGTACAATCTATTTGTATGGATGATTACATTGTTAATAAGAATGACCAAATAAAATCGGTATTGAAACCTTTGTTCAACTACAAACTGTATTCGCAGAGTCCTGTAGAGACAAACTAACGCCGCCGCTTCAAAAAGAACTCCGCAGGCACTTTCCATGCCTTACCATTATCCGTTGACTCACGCCACATCCAGTGAAATGAATCAGCGGTGATTTCAGTAAAATTCCATTGACATATCTTTTCTCCAGTGCGATATTCTTGAATAATATCGTTGCCAACTTTACGCGCAATCATTCGATGATAAGATTGTGTAGTAACAGGATCAATAAATGTGATATACCAGACATCATTTTTTGGATCATAAACACGAAGCGTAGTTCCATACATAAGATCCTGTGTCGCACCATTTACATGATAACGCGAAGGTGCAATCCAAACATCCTGTATAGCTCTGCCCTGCAATGCCCAGCCAAAGTGTACTTCAAGCGTTGTTTCAATGCGGTCACCCTCTTCGAAAATAACTTCGGCATTAGAATCAACATGAAATTTTTGTGAAAATATTCGTCCATCCCACGAACCAACAAGTTGTCCATAAAGCATCATTTGCTCAACCCTGTCAGAAGCCGGACCGTCTGCATGCAGTGCTTTCAACATAGGAAACTTATCATCAATCATATTTGATTTAAGTTCTTCCTTTGGTTGTTTTTCGTAAGCCATAATTTTTGTGTTTACGTTTTAAAAAACGGTTTCTCTTTTGTTAATATGTATACTCAGGAGGCGTAATTCCATTACAACGTAAGTACACAACAGCCTGACCACGATGATGCGTGATGTGATCAATGGTGGCATGAAATCCCCGCACCGCTTTATCATTAAGATTTAAATTGCTGATTGTATTTTTCAATGACTGGTAAGCCTCATTAAGATTTGAAATGATTTCCTTTTTTTCACCTTTTGCAACAGGCGGTTCCCATGCTGTTTCTGTTCCTTTAATATAGTTCTCTTTCCACCAATGAATGCCATAAGCAATATGATTTAATAATTCTTTGAAATTCCATACTGCATCTGTTGGTTTAAAATTATAAGCATTGCCTGGCATCTTATCTGCAACACCCAAGGTATAATTCCTGGAATTTTCCAGTGTAGTTAATAATTGCTCTTTCATAATGTAAAATTTTATAAGGGCAAAACTATAAGCCGATTAAGTAAATGGCTTAAGAAATCTTGCTCTTTTTACTAAGGTTTTGAACCGGGAATAAAATTGCGAATGCTAAACTGTTGCCACATAATCAGAACGGTAAAGCGATTGCGATCCCGCACCTGCGGGACTAATGAAAAACCATGCTTGCATTATGCACAGCATTCTGTGAATAAAAACTACTGCAAATGGTTTATCATAAAAAGCAGAGTCTTTAAACTGGTCAAGATCAAGCATGGATGCCTTTTTAATAAAATGAAAAAAGTTTAAGTTTCTTTAAAGGCATAAAAGTGTTTAAAATTAAATAAGACAGGTAAGTTTACAATATCATTTAAATCCATTATTTTATGAATATCCAATTTGAGCATAATGGTAATATTATCAATGCTAAGATAACACGTAACTACTCACAGGCAGAAGAGGCAATATTTATTTTATCTGATAGAAATTTGGGAGAACTTGGCTGGGCAATATTCCTGGTAAACCGTAACAAACAATGGATTCCTAATGCTTATCTTGAAAAAAAATATCCTGATACGTTTGCAAGCTTGTTATCTCAACTTTATCAAACTAATTTCTCTTGGTTTAATTGAATTTCTTCTTTATACGAAAGAGCTTTGCTGATAATTGTCACAGGTACAATTAATTCAATATCCTTTAAACAAAATCATTAGGAAAAGGTACAAAGAGCTATCACGGTGGATGATGATCCTTACTGCTCCTGATACCAAAAACCATTATTAACCATGCTGCAAACGATGTGGAATTTCTCGAATTTATTTCTCCTGAAGAAGGTACTGAATATATAGAGTCAGCTTATGGTGAAACTGCAAATGATTGTCCCACAGTGCTGTTGCTCGATATTAGTATGCCGGTAATGACTGGCTGGGATTTTTTGGAAAGGTATGAGAAGATCGGCAGCAATATCAAAAACCAGTTTGTGATCTATTACTCTCTTCATCTATTGCTCCATGCGACAAGAAAAGAGCAGTCGAAAATAATACATAAAAAGATTTTTTAACCAAGCCATTCAAAAAAGAAATGGTGGAGATAATATTTGAAAATGCTTATACTCAGGTGGGTGACTAATTCAATCATAGAAGCATCAGTTGCGGAATACCAGGCTAAGCAACAGATAACAGCACTATTTCTAAATAATAAGACATAATTAATATTCGAATACAGAAGTATTATTAAAGGGCTTCTGTACTTTTACCAAAATTATTTACATGAACCTTTTTGTAGCCGGTCTTCCTTATGATGTGGATGACCATGAATTAAAAGAAATCTTTGAAGAATTTGGCACAGTTAATTCAGCCAAAGTAATTCTCGATAGAGAAACCCGCAAAAGCAGGGGCTTCGGTTTTGTAGAAATGCCTGACAATGCAGCAGCAGAAAAGGCCATGAAAGAGCTAAATGTTTCTGAGATTAGCGGTAAACGCCTTACCGTTAAAGTAGCTGAAGAGAGAAAAAATAATCAGGGAGGTGGTAATGGCGGTTACCGCAACAAAGGTGGTTATGACAGGGATCGTAACCGTTATTAAAGCTCATAAATGACAGATGAATTTATACTGACTATAACCTATAAACAAGAACAGACAGACTTTAAGGCCAGACTGCTTTTACAGGGTTATGTACATAAATTCCGGGTGATGGTGGATGAAATGGAAATATTTTTCGAGCCTGATGAAGAGGTCATTACCGTGCAGTAAAAATGAGTTGGCAGGATGAAAAGCAAATCGAAAAAATAGACAAGAACTTGTTAAGCGTTATCGCGCAAAAGATAGAAGCCGTTCTTGCATAATTTAATTGAATCACGCAAATTCGTTCTGCCAAAAGGAAAGACCGTTAATTTATAACGGTCTATACTCTAACCGGTGATCCGTTGGAATCATGTACCGTTGAAGTGTAGTCAATGACAATACACCAATAATTTAGAGCAAGGGCTATGGACAAAGACCGGCACTAATGGAGTTCTTTTAATCGAAATGACTTTTATTAACGGTGAAAGAATCGGCTATTTTACAAACCGCTATAAAAATGGACAACTGACTGATGTAGCTGCCTTATCACTTAAATATACTTCTAAAGCACTTTCGGCACGACTATTTTTAATACCCGATAAAAAAGCTGGTGACATAGTTAAATTTGAAAACCCACATTTAACTTCTTCTATTGTGATGAAAGCTGATTAACAAAATACAACGTCCGCAAATAAAATGTATTTGCAATAACCGGCATGTTGAAGCAATCGGCAGCAAATCTTATTCGGCTTTAGTGCGGGCTTGACATTATTAATTAAGCTACAAATGTTATCTTCAACCTGCCTACCGGCAGGCAGGCAATAAAACAAAAATCGACTTCAGTACGGCGTGAGGGAATGCTAAGACCCTGCCATCGCAAATACTGATTCGTTCCCTGAAACTAAAAACGACGCAACAACGAACTTTAAAAAAATAACAAAATGAAAAAGGGAATAATAATCGGAGCCGGAATAGGCGGACTGACAACTGCAATTGCTCTTGCAAAAAAAGGAATAGATGTAAAAGTTTATGAACAAGCAGCAGAAATCAAGGAGGTTGGTGCAGGAATTTGGGTAGCACCGAACGGACTGAAAGTATATGACGAACTTGGCATTTCAAAAGACATTATCAATGCAGGCAAATTGCTCGACAGAATCAGTGTTGTTGACCTGAAATACAAACTAATTTCTTCAATAGACGGAGGCAAAATTGAAGCAAAGCACAAGTTTAAAACTGTTGCCATTCATAGAGCCACATTACAGAGAATATTAGCCTCCTGCATTCCTTCTGAAAACATTCACGTGAACAGAAAATTCAAATCATATCAGCAAACCGACAATTCAATCATTGCAGAATTTGAAGACGGGACAACAGTAAAAGCAGATTTTTTAATTAATGCTGACGGAATAAAATCCAACGGACGATTGCAAATTCATTCAGACTTGAATTTAAGATATTCTGGACAAACATGTTGGCGATTTGTCACCGACTTTGATCTGCCACAATCTGAAGAAGATAATATGTATGAAATTTGGGCCAACACTAAAGGGTTAAGAGTAGGATATTCAAAGATTAATGAAAGACAGGTTTATATGTTCATAACAAACTTTGAAAAGGCAGGCGGTAAAGACAATTTAGAAACAGTAAGAGAAGAAATTCTAAAACTATGTGCCGATTTCCCAAACGTTGTTAAGAATATGATTGCTTCTACAAACCCAAATGACATTATTCGCACAGACCTTTTTGATTTTAAACCTATTCCAAAATGGATTGACAAAAGAGTAGCATTAATTGGTGACGCAGCTCATGCAACCACACCCAATTTAGGACAAGGTGCTTGTCAAGCCATAGAAGATGCTTATGTTATAGCCCAACAATTAAGTTCAAACAATGACATTGAAACAAGTTTCATAAACTTTCAACAGAAAAGAATTAAAAAGGCAACATTTATCACAAACACTTCTTGGCAGGTTGCTCAAATTACAAATACTTCAGGCTTGACAAAATCAATAGTAAAAGGAATTTTAAGAATGACCCCAAACTCAATTAATGAGAGACAACTGGACAAGATTTATTCACTTGATTATTAAGCCGAAAAACTACCGCTAAACAGGTTTTGCATCAGGCGGGCTGACGTGCAAACCTGAAGCTCTGTGCTATAGTAGGGCTGGACATTGGAGCAATCGGCAATGAATCTTTATTCACTTTAGTCGTTGGGGCGACGGATTTCTTTTGAGCAATAAAATGTATCTTCAACCTGCCTACCGGCAGGCAGGCAATAAAACAAAAATCAGCTTCGGTGCCAGCGTAACGTTCACAGAATATCTTGCCATCGCAAATATCACACTACGTTGTCGCATTACTGCATAACATGTGACTTAAGTGAATTAGTTTTAGTCTAATAAAAATAAAATAATGAGAAAGCTAATATTAGAAGAATGGGTATCTCTGGATGGTTATGTTGCAGATAAAAACGGCCAGTTAGATTTCTTTACAAACCTGACTCCGGAACAAAATAAATATTCAGATTCTGATCAATTAAAGTTTTTGGAAACGATTGATGCCATATTGTTAGGCCGTAAAACTTATGAATTGTTTGTAGACTTTTGGCCCAGTGCCACCACAGATAAGGAGGTAATCGCAGATAAATTGAACGAGACTAAGAAAATTGTTTTCTCCAATACACTTACAAATGCCCCATGGGGTCAATGGCCCGAAGCAGATATAATTACTGGTGAAGCCACCGCTGCCATCAAAAAGCTTAAATTACTAACCGGTAAAAATATGGTTATGTGGGGAAGTATTTCATTAGCGCAATCTTTGATGAAAGAAAATCTCATAGACGAATATCATATTCAACTTTGCCCGATTTTAACTGGTAGTGGTAGAAATCTTTTTCCTCAACAAATGAATTTCCGTCAATTAAACCTTGTAGAGCTTAGGCAATATAACACTGGTACTGTTTTTTTAAATTACGAACCGATTAAATAGCGCTATAAGCTCTGTTGCTAACAAAGCGTTGCCGCAATTCAGACGGGCACTATATTCTCAGCATTATTGTAGATTTGAGTGAGCCAAAATCTTATCTTCAACCTGCCTACCGGCAGGCAGGCAATAAAACAAAAATCAGCTTCGGTACGGGCGTGACGGAATGCTAATATCCTGCCATCGCAAATTACCGATTCGTTGTGTGTAAAAACTATTATCCACATCATCTTTATAAGATAGATATGATATCTGCTGTAAAGTAACTTTGCCTATGTTCACTAAATTTATTAACTACCTTTATCTATGACATTACCTAATTTTTATGTCCGTATTAAGAAGAGATTTTTTGAAGTTAACGTTAAAGGGAGCTGTTGTAATTGGTGTAACCAATTCTCTCAAATCCTGTACTCCCGATTACACCCTGCCTAAAACACAACTTCGCTTTGCCATTGCGTCCGACGGACACTATGGGCAGCCCGAAACACAGTTTGAATCTTATCACGATGAGATGATAACATGGATAAATGAAGAACAAAAAAGAAGAGGTGTTGATTTTACTTTTATAAATGGCGACTTGTTTCATGACGATATTGCATTTCTTGAACCGGCAAAAAAGAAATGGGATACACTTGATATGCCTTATTATGTATCGCACGGCAACCACGATAATACGGATGAATCCAACTGGCAACAAAAATGGAATGTGCCCTGGAATTTTGCTTTTGAAAAATATGATGCGGCCTTCCTTGTTCTAAATACTTCAGATGATAAGGGAAACTATATTTGTCCTCATATCGAATGGACCAAAGAACAACTCACCCGTTATCAAAACGCAAAGCATTTATTTATTTTCATGCACATAACACCTTTTAGCTGGACCACAAATGGTTCGCCTTGCCCTGAATTGGTTGAACTCTTTGATAATCAAAAAAACCTTAAGGCCGTATTTCATGGGCATGATCACTATGAAGACAGTGTAAAACAGCACAACAACAAATATTATTTCTTCGATTCACACATTGGAGCCGACTGGGGCACGGCCTATCATGGCTATCGCATTGTTGAGATTGCGGAAAGTGGCGATATACTCACCTACCAAATGAATCCTTCCGTACAGCAACAGATGAACACCAACAGTATTTGATAACTTTAACAGAAGACGCGAATTAAAGCAGCACACGTCGAGGGATTGCTCACACCTTATTGATGCATCCAAAGTGCGTACTTAATCTATTGTACATTAAAAAAAAGATATGAAGACATTCCGTTAACCGTTATATATGTGACAAAATAAAACTGCAAGTATTTGCAATGTAAAATAATTAAGCGACAAATGTTATCTTCAACCTGCCTACCGGCAGGCAGGCAATAAAATAAAAGCCAACTTTGGTATAGGCTTGACGGAATGCTAATATCCTGCCATCCAAAATACGTGATCGTTGTGCGTCATTATTAAACTTAGATAACAACATGAAGGCTGCTGTACGTTCAAAATATGGTTTACCAGGAGATTTAAGTATAAAAGAGCTTGACATACCAATCCCAAAGGCCGATGAAGTGCTGATAAGAGTATATGCGACTACAGTAAACAGAAGTGATTGTCATGTGCTTTCAGGCAGGCCGTTTATGATGAGGCTTTTTACAGGATTATTCAAACCACGATCATCAATTATCGGGTCAGACTTTGCAGGACAAATTGAAGCAGTAGGTTCTGGTGTACAATCTTTTAAAGCCGGCGATAAGATTATGGGCTTTGGTGGTGTTTTCGGATGTGGTTCTCATGCACAATATTTTACATTACCAGAAACTAAAGGAATAATCATAATGCCGGGTAACATAATTTATGACCAGGCAGCAGCTTGTTTGGAAGGAGCATTTTACGCTGCTTCCGGTATCATCCAATTAACACCAAAGGCCGGACAAAAAGCATTGGTTTATGGTGCAACGGGTGCAATAGGTTCATCCTATGTTCAATTCTTAAAATACTATGGTGTGTATGTTACTGCGGTATGCAGCAGTGAACAAACCGAATTGATAAGATCGTTAGGAGCTGATAAAGTGATTGATTATAAAACTGATGATTTTACAAAAGACAGCGAGCAATATGATTTTGTCTTTGATGCTGTTGGCAAAAGCAGTTTTGTCAAATGCAAGCGACTATTAAAAAAGAATGGAATTTACACTTCATCAAA
>WNGA01003957.1_pt1 | contig 22545 bp, 19 predicted proteins | sample 5400061 | NCBI WGS metagenome assembly WNGA01 (sample SAMN13153366, study PRJNA577476) | soil metagenome | isolation source: 100 cm soil or saprolite under grassland replicate 2 | place: USA:California | collected 2016-06-15
GATCGACGCGAACGTCAGCGCGACAGGCGTCGTGTGGTGGGAGTCTCTGACACCTTCGGTCATGACCGACTTCTACAAGTTCGGCAGCGGCATCACGATCACGACGAACCCGTGGTGCGCTGAAGGTGATCCAACCCTCGTGTGCACGAGCGAAGACCCGGTCCCGTAGCTCCACCGGGCGCCGCCGACGTACCCTGCGGCGCGGCGTTCGCGGCTAGACGGTCCTGCGTCGCGGTCCGGTCACCATCCCGGCGACGAGGAGCAGCACGATCGCGCCGATGAGGCTTCCGATGAAGCCGGACGCCTGGAACGCGGTCGCCGAGCCGCCGGAGAGCGCGGAGGCGACGAGGCCGCCGACGAGCGACCCTGCGACCCCGAGCAGCGTGGTCATGACGAACCCCATCCCTTGCCGGCCCGGCACCACGGCGCGAGCGATGAGGCCGATGATGAAGCCGAAGACGATCCAGGCGATGATGCCCATGCGTGTTCCTCCCTCTTCCTCGTCGGGAAGGTACGTCCCCCCATTCCCCCCGGGCCCGCCCGCTCCGCTGCTGGAGGCTGCCGAGGGCGCCGGCGAGACGGCGCCCGCCTACCTGCCAAGGCGGCGAACCCCGCTCCGCCTCGCGCGTTTTCGCGCGACCACACGGTCCCCCCGTTCCTTGACTGCCCCCCTGCCCGGCGGGTAGCGTCGAAGCGCTTCACGAAAGGGGTGTCCGTGCGGCTCGTCCTCGCCGTTCTCGCGCTCGCGACGCTCGCCGCGTGCGGTCCGATCCAGTCCACCGCCGCGCTCATCGACGCGGACGTGGAGATCGAGGCGGCGCGCGCGGCGGGAGCCGCGCAGTCCTCGCCGTACGAGTTCACCGGCGCGGAGGCGTACATCCGCAAGGCGCGCGAGGTGTCCGGGCACGCGCAGTACGAGATCGCGGCGCGGTTCGCGTCGCGCGCGGTCGAGCTCGCGAAGGAGGCCCGCAAGAACGCGGCCGCCGCCTCGAACAAGGCGCAGGAGACCCCGTGATGCGAGGCCGGCTGCTCCTCCTCTCCGTGGCGGCGGTCGCCGCCGCCGCCTGCGCCACTGGCGGCAAGCTCCGCGAGAACGCGGAGGTCATCCGGTCGGACATCGAGAAGGCGAAGCGGTCCGGCGCCGTGCGGTGCGCGCCGAAGGAGCTCGCGCTCGCCGAGGCGAACGTCCAGTTCTCCGAGGAGGAGGTCGCGTACGGCCACGCGAACCGGGCGAAGGAGCACATCGACCTCGCCGAGAAGAACGTGAAGGAGGCGCTGCGCCTCTCGAGGACCTGCGGCCCGACGCAGGTGCTCATCGGGAAGAAGGCGCCCGAGCCGACGCCCGAGCCGAAGAAGCGGATCGTCGAGATCGAGAAGACGGACCGTGACGGCGACGGCGTCGCCGACCTCGACGACGCCTGCCCGGACCTCCCCGGGAAGCCCGAGTTCAAGGGCTGCCCCGACAGCGACGGCGACGGGATCCCCGACGCCGAGGACGCGTGCCCGCAGCAGGCCGGCCCGAAGGAGACGCAGGGCTGCCCGATCGCGAAGGACACCGACGGCGACGGCATCCCCGACGACATCGACCGCTGCCCGCTCGACCCCGAGGACAAGGACGGGTTCCAGGACGAGGACGGCTGCCCGGATCCGGACAACGACGGCGACGGGATCGTCGATCGCGCCGACGCCTGCCCGAACGAGGCCGGCCCGCTCGAGAACCGCGGCTGCCCGGTCGTCGACAGGGACAACGACGGCGTCCTCGACACCGAGGACAAGTGCCCCGACGTCCCGGGCCTGAAGCAGTTCGCCGGCTGCCCGGACACCGACGCCGACGGGATCCCCGACGCCGAGGACAAGTGCCCGACGCAGCCGGGCTCGAAGGAGAACGGCGGCTGCCCGGACCAGGACAAGGACGGCGACACGATCCCGGATCGCCTCGACAAGTGCCCCGACCAGTTCGGCCCGCCGCCCGACGGCTGCCCGAAGAAGTACACGCTCGTCGAGGTGAAGAAGGAGAAGATCGAGATCAAGCAGCAGGTCCACTTCGCGACCGCGAAGTTCCGCGTGCTGCCCGACTCGTTCGCGCTCCTCAACCAGGTCGTGCAGGTGCTGGGCGACTTCCCGAAGATGCGCCTCTCCATCGAGGGGCACACCGACAACGTCGGCGGCGAGGCACCGAACATGCGCCTCAGCCAGCGGCGCGCCGAGGCGGTGCGCGACTACTTCGTCGCGAAGGGCGTCTCGCCGGCGCGGCTCGAGGCCGTGGGCTACGGCCCCACGAAGCCGATCGCGTCGAACAAGACGGCGCGCGGCAAGGGGCAGAACCGCCGGACGGAGTTCCGGATCGTGGCGCTCGACTGAGCGTCGTCCCGGAGGCCCATGCTTCGCTTCGAGGTCTTCTGTCCTGCGACCCCGCCCGCGCTCCCCGCGGACGTGACGCTCCGGGTCGAGGCGGAGCACTGGCTCGCCGCGCTCAAGGCGGGGCTCCGGAAGGTCGGAGGCCCGCAGCTGACGACGAACGTCCTCTGCGACGTGCAGGCGGACGGGTCGATCCACGTGAGCGATCCGCAGGGCGGCGGCGTATTCCGGATCCAGGAGCTGCGGGCCGAGCCCGCGGCGGTCCCCGCCGCAGCGGGGCAGGGCGGCCCGTCGTCGCGCGCCGCCTCCGTCGAGGAGGTCGCGCCGTCCGCGATCCCGCCCGGCCCGATCGGCCGCGCCGCGCGCGCCGCCTCGGCGGAGGACGTGCTCGCCGAGCTGTTCGAGCGCGTCGCGGACCTCGCGCGCCAGCCAGACCGGAGCGCGGGGCTCGGGTTCCTGCTCGATCTCGCCATGGAGAAGGTGGACGCGGAGGCGGGCTCGGTGTTCCTCGCCCGGCTCGAGGGGCGGGAGCTCGAGCTCGCGGTCGCGCGCGGGCCGCGGGCGAAGGAGCTGCTCGCGCTCCGCGTCGCGGTCCCCGTCGGCGTCGGCATCGTCGGCTTCTGCGCGCAGGAGGACGTCTGCCTCGCCGTGTCCGACGCCGAGCGGGACGCACGCTTCCACCGCGCCGTCTCGGAGGCGATCGGCTACGAGACGCGCTCGCTCCTCTGCGCGCCGATCGCGCGCAAGGGGCAGGTGCTCGGCGCGATCGAGGTGCTGAACAAGCGCGGCGGTCGCCCGTTCGGCTCGGCGGATCTCTCCGTCCTCTCCTACCTCGCGCACCAGGCCGCGGTGTTCATCGCGCGAGGGTCGGCATCGTGAACGGGAGTTCGTGATTCGCGATCACCGGAATCCGTTCGTGCTGCGTGCCCTTCGACTTCGACCGTTCGTCCTGAGCGTAGCCTCGCCGCAGGCGAGGCGGAGTCGAAGGACGCGGGGGCCCGCTACGCGTCGTCCTCCGGCACCTCGGCCTCGCCCTTCACGAGCTCGCGCAGCACGACCGTCGCGTAGGAGCCCTTCGGCAGCTCGAACCGCGCGCGGTAGCCGTCGCCCTCGTCCTCGAGCTCGACCTTCGCCGGAAGCCGGGCCGCGCGGCGCGTCCCCTCAGCCTCGCCCCCGCCGCGGGCGAACGTCGCGAGCGAGATGCCCTCCGCCGCGAGGAGCCGCTCCTCGCGCGCGAGCGCGTCGTGCGCCGCGGGCCTGAGCTTGTGGCCGAACATCGGCCCGGCGGACGTGATCTCGAACGCGGCGAGGCGCGGCCCGTCGACCGCCGGGTCGTCGCAGGTGAACAGGCCCCCCGTGTCGAGCTTCTTCATCACGTCGCCCCGGAGCGCCGCGGCGAACAGCCCGTCCGCCATCCGCTCCGCGAGCCAGCGGTTGAACAGGAGCGACTGGTACGCGGAGATGGAGAGCCGGCGCAGGAAGCGGTCGCGCGCGGCGCGCCGGACCTCCGGGGTGTCCTCGCCCGCGAGGAGGGCGCGCCCGACGGCGGCGTTCCGCCCCTCGCTGCCGAACCGCTGCGGGCCGAAGAAGTTCGGGAGCCCGCGCGCGGCGAGCGCCACGGCGGCAGCGCGCGCCCGCGTCGCATCCCCGCCGCGGACCGCGATGGAGAAGACGTTCGCGCGGACGTGGCCGGTCCGGAGCTTGTTCGCGTGGCGCGACACCTCGAGGACCCGGATCCCCGGAACCGCGAGGCTCGCCGGGTCGGGATCGCGCGCCACCGGGAAGGAGAGCCACTGGGTCGTGACCGCGTCCTTGTCCTTCATCCCGGCGAACCCGGCGTCGCGCTCCGCGACCCCGAGTTCCCCCGCGAGCGCGCGGACGGCGTCGCGCGTCGTCCGCCCGCGCTTCTCGATGCGGACGTACAGGTGCGGCCCCGCGCCCGACGGCAGGTACGCCGGGACCTCGTCCACCCGGAAGTCCTCGGGCGCGGCGCGCACGGTGCCTCCCGAGCCCGGGAGGTCCGCGGTGACGAACGGGAGCGGCGTCACGGCGCCGGGCTCACCCGAGCGCCTCGAGCGGCGCGAGCTTCTGCTTCACCTCGCGGCCGAGCGACTCGTCCGCCTCGCGCCCGATCCGCTCGCCGGCGAGGAAGAGCCAGAAGAAGAGCGCCTCGCGCAGCGCCCCGAGCACGACCTTCGCGGGGAGCCCGGTCGCGTCCATCTGCGCGAGCGCCTCCGCGTCGAGTCCGCCGAGCGCCCGGTGGGCCTCCGCCTCGTCGAGGCCGCCGTCGCCCCCGACGACGAGCTCGCGCAGGAGCGGCGCGTAGGGGTTCGTCTGGTCCCACAGGAAGCGCTGCGCGGCGTCGAGGAACCCGGCGCGCGCTCCGGCCGGCACGGCCTGCGCGACGCGGCGGAGGAGCGCGTTCACCCCCGCGACGATCGCCGGGACGCGCTCCGCGGCGGACGCGGGCACCGCGGCCGCGGCGATCGTCTCCACGTACCCCGCCTCGGAGAGGTGGAACAGGATCTTCGTCGCGTCGAACTCGTTGAGGTGCGCGGCGGTGGCGATCTCGGCGACCGTGCGCCGGCCGTCGACGAGCGCGAGGAGCGCGGTCTCGGTGGGGCGCAGCGTCACCGCGCGGGGCGGCTCGCGGCGGCGCAGGAACGTCCCCGGGCCCGGGATCCGCGCCTGGAAGAGCGACAGCTCGTCGATGCGGCGGATGCCGTCCATGAGGAGCGACTGGGTCGAGACCGAGAGCGGCGCCGTGACGCGCTCCGGCTCCTCGTCCACGAGCGTGAACGTTCCGGTGTTGGAGAGGAGGACGGAGTGGAACACCGCCGCGACCTGCTCGTGCAGGCACTTGTAGAGGTCGTTCGGCTTCACGATCCCGAGATCGACGAGCGCCTTGCCGAGGGGGCGCCCCGACCGCGTCGCCTCCGCCACCTGCGCCTCGCTCGCGTACCCGAGCCGGACCGCGACCTCGCCGATGCGCTCGCCCGGCGCGCTCGACTGGGCGCTCCGCACCTCCCCGTCCTGGAACGCGATGGAGCGCTCCGCCCCGCCCGCCGACACCGTGAGGACGCCGGAGACGCGGGACTGCTGCATGAACGCGATGAAGTCGGCGATCGGGAACGCCGCGACGTCGCCCGCGACGATGCAGCGCGGCCGCCCCGACGCGGCCCCGGTCGCGGGCGTGCGGCGCGCGACGAGGAGGTCGCCCGCCGACGGCAGCAGGAGGAAGCGCCCGGCCCGGTCGGCGAGCGCGCGGCGCGCGGGGTCGGTCTGCGGGACGACCCGCCCGTGCGCGTCGATGTCGAGGTGGAGCGCCATCGGATGCGATCAGTCCCGCTGCCAGCCGCGGTGCTGCGTCCACTCCTCCTCGTCCTGCAGCGTGAAGTCGAGCCCCTCGTCCGAGTAGTCCATGAGCACGAGGGGGCGGCCGTTCAGGAAGATCGTCGGGGTGCCCTTGATCCCGGCGGCGCGCGCCTCCGCCTGCGAGTCGTGGATCCGCGGGAGGTAGCGGCCGTCCGCGAGGGCGGCCCGGAGCGCCTCGGGATCGCCGCCGACGTCGCGCGCGATGGCGGCGAGCTCGTCCGGCGCGTGGGCGCCGGGCGTCGCGAAGAGCGCGTCGTGCATCGGCCAGAAGAGCTTCTGGTCTCGCGCCCACTCCGCCGCCTGCGCGACCTCGAGCGCGCCCGGGTGGCTCTCGATCGGGAACGGCTTGAAGACGAGCTTCACGCGCGCCCGGCGGGCCTCCACGAACGACTCGAGCACCGGTCGGACGAGCTGGCAGTAGGGGCAGGTGAAGTCCGAGAACTCCACGATCGTGACGGGCGCCTCGGGGCTCCCGAGCGGCGGCCCGAACTTCGAGACGTCGAGCTTCACGCGCTTGTCGAAGGAGGCGTAGTAGGCCGTGACGAGGCGCGCGAGCTCGTCCTTCTTCGCCCCCGCGCGCACGAGCCGCGCGGCGAGCGCCGCCATCCGCCCCGCATGGCGGCAGGTCCGGTGCTCCCGCAGGCACTGCCCGACCGTGTGCGGGCAGCCGCAGTAGCAGAACGCGTCCTTCGCCCAGTCGAGGAGGAGCTGCCGCTGCTCGGGGGTGAGCCCTTCGAGCGCCACGCCGGGGAGGGCGCTGGCGTCGGACGTGGGCGGCTCGGGCGGTCCCGCCGCGCCGGCCGGCGCGGCGAGGGCGCAGGCGAGGGCGAGGGCGGCGGCGGCACGGCGGAAGGTCATCGTCGTTCCCTCGGCGGGTCGGGGGCGGGGATCGTACACCGGAAAGGCGGCCTTTGATCCTGGCGATCTCCCCGTGGGATCCTTAGGAGGACGGCGGCTGGATGCAGCGAAGCCATTCACGCGAGCGCGGGGCGCTCCGCAAGGAGCCGGGCGGCAAGCTCGCGGTGGCGCTCGTGTACCCGAACGCCTACCGGCTCGGGATGGCGAACCTCGGGCTGCACGCCGTCTACCGGCTCTTCAACGCCGACCCGGGCGCGCGGTGCGAGCGCGCCTTCCTGCCGGACGATGGCGGGGAGCCGCTCACGGTCGAGTCCGGACGCCCACTGCGCGAGTTCGACGTCGTGGCGTTCTCGGTCTCCTTCGAGGACGACGACGCGAACGTCCTCGCGATCCTCGACCGGGCCGGGCTCCCGCTCCGCGCCGCCGATCGCGACGCCCGCCACCCGCTCGTCGTGGCGGGCGGGATCGCGCTCCAGATCAACCCCGAGCCGCTCGCGCCCTTCTTCGACGCGGTGCTCGTCGGCGAGGGCGAGGTGCTCGTCCCGCCGTTCCTCGCCGCCGTGCGGGCCGCGCGCGCCGCGGGCGCGCCGCGGGCGGAGCTCCTCGAGCGGCTCGCGGGCGGCCCCGGCGTCTACGTCCCCGCGCTCTACGACGTCGAGTACTCCGACACGCGCGCGCCGGAGGGGCGCTGGGTGACCCGCTTCGCCCCGCGCGGCGCCGCGCCCGCCCGCGTCGCGCGGGTCTACCTCCCGGACCTCCGCGGCGTCGCGACCTCCCGCGTCGTCGACTCGCCCGACGCGCAGTTCGGAGACCTCTACCTCACCGAGGTCGCGCGCGGCTGCCTCTGGGGGTGCCGCTTCTGCGCCGCGGGGTTCGTGCAGCGTCCCTACCGCGAGGTGGACCTCGAGACGCTCCGCGCCGAGGCGCGCGAGGGGCTCGCGCGCGGCCAGCGGATCGGGCTCGTCGGCCCGGACACGAGCGACCACAGCGGGCTCGACCCGCTCACCTGCGAGATCGCCGCGGAGGGCGGGACGTTCAGCCCCGCGTCGCTGCGGGTGGACGCGATCACCCCCGCGCTCGCGCACCGGCTCGCGGACGGCGGCGAGCGCTCGATCACGCTCGCGCCGGAGGCGGGCACCGAGCGGATGCGCCGGGTCGTGAACAAGGACTTCAACGACGACCTCATCGTGGCGGCGGCGGAGGGCGCCCTCGCCGCGGGGATGCAGCACGTGAAGATGTACTTCCTGTGCGGGCTGCCGACCGAGACCGACGAGGACGTGGTCGGGATGGCGAACCTCGCGCTGCGCATCCGCGAGGAGGTGATGCTCCCGTGGGCGCGGAAGCGCGGGCGGATGGGCCGGATCGTGCTGTCCGTGAACCCCTTCGTCCCGAAGCCCTGGACCCCTTTCCAGTGGGCGCCGCTCGAGCGGAAGGACGTGCTCGAGGCGCGACGCCGCGTCCTCGAGCGGACGCTCCGGCCGAAGGGGATCGACGTCGAGTTCCTCTCGGTGCGGGAGGCCTCGCTGCAGGCGCTCCTGTCGCGCGGCGATCGGCGCGTGGCCGACCTCCTCGAGCTCGCGTATCGCGAGACGGGGGGCGATCTCCGGAGCGCGCTCCGGCGCTGGCCGCACGACCCCGAGTTCTTCGTGCACCGGGAGGTCGGGGTGGACGAGCAGCTCCCGTGGGACTTCCTCGACCCCGGGCCGACGAAGGCGTTCCTCGCGCGGGAGTGGCGGCGCGGCACGGGCGCGAAGCTCACGCCGAAGTGCGCCGTCGCGACCTGCCGCGCCTGCGGGCTCGACTGCGCCGAGCACCCCGAGCTCGCCGCAGGGGCGCCGCGCGCCTGAGGCGCGGGCGCCGGAAAGAACGAGGGCCGGCCCGCGGACGGACCGGCCCTCGAGAGCTCGCGCGACCGATCAGCGGATGATGCCGTGCAGCACCGCGCCGCCGCGCGAGATCCGCCCGACGCCGTCGTACACCGTCCAAGGGACGTCGACGCGCCACTCGACCGCGCCGGCGCCCGGTTCGCTGCCGCCCGTGATCGCGAGGGGGGCCGCCACGCCGCACTCGAAGTTGCTGATCGACGGCTTCATCGTGCACGGGGCGGCGGCGCCGGTCGCCCGGCACTGCGAGGCGCAGACGCCGTTCTTGTCGCAAGGCCAGTACCGGTAGAAGAAGCCGAGCCAGTCCGTGTACGCGTCGCGCCCGTAGTACTGGAGCTCGACCGGCGTGTCGTCGGGCACGCGCAGCACCGAGTACTTCGTCCCGGCGTTCAGGAAGTTCAGGTTCATGTCGCTCGCGACGACGACGTACGACTCCGACGTGGCGGCCGTCACCGCGGAGGCCACGTCGAACGGCGCCGCGACCGAGGTGGCGACGCAGGCGTCGAAGAAGTCCGATCCCGCGAACCGCGTCCCGAGGACCTTCGCGCCGGAGTCGAGCGTCGCCGCCTCGCCGGTGTACACGACCACGGTCTGCGTCCAGATCTTGGTGCTCGCGTTCCACACGCCGTTCGGCGGCGTCCAGGCCTTGTTGCCGTCCACGTCGAGGAACCACTCGCCGACGTCGTACTTGCCGTTGTCGTTCTGGTCCACGAACGGCTCACCGAGGTCCACGAACGGCTCGCCCACCTCGTACGACCCGTCGCCGTTGACGTCCCAGAAGGCCTCCTCGCCGTCGGCGATGGCGATGATGGTCACGATGCCGTCGCGCGGGTTGTGCGTGCGGACTCCGCAGCCGTCGAGCCCGTGCACCACGCTCGGCTCGCCCGCGGTCGTGTCCGCGTCCACGTCGAACGGCAGGCCCGAGCCGAGGGTGTTGAACCCCTGCACCGCGATGCCGAGGCCCATCTGCGAGTCGCCGCCGGCGGTCGGATCGTAGGCGGGCGTGGTCACGATCTGGCCGACCGCCGCCGTCTCCGAGACGAACATGACCGGCGTCGCGTCGGCGAGCACGTCGTTGAACCGGTCCTTGAGGATCGCCACGCAGGTGAACGGCGCGTCCACGAGCGAGATGCCGCAGTTGTGCTCGGCGAGGGCCGGGATGTTCCGCGGGCTGCACGTGATGGCGAAGTTCGCGCCGCTCGCCTTCGCTCCGGAGGGCGCGACGGACGACAGGGAGCAGGTCCCGGAGGAGCAGACGCCGGTCCCGCCGCCCGTGAACGTGCAGGTCTGGCCCGCGCAGCCCGGGTCGGCGGAGCAGTCCGTCGGGCAGACGGCGGCGAGCGAGTCGAAGTCGATGGTCGTGAACGCGGACCGGCCGGGGGAGGTCGCGGTGATCGTCGCGATCCCGGCGCAGCCCGCCACGGCGCCGTTGCAGGTCCGGAGCGTCACGATCCCGGAGCCGCCGGGGACCGCCACGCTCGCGAGGCCGGACGGATCGAAGGTGCCGCGGTTCGTCGAGACCACGACGCTCGCGCCGCCCGTGTCCGTCACGGAGATCGCGACCGTGTTGGTGCCGTTCGCGAGGACCGATGTCTGCGCCGGCGCGAGGATGATGACAGGCGCCGTGTCGGACGTCGTCGAGCCGGACTTTTCCTTCGTGCAACCGGCGGCGGAAACCGAGACGGCGAACGCGACGGCGAGCGTCCTGGCGCGAGCTTTCATGTGTTTGGCACCCCTCGGGATTTGGTCCCGCTGGAGCGGCGGGACCCCCAAGGGTCATCTTTGCGGCCGGGCGAGCGGGCGTCAAGCCGGCGGCTCGCGACGACAGACGCGCGGATGTCGCGGTATGTAGGCGCCCATGGACGCTGCCGGAGCCATGCGAGAGGCCCTCGCGCTCGCGCGCGCCGCCGCCGAGCGGGGCGAGGTGCCGGTCGGCGCCGTCGCGGTGTACGAGGACCGGATCGTCGGCCGCGGCGCGAACGCGCGCGAGCGCGCGAACGACCCCACGGCGCACGCGGAGCTGCTAGCCATCCAGGAGGCCGCCCGGACGCTCGGCCGCTGGCGGCTCACCGGCGTGACGGTCTTCGCGACCCTCGAGCCGTGCGCGATGTGCGCGGGGGCGATGGTGCTCGCGCGGATCGACCGGCTCGTCTACGCCGCGAGCGATCCGAAGGCAGGGGCGGTGGGGTCGCTCTTCGACCTCTCGGCGGACGCGCGCCTCAACCACCGGTTTTCCGTCGAGCGGGGCCTGCTCGCCGACGAGGCGGGCGAGCTCCTGCGCAACTTCTTCCGCGCACGCCGTGGGGGAAACGGGGCGGCCGGATAGCTTGCCGCTTGGCGAAACCGGGAAGATCGGTTAAATCCGCCGGCGGAGAGCTGGCCGAGCCTGGTCGAAGGCGCCTGACTCGAAATCAGGTGTACCGGTAACGGTACCGGGGGTTCGAATCCCTCGCTCTCCGCTTCTTCTGCAGTCTGATACGAGCGAAGGGGCAGCCGGATGAGGCTGCCCCGGAGCGAGCCGGGGGTTCGGGGGTGCCGTAGCCCCCTCGGATCCGGTCGAAACCACCGCGGTCACGGCCGCGGGGCGGAGACCCCCCGACACAGAATGGAGAGGTGTTCGAGCGGTTTAAGAAGCACGACTGGAAATCGTGTGTACCGGGAACGGTACCGTGGGTTCAAATCCCACCCTCTCCGCCAGCAGCACGCGCCCCCGCGTATTAGTAGAGGGGGGTCGAGCCGGCGGTCGTGCCGGAGAAGAGCCGGCCCAGAATCCTCGGGCGACGTGGGGTTGCCGAACCCCGCCAGGCCCGGAAGGGAGCAACGGTAGGTGGTCCACCGTGCGCCCGGGGATTGTGGGCCGGCTCGTTTGTTTGATACCGGAGTCCCTCCCCCGTGAACTACCTCGTCCTCGCCAGGAAGTACCGCCCGCAGACCTTCGGCGAGATGTCCGGGCAGGCGCACGTCGTCCGGACGCTCTCGAACGCCCTCAAGACCGGCCAGCTCGCGCACGCCTTCCTCTTCACCGGCCCGCGCGGCGTCGGGAAGACGACGACGGCGCGGCTCGTCGCGAAGGCGCTCAACTGCGAGAAGGGGCCCACCGCCGAGCCGTGCGGCGTCTGCACGCCGTGCCTCGAGATCGCCGAGGGGCGGGCGGTGGACGTCGTCGAGATCGACGCGGCGTCGAACAACGGCGTCGACAACGTCCGCGACATCGTCGAGGCCGTGAAGTACCGGCCCGCCCGCGACCGCTTCAAGGTGTTCGTGGTGGACGAGGTCCACATGCTCTCGCAGGGCGCGTTCAACGCCCTGCTGAAGACGCTCGAGGAGCCGCCCAGCCACGTGAAGTTCGTCCTCGCGACGACCGACGTCCACAAGGTCCCGGAGACGATCCTCTCGCGCTGCCAGCGGTTCGACTTCCGCCGGCTCACGCTCCAGCAGATTGCGGAGCAGCTCGCGAAGGTCGCGGAGGCGGAGGGCATGAAGCTCTCGCCCGCCGCGCTCGCGCTCGTCGCGCGGCAGGCCGAGGGGGGGATGCGCGACGCGCTCTCGCTGCTCGACCAGGTGCGCGCGGCGTCCGGCGAGGCCCCCTCCGACGCCGACGTCGCCGAGGCGCTCGGTGCGGTGGACGCCGCCGCCGTCTCCCGCATCGCCGGCGCCCTCGTCGCGCGCGACGGCGCGGTCGTGCTCGCCGAGCTCGAGGCGCTCCACGCGCGCGGCCTCGAGATGAAGCGGGTCGCCGAGGAGCTCGTGCGCCACCTGCGGAACGTGGTGGTGACGAAGCTCGTCCCCACCTCGCCGGTCGACCTCCCGGACGCGGAGCTCGAGGAGGTGCGCGCGCAGGCGGCCGCAGCCGACGCGGCGCAGCTCACGCGCCTGTTCGACCTCGTGCAGCGCGCGGTCGTGGACGTGAAGCTCGCGGAGCAGCCGCGCTACGCGCTCGAGGTCGCGCTGCTCGAGGGCGTGTTCCTCGCCCCGGGCGCGCAGGTGTCGGAGCTCCTGGCGCGGGTCGAGGCGCTCGCGGGTGGCGGCGGCGGTGTCGCGCGGCCGACCGGACCTGGACCTGGACCTGGACCTGGACCTGGACCTGGACCTGGACCGACGCGCGGCGCAGCCGCTGCGACCGCCCCCTCACCCCGACCCTCTCCCCCGCTTCGCGGGGGCGAGGGAGGGACGTCGACGACGACCGCCCCCTCACCCCGACCCTCTCCCCCGCTTCGCGGGGGCGAGGGAGGGACGTCGGCCTCGACCTCGACTCCGGCCGCGGCGGCGGCCGAGGCCGTTCACCCTGAGCGTAGCGCCGAGGCGGAAGCCTCGGCGCGGAGTCGAAGGGCCGCCGATCCGACCGAGCGCTGGCGCGCCGCCGTCGCGGAGGTCGAGAAGGTGAGCCCGCTCGCCGCCCCCGCGCTCCGCGAGGCGGCGCTCCTCTCCGTCGTGGACGGCGAGATCGCGATCCTCTTGCCGCCCGGGATGCTCGGCGACGCCGCGGAGCGACGCCGCCCCGAGATCGAGGCGGTCTTCGCGCGCCTGTTCGGCCGGCCGACGCGGCTCGTCGTGAAGCGCGGCCCGGTCCCCGCCGCGCCGACCGCCGGCGCCCCGGCCGCGCCCGCCTCGCTCGCGCAGGCGGAGGCGGCGGAGCGCCAGGCGCGCTCGTCCGCGGTGCGCCAGACGGCGCGGAACCACCCGAACATCCGCGAGGCCGCGAAGATCCTCGACGGCGGCGTCGACGACATCGACGAGCTCTAGACAAGGACGGAGATCGGCAATGGACATCCAGTACCTCATGCGCCAGGCGAAGAAGCTCGAGAAGGCCATGGCCGACGCGCGCGAGAAGCTCTCGGAGATCTCGGTCGACGCGGAGTCCGGCGGCGGGCTCGTCAAGGTGCGGATGAACGGCAAGTGCGAGATCGCGCGCCTCCAGATCGACCCGAAGGCGCTCCCGCAGCAGGGGAGCGATCCGGCCGACCTCTCGATGCTCGAGGACCTCGTCTCCGCCGCGGTGAACGCCGGCGTCGAGAAGGCGCGTGCGGCGTCCGACGCGCACATGGCCGAGGCGACCGGCGGGATCAAGATCCCGGGCCTCGGATAGGACGGCGCGATGGCCGTCGCGGATCCGATCGCGCGCCTCGTGAAGGAGCTCGCGAAGCTCCCCGGCATCGGCGAGAAGAGCGCGCAGCGGCTCGCCTTCCACATCCTGAAGGCGGGCCCCGGCTACGCGTCCGATCTCGCCGCCGCGATCGCGGGCGTCGTCCGCGACGTGCGGCTCTGCTCCGGTTGCCAGACGCTCACCGACGTCGACCCCTGCACGATCTGCCGCTCGACGGAGCGGGACCCGAAGCTCCTCTGCGTCGTCGAGGGCGTGCCGGATCTCCTCGCGATCGAGCGGACCCACGAGTTCCGGGGGCGCTACCACGTGCTGCACGGCGCGCTGTCGCCCCTCGACGGCATCGGCCCGGGAGACCTCAAGATCCGCGAGCTGCTCGTGCGGCTCGAGCGCGACCCGGCGGACGAGATCGTCATCGCGACGAACCCCGACGTCGAGGGCGAGGCGACGGCGCTCTATCTCTCGAAGCTCCTGAAGCCGATCGGGATCAGGGTCACGCGCATCGCGCAAGGTGTTCCCATGGGCGGCGACCTCGAATACGCTGACCAGGTCACGCTGGCGCGAGCCCTCGCCGGCCGACGGGAGCTATGACCCACACCCTGCGCGCCGCCGGGGCCCTCGCCCTGGCAGTCCCCTTCCTCGCGGCCTCGGGGTGCGCCACCTTCCGCTATCCGGCGCTCGACAAGCCGGCCGGGACGCGCGCGCTCGGGCTCGAGTTCGGCAGCGACCGCGCCGTGGCGGAGCGCGAGCTCCACACCGCCCACGTCGCGGTCCGTCCCGCGAAGGGGGACGCCGACGCGCTCGTCGCCGATCGCTGCCCCGGCGCGCCCGTGAAGGGACCGTGCCGGCTCCTCTTCGGCCCGCGGGGCCTCTACGCCGCGGAGGTCGAGGCGCCCGCCGCCGACGCGGGGGCGGTCGCGGACGCGGTGCGCAAGGGGCTCGGCGTGCCGGACCGCAGCGGCGATCGCCAGGCGACTGCCGAGGGCGCGCCCGTGCTCGTGGCCGGCTGGGACCTGCCCGGCTGGACGGTCACGGTCACGCGCCGCGGGGTCGGCGCCGCCGCGGGCCGCGCCGTCTGCCGCGTCGAGTACGACGTCGCGACCCCGCCCGTCGTCGCCGGCGTCCCGCTCGGACGGCTGCGCGAGGACGTCGAGCGCGCGCTCGAGGTGCAGGGCGCGACGGTGATGCAGCGGGACGCGGGGACGACCACCTACGTCGGGTGCCCGCAGAGCGCCGGCGACGCGCTCACCTGCATCGTCCTCTTTCGCGGCGGCCGCGCCGCGGCGGTGACGGAGATCCACCCGACGGCGGCCGACGACGCGCGGGCGCTCGCCGCCTGGCGGCTCCTCGCGAAAAAGTACGAGAAGGACATCGGCCGCGCGCCCGAGACGACCTGCCCGCCGTACGGGCCGGACCGGGTCGGCGGCGACTGCAGCGCCACCTGGGCCTCGGATCGGCTCGTCGTGGTGGTCGGCGCGCACCGCAACGCCGGCTCGAGCCATCGCGGTGCCATTTCGGTGTACACGGCGTTCACGTATCCACCGCTCGCGACGAGGGGCGGCGACGAGGAGACCGAGCTTCAGGCCGAAGCCCCGTGATCGAGGGACCCTCCAGGATTGAAAGCGGCGCGTTTCCCTGGTATTCGGCCATGACTCGGTTCTTCGCGGAGAGTCTGCGCGCATGAATTCCGGCTTGGTGATGTACGAGGAGGAGTTCCGGCTCATCGCCGGAATCTGCGACCGGCTGACGCGAGACGCGAACGCCAAGGTCGTGTTCCTCGTCGACAAGAACGGTCAGCTCATCGCGTCGAGCGGCCAGGCGCAGAACCTCGACACCACGTCCCTCGCGTCGCTCACCGCCGGCAACGTCGCGGCGATGGGCGGCCTCGCCAAGCTGATCGGGGAGAAGGAGTTCCCGAACCAGTTCCACGAGGGCGAGCGGGAGTCGCTGCACATGAGCATCGTGGGCGGCCGGGTCGTCCTGGTCGTCATCTTCGATGCGAAGAGCTCGCTGGGGCTCGTTCGGCTGCGGGTGAAGAAGGCGGGAGAGGAGCTCGCGAAGGTCTTCGACGTGCTCGCCAAGAAGCAGGCAGCGCCCGGGGCCGCGAGCCCGTTCGCCGAGATCACCGACGACGACATCGACAACCTGTTCAGCGAGTGATCCCCGGATGAGCTTCATCAACTACAGCTCGCGCGAGATCAACTGCAAGATCGTCTATTACGGTCCCGGCCTCTGCGGGAAGACGACGAACCTTCAGTACGTCTACGCGAAGACCAACCCCGAGGCGAAGGGGAAGATGATCTCCCTCGCCACGGAGACCGAGCGGACGCTCTTCTTCGACTTCCTCCCGCTCTCGCTCGGGGAGATCCGCGGCTTCAAGACCCGCTTCCACCTCTACACGGTGCCGGGCCAGGTCTTCTACGACGCCTCCCGCAAGCTCATCCTGAAGGGCGTCGACGGCGTGGTGTTCGTCGCCGACTCGCAGATCGAGCGCATGGAGGCGAACCTCGAGTCCGTCGAGAACCTCCGCGTGAACCTGGCCGAGCAGGGCTACGATCTCTCGAAGGTCCCGTACGTCGTGCAGTACAACAAGCGCGACCTGCCGAACATCGCGACCGTCGAGGAGCTCCGCCGGCTCCTCAACCCCAAGAACGTGCCCGAGTACCAGGCGGTCGCGCCGACGGGCGTCGGCGTGTTCGACACGCTGAAGTCCGTCGCCAAGCTCGTCCTGACGGAGCTGAAGAAGGGGAGCTGAGGACCCGCTCCAGGGCGGGAAGAGCAGGCGGTCAGCGAGGCGCCACCCTGGCGGTACGCTGTGGTAATGTTCGTGCCTTGCCTTTGATTCGCCGGGCTTTTTCCCGGAGGCGGAGGGTGATCGTGGTGCGCTACCTCAGGATGGCCGGTCTGCTGTGCGTCGTCGTTCCGGGGCTCGCGCTGGCGCAGGCGACTTCCCCCGCCTCGCCGCCCGCGGATCCCGCGAAGCCGGCGCTCACGGGCGAGGAGGCGAACGAGCTCAAGGTCCGGACGCTCGAGGAGCGCGTCTCGGATCTGAAGGAGAAGATCTTCCGGACGAAGGCCCGCCTGATGAACCTGCAGGAGATGGTGATCGGCGGCGACATCACGACGGGCTCGAAGGCCGTGCTCGTCCACAAGAACGAGATGGGCTCCTCCTTCTATCTCGAGTCCGTCGCCTACGCGCTCGACGGCGCGCCCATCTACACGAAGGTGGACGTGGACGGCGATCTCGAGAAGCGCGGCGAGTTCGAGATCTTCAACGGCCGCATCGTCCCCGGAAACCACCAGGTGTCGGTGCTGCTCACCTACCGCGGCCATGGCCACGGCCTGTTCAGCTACCTCGAGGGCTACAAGTTCAAGGTGCAGTCGTCCTACACCTTCAACTCCGAGCCCGGGAAGGTGAACACGATCAAGGTCGTCGGCTTCGAGAAGGGCGGCATCACGGCCGAGCTCAAGGATCGGCCCGCGATCCGCTACGACGTGGACGTCCAGCGCGAGGAGGCGCGTCGCGGGACCGCGCCCGCCGCTGCGGAAGGCCGCGGTCGGTGATCTCCCGCTGGACACGGAGCGCGGCGGTCGCACTCGCGGCCGCGGCGCTCGCGCCCTCGCCCGCGCTCGCCGCGCCGCGCGTCGTCGACCCGCTCGCGCCGGTCGAGCGCGAGGTCGCGCTCATCGAGGAGCGGCTCGCGTCGGTCGAGCGCTACGGCATCCCGGCGGAGGATCCGCCCGGCCTGCGCGCGCAGCGGCGCTACGACGAGGGCGAGCGCCAGTACCAGCTCGGCGACTGGCTCAACGCGGCCGTGCTGCTCACGGACGCGGTGGACGAGCCCGCGTGGGGCTCGGCGGCCGACCGGACGCCGGCGCTCTTCCTGCTCGCGGACGCGCTCCGCCGTGAAGGCCTCTGCGGCGCGGCCCGCGTCCGCTACCGCGACTACCTCGCGCTCGGCGACACGGCGCACCGCGGCGACGCGGTCTCCGGCGCGCTCGCCTGCGCGGTGAAGGAGCGGCGGCACGCGGACATCGACCAGCTCCTCGTCGAGGCGGCGCGCGCGTTCGGCGCCGAGCCGCCGCCCGAGGTCCGCTACCTCGCCGCGAAGGCCGCGTTCCAGCGGACCGACCTCCCCGCGGCGGAGCGGATCTCGCGGGCGTCCGCCGCCTTCGAGCGGGTCGGCCCTCCGTACCAGCTGCAGGCCTGGTACTTCCTCGGCGTCCTGCGCATCGAGGAGCAGAACCTTCACGGCTCGCTCCAGTGGTTCGAGGGCTGCGCGCGCGCGGAGGCCTCGGGCGAGCGCGATCAGGAGCTGCGGGAGCTCTGCGTCCTCGCGCTCGGCCGCGTGCACGCGCAGATGGGCGACGCCCCCGCGGCGATCGGCTGGTACACGGCGGTGCCGTGGGAGTCGCCGCGGTTCGGCGAGGCGATCCACGAGATGGCGCTCGCCTACGTCGGGGCGAAGCAGTTCGAGCGCGCCCTCGAGATGACCTCGTTCATCCCTGAGCTCGCCCCGGAGTCCCCGCTCGCGCCGGAGGCCACCGTCCTGCGCGGCCACCTCCTCCTGCGGCTCGGTCGCTTCGCCGAGGCGACCGAGGCGTACAACGTCGTGATCAACACCTACGCCCCGGTGCGCGACGAGATCGACGCGATCCTCTCGATGCAGGAGGACCCCGTCCGCTACTTCAACGAGCTCATCGGGCGGCAGGGGAAGACCTTCGACGTCGCGAACGTGCTCCCGCCCGTCGCGGTGAAGTGGGCGACGACGAACAACGAGGTGGCGGGCGCGCTCGGGCTCGTGAAGGCGATCGACGGCGCCCGCCGCGACGTGAAGGACGCGCGCGACCTCGCGGATCGGCTCGACGCGCTCCTGCAGCGGGGTGGAGGGCTCGACGCGTTCCCCGCGCTGCAGCGCGGCTACGCCCACGCGCAGGCGGTCGAGAACGCCGCCTCGCGGGCGGAGGGCGCGTACGTCGCCGCGGCCTCGACGGTGGCCGACGCGGCGCTCGTCGGGGAGCGGCGCGCGGAGCTCGCCCGCGCGCGCGACGCCCGCAAGGCGCTCGAGGCGCGCGTCGACGTGATGCCCCGCACGCCGGAGCAGGTGGAGGAGCGGCTCACGCGCATGCGCGGGCGCATCGACGACGTCGACCGCGCCGCGTTCCAGCTCCGCTACCAGATCGACTCCTGCACGGCCGCCATCTCGGGCTCCGAGACGTGGATCGACGGGCACCGCGCGGAGCTCGGCGGAGACGCCGAGGGACGCCGGGAGCTCACCGAGGAGCTGCGCAAGCACCGCGCCATCGTCGAGGGCTACGAGGGGGAGCTCGCCGCCATGCGGCAGGAGCTCGCGAAGGTGCGCGACGCCACGGGCGGCGTCGACGCCATGGTCGAGGAGTCGCGCGTGCGGGCGGAGTACCTCGAGGCGCTCGAGCGCGAGCGCGCCGTCGCCGACGCGGCCCGCGAGACCGCCTCCGCCGCCGACCCGACGCTGTTCGACCGGGTCGATCGGGCCCACGTGCGGCTCGGCGTGATCCGGTCGCGCGCCCGCGCGCTGAAGCTCGGGATCGCGGCGGACGCCCTGCGGCGTGCGGAGGAGCTGCGCGCCCGCGTCGGCGAGGAGAAGATCGCGCTCGCCGCCCACACCGGGACGCTCGAGGGCGTGCAGGCGGTCTCGAAGGACCTGCTCGGGGTGATCGCGGTGCGCTCCATCGCCGACGTGCGGCGCCAGTTCTACCGGATCGTGCTCAAGGCCGACGTCGGCATCGTGGACGTCGCCTGGAGCCGCAAGCGCCAGCGGCTCGAGAAGATCCAGACGCTCGCCGTCCAGAAGGGCACCGAGGTCGACCAGCTCGACCGCGACTACCGCGCCATGCTCCGGGAGATCGAGTAACCGTGCGCGCCGCCCTCCTCGCCGCCGCTGCGGCGCTCCTCCCCGCGGCCGCCGTCGCCCAGCAGCCCCCCGCGCGGACCCCGGTCGCGCCGAAGCCGCCGAGCTACGTCTCGTGCCAGGACCGCTCCGCGAGCGCCGACCGGTCCCGCACCGGGATCGTGAAGCGCTACGCCGCGCCCCCCCCGGTCTCCGACGCCCAGGCCCGCGGCGAGCTCGAGGAGGCGGTCCGCCGCTGGGAGGACGAGGCGAAGTCCTTCGGGGGCGAGGTCCAGGCCATCGTCCAGAAGCAGTTCGACGACCGGCGCCGCTTCCTCGCGGACAACTACGAGCAGGCGATCCGCGACCTCGAGGTGCTCGAGCGCAACGAGCGCGAGGCGGCCATCGCCCGGTTCGAGGAGTTCATCGCCCGCTACCCGGACGACCCGCAGTTCTCGCCCGACGCGATGTTCCGGCTCGCCGAGCTCTACTACGAGAAGTCGAACGACGACTTCGAGCTCGCCACCGCGACGCATCGCGACGAGGCGAAGAGGGCGGTCGCGGAGGGGCGCGACCCGCCGCCGGAGCCGATGAAGAGCTACGCGCCTTCCATCGCGCTCTACCAGCAGCTCATCACGGGGTTCCCGAACTACAAGTTCGCGGACGGCATGTACTACCTGCTCGCCTACTGCCTCGGCGAGATGGGGCAGGGCGAGGAGGCGCAGGCCGCCTACCAGATCCTGATCGAGCGCTACCCGAAGAGCGCGTTCGTCCCCGAGGCCTGGGTGCGGCTCGGCGACTGGCACTTCGACGAGGTGAAGGCGGACTCGCTCCCCCGGGCGACCGAGGCGTTCACCCGGATGTACGAGTTCCCCGACCACCCGCTGTTCGCGCGCGCCATCTACAAGCTCGGCTGGACCTACTACCGGATGGACGACTTCGAGCACGCGGTCGGGTCGTTCACGCGCCTGCTCGACCACTACGTCGCGGTCGCGAAGAAGACCGGCGGCAAGCCGGACGGCGACGTCTGGCCCGAGGCGATCCAGTACACCGCGATCAGCTTCTCCGACGAGACCTGGGGCGGGGTCGCGCGCGCGAAGGCCTTCTTCGAGGCGAAGGGGGGGCGCAGCTACGAGGCCGAGGTCTTCGCCCGCCTGGGCGACGTCTACTTCGACGAGACGAAGTACGGCCTCGCCGTCGAGGCCTACCGGCAGGTGCTCGCCGCCGCGCCGCTCGCGCCGGAGGCGCCGAAGATCCAGGCGAAGATCGTGCTCGCCTGGTCCCGCGATCGCCAGTTCGACCGCGAGGCGACCGAGCGCGAGCTGCTCGTGAAGACGTACTCGGAGGGGACGCTCTGGTGGGAGACGAACAAGGGCGACCCCGACCTCCTCGCCACGGTGCGTGAGCTCTCCGAGAAGAGCCTGCTCCGCGCGGCGAGCTTCCACCACGCGCAGGCGCAGAGCTTCAAGCAGGAGGGGAAGCTCGAGGCCGCCGTCGCCGAGTACCGCGTCGGCTCCCACGCCTACGGCGACTACCTCGCCCGCTTCCCGCACTCGAAGCAGGCCTACGAGCTCTCCTACAACTACGCCGACTGCCTCTACAACGCGCTCGAGTTCGACGCCGCGGCGCGCGTCTACGGCGCGGTCCGCGACGATCCCGCCGACGACCGGTACGAGTCGGAGGCCGCGCTCTCCGCCGTCATCTCCTGGGAGGGCGAGATCACGCGCCTGCAGCGGAACGGCGAGCTCGAGGAGCGCAAGGTCCTCCTCTCGACCGATCGCCGCGACAAGGAGGTCGTCCGCGCCGAGGCCGTCCCGTACGCGCTCGTCCACCTCGTGCGGGACTCGGACATCCTGCTCACTCGGTACCCGAAGCACGAGAAGGCCGCGGCGCTCGCCTACAAGGCGGGCGAGGTCTTCTACAAATACGGCGACTTCGACGAGGCGCGCTGCCGGTTCGAGGAGGTCGTCTCGCGCTGGCCGACGACCGAGGTCGCGCAGTTCGGCGCGAACCTCATCATCGAGAGCTACCTCACGATGAAGGACTGGGCGGCGGTGGAGCAGGCGTCGGCGCGCCTCCAGTCGTCCGACGTCGCGAAGAACCCGAAGCTCTACACCACCCTCCAGAAGTTCAAGCTCGGCGGCCGCTTCAATCGCGCCATGCAGCTCATGGACGCGAAGGGGTGGGAGGACGCCGCGAAGCTCTTCCTCGCCCTCGTCGCCGAGGAGCCGAAGCACGAGTTCGCGGACAAGGCGCTCTACAACGCGGCGAGCTGCTTCGAGAGCGCGCGCCGGTTCGAGAGTGCGCTGCGCCTGTACGAGCGGATCGCGGTCGAGTACCCGCGCGCCCAGCTCGCCGACGAGGCGCTCTTCCGGGTCGGCTACAACGCCGAGAACACCTACGACTTCGACAAGGCCGTGAACCGGTACCTCGCGCTCGTCGAGAACTACCCGGGCTCGAAGCACCGCAAGGACGCGCTCTACAACGCCGCCCGCTCGCTCGAGAATCTCCAGCACTACGACAAGGCCGCGGCCGCCTTCACGCGCTACGCTTCGCGAAGGCGAAGGAGCACGAGCTCGTCGTGCAGTCGCACCTCGAGATCGCGCTCGCGCACAAGGCGCTCGGGGACGAGAAATCCGCGAAGGCGAGCTACCAGGCCGCGGTCGCCGCGTTCGTGCAGCGCGGCCTCAAGCCCGACCAGAGCCCGCGTGCTGCCGCCGCCGCCGCGGAGGCCCGCTTCCGGCTGGCCGAGTACGACTTCGAGCGCTACGACGAGATCACGCTGCCCGCCACGACCAACACGAAGAAGCTCAAGAAGGCGCTCGAGGCGAAGCTCGGCGAGGCGAAGAAGGTCGCCCCGCAGTACGACGACGTCATGAAGTACAAGCGGCCCGACTGGATCCTCGCCGCGTTCTACCGCAAGGCGTTCCTCCTCGAGCGGCTCGCGCAGACCATCTACGAGGCGCCGATCCCGCCGGAGTTCAAGAAGAAGGGGGCGGACGAGTACCTCGCCGCCTACCAGGACGCGCTCGCGCAGGCCGCGCAGCCGTACGAGGACCAGGCGGTGGGCGTGTACGTCCAGGCGATCGAGGCCGCCCGC
>WNGA01003805.1_pt1 | contig 22536 bp, 25 predicted proteins | sample 5400061 | NCBI WGS metagenome assembly WNGA01 (sample SAMN13153366, study PRJNA577476) | soil metagenome | isolation source: 100 cm soil or saprolite under grassland replicate 2 | place: USA:California | collected 2016-06-15
GACCGCCGGTAGGCGGGCGGTACCATTCCCTTTCCGGCCGAGGAGGGTGTGTGGAAGTCGAGATCGGGATCGGCAAGTCCGGACGACGGGCCTACGGGCTCGACGACATCGCAATCGTCCCCAGCCGGCGGACCCGAGATCCCGAGGACATCGACGTCTCGTGGGACCTCGACGCGTTCCACTTCGAGCTGCCGCTCATGGCGGCGGCGATGGACGGTGCCACGTCGCCGGCGACCGCGGCCCGCATCGGTGACCTCGGCGGCCTCGCGTGCCTCAACCTCGAAGGCCTGTGGACCCGTTACGAGGATCCCGAGTCGCTGTTCGAGGAGATCGCCGAGCTCGATCCCGACAAGGCGACGCGCCGGCTGCAGGAGATCTACGCCGAGCCGATCAAGGAAGAGCTGATCGGCGCCCGCATCCAGGAGATCAAGGCGACGGGCGCGATCGCCTGCGCTTCCCTCACGCCGCAGCGGGTCGAGCGGTACGCCAAGCTCGTCCTCGACGCCGAGCTCGACGTGATGGTGATCCAGGGAACCGTCGTGTCGGCCGAGCACGTCGCGAAGACGACCGAGCCGCTGAACCTGAAGAAGTTCATTCGTGAGTTCGACCTTCCGGTGATCGTCGGCGGCTGCGCGTCGTACTCGACCGCGCTCCACCTGATGCGGACGGGCGCGGTCGGCATCCTCGTCGGCGTCGGCCCCGGCCATCAGTGCACGACGCGCGGTGTCCTCGGCGTGGGTGTCCCGCAGGCGACGGCCATCGCCGACGCGGCCGGCGCGCGCATCCGCCACCTCGACGAGACCGGGGTGTACGTGCACGTGATCGCGGACGGCGGTATGCGCACCGGCGGCGACATCGCCAAGGCGATCGCGTGCGGTGCCGACGCCGTGATGCTCGGCACCACCCTCGCCGGCGCGTACGAGGCGCCCGGGCGCGGCTTCAACTGGGGGATGTCGACGTTCCATCCCGACCTCCCCCGCGGCACCCGCGTCAACGCCGGTCAGCGCGGGACGCTCGACGAGATCCTGATCGGCCCCGCCCACGAGAACGACGGCACGCTCAACCTGTTCGGCGCCCTGCGCACGTCGATGGCCACCACCGGCTACGACTCGGTCAAGGACTTCCAGAAGGCCGAGGTCATGGTGGCCCCCGCGTTGCAGACCGAGGGCAAGAGCCTCCAGCGCAGCCAGGGCGTCGGCATGGGTCGCTGATGCGTATCTCGACCAACAATACGTTGGTCCAGATACGCATCGGGAGGTAGCGATGGACGCCCCGGGCTTCGACACCGTCCTCGTCGTCGACTTCGGGGCGCAGTACGCGCAGCTGATCGCGCGGCGCGTGCGCGAGGCGCACGTCTACTCGGAGATCGTGCCCCGCACGACACCGCTGGCCGAGATGCTCGCCCGGCGGCCGAAAGGGATCATCCTCTCGGGTGGCCCGGCATCAGTGCACGTCGACAACGCGCCGTCGATCGATTCCCGGCTGTACGAAGCCGGCGTTCCCGTCCTCGGTATCTGCTACGGCGCCCAGCTCGTCGCCCAACAGCTCGGGGGCGAGGTCCAACGCACCGGCGGCGGTGAGTACGGCCGCACCCCGCTCCACCGCACCGGCGCGGGCTCGCTCCTGTTCGGCTCGCTGTCCGACGAGCAGGTCGTGTGGATGAGCCACGGCGACGCGATCACCGGCGCGCCCGAGGGCTTCCGCGTCACCGCCACGACGCCCGGCGCGCCGGTCGCCGCCCTCGAGGACCGCGACCGCGCCGTCTACGGCGTGCAGTTCCACCCCGAGGTCGTGCACACCGAGCGCGGCCAGGAGGTGCTCAAGGCGTTCCTGTACGACGTGTGTGGATGCCGGCCGTCGTGGACCAACACGTCGATCATCGAGCAGGCGGTGGGCGAGATCCGGGCCCAGGTCGGGAGCGAGCGAGTGCTGTGCGGGCTGTCGGGCGGAGTCGACTCGGCCGTTGCCGCCGCCCTCGTGCACAAGGCGGTGCCCGACCAGCTGACGTGCGTGTTCGTCGACACCGGGCTGATGCGCATGGGTGAATCCGACCAGGTCGAGGACACGTTCCGGGGGCAGTTCCACGTCGACTTGATCCACGTGAAGGCGTCCGATCGGTTCCTGGCCGCGCTCGACGACGTCGCCGACCCGGAGCGCAAGCGCAAGATCATCGGCGAGACGTTCATCCGCGTCTTCGAGGAGGTGGCGCGCGACGTCGAAGACGCGCGCTTCCTGGTGCAGGGCACGCTGTACCCCGACATCGTCGAGTCGGGTGGCGCCGAGAACGCCACCATCAAGTCGCACCACAACGTGGGCGGTCTCCCGGACGACATGCAGTTCGAGCTGGTCGAGCCGCTGCGCAACCTGTTCAAGGACGAGGTGCGCGCGATCGGCGAGGAGCTCGGCCTGCCCGAGGAGATCGTGTGGCGCCAGCCGTTCCCCGGGCCGGGCCTCGCGGTGCGCGTCGCGGGGACGATCACGCCCGAGCGCCTCGACATCCTGCGGCGGGCCGACGCGATCGTCGTCGAGGAGATCAAGCGGGCCGGCCTGTACCGGGAGATCTGGCAGAGCTTCGCCGTCCTCCCGGTGGTGCGAACCGTCGGCGTCATGGGCGACGACCGCACCTACGAGTACCCGATCGTGGTGCGGGCGGTAACCTCCGACGACGCCATGACCGCCGACTGGGCCCGCTTGCCGGCCGAGGTCCTCGAGCGCATCGCCTCGCGGATCATCAACGAGGTGTCCGGTGTGAACCGGGTCGCCTACGACATCACGAGCAAGCCACCCGGAACGATCGAGTGGGAGTGACCATGAATGAGTCCGAGCTCGTATCCACCGCCCGGGCGATCGTCGCCCCCGGCAAGGGCATTCTCGCCGCCGACGAGAGCACGGGCACCATCAAGAAGCGGTTCGACAAGATCGGCGTCGAGTCCACCGAGGCGAACCGGCGCGCCTACCGCGACCTCCTCTTCACCACCGAGGGCGTCGAGGAGTTCATCAGCGGCGTGATCCTCTTCGACGAGACGATCCGCCAGTCGACGAGCGACGGCATCCCGTTCGCGAAGGTGCTCGCCGACAAGGGCATCATCCCCGGCATCAAGGTCGACAAGGGCGCCAAGCCGCTTGCGTTCGCCGCCGAAGGCGAGACCGTCACGGAGGGCCTCGACGGGCTCCGGGAGCGGCTGGGCGAGTACCGCGACCTGGGCGCGCGCTTCGCCAAGTGGCGTGCGACCTACACGATCACCGACGAGCTCCCGTCGCAGTACACGATTGACGTCAACGCCGACGCGCTGGCGCGCTACGCGGCCCTGTGCCAGGAGGCGGAGATCGTGCCGATCGTCGAGCCCGAGGTGCTCATGGACGGCACGCACACGATCGAGCGGGCGAGCGACGTGACGGCGGCGGTCCTCGAGGCCGTCTTCCACGCGTTGTACGAGCAGCGATGCGCGTATGAGGGACTGCTGTTGAAGCCGAACATGGTGCTGCCGGGATATGACTCTCCGAAGCAGGCGCCCGACGCGGAGATCGCGGAGGCGAGCGTGCGGTGCTACCAGTGGGTCGTGCCGGCGGCGGTGCCGGGCATCGTGTTCCTGTCCGGGGGCCAATCCGATGAGCAGGCCACAGCCCGGCTCGACGCGATGAACCGCATGGGCCCGCACCCGTGGGAGCTCAGCTTCTCCTACGGCCGCGCGCTCCAGGCCGCGGCGCAGCAGGCATGGAAGGGCGACGCGGCGAACCGCGACGCCGCCCAGCGCGCCTTCTACCACCGGGCGAAGATGAACAGCGTCGCCCGCTTCGGCAAGTACTCGGCCGACTTGGAGCGCGCCGCCTGATGGCCGAGACCGTCGAGGAGGCCAAGAAGAAGCTCGACGACGAGTACGGCCAGGTGCGCCGGAAGTTCGACAACATCCACACCGCGTTCGATCGTGTGATCTCGGCCGGGCCCGAGGACGACGTCTACGAGCGGCTCAAGGACCTCGAGAAGGTCGTGAAAGAGGTGCGCGACGGCGGCGTGGTCGGTTCAGGCGCGAACGGCCACCGGCGCGCGCTCGAGGAGTACCAGGAGCTCAAAGCGAGCTGACGATGCGGGCGCTGGTCCAGCGGGTGACCGGGGCGCGCGTCCGCTTCGACGGCGACGTGATCGGCGAGATCGGCCCCGGCTTGTGCGTCCTCGTCGGTGTGACCCACGACGACACGGAGGCGAGCGCGCGCAAGCTCGCCGAGAAGGTCTGGCACCTGCGCGTCTTCGACGACGCCGACGGCGTGATGAACGTGGCGCTGGGCGCGGTCGGGGGCGCCGCCCTGGTCGTGAGCCAGTTCACCCTCTACGGCGACACCCGGCGCGGGCGACGCCCATCCTGGGCGGCTGCCGCTTCGCCCGAGCACGCCGAGGGGCTGGTCGAAGTGTTCGCGGAATCCCTCCGTGACCTGGGGGCCGACGTCGCCACCGGCAAATTTGCAGCCCGGATGCAAGTCGAGCTCGTCAACGACGGCCCGGTCACGCTGCTCATCGATACCTGACGGAATGTTCGGTTTTGCCTGACGTTGATGAGGGCAGGATGCGCTGATGCGCAGTACCCTTTCCTTTCCCTTACCGGCGGTTGCGCGTATGGAACGAATCGAATCGACCCACAGCGTCTGGCTCTTCGACACGGATCGGATGCGGTTCCGGCGTGTGCCCAAGGGCACCGACGCGGATGCCCCGTCGCTCGACAGTGACTGGGAGGCGTACTTCGCGCTCGACGTCGACGACGAGACCGGCGCATTCACCGTGGCGTTGAACGACGATCGCACGCGCTTGCTGCGCGCTTGGCGCGACGACGTGCCTGCCCCGGAAGGCACGGGCGAGCTCAACCTCGAACCCACCACGGAGGCCTGACCCGCCCCCCGTACGATGGCCGCGGCGACGGCGGCTTTGCCGACCGGCGCCGCAGGAGCCCGAGCTTGCGAGGGCGACCATACGATTGGCCTATGGCCGAGCCCGACGCCGCCGCTGACCCACTCGAAGGGCTCAACCCGGTCCAGCGCGAGGCGGTCACGGCGCCGCCCGACGTGCCGTTGCTCGTGGTGGCGGGGGCGGGCTCGGGCAAGACACGCGTCCTCACCCACCGCGTCGGCTGGCTGATCAACGACCAGCGCCTCTCGCCGTTCGCGCTCCTCGCGATCACGTTCACCAACAAGGCCGCGGGCGAGATGAAAGAGCGCGTGGGCGCGCTGGTCGGGCCCGTCGCGCAGCGGATGTGGGTGTCGACCTTCCATTCTGCGTGCGCTCGCATCCTGCGACGCGAGGCCAAGGCGATCGGGATCCGCTCGTCGTTCTCCATCTACGACCAGTCCGACTCGGTGCGGCTGGTGGACTACGTCCGCCGCGATCTCAATCTCGACCCGAAGCGGTTCCCCGCCCGTCGCCTCGCGGGGCAGATCTCCGCGCTCAAGAACGAGCTCGTGACCGCGGAGCAAGCCCTCGACCGGGCCGTCGGCCCGCAGGAGCAGCGCATCGCCGAGGTCTACCGCGAGTACCAGCGGCGTCTCCTCGAGGGGTCGGCGGCCGACTTCGACGACCTGCTGCTGCTCGCCGTCCGCCTGTTCCGCGAGCACCCCGACGCGCTCGAGCGCTGGCGGCAGCGCTTCCGCACCGTGCTCGTCGACGAGTTCCAGGACACGAACGCGGCCCAGTGGGAGCTGGTGCGGCTCCTCACCCAGGAGCGCCGCAGCGTGATGGTGGTTGGCGATCACGACCAGTCGATCTACAGGTTCCGCGGTGCCGACTTCCGCAACCTCATGCGGTTCGAGGAGGCGTTCCCCGAGGCGACCGTCATCGTCCTCGAGCAGAACTACCGGTCGACGCAGCGGATCCTCGACGCCGCCAACGCCGTCATCCTCAACAACGCGGCCCGCCGGCCGAAGCACCTGTGGACCGAGCAGGTCGGCGGCGAGCTCATCACTCGCTACCACGCCCAGGACGAGCACGACGAGGCCGCCTACGTCGCTCACGAGATCAGCCGCCTGACCGACGAGGAGCACTACGGCTTCTCGGACCTCGCCGTCTTCTACCGCACGAACGCGCAGAGTCGCGTGATCGAGGAGACGCTCGTGCGGGCGGGCCACCCATACCGGGTCGTCGGCGGCGTGCGCTTCTACGACCGGCGCGAGGTGAAGGACGCGCTCGCGTACCTCCGGGCACTCGTGAACCCCGACGACGAAGTGAGCTGGCGCCGCATCGTGAACGTTCCGAAGCGCGGCGTAGGCGAGACGTCGGTGAGCAAGGTGAGCGCGTACGCGCAGGAGCACGGCATGACGTTCCGCGACGCCCTCGACCGTGCCGACGTCGCCGGCGTCAGCGGCAAGGCGCTGGGCGGGATCCGCGACCTGCTCGACATCCTGGCCGAGGTCGAGGGCGCGGCCGACGCCGGCGTCGCGCCCGTCGTGCAGGCCGTGCTCGAGGACACCGGCTACCTCGCCGAGCTCGAGGCCGAGCGCTCGATCGAGGCCGAGGCGCGCCTCGAGAACCTCCAGGAGCTCGTCGGCACGTGCCGTCAGTTCGACGAGGCGCTCGAGGAGGGCGACGTCACTGGTCTGGCTGGCATCGCCGGCGGGACCGGCGGCGACGACGACGGCGCGGGCGACGAGGCAGCGCTGGTCCCGGCGGCGCCCAGCGGTCTCGACCGTGTGCAGGCGTTCCTCGAAGCGATTTCACTGGTGACCGACCTCGACGACGTGGAGGGCGACAAGCGCGCGGTGACGTTGATGACGCTGCACTCGGCGAAGGGCCTCGAGTACCCGGTCGTCTTCCTCACCGGCCTCGAGGACGGGATCTTCCCCCACATGCGCAGCCTCGGTGACCCCGACGAGCTCGAGGAGGAGCGACGGCTCTGCTACGTCGGGATCACACGGGCGCGTGAGCGGCTCTACCTGTGCCACGCGTGGAGCCGCACGTTGTTCGGCTCGACCGACTTCTACCCGCCCAGCCGGTTCCTGTCCGAGATCCCCGAAGAGCTCGTCGAGGTCCTTGGCGAGGCGAAGCCGGTGGGTCGTGGCGCCGGCGCGCATCGCGACGCGGTCGTGTCCGCCGCGATCAATGCCGGCACGTCGTCGTCGCCGAGCCTGCGCAACCTGCGTGTCGGCGACGACGTCGGGCACGAGACCTTCGGGGAAGGCGTGATCATCGACCTGATCGGGGATGGTGACAAGGCGGAGGCGGTCATCCGCTTCCGCGACGTCGGTGAGAAGCGGTTGCTTCTCGCGTGGGCGCCGCTCCAGAAGCTCGACTCCTGAGGCGACATGAGGGCGCACCTGCTCGAGCTCGACGGCACGGTCATGGTGCTGCGGGTGGTACTCGCGGTCGTGCTGGGCTCGGCGCTCGGCATCGAGCGGGAGATCGACAACCAGCCGGCCGGGTTCCGCACGCACGTGCTCATCTGCCTCGGCGCGGCGCTGTTCGGCCTGATCTCTGTGCACGCGTTCGCGCCGTTCGAGGCCACTCGGAACTCCACCGACGTGCAGATCGACGTCACCCGCGTCGCGTCGCAGGTCGTGGTGGGCGTCGGCTTCCTCGGCGGCGGCGCCATCCTCAAGTACGGCGCGTCGGTCCGGGGGCTCACCACGGCCGCGTCGATGTGGGTCGTGGCGGCGGTCGGCCTCGCGGTGGGGGTCGGCTACTACTGGGCGGCGGTGGCGGTCACGATCGCCACGCTCATCGCGCTGGTCGCATTCCGCAGCCTGCGCGAGTGGATCCGGCGTCACTTCGGGCGCCGCACCGCGGTCGTCACGTTCAGCTTGCACCCCGACGCGGACACGACCGCCCTCGTGGCGGCGATCCACGAGCTCGGGCGCGTCGCCGTGCGCAACCTGCAGATCGACAACAGCGGCGAGCAGACCGAGGTGACCGTGGGGCTCAAGAGCGAGGTGGGCGTGCGGCTGGATCGCATGCTGGCCGAGCTGGCGGCACGCGACGACGTCGCCGAGATGTCACTCGACAAGCGTTAGCCGGTCGCCGTCGCAAGCCCCGAGCTAGCCCGCCGGCGCCGGGGGCGGGAACTCCTTGCGCAGGTCGACGACCACCACCGCTCCCACACCGCTGCGCTGCTGGACCGTGGTGTCGTACCGGCCGACCTGGATGCTCCGCAGCTTGTGCCCGCGACAGTCCACGAAGCTGTTGATGCTGCCGCGCCACTTCACCCGGCACTCCTCGTCACCCGGCGTGTGGGTCATGAGCGCGACCACCTTGTCGTCCTCGAGCGCGAACAGGATGCTTCGCTTTCCACCGAACGCGTCCGGGTAGTAGAAGGGCCCGCCGTCGCGCAGATCGCTGCGCAGCTGCTTCTCAGGTCCGGCCGGGAACGGGCGGTATTTCCTCGGCTGGTCGGCCCGGCTGGTGGCGAACAGCAGCACGACTGCCACGAGGAGCCCGGCCGCGATCGCGGCGATACCGGCGCCGATCAGGAGCCGGGTATCGGTTCGCTCGGGGGGCACGACCCCAGTGAACGCGGCCCGCGGGCGGGAGTCCAGTCGGGCGACCGCTCCATGTATCGTGACCGCGCCATGTGGGGGTGCTCGCCGTGAAGCGGCGCTATCGCGTCGTCATCGCCAAGCCCGGGCTCGACGGCCACGACCGGGGAGCCAAGGTGATCGCGCGCGCCCTGCGCGACGCCGGCTTCGAGGTGATCTACACCGGCCTGCACCAGACGCCGGAGCAGGTAGCGGAGACCGCATTGCAGGAGGACGCCGACGCCGTCGGCATGTCGGTGCTCTCGGGCGCGCACAACACGCTCTTCCCGCGCATCGTGTCGCTGCTGCGCGAAAAGGGCGTGGGCGACGTGCTGGTGTTCGGTGGCGGGATCATCCCCGACGACGACATCGGTGCGCTGCACGAGGCCGGCGTGGCCGCCGTGTTCACGCCCGGATCGTCCCTGTCCGAGATCGTCGGATGGCTCGAGCAGGCGCTCGACGCCCGAGAGCCCCAGAAGGTCGGCTGACGGTGGATCTGCTCGAGTACCAGGGCAAGCAGCTCTTCTCGCAGTACGGCATCCCGGTGTCGCCGGGTGACGCCGTCTTCACCGTCCAGGAGGCGGTGGAGGCAGCCGACCGGATCGGCTACCCGGTGGTGGTGAAGGCGCAGGTGCACGTGGGAGGGCGGGGCAAGGCCGGCGGCATTCAGCTCGCCGCCGACGCCGACGCGGTGCGTTCGCACGCCGTCAACATCCTGGGCATGGACATTCGGGGACACGTTGTCGAGGCGCTGTGGATCGAGCGGGCGAGCGACATCGCCGAGGAGTACTACGCGTCGTTCACGCTCGACCGCTCGGCAAAGCTTCACCTCGGGATGCTGTCGGCGCGCGGCGGCGTCGACATCGAGGAGGTCGCCTCCAAGGAGCCGGACGCGATTGCGCGCCTGCACATCGATCCCGTCGACGGGTTGACGGAGGACGCCGCGCGCGACTGGGTCAAGCAGGCGAACCTGAACCCCGCCGCGATCGACGGCACCGTCGATGTGATGCTCAAGCTGTACCGCGCATACGAGGACGGCGATGCCGACCTCGTCGAGATCAACCCGCTGATCCTCACTGATGACGGGCGCGTGCACGCGCTCGACGCCAAGGTGACGCTCGACGACAACGCTGCGTTCCGGCACGAGTGGTCGGAGTACGAGGTGACCCAGGAGCGCGACGAGCGAGAGGCGGCCGCGCACGCCAAAGGGCTGCAGTACGTGGGCCTCGACGGGTTCGTCGGGATCATCGCCAACGGGGCGGGGCTGTCGATGAGCACGGTCGACATCGTCAGCCAGGTCGGCGGCGAGCCGGCGAACTTCCTCGACATCGGCGGCGGCGCCAATGCCGACGTGATGGCGAACGCGCTCGAGGTCATCAACAACGACGCCCACGTGAAGTCCATCTTCATCAACATCTTCGGTGGCATCACCAAGGGCGAGGAAGTCGCCAACGGGATCGTGCAGGCGCTCGGCCGGGTCGAGATCCGGTCGCCGATCGTGATCCGCCTCGACGGCACCAACGCCGATGAGGGGCGGGCGATCCTCGCCGAGCACGAGTCGGAGCGGCTGGTGTCGCAGCCGACGATGATCGACGCCGCCCGCAAGGCCGTCGAGCTCGCAGGAGCGGTGCCGTGACGACGGCGGCTTTGCCGACCGTCGGCACAGGAGCCGGAGCTTGCGACGGCGACCGGAGAATGAAATGAGCATCTTCGTCGACGAGACGACGCGCGTCGTCTACCAGGGCCTGACCGGTTCCCAGGGCCGCTTCTACGGGCTGCGCAACCGCGACTACGGCACGAACGTCGTCGCGGGCACGAACCCGAAGAAGGCCGGGACGGATGTCGACGGCATCCCCGTGTTCGCCACGGTGAAGGACGCGGTCGCCGAGACGGGCGCCAACGCGTCCTGCGTGTTCATCCCCGCCCCGGGCGTGGCCGACGCGGTGATCGAGGCGGCCGAGGGCGGCGTCGAGGTCGTGGTCGTCATCACCGAGGGCGTCCCCGCCCACGACGAGGCGCGCTTCTTCAACCGCCTCCAGCGCGACTACCCGGGAGTGCGGCTCCTCGGACCGAACTGCCCTGGGATCATCTCGCCCGGCAAGTGCAACATCGGGATCACCGCCGGCGAGATCGCGATGGGCGGCGGTCCCGTCGGGATCGTGAGCCGGTCCGGCACTCTCACGTACCAGGCGCTCCACGAGATGACGCAGCGGGGGATCGGCCAGACCACCTGCGTGGGGATCGGCGGCGACCCGGTGCCCGGCACGAGCTTCATCGACGCGCTCGCCGCCTTCGAGGCCGACGCCGAGACGGGCGCCGTGATCATGATCGGCGAGATCGGCGGGTCGGCGGAGGAGGAAGCGGCCGAGTTCGTGCAGCAGGAGATGACCAAGCCGGTCGTCGCCTACATCGCAGGCATCACCGCGCCGCCAGGCAAGAAGATGGGCCACGCCGGCGCGATCGTCTCCGGGAGCAAGGGCACGGCGGCGGCGAAGATCGAGGCGCTCGAAGGCGCCGGCTGCCTCATCGCGCAAAACCCCACCGAGATCGGCTCGATCATGGCCCAGGTGGTGGCGAAGCTGTGACGCAGCCGCCGCCTCCGCAGTCGCCGGGCGTGCCCGCGGCGCCGGGGTGGGGCGGCCCGCCGGGGACGATCTACCCGGGCTCGCCGACTGCAGGCGTGCGGACAAGCGGTCTGGCGATCGCGTCGCTCGTGACGGGGCTCCTCTTCTGGGCCTGCGTGGTTCCGGGCATCGTCGCCATCGTCCTCGGCCATGTCGCGCTCGAGAGCATCGACGACTCCGGCGGGACGAAGAGCGGACGCGGCCTGGCGATCACCGGGATCGTGCTCGGCTGGGTGGGGATCGGCATCGTCGGCCTGCTCGTCGTCTGGTGGTTCATCACGGTCCTGACGATCTGAGGTGCACGCGTCGGACGCTGGCTAGGATCCGGGCATTCCGGACAAACGCCGAGGAAGCCGGAGACTTCGCGGCGCGCTCGCAGCACTGGCGCTCGCGGTGGCGGCGTGCTTCGGCGCTCTCCCGACGGCACCGGCCGGGGCCGACACATACCCGGTGCCGTACAACTTTGGTGCCGGGCTCCTCGCCGAAGCGCTGCACCCAGGGTCGTCGCCGCCGGGATCCAACGACTGGAGCTGTCGACCGACGGCCGCGCACCCGTATCCGGTTGTCCTCGCGCACGGCACGTTCGCGAACATGACCGAAAGCTGGCAGGCACTCGCGCCCCTCCTCGCGAACGGCGGCTACTGCGTGTTCGCGCTCGACTACGGCGGAGCGCCGGGCGATCGCGTCCAGGCCACGGGGGACATCCCGACATCGGCCGCGCAGTTCGGCGCGTTCGTCGACCGCGTGCTCGGGGCGACCGGCGCGAGCAAAGTCGATGTTGTCGGTCATTCGCAGGGCGGCATGATGCCGCGGTGGTACATCAAGTTTCTCGGCGGTCAGCAGACGGTTCACGCGCTCGTCGGCCTCGCGCCCTCCAATCACGGGACGACCTTCAACGGCATCGCAACACTCGCGCGCATGTTCCCCGGTATATCGTCCTCGTTCGGCGACCTGTGTCGTGCGTGCGAGCAGCAGTTCGTGGGCTCGACCTTCTTGCAGACGCTCAATGGCGGTGGCGACACCGTCCCCGGCCCGATCTACACCGTCATCGAGACGAAGTACGACACGGTCGTGACCCCGTACCAGTCGGCCTTCCTCTCGGGGCCGAACGTCACGAACATCACGCTCCAGGACCAGTGCGCGCTCGATCTCGTCGACCACGTGGGGATCATTTACGACGCCATCGCGCTGCGTGACGTGGTCAACGCGCTCGACCCGTCACACGCGACACGCCCGCCGTGCCGACCCGTGCTGCCCGCCCTCGGTGGTGGCGCGGCGCTCGGGGCTCGCTAGCCCGGCGCCGCCGGGCGCTCGCTCTCCTCGTCCTGCTCGTCCTGCTCGGCCTGCTCTGCGCCGCTCTCCGCGCCGGCGTCGCCCCCGGTCTCGGTCTCGGCCTTGGGCTTGCTCGCCGCGGCCTTTTTGGATGGCGTCTTCTTCGCCGTCGCCTTTGTGGGCTTTGCATCGGCCTTCTTGGCCTCGGCGGTCTTGGTGTCGGCGGTCTTGGTGTCGGCGGTCTGAGTGTCGGCGGTCTGGGTGTCGGCGGGCTTGGGCTCGTCCGCCTTGGTGTCGGCGGGCTTCGCGTCGCCGTCGGGGCTGGTGTCCGCGGGCTTCGCCTCCGCGGCGGGCTCGCTCTCGGACTTCACCGGGCTGAGTGTCGCGACGCGGCCGGGCTCCTCGGCTTCCGTCGTGCTCTCGTTCGCCTCGCCCAAGCCGAGATGCGCCTTCGCGTTCCGGCCGAGGGCAGCCGCGTTCCCGGTCAGCTCACCGCCCCAGCGTCTCAGCGTCGTCAGTACCGGCTTCAAGCTGGGCGCGCGCGCCGAAGGCTTCTCGGCCGGTGCGCGGACGATCTGCGCGCGCCGCGTCATGATTCCTCCGGTGAACGTCATCAGCGCCGCGAGCGACAGGATGACGTACCCGGAGCCGAGGCTGCCGCCGGCGCGGTCCTGCACGAGGAAGGAGAGCGCGAGCAGGATCATGAACGCGCCGGTCCCGAGGCGCACCTGTTCCCACGTGAAGTTGAAGAACGGCGAGCGCGGCTCGTACCCCATGAGCAGCACGAACCCCGCTTCGATAGCGAGGAAGAAGCCGAGGATCGGGATGAGCGTCGCGGTGGGGAACAGCCCGCGGCTCCACACGGTCACATCCACGCTGCTCGCGTACGTGTAGAACGGCAGGAACGACCCGATGAGCGCCGCGATGCCCGCGAGCGCGAGCACCAACCACCCCGGTTCGGCCCGTTTCATGGTGCCGCCCAGGCTACCCAGGAAGGGGCGGACCCCAACAGCACGCTCAGACGGTCGTCTTGGCCTCGTTCATCATCAGGATGGCGCCGACCAGCGAGCCGACCGCGCCGATCAGCACGAGCCAGTAACCCCAGCCGAGTCCACCGCCGGGACCCTTGTCGACGATGAGGTACGCGACCGTGAGGATCGCGGCGAAGAACGTCAGTCCCAAGAGAAGCGAGTGCCACCCGAAGCCGAGCACGCCGTCCGACGGGTATCGCACGTTGGCGAACTTCACCAGCGCGACGAGCACGCCGGCGACGACCGCGAAGATCGGAATGAGCGTGGCCACCGGGAAAAAACCCGACCCCCACGCGCTCCTGCTGTCGCTCGTGCCGAGAAGCTCGTACTTGATGAACGGGGCGAACGAGAAGATGAATGCCACCGCCGCCCCTGCCATCACGACGATCTCGCCCGGTGTGATCTTCTTGTCCACAGCGATCGACCTCCGGCGTAAAGGAAAGGTGCCGCACCGGGCACCCGAGGACGGAAGCTCACCACCTGGTTCCGGCGATTGCAAGAAACACGCGGCGGCAGCGGTTTCGCCGGGTAACTTGCCGGTGTGAGGCGGATCGGAGTGCTGGCGTCGGGCAGCGGCACCATCCTCCAGTCTCTGGTGGACGCTGGTCTGCCGATCGGGGTCGTCGTCGTCGACCGTTCCTGCCGCGCCGCCGAGCGCGCCGAAGCGGCAGGCATCCCCGTCGAGCTGGTCGAGCGCGAGAGCTTCGGCCCCGATTTCGACCGACTCGCCTACACCGAGCGGGTGGTCGACGCGCTCAAACGGCACGAGATCGAAGTCGTCGCGATGGCCGGGTTCATGACGATCCTCGAGCACCCGATTCACGATGTGTACGGCGGGATGATCACGAACACGCACCCGTCGTTGCTGCCGGCGTTCAAGGGGGCGCACGCCGTCGAGGACGCGCTCGCCGCCGGCGTCAAGGTGACCGGCTGCACCGTTCATGTCGCGACGCTCGAGGTCGACCACGGTCCGATCCTCGCCCAGGAAGTCGTCCCGGTACTGCCTGACGACACGCCCGAGACGCTGCACGAGCGCATCAAGCAGGTGGAGCGCCGGCTCTACCCGCAGGTCCTGCGCCAGCTCCTCGAGGAAGGGGGCGTGAGGGCGTGAGGCGCGCGCTGCTGTCCGTGTACGACAAGACAGGCCTCGACGACCTCGCGCGCGGGCTCGTCGACCTCGGCTTCGAGCTCGTGTCCTCGGGCAAGACGGCCACCGCGCTGGGCGAGGCGGGCGTTCCCGTGACGACCGTGGAGGACGTCACCGGCGCGCCCGAGATGCTCGAGGGCCGGGTGAAGACCCTGCACCCGCGCATCCACGGCGGGCTCCTCGCCGATCTCGGCAAGGAGAGCCATCGCTCCGACCTCGAGGCGCTCGGCATCGCGCCGATCGAGATCGTCGTCAGCAACCTGTACCCGTTCGTCGACCGGCCCGACATCGAGACGATCGACATCGGCGGGCCGGCCATGGTCCGGGCCGCGGCGAAGAACCACGCGTGGGTCGGCGTCGTCACGAGGCCCGACCAGTACGACGCCGTGCTCGACGAGCTACGCACGCGCGAGGGCGCCCTCTCCGACGAGACGCGCCGCCGCCTCGCGCTCGAGGCATTCGCTCACACCGCTGCGTACGACGCCGCCATCGTGCGCTGGTTGCAGGCGGACGAGACGCTGCCGCGCCACCTCGTGCTCGCGCTCGAGCGCACCGCCGACGAGCTGCGGTACGGCGAGAACCCGCATCAGCAGGCGGCGCGGTACCGCCTCGCCGGCACGGAGAGCTGGTGGGACGGTGTCACCCAGCACAGCGGGCTCGCGCTCTCGTATCTCAACTACTACGACGCCGAAGCCGCGTGGCAGCTCGCGCACGACCTCGGCGACGGGCCGGCGTGCGCCATCATCAAGCACGCCAACCCGTGCGGCGCCGCCGTCGCCGACAACCCCGCCACCGCGTACCAGCACGCCCTCGAGAGCGACGAGTTGTCGGCGTTCGGCGGCATCGTGGCGCTGAACCGACCCGTCGACGACGCGACCGCCGCGCGCATGGTCGCCGGGCCGCAGGCCGACGTCATCGTCGCCCCCGGGTACGCGCCCGGCACCCTCGACGCCCTCGTCCAGAAGCGCAAGAACACGCGCCTTCTCGAAGCGCCGGTGCCCTCACGCGACCCCCTCGACTTCCGCCCGCTCACCGGCGGATTCCTCGTCCAGGAGGCCCCGCATTTCGCGGCCGGTCGCGACGACTGGCGCGTCGTCACGAGGCTCGCGCCGACACCGGAGCAGTGGCGCGACGCCGAGCTCGCGTGGCGTATCTGCGGTCACGTGAAGTCGAACTGCGTCGTGCTCGTCAAGGACCTCCAAGCCGTCGGCATCGGCGCCGGGCAGCAGAGCCGCGTCGGCGCGGGCGAGATCGCGGCAAAGAAGGCCGAAGGTCGCGCCAAGGGCGGCGCGTCCGCGACCGACGGCTTCTATCCCTTCCCCGACGGCATCGAGGCGGCCGCCGCGGCCGGCGTCGCCGTCGTCGTGCAACCGGGCGGCGCGGTACGTGACGACGCCAACACCGCGCGCGCCGACGAGCTCGGCGTCGCGATGATCTTCACCGGCGAACGGCAGTTCCTGCACTGATGGCCGCGCTCATGATGCCCGGGGCCCCGGTCGCGGTGGCCGTGTTCGACGACCTCCGCCCGCGCATCGCCAAGCTCATCGCCAACGGGCACCGGCCAGGGTTGGGCACGATCCTCGTCGGCGGCGAGAGCGCGAGCGTCGGGTACATCCGCATCAAGCAGGAGAAAGCGGCCGAGCTCGACTGCAACTCGCCGCACATCCATCTCGGGGAGGACGCCACGCAGGCGGACCTCCTCGCCGCCATCCGCGACTTCAACGACGACGACGCCGTCGACGGCATGCTCGTGCAGCACCCGACGCCCCCTCAGATCGACTACGAGGCTGCGCTGCTCGAGATCGACCCCGACAAGGACGTCGACGGCCTGCACCCGGTGAACATGGGCCGCCTCGCCCTGATGATGCCGGGCCCAGTGCCGTGCACGCCCGCCGGTATCGAAGCGCTGCTCGCGTACTACGAGGTGCCGGTCGCCGGCAACGAGGTCTGCATCCTGGGGCGGGGTACGACCCTCGGCCGTCCCCTTGCGCTCCTCCTGTCGCAGAAGCGGCCGACCGCAAACGCGGCCGTCACAGTCGTGCACACCGGCGTCGCCGACTGGCCGGACTACACGCGACGCGCCGCGATCGTGGTGGCGGCGGCCGGCGTGCCCGGCATCCTGCAGCCCGAGCACATCACGCCCGGCGCGACCGTCGTGGGCGGTGGCGTGCGCTACGAAGGCCGCAAGCTCCTGCCCGATGTCGACGAGCGCTGCGAGGAGGTCGCGGGGCGCATCACGCCGCGCGTCGGCGGCGTCGGCCCGACGACCATCGCTATGCTCTTTCGCAACACGGTGGAGGCGGCGGAGCGGCGAGCCGGCTGAGTCGGGGCGAGGCGAGGGAGCACCACGTGAGCGCGCAGATCGAACCATCCGCGCCTATGTCCGCGGCGTGCCCGCTCTGCGGGGAACAAGTCGCGCCCGACACGACGCGGTGCAGCGCGTGTGGCTATCACCTGGCCGGCGTGGCCGGACGGCCGGCGCCGTTCTCCCGCTCGGCGCTGTGGTGGTCGGCGGCCGGGCTCCTGGCCGTCTACCTGCTGACCCTCTTGGTGGTCGCGCTGGCCCGCTGACGTACGATCCAGCGCATGACCCCCGAGAAGATCACCCTCGCCGACGGCGTCCTGCGCGTTCCGGACGAGCCGATCATCCCGTTCATCGAGGGTGATGGCACCGGCGTCGACATCTGGCCCGCCTCCAAGCTCGTCTTCGACGCCGCCGCGTCCAAGCACGGGAAGACGATCTCCTGGAAGGAGGTGCTCGCGGGGCAGAAGGCGTTCGACGCCACCGGCGAGTGGCTGCCGGAGGAGACCGTCCAGGCGTTCCTCGACCACCTCATCGGCATCAAGGGGCCGCTCACCACGCCCGTCGGCGGCGGCATCCGCAGCCTCAACGTGGCGCTGCGCCAGATCATGGACCTGTACGTGTGCCTGCGGCCGGTGCGCTGGTTCACGGGCGTTCCGTCGCCCGTGAAGCACCCGGAGAAGGTCGATGTGGTGATCTTCCGGGAGAACACCGAGGACGTCTACGCCGGCAAGGAGCTCCAGGAGGGCACGCCGGAGGTCAAGCGGCTCATCGAGTTCCTGCACGACGAGTACGGCTGGGAGATCCGTCCCGACTCGGGGATCGGCATCAAGCCCGTCTCGGAAACGGGTTCGAAGCGCCTGATTCGCGCCGCCATCGAGTACGCGGTGAAGCGCAAGCGCAGCTCCGTCACGCTCGTGCACAAGGGCAACATCCAGAAGTTCACCGAGGGCGCGTTCCGCAGCTGGGGCTACGAGCTCGTGCGCGAGGAGTTCTCGGACGTCGCGGTCGGGTGGGACGACTGCGGCGGCAACCCCGGCGACAAGATCCTCGTGAAGGACAACATCGCCGACATCACGCTCCAGCAGATCCTCACCCGGCCCGACGACTTCGACGTGATCGCCACCACCAACCTCAACGGCGATTACATCTCCGACGCGCTCGCGGCGCAGGTCGGCGGGATCGGCATCGCGCCCGGCGGCAACATCAACTACGTCACCGGACACGGTGTGTTCGAGGCGACGCACGGCACCGCGCCCAAGTACGCGGGGCAGGACAAGGTGAACCCCGGATCGGTGATCCTGTCGGGCGTGATGATGTTCGAGCACCTCGGGTGGCAGGACGCCGCCGACGACATCGTGCACGCCCTCGAAGCCACGATCGCCGACAAGATCGTCACGTACGACTTCGCCCGACTGATGGACGGGGCGACCGAGGTCAAGACCTCGGAGTTCGCGGCCGCAATCTGCGACCGCTTGTAGGCACGAACTCCCGATGTGATCCTCGCCGAGCTCAACATCCGCCACACCCGGCGGCACCAGCCGACCCGGCGGGTCGCGCTCGGCGACCACTACCTCCCGACCAGCGGCCCCGCGTACGGCGCCGTGCTGCTCGGCGCGGTCGTCGCCGAGAACCTCGGCGGGCTCGACGACGAGCAACGCGACCTCCTACCCCGGCTCCTCGCCGACGCCGAGGGCGGATTGAGCGTGCCGCGCATCGCGCTGCGGCACCGCCTCCAGACGGACACGCACGGCCTCGACCGCTCCCGCCATCGCATCGTGGCCGAAGGCGGCGCCCCGCTCGTGCTCGAGCTCGACACGCACGGATGGCCGGCCCCGCAGGTCCTCGGGGCGGTGACGGCGGCGGCGCAGCTCCCGGCGTCGGCCAGGCGCACGGCCTTCCGAGCGATCGCGAACGCGGTCGCCCGACCCGGGATGCCGCCCGAGGGCCTCGAGGTGCGGCGCCTGCTCGAAGGTGTCCCCGGGATGCGGCCGTACGCGCCCGGCGCCGCCGCCCGCCCCAACGGAGGCGACCGCGACCGCGAGGCCGAGGCGTGGCGGGGCGTGCCCGCCGAGCGCCGCTGGGCCATGGAGGTCCTCGGCGTCCGGGCCGGCGCCCGCGTCGACCGGGAGGATGTCCAGCGCCGCTTCCGGCGTCTGCTGCGCCTCGCCCATCCCGACCACGGCGCCGCCGACATCGGGGCGGCCGAACGGATCGCCGAGCTCTCCGAGGCACGCGAGCTCCTGCTCGCGGTGCTCGATCTCTCGCAGTAGGTTCCCGCGGTGGCGGCGGCTTTGCCGACCGCCACCGCACGAGCCCGAGCTTGCGAGGGCGACCAAAGGAAACAGCTATGGCCAAGCCACCGGTTCACGTCACGGTCACCGGCGCCGCCGGGCAGATCGGGTACGCGCTCGTCCACCGGGTCGCCCACGGCGACCTGCTCGGGCACGACCAGCCGATCGTGCTGCGGCTGCTCGAGATCGAGCCGGCGCTCCCCGCGCTCGAGGGCGTCGTGATGGAGCTCGACGACGGCGCCCATCCCCTCCTCGAGGGCATCGAGGCGACCGCCGACCTCAAGACTGCGTTCGACGGCGCGTCGTGGTGCCTGCTCGTCGGGTCGGTGCCGCGCAAGGCCGGCATGGAGCGCCGCGAGCTGCTCACGGTGAACGGCGGCATCTTCAAGCCGCAGGGTCACGCCATCAACGACCACGCCGCCGACGACGTGCGTGTGCTCGTGGTCGGCAATCCGTGCAACACCAACTGCCTCATCGCGCGGTCGAACGCGCCCGACGTGCCGGCGGAACGGTGGTTCGCGATGACGCGCCTCGACGAGAACCGCGCCAAGAGCCAACTCGCCAAGAAAGCCGGGGTCGTCGCCCGCGACGTCACGAACGTGGCCATTTGGGGCAACCACTCGACGACGCAATTCCCCGACTTCGCCCACGCCCGCATCGGCGGGAAGCCGGCGCCGGACGTGATCGGGGATCTCGACTGGCTCCGAGGCCCGTTCCTCGAGATCGTGCAGAAACGCGGCGCGGCCGTGATCGAGAAGCGGGGCGCGTCGTCGGCGGCGTCGGCGGCGCACGCCGCCCTCGACTCGGTGCGCAGCGTCGTGACGCCGACGGCGGACGGTGACTGGCACTCGCTCGCGGTCGCGAGCCGGGGCGAGTACGGGATCCCCGAGGGGCTGCAGTTCGGGTACCCGGTCCGCAGCGACGGCGCGGCGTGGTCGATCGTCGACGGCATCGAGCACGACGAGTGGGCCCGAGAGAAGATCGACATCACGACGAACGAGCTGCTCGAAGAACGGGACGAGGTGCAGGAGCTGCTCCGGGCGTGACTGCGAGCTGGTGGCGGCAAGACTCCCCGATCGGCACGCTCACGGTGCTCGCCTCCGCCCGCGGCGTCCGGAACATCGCGCTCGGCTCGGTCGCTCTCGACGTGGATGCCATCGAGGCGTGCGATCACGAGGTCGCCATCGAGATCGACGAGTACTTCACCAGCCGCCGCCGCCGGTTCACCATGCCGGTCGACCTCTCCGGCATCGACGCTGCGTTCCCCCGGGCCGTGTACGAGACGCTGCAGCGCGAAGTGAGCTGGGGCGAGACCGTCTCGTACGGCGAGCTCGCCGAGATGGCCGGGCGCCAGCGGGCGGCCCGCGCCGTCGGCAACGCGATGAGCCGGAACCCGGTCCCGATCGTCGTGCCCTGCCACCGCGTCATCGCCGCCGCCGGGCGCATCGGCGGGTACGGCCCGTCGGGCGTGCCGACGAAGCGGTTCCTGCTCTCGCTCGAAGGCGTCGAGCTCCCCGCATGAGCCCAGAGCCGCGCGAGCGCACGCTCGAGCTCGACCGGCTCGTGAACTTCAGCGACGCGGTGTTCGCGATCGCGGCGACGGTGCTCGTGCTCAGCATCAGCTTCTCGCTGAACCTGAAGCCCCCCGATCTCGACCGGAAGCTGTGGCACGAGTTCGGCGACGTCTTGCCCCAGGTCCTCGCCTACGCCCTGAGCTTCTTCATCATCGCCCGGAACTGGCTCGGGCATCACCGGATGTTCAAGATCATCCGGCGCATCGACGGGCGGTTCATCGCGCTCAATCTCGCGGTGCTCGGGCTCATCGCGCTGGTGCCGTTCCCGACTGAGGTGTACGGGAACTACGCACAGGAACGTCCGGCTTTGATCGTCTACTGCGTCGCCATCTCGGCCCCGAGCATCGCCTCGGCGGCGATGTTCAGCTACGCGGCGAAGGACAACCGGCTGATCGATCCGTCGGCTCCGCCCGACTTGCTGACCCACTCTCTGCTGCGCTCGCTGAGCATCCCGGCCGTGTTCCTGACCTCGATCCCGCTCTCATTCATCGCGGTCGGCTTGGCTCAGTTGTGGTGGCTGTGGATGTTCCCGCTGCGCATGTACTTCACGCGCCGCTACGGCAAGATCACCGACGTCTGGAGCGGATGATTGCGCGGTCTTGACGGGCGAACATACGTTCGTTAGGCTGTGGGCACTGCGCTTCCCCCGTTTTTGGTGGTCTTGTCACTCGGGGGATCCATGCTCGAGCAAGTGCGCCAGGCGATCGAACGGCTGCGTGCAGTCGTGGCCGAGCTCGACCCGTCACGCATCGATGGTGCGCAGGCGCTCCGGCTGGTCGAGGAGTTCGCGGCCGTCGAACGCCTGGCCGCCGCAGGGAAGGCGCTCGCGATTCGACGCGTCGAGGAAACTCGGTCCTGGGCGGACGCCGGCCCATTTCGTGATGCCGCGGCGTGGCTGGCGACGACGGGAGGCACGACCCTGGGTCACGCCCGGGCGACGGTCGAGGCGGCGGCGCATCTCGAGGAGTTGCCGGCTACCGAGGCGGCGCTCCGGGCCGGCGAGCTCTCATCGGTGCAGGTCAACGAGGTCGTCTCTGCCGCCGCGGTCGATCCGAGCGCAGAACGATTGCTGCTCGACAGTGCCCGACGCGACGGCATCAAGGGACTGAAGGATCAGTGTGCCCGGGTGCGGGCGGCCGCGTGCCTCGACGAGTCGGCCCGCTACCAGGCGATCCACGACGCACGCTCGCTGCGCCACTGGCGGGACGTCGACGGCACGGGCCGTATCGACGTCCGCGGACCGTCCGACGCCACGGCGCGGGTCATGGCCGCGCTGCAGTCCTACGAGGGCGATCTCTTCCGCGCGTCTCGCGATGCAGGCCGCCGCGAACGGCCCGACGCGCTTGCGTTCGACGCGCTGATCGCCTTGACCGAGTCCGGCGGCGGCGCGGGGAACACCGAAGGACCACGCGCAGGCGTCGTGGTGCGGGTCGACCATGCCGCGTTCCGCCGTGGTCACACCGAGCCAGGAGAGGTGTGTGAGATCGCCGGTGTCGGCCCCGTGCCCGTGGCGGTTGCGGATCGTCTGAGCGACGACGCGATCCTCAAGGCGGTAATCGTGGACGGCGAGGACGTGCGCGCGGTGGCGCATCTGGGCCGGACGATCCCGTCGAAGCTCCGGACCGCGGTCGAGGAGATGTATCGGGAATGCGTGCTCGAGGGCTGTCACGTGAACCGGCACCTGGAGATCGACCACAACGTGCCGATCTCCGAGGGTGGGCGGACCGAGTTGTGCAACCTCCGCCGGCTCTGCGCCCACCACCACGAGTACAAGCACGCCCACAACCTGCGCCTCGAAGGCGAGG
>WNGA01003809.1_pt1 | contig 22521 bp, 16 predicted proteins | sample 5400061 | NCBI WGS metagenome assembly WNGA01 (sample SAMN13153366, study PRJNA577476) | soil metagenome | isolation source: 100 cm soil or saprolite under grassland replicate 2 | place: USA:California | collected 2016-06-15
CGAAGCGGCGGGGTTGGTGCAGCACCGCGTGCTGAACGTAAAACGCCGCACCAAGCGCCGTGCCGTTGTCGCCTGCGGCCGGCTGAATAAAGACACTCGTGAACGGCGTGCGTTCCCTTACCTTGCCGTTTGCCACGCTGTTCATCGCACAACCGCCGGCGAGGCACAGCGTCTTGAGTCTGGTCGACTCGTGCAGCCCACGGAGGATGTGGAAGTACGCTTCTTCAAACACTTCCTGAAGCGAGGAAGCAATCGCTTCATGCCTGGGCGTCAGCGGTTCATCGGGTTGCCGGGCCGGTCCGAGCAGGTCTTCGAGTTTGGTCGAGAACACGCGGCCCAGTCGCGGCTCGCCGTCCTCCCACGTCATCGAGGCGCCGCCCGACCAATGTCGAAAGTAGTCGAGGTCGAGCTCGAAGTTTCCGTTGCGCTGCAGCCGTACGAGCCTGCGTAACTCGCGGGCGAAATTCGGCTCGCCGTATGGCGCGAGGCCCATGACTTTGAACTCGTCGCCGAACTTGTTGAAGCCCAGATATTGAGTGATCGCCAGATAAAGCAGGCCCAACGAATGCGGGAAGAATGTCCGCTGCAGAATTTTGAGCCGCGAACCGCGGCCGATCGCCGAGGACGTGCTGACAAAATCCCCAAAGCCGTCAATCGCGCACACGGCGGCCTCTTCGAATGGCGACACGAAAAACGCGCTTGCCAGGTGTGCCGGGTGGTGCTCAATCCAATGGATGCGCGGCTGTTTGTCCTCGGGCCCGACACCAAGGACGTTTGCGACTGTCGCGGGAATCGATGCGACGTGCCGGTAATTCGACGCTCTGTCGCGCAGCAGCCCGACGCGTGGACGATGACGCAGAGCAAACCATGCCTTTCGGTACAGGTGCGCACGCGGATTCCGCGACACCGCGACATGATCGATCTGGCGACCGCTGATTCCGGCCATCTCGAGACACGCACGAATCGCCTCGCGCGGAAAACCGGCGACGTGCTTGATGCGGCGAAAGCGCTCTTCTTCGACCGCTGCGACGAGCTCGCCGTCTCGCAAGAGAACCGCGGACACATCTCCGTGGTACGCGTTGACGCCGAGAATCGTGGTCAAGCAGTCACCGCCAGGTCGGGCCTGATCATGGTCCGTTCGAACTCATTGCCGCGATGGGCAGGCGTCATACTGGTCAATCAAAGCGACAATTCGAGGAATCGCCGGCGTTCGGCCCGTGACCGTGCGGCCGTACGCCGTCTGATACGTGGCTCTGAGGTCGTCGGTCCCGTAAAGATCGGCAAAGCGGGATCCTGATAACGTGATCCGCGCGCTGTATGCAAGTGCCGTCACACCGGTCGCAGCAAACATCGCGACGTACAAGACAGCCGCACGTTGCCAATGTCGCCCCCCAAGACGTCGCGCTCCGTCCTGCGCCAGAACCACCATGAACGGCAGCACCGGTATCCAGAACCTCACGTCCTGATACGGCCACATAAGCATCAAGGCGGCATACGCGAACACATAGACTTCGACCGTGCTCACCGCGTAGCTTCTCACGGCGAAGCCCGCACCGACCATGATTGACGCGACTGCGCCAATGCTCGACATCAGGATCAATCCCGCACCGCCGGTAAACGCGAGGCGCGAGTAAGGCACGTTGAGGACCAGCTCGCCGGCGTCGCGCAGACGCGCGAGCGCGGCCGCAGGAAGCCAGGCGCGGAACCCAACGTGCTCGGCGGTAAAGGAAAAATACGATGTCCTCAGGAGCAGGCCTGCGCCGATCGCTCCAACCACCAGAAGTATTGCGATCAACTTGGACGCGGTTGGGAGCCGCCGGCGCAGGCCTGGCGTGTGCCACGCCGACCAGAGCAGCGCCGGAAAGAGCGCCACGCCGACTGTCCGCACCGCCGTCGCAAGCATCGCCAGAGTGACGGCGAGAAAAAACTGTAGTCCGGCGTGAGATCGACTCCGCTGAGATGCAAGTGCGCGCTCGATCGCGAGAAGCCCCAGGGCCATGAACACAAACTCGGTCATGGGGATCGGCAGATGTTTGATGGCCGCGAAGCTCAATAACGTAAGGAGGATCGCGTTGATGGCCGCTTCCCCGGCCAGGTTCCAATAACTTCGAGCGATGCGCCAGAACGTCGATAAGCCAACGGCGAACGCGATCACGTTCAACGCCACAAATCCGGACGAACAGGCGACGCCGGCACTGGACAGCCCCCAGACAACGAGAGGGTACGCGATGGGCAGGAGTGTCTTCCGGCCTTCTTCAGTAAAACCTCTTCCCTCGTGCGCTGATTGCGCCATCGACAGCAGCGTCGTTGCATCGGTGTTGAGTCGCAGCGGTGAGGCAATCTGCACCAGGTTAATGAGCGAGAGCGCAATGATTGCCGCGATTTTGAGCTGAACCCTGGTGTTCCCGTAGACGACAGCGGCGCTCGGGCCGCGTTGCTGCTCCTCAATGACTGGATCCGTGCACGCCAGACTCTCCAAAGGACCCAAGAGGCCGATGCTCCGTCGCACGAGGGAGAACGACTTCATGCTTTGACTGCCGCCAGTATCGGCCGCGGAAACCGTCGCGACTGCAGCAGGCCCCACTTCGCGAAACGAAAGGCGACGGCCGTGCCGAGGCAGCCAAATCCATATCGGACGCTTCGTCGAAAGTTGATGGACGAGGCCTCGGGGGCATAACTCGTCGGACACGAAATTTCGCCGATGCCGTAGCCCAGCCAGGCCACTTGGGCGAGCACTTCGTTGTCGAACACGAAGTCGTCTGAATTCCCCTCCAACGGCAGTTGCTCCAGCAGATTTCGCGAGAAAGCGCGATAGCCGGTATGAAACTCCGAAACCTTGGTGCCCAGGAGGACATTGCCGGCGAGGGTCAACCCGCGATTCGCGATGTACCGCCAAATCGGCATGCCGCCCTTGAGGGCCTGACCGCCGAGAATTCTCGATCCGAGAACACACGGATACAACCGGCTCGCGACGAGGCCCGCCATCGCAGGAATCAGTTTAGGCGTGTATTGATAATCCGGATGGACCATCACGACGATGTCGGCGCCGTGCTCCAGGGCTAGCCGGTAACAGGTCTTCTGATTTGCGCCGTATCCGCGATTCGCGGGATGCGCGTGCGCCACGACCTTCTCCAGCCCGCGCGCAAGCTCGAACGTCGCGTCGTGGCTGGCATCGTCGACGACGATCACCAGGTCGACCGCTTCCTGCTCCACGACCTCTCGCCAGGTTTTCTGAATGGTGCGCTCCGCGTTGTACGCGGGCATCACGACGACGACTTTCTGGCCATTGATCATGAGCGACATCTCCCCGAGTCGGACCGCGTCGTTCGGCGCGTCCACAGCACGAGCGGAGGAGCCAGGTCATCCCGTCGCGAAAAGCCGGCTTCGAGACGACAGGTCAGCGTCGCGACGAACGAACGATTCGCCGCATGATCGAGAAATCGGGCATCGTCGAACGTCGTCGACGCGGGATCGAATTCGATCAACGTCAAGCGAGAATCGTCGAGCGCGCGCCAGAGCTCGTCGGAATGTCGCTCGATGTAATAGGAGCTTTGAACGTCGGTATTCAGCAGCGGCCAGTTTGGATATCGCCGCGAAAGCCAGTAGAGTCGCGTCCCCTGGCTGAAGGAGATGAAATGCTCATCGGGCTTGACCAGCGCCTGCAACGAGTCACACAGCGCCTGCTCCTCACTGTATGAGCGGACATCGAAGAAACGGCGCAGCGCAGATGGCCGGTAAAGTACGCCGCTGATCACAATGGCGGCTGCGACAATGGCGACGACGGCGACCGGCGACCGGAGCCGCCAAGCACGCGGCGCGTCGATCCAGCGCTCGAAGACGACGGCTGCATAGATCAGAAGAAATGCTGTTCCGGGAAATGCGTAGTGACTCGACTGCGTCTTGAGCAGCGGGACGACGGCGCAGCTGCCGAACGAGAGGAGCAGCCAGACGTTCTTATCGCGATAGAGCCGTCCACGGACTCGCGGATCGAGCGAAACGGCACCCGCCAGGGCAATGACGACGATTACCCAGAGGAGCTTTGTATAGAGCTTGGCAACCCATTCGGTGTTGGCCGGATAGTGCAGCAAGGGAAATACGAACGACCATTCCAGAAAGGCTTCGAGGCGGCCGGACGACCAGAAATACAGCGCCTGCGCTGCAACGGTAAACGCGACACCGACAGTTACGTAGAGGGCGCTTTGCAGCGGCCCGCGCGACTTCGTTGCAGATGCCTGCCAAACCAGCCAGCAGAAGATCGCGATCAAATAGAACGCTGCGACAGCCTTGAAGGCGACTCCCACGCCGATCCAGACACCAGCGAGAAGCCAGGGCGCCCGTGCGCGCTCCGCTTTGGGGCCGCTTACCGCGGCAAAAGCGAGAAGGCCGCTCAGGTACACAAATCCTGTGGGCTCCAGATAGTTCAACTCTGAAAACAGCGCGTTCGCCGCCACGAGCAACGCCGCTGTGCGCGCGCCAATCGTTCCGAGTCCTCGTGCAGTCGCGACGAGGTACGTGGCGACCACGACCATGAGGACAGTTGCGGTGACCAGCAGCGCGACGCCGGCGTGGGTCGCCGCCGCCGGCGCATGCAGATACGCGGCGACGAGACCGTACAGCGCCCATGATTTCGATGGGACAAATGTGTAAAACGGGACGCCGTCGTTGAGCGACTGGCCGATGATGAGGTATTCGAACGCGTCGTAGCCGTAACCTGAGTTGTAGATGAACAAATACACCGGCACCATCGCCAGCGCCGCAGCGACGGTCGCCAATTGACGCGACGCCGCGAGTCTGACTGCGTCGATGTGAGACCGCGTCGGCTGCGAAAGATCTTGCGCGACGAAATCCGCGACTGGAGCGCGGCTAACCACTTGAAAGCGCCTTTGCGGCTGGGGGCGGCGCGGAATTCCCGAAGACAAGAATCCAGGACGCGCTCGTTTGCAACGTCTCTTCCCGCCACTCCTGAATCGACGTGAACGAGTTCTCGATGGCCGACAGCTTTCCGTTGGTTCTCAACTGCTGCGGCAAAACGAGCACGACGCCTTCCGCAGGACGGCCGTCGAACCGAGCGCGTGACAGCTCGTCGATCGAAATGAAGTCCGCGTGCCGAATCACAAACCGGTAGTCGAGAAATGCGAGACCGAGATCCGGAGAGGGCAGATACAAGACACTCTGCGGCCGAACACGGCTCCTGATTTCTGCGACGATGTTGGCGACGTTGCCGCCGGCGCCTACCGAGTCGTAGCGAATGCCGAAAGGACCAACCAGCGATTGCGATTGATGCGCGCGAAAAATGCCCTTGTCGACGAGGGCGGCGCCGCCGTACAGGGCAGGGACGATCAACCACGCAACGAATGCGGCCCACCCCGTGGCGCGCGCTCGAACTGCTCTCATCGCCATCAGACGGTAAAGAGTTGCCAGCGCAAACGGGAGCACCATCAGCGATTCGATTCGTAGATATCGCGCGAAGATCAGCGGACTGCGCGATTCGGCGGAGACGAAGGCGAGAAGCAAACCTGAGGTGACAAGACAGACGGGCGCCAGGACACTGAAGACGTCGCGATAGGTGTCTGGCGCGGGCGCCGACGCGAGTTCGCGCGCCCTTTTCCAAACCCATACGAGTACCGGCAGCGACGCAACGGCGTACAAGATCTCGAAATGGCCGTCGGTGAGGATCGGCTTCGAAGGATCCTGAAAAAGCCACCGCAGCAGCGAGTCCCAGTCCGTTGCCGCAAACAGCGAGCCTCCAAGAGGCCAGAGGACAGTCCAGGACAAATGCAGGTGGACGTCAGGATTGAACGTGGTCGTGCCGCTCGGAAAACCAAGCAGGTGGATGCTGTAGGCGCTCGCTGACCCACAGGCTGCATAGATTGCCCAGGTGCGCAGTGCAATCCATCTCCTGAGCACGAACATCGTCCACACGAGCCCGATGCCGAGGATCAGAAAGGCTCCGTTGAACTTCACGAGGAACAGCCAGGGCGTCAGAAGACCCGCGGCCGCCGTCCAGTGAGAACTCGTAGAACGGCGAAGCGCGACGATATTGATCAAGACGACGTACGGCGCGATTGCCCACAGCAGGAACTCCCCACCTGAATAGATGTAGGCGTCGGCGTGGCTGAAACGGAGCAGGAGTAAGAGCCCGACCGAGAATGCCGCGAGCGGCGTCGGGCCGAGAACAATCGCGAAGATTGCTCCCCAGCCGAGTGCACCGGCAATCCAACCGCTGACGAACGTGGCGCGCAGCGCGTTGCCCCAGTCCAAACCGGCAGCGCGGAAGGCGAGCGGCACGAGTTGATAAGAGGGGGGCCACCACGACACCCGCCCGAAATGATCGCGACTGAGATCGCTCGGATCGGCTTCCCGCATTTCCATCGGGCTTGGCGACCGCGAAGACAGGAATTGTTCCGCGGCGACGATGCCCCACCCTGGATCCGAGTTCACGCCCGGACGCGCTGAGATCACGGAGGCAAGCGTCAGTGCCGGCACGAGGGCCAGCAGCAGCCATACCGCGCGCGGGAGCGTGAGCAATGTTTGAAGTTTTGACAGACGAGAGTCCAAGTTTGTGGCCGTGCCGCCACCGCTGGCAGCGAAGCTAGACAGGCTTCATTTCGTCGACGGGTCGTTCCGCTGCAGGCGCTGTTCGCGCAGTGACACGTGCCGGCTCTCGCGCCGGGTGCGTCGAACGCAATTCGTCAAGATTGATGTCGACCAGCAGCCGATACCAGAACGCCTGCAGGACGTGGAAGATGAATCCGTCCTTGCCGTCGAGGAAGCCGAGTCTGAGGAAGTACCGATAGCCGAAATACAGGCAAGGCCGCACGTAGAGCGGAAGGCGAGCCCAAAGTTGCTTCAGCCATCGTGTGCGTGCGTCGGGAGACTCGAATATCGACCGAAAGCCGACGCTCGCCGGGGTCACGGCAGCTTCGAATTCCTGTTGCGCCTGCAGCGCGGCGTACCGGTTGTGCTTTGCAGTCCAGACCGCGATTGCCGCTTCGTTCTGATTGTCTTCGATGAGGTCCCCACCGAGCTTGCCGGTCGCGCCTGATACGACGAAGTGATGGTCGACGAGATCATCCGCGTCTACCGAGGCGTGCTGAAGGCGAAAGATCTTGAGCAGATATTTCGGGTAATAACCGCCGTGGCGAATCCATTTGCCACGGAAGATTTGACGCCGCGCCACAAAGTAGCCGTTCATCCCCCCACGGCTGGTCCCTGGAGAAATTGCGGCTTGAATCTCGTCTCGGAGCTCCGGCGTGACACGCTGATCCGCATCGAGCCCGAGCACCCAGTCCGTGGCGATGGGCAGATGACGGAGCGCCCAGTCCCATTGACGCGCGTGGGTTTCAAACGGATGCGTCACGATCCGCGCGTCACTCGCGCGTGCAATCGCCAACGTTCCGTCCACGCTGCCGGAGTCGACGACGAAGACGTCCTGAGCCCAGGCGGAAACGCTGTCAAGGCAGGCCGGGAGATTACGCTCCTCGTTGAACGTCAGAATCACCACCGTGATCGGCAGACGCATCACGCCGCGACTCCGGTTGCTTCGAGCCACGCGTTCAGCGCGACAAGCGTCCACGGCCGCGACCAGGTCATCTCAGGATCGCCCGACACAAAACCGCGCCACATTCGCCGCACCACGTCGCCGTTCACGACGCTTCGTCCATCCAGTGCATCCGATCCGAGATGGTCTTCGCAGAAGGATCGCAGCGGCCCGCGCATCCACGATTCGAAGGGCAGCACGAAGCCTTGCTTCGGCCGGTTCACGCATTCGGCCGGAATCATGCCGTCAAGGCTGTCGACGAGAAGCGGCTTGGGTCCTGCGGCGACGCCTTTTTCTGCCTCAGACAAGCACATCAGGTATTCGACGAGATGGTGGTCGAGCAGCGGCACTCGGACTTCAAGGGCGTGCCGCATGCTCATTTGATCCGTATCCCGCAGCAATACGTCATGCATGTACGTGCGGGCTTCCGCGTACGAGACCAGCGCCATTGTGTCGAGATCCGGACGCCGCGCGACGGCTTCGTCAAGCAAGCTGACGTAGGGGTCGAGCTGGACCTCGCCAGCAGCGTACGCGGAGGGATCGAGGAGCTGGCGGCGCTGCTCCTCCGAAAACATCTGGCGCAGAATCGGAAACGTTCGAGCGATTGTGCCGTCCGTTTCGGCAAGCGCCGCCGCCTTCGATGTGGCGGGCGATCGACTACCGACCGCCCGGATGGCAGCTCCGGCAAAACGCCGCATCGATTCAGGAGACTGCCGCCAGGCCTTCGCGTAAGTCGACAAACGCCCGAGCCGCTCGAACGACGGATAGCCGCCAAAGAACTCGTCACCGCCAAGTCCGGACAACGCGACCTTTACACCTGCCTGCCTCACCGCATGGGACACGATAAACGTGTTTATGCCGTCGCCGCTCGGATGATCGACGTGCGTCAAGGCGTTCCGCAGGTGATCGATGATTTCGGCTTCAGTCAGAACGATCTCGGTATGTTCGGCGCCGCACGCTCGTGCGGCGGCTCTGGCGTACGGGGCCTCGTCGAATCTTGTGCCGGGACAGGTCACCGCGAACGTCTTGGGAGTTTGCCCGCTGTGACGCACGAGCGCCGCGACGGCAGTCGAATCGATACCGCCGGACAGAAACACACCGACCGGCACGTCGCTCACAAGATGCAAAGACGCCGATTCGCGCAGCAGATGCTTGACGCGTTCGCGCACCTCACCCGCTTGTCTCGCGCCCCTCTCGCGTGAAGCTCTGGACGGCAACAGGTCCCAGTAGACGCGCCGCTCGAAGCGCGACCGCGTTGCAGTGGCGAGCTCTCCCGCGGCCATCGATTGAACACCCGCGACAAGGGTGCGCGGCGGCGGCACCGATTGATACGTGAGGTACTGATTCAGGGCGACAACGTCGAGTCGTCGCGCGACGAGGCCTGACGCGAGAAGCGCGCGAATCTCGGACGCGAACAGCACACCGCTCGTAGTGCGGTAGAAGTACAGCGGCTTGATGCCGAGCCGGTCGCGGACGAGCAGCAGCGCGTTCGAGCGGGCATCCCAGATTGCAAACGCGAACATCCCGCGCAACCGATCGACAACGCCCTCGCCCCACTGCTCGTAGCCTTGGAGGATCACTTCGGTGTCCGACTCCGACCGAAATTGACGACCCGTTGATTCCAGCTGTGAGCGGAGCTCGCGAAAGTTGTAAATCTCGCCGTTGTACGTGATGGCGACGGGCTGTCGCTCGCTCAGCATCGGCTGTGCGGCACGCTCCGACAAATCGATGATCGCGAGCCGTCGATGGCCAAACGCGCCGATCGGCGTCCGGCCGGAAGCCGCTGCCAAGGGATGCCGCGGGCAACGCAGAACACCCTGCCCATCCGGACCCCTGTGAGCGAGCGCGTCCGTCATCGCGGCGACAACCGCCGACGGATCCCAATCATCAGGCGGTTCCCAACACACGGCGCCAGCAATGCCACACATGTTTGTCAGCGAAGGCGAAAAGCGAGCGTTGCCGTTGTTGAGATCACGCTAGGAGCCTAGACCGCACGGGAATCGAGCTCGACGATCGTCTCGCGTTCAGACGGGCCGGCCGTCGATCGCGAGCAGTTTCCCAGAACATCGTTGTAAAGCGATACCAGCTGATTGCCTATTGCGCTCCACCGAAATCGCCGCGCAAATCCACGCCCATGTTCTCCGCGCGTCTTACGCTCCGCCGGGTCGTCCATCGCCGCGCGGAGACAGCTGGCGAGAACCGTTTCCTCTCGCGTTGTCACCCACCCGGCATTGGCCGCGGCAATGTCGCCCTGTAGATTCACGCCTTCGGAGACGATCACCGGTACGCCACAGGCCATGGCCTCCGCAACGGACAAACCAAAGTTCTCCTGATGCGACGCGAGCGCAAAGATGCTGGCGTTTCGAAGCAGCGCCAGCTTCTGATCGCCCTGGATCCATCCAAGAAACGCAATCGACGCAATCGCCGGGCCGAGAGCCGCCATCCGGCGGAGCGCCGTTACGTACGCGGGGGCGCCGTCGCCGGCGATTAGCAGCCGCCATTCGGCGTATCGACCAGCATCGACGTTGCGGTGAAACGCGCGAATCAGGATGTCCACTCCTTTTTTTTCATCGAGTCGGCCAAGCGACAACACGTACGGCGAACTGTCTGGCTTCCGTCGTTGCTCGAACAGCTCGTCATCGATGCCCAGCGGAATGACAACCCCTCGCGGCAATTCCGCGACTGCGCTCTGAGCCAGCTTCATCTCCTCGCTGCTCGTGTAATGCATGGCGGCGGCGCAGGACAGGAGCTTCTGTCCTCCCAACTGCATCAGCAGTCTCTTTCGAAGCGGCTTGCGGCTCAGACTCCAGGGATCGAGCGTGCCGAGCGGCCGCACGATATACGGCACACCTGCCTTGCGGCAGGCGCGGCCGGCGGCCAGACACGTGTGCGACAGGACCGCATGGATATGAACAACGTCAAACTCGCGGACGTGCCCGTCGAGCCAGCTCGCGAAGCCCGCCGCGTATTTGAAGGCCTCGTTCCCGTAGCGCCGGAAAAAGACGACGTGCACGTCGTCCATGGATTGAAGCTCGTGAGATACGACCGGGAGCCGCCCTTCACCGTCGGCGTCGGTTGTCGCGACGACCGCCTCGACTCCTGCAATGCGCAACGCGCGGCACATGCCGAGCGTTGCTGCGCTCGGACCGCCGTACCTCGGCGCGACTGCGGGAACAACGTGCAGGACTTTAGGCGACACGTTCGTCTGCGGAAACAACACCCGACCCCGTCGCGCGTGCGCGGAGCGAGGTCTCGAGCAACGGCAACAGCCTGCGCTTGAAGCTGTCGTAGGTGAACTGCTGCTGCAGCCGGCGGTATCCTTCCGCTCCGAACTGAAGGCGCATGCGGTCGTCCGTCAGGAGACGAACGATGGAGGCGACAAGCGTCGACCCCTCCTGTTGATCCACAAGAAAACCCGTCACGCCATCCTGAATCACTTCGCCGGCGGCGTCATGCACCGAGCCGATACACGGCAGACCGTGCGCCATGGCTTCGAGATAGACGAGGCCAAAACCCTCGCCGCGGCTCGGCATCGCGAATACGGCAGCGTTGCGGTAGAGCTGACGAAGCGCGTCTTGCTGTACGAAGCCGGTGAATTGTACATGCCCCTGCAGGCCCTTGGCGGCCGCCTTCGACTGCAATCGGGGACGATCGTCGCCATCGCCAGCGAAAACCAATCGAGCGTCCGGCACGGATTGCAGGACGGCAGGCCAGACGTCGAGCAGTTGATCGTGTCCCTTGTATCGTTCGAGCGTCGACATTCTGCCAACTGTAATGACGACTGGCAACGCCGGCGTCCCACGCCGGTCGTGGGGTGACAACATCGTCGCATGGTGTGACGCGCACGGAAGCGCCAGTGCGCATTCAGCGATAGGTCCGAGCCCCGGGTTGTTATCGCTCACTCGTTGTGCGGTAAATCGTGAGATTGCAATGCGAAGGTCCGCTTGGGCGAGCATCCGGCGCTCGAGACGGGGCAGCGGTTTCCATGCCTCGATGCCGTACAGAAACACCGCGTAGGGACGCCTGCACCACCGCGGAACGAGCGCTTGAGCCTTTACAAGTGACACGTGACAGAACAGAAGCGACGAACAGCGGCCGAAGATCTGGGCCGCGGCCGTTCGTCCACAGAATCTGGCTCGCTCGGCGGTTGACAATTGGACCACTGAGGAAGGATCTGTTCCGTCGAGAAGTTCGATATTGAGGCTGTCAGCGCCCCATTCATCGCGCAGCACCTGCTGGACGAGCCGCGACACAGCCGCGATTCCGCCGCCGTCTTCGCGAAGCGTGATCGATGCGAGCGCAGGTCCGTTTGGCATCAGATCTCGGACGCTTTGGCCGTGGCGTGAGTCCAGGGCGTCGGCCGAAGCGCCGGCGCCATATGCAACGCGAGCCGCTGCGCGATGAACGCAACGGCAAATGCAGCACCGGCACTCGAGGTTACCTCGACGAAGGAGCCGCCGACGTTGAGCAGTGCCAATCCCGGTAGATACCAGAGCGTGAAGCCGCTGAAATCGCCGTCATTCAGCCGGGCGTACGCCGATCGATCGACGAGCACAATCAGAGCGCCGATGAGAAAGAACCCGACGACAACGCCGGTCGTGCCGAAGTTCACGTAACATTCGAGCACCTGCCCGATACCGACGGCAGTATTCGCGTCGAACCGAAACCCGGTGTACGTCGTGACGAGGTCGCCGCTTCCCGCCGTCACCGGTTTGTCCGGCCACAGCGCACGCGGCACGAATCCGAGCATCGCATCTTTCAATGTTTCGCCGTTCGCGAGTGTGGCAACGCCGCTGCGCACCTGGCTGACTGCGGCGCCGGTCAGGTAATCTTGGTTGAGCCGCGACTCGATGCGAGAAAGATGTTCAACGTTGTACACGTCGAACCACTCGGTCGCCGCCAGGGTGTCGGTCAGTCGCGCGAGCCGCTCGCTGATGTCACCCCCTGACCAGACGACCGCACGAATGTCCCTTCGATCGCGCATGTACGTCACGTAGCCGGACAGACCGAAATAGCTCAGGAGGACAGCAATCGCCATGACGCGCCAGCGGGGACGATAGAAGCTGGCGAAAAAGGCGAACACCGTCAATGCGGCGGCAAAGCCGTAACCAAGAAATCCCTGCGCGATCACGGTGACTAGGGGGAACACGCTCGTGGAGGCAAACCAGCGCCACATGCGCAGCGACTTGCCTTGATGCCACGCGTTCCAGCACTTCAGTCCGACGCCGACGACCGTCAGCAGCGACCCGGTGTTCACCAGGGCATTGACCGTGGGAAGCGTGCTGCCAAACCTTGTGAGCACGGCGTACATGACCATCCCTGAAATCACGTAGCCGTTCAGAAAAACATCCGGCACCATCTTGTGCGGCGATCTCTCACCAGTGGCATGAGCGATGGTGCTGAATCGCAGGCAAAACGCCATGCATTCGGCGCCCACGGCGAATGCCATCATCGCGAAGGTGCTTTGAATGAGACCGTCGGCGGTCAAATCAGGAAACCGACTCTCGTACCATGGCAGCAGTGACAGCAGTGCCGTGAGCCAGTGGAGCGCGCCGAAGCTCAGTACGTAGGTGAATAGCAACCCGACAGAGCCGGAACGCCACTGACGCGCGACGACATACGTCGCGACGATGATCCATACCCAGACCCACGTTTCCAAATTCGGCTCACTCATCAGCGATCCACCGGTGTGGGAAGCGTCAGGGCATGCGTCGTGTCGGCTCTGGTCTCGGTGACGAACTCCACCGCTTGCAGAGTGCCGGCAACCGCCGCGCGGCAGTCATAACACGCAATGCGCTCGGCGATTGCCGCGGCGCGCGCTTCGTGATGGGTGCGCAGGCTGCGCATCATGCCGTCCATTGCCGTCGTAAGAGCGTCGATGTCACCCATCCGAAAGGAAATGCCCGTGTACGAATCGTCAATGAGATCGTCTCGACATCCCACTGTGTGGCTGACGATGGCCGGCCGTCCGCACGCCATCGCCTCGTTGACGACAAGACCCCACGTCTCGCTCGTCGACGGCAGCACCACACAGTCGCTGGCGGCGTAACACGCCGGCAGCGCACGCTGGTTCTTGAATCCTGCGAACGTCACGGGGGCACCCATCTCCACCGCATGACGTTTCAGCGGTTCAGCGAGCGATCCCGATCCCACCACGAGGCCGCGAACGTTTGCACCGCGGCGGTGCAGATGGGCGAGGGCATTCACGAAATCGCCCGGCCGCTTGTGCTCGACGAGTTTGCCGACAAATGCAAACACCGTTGTCTCCGGAGACGCACCGGCGTGAGCGCGGAGCGCAGCCGCCGAGCCATCCGCGACGGCGCGCGCGGCACCTGCGGCAAAGCGTTGGTTATCGACGAAGTGCGGCGCAAAGAACAGGCGGCTGCGGGAAACGCCGTAGTGACAGAGGTACTGCTGGTTCGCCCTGCCAACACAGAGGTGCGCGTCGATTCGCGACAGCAATCCGCGATACGGCAAGTATTTGGCCCACTGCACCATACGGCGTCGCGGCGTCCGCAGATGAGAGTCGCCTCTCATCAGCACCGGGATCTCCCAGCGCCAGCACGCGCGTATCGCTTGCAGATATGACTTCAGGTACCAACCGTTCACGATGCACGCGTCGAACCGCCCATCGCACAGGACGCTCGCAATATCGCGTGTATCGCAGCCGGCGAAGCGCTCGACACCGGGATGCTTGGAGACGTTCGTGAGCCAATGGAACCGGTACCCTTCGAGAAGCGGCACATCCCATTCAAAGGCCTCGGCAAATCCCGCGTCGCGCTGCAACTCCGCGGTCTGACGCTGGCAGTAAAACACGTCGAGATCGACATCCTTCGCAAGCGCCTGGAACCACGGCGCCTGATACTGAATCGGGTGACTGGCGATGACAGCTAGTCGGTACACGGGACTGGCAGAGAGACAACACGCGGCTTCATCACCGAGTCGAAGGCGCGGCACTGTTCCTTCGTGAGAGCCGGCGCAGTGTACGGCGCAAACGACAGCCAGTCCGTGTCGGGTACGAACGGCAGACGATCGAGCAACTCGGCCCACACTTTGACCAATCTGGAGGCTGGAGCCTCAACATCGCCTCTATGCGCAAACGTAATGACCTTGCCGGCACGCACGCGGCGAATGATATCGACGAGCGGACTGCGCTCGTGAACGATAGCGAGCAGCGGACGCCGAGCGAGGATGTACGAATACACCTTCGATGCGCTGTACTGCGGATCGTCTGATCCGATCACGAGCAGGAAGTCCGCCGTCTTCAGACGACCGAGCGCGGCGAGATACGGCAGCCGAGTCGTCGTCTCGGACACGTGATGCTGCACTCCCTGAGCGGCAGCAAGAGGCTCGACCGTTTTCTGAGCGCGATTGTCCCGCGCGTACGACGTTCCGCAAAACGACAGCCTGACCTCTGGAAATCGTGACCGTTCACCCGCCATCGCCAACGCCCGAAAGACGATTTGGAGAGCCGTCGACATGTCAGGGCCGCCGCGTCCCACGTACACGCCCTTGACGGTGCGACGAGCTGACAGGTCGTGAGATGCCGTGGGCGCCACGACCCGGACGGAGTCGAAATCCCGGCCCGACGCGCCGAACGGTATGGTCGTGCACATCCCCTCGTGAATCCAGGGATAGCGTTCCCGCAACGTCTGCGTGTAAGCACTCGACACGGTGATCAGCGCATCCACCTCGCGCATCGTCCATCGCTCGAGACGGCGATGCATGGCGCGCGCAAGTGCATATTTCGGAGGGCGTTCGGCGCGCGGCTTGTCGTCGTAGTACGTGCTGAACCACGGGTCCTGCAGATCGATCACGAACGGAGTGCCGAACTGCCGTTTCCAGATGCGGCCGAGCGCCATCGCGACGAATTGCGTCGTTGAAAAATAGACGACATCAATCCGTTCCGATCGAATGATTCGCGCGCCGGCTCGATAGAGTTGTCCGAGCGCGCGAAGCGCCGTGTTGCCGATGCCGGCGAGCCGAGCCGCTGCCAGGGGAAACGCTTTGACGGCGACGACTTTCAGATCGCTCGGAATCGTCTGAAGGAGGCTGACGTCGAGCGGCAGATTCTGATCTTCGGGCCGCACCGTCAACACAATCGGCTGCCAGCCAGATTCGGCGAAGTAGGGCACGCTCATGCGCACGCGGTGCATGTCCGGCGCGTTCACTGGCGGGAAATGCGGGGAGACAATCAACACCCGCTTCATGCAACACGTCCGTGGCGGCGGTCGAACAAGCCGTCGATTGCCGACACCAGTTTCTTGGTCTCGAGCTCGAGGTTCCACTGGACACGAGCCGCCTCCAGCGCCGCCTCTTTTGCGCGTGCAAGGATCTGTGGATTGCGAGCCCAGACATCCAGCTGCGCCGCGAGAGCCTGCACGTTGCCACTGCGATACAGAAATCCAGCCGCAGGGCAGGTCTGCAGCACCGTTCGCTGGCCAGGAAGGTCGGATGCGGCCACAGCCAGACCGGCCGTCAGGTACTGCAGGATCTTGTTGGAGACGGTCAGACAACGGTTGATGGATGCCGGCGTCTCCAGTGCAAGCCCGACGTCGTGCTCGACCGCGCGTGAAAGAAGTGCATCCGGCGTCACCAGGTCGTGAAAATGGATCGCGTCCGCGATACCGCAGCTCTTGGCAATGCCGAGAAGTGTTCGTCGATCGGCATCGCTGATCGTGCCTCGGACGTGGATCTGAACGGGGGGTCCGATGAGACCCGCGGCTTCAATCGCATCCTGCAGTCCGCGATCCAAGCCTACTGTTTGCGAGTACCAGTAGAGCGACAGCTGCTCGCCTCTGCGATCCAGCGTCTTGCCGTCGATCGTTGCGCGCGCCGACCACGAATGGCAGTTGTGCACCACGACAGGAACGGCCGTGCCGAACCGCGCGGCGAACCACTCGGCGGCGGGACGCGCCCCAGCCGACAGGTGCACGCAGGCGTGGACGTATCGCGTTTCGATCTCGAGCACGCGCGCGCGCGTTTTTGACCAGTTCGCGGATGGCGGCGAGATCTCGCTGTACAGGTCCTCGACGTCGTAACCAAGGAGCGACCGATGTCGCTGGGCGGCACGCCACGCGGCCGCGAGTCCAGCCGGGTAATGCGCGATGTAGAGATCGGCGCGTTCCGCGGCTGCCAGCGACGTCAGCTCCGGAAAGACCCGTCCTTCGGCTCGCTCGGCAACGCCGGGCACGCGCAGCGCGGCGCGCGGCAATTTTTGCGCAATGCGATGACGAATGCCCGATCGCAGGTGACGCCACCGCTCGCGACGGTCGTGACGTGACCAGCCGAATACATCGGAACGCCAGGGCTTCGCGCGGGTGATGTCGACGTCGAATCGCCGCACATCGTGCAGAGCACCCTGTGTCGAGACGACGCGCACGTCGTATCCGGCCGCGGCAAGCGCGTCGGCTTCGCGCACGGCGCGAGGCGTCGAAGAGATGTACGCCGGCGTCACGATGCACACACGGCGCACATCGCTCGTCGCTTGTTCAGCGGGATAGAACGTTCGCGACATCTTCAGGCTGTTGCCGCGTGCATCCGCGGCTTCTCGTTCGCGCCCCCGTCGATCGCCGCCAACAGCACCCGCGCAAATTGTTCGCGGAAATGCGGCCACGTCCAGGTGCCCGCCGCGGCGAGCGCGGCCCGTCGCATCGAAAACACTTCCTGGCGATGCTCCATGCACCAGACGAGCGCGTCTGCCAGCGCGTTCTCATCGGCAGGCGGAATGACGAACCCGAACTTGCCGTGCTCGATCAGGTCGGCCGCGCCTGCGTTGCGCGTCGTAATAACCGGCAGTCCGCAGGCCAGACCGTCGGAAATCACTTGTCCAAACCCGTCGCAGAGTGACGGCAGGATCAGCATGCTCGAGCCGAGATAGACGGCAGGCAACTCGCTCGCGGGTATCGATCCGTGCACGAACACACAGTCGCCTCCGGCACCTGCCATCGCCTCGGCGATCAATCTCTCCGGCACCAGGCGTTTGCCGTAAAGGTGCAGTTCGACACCAGGTCGTGCTACGCGCTTCCACGCATTCAGGAGATAAGGAGCGCCTTTGCGAACCGAGACCGGCCCGACATACGCAAACCGCATCGTTCGCGAGGGACGTACGGGAAGGAGCTCCTCCGGGATCGGCGAGGGCCCCCCAAGCGGAATCGTCAGAATCTTGCCTGGAGCGACGCCGGCGTCCGTCAGCGACCTCGTCGTAAACGACGAGCCGCTGATGATCCAATCCGCGACCGACATCTCTTCATCGCGGCGGGCATTGCGGCGTCCGTCGTGCGCGGCAATACGCGCCTGTCCGTCCGCGTAAAGATCCGGCTGATCCTCGTACTCCTTGCCGACCCACTGGGCGAGCGTCCGGTGGTGTGGACTCAGAAAAGCCACGACACCTTGCTTGCCCATGTCGCGCGCGGCCTTCAATGCTGCAAGCGCGCCATGCTCGACGCCCATGAACGCCGTGAACCTCTCGTTCCTCAGAAGACCCGCGCAATACCGGTCGAAGGCATGCTCGCCGCGCTCCCAGATCCAGTCCTCGGCGGCGACAGCTCCAAGGCGGCTTGCGACGATTCGTGGAATCTCCCAGCGCCATCGTGAACGAACGCGCGCCGCCGGCACCTCCGAAACCGTCCGGCGTCGTAACTCGCGATCGAGATGGGGCATGCCCGTCGCGACGGCCCGCCGTCCAAGACAGAGAATCGGACTACGGTACGTGTCGACGCCGGCGCTCACGTACTCGCCGAGCGCTCCGGCCTCATGGAGCGCACGCGTCATCTGCTGAACGTGCGTGTTGTGTGCGGCCGTGCCGACGAGAAACGAGATCACGTTTGTCAGCACGAATTCACGCGGCGGTCTTTGGAGCGAGCCGATCGTAAGTCGCGAGCATTTCGTCGGCGACGTCGGCCATCGTCCGGACCGGCCCACGGGGACGGAGGCTCGCCAATGTGTCGGGTTCCTCCGCGAGGCGAGTGATTGCACGGGCGAGCGCCTTTGCGTCGCCTGGCGCAATGAGCAACCCGTCTTGCTCGTGCGTCACGCGTTCGGAGATTCCACCGAGATCGGACCCGATCACGGGAACGCCGGCCGCGAGTGCTTCGAGAACGACGAGCGGACCCGTTTCGAACCCGATCGAGGGAACGACCAGCACGTCGATCGTGTTGTAGATTGCCGATGCGTCAGCGCGATCGTGAAAAAAGATTCGACGGCTTGCACGAGCCGTGCGGATCATCCTGTCGCGATACGCTGCTGCGTCCGGCGTTTGCGCAATACCCCAGATGTGAAATTCAACGTCCATCCGCGCCTGGACAAGAGACGCCGCCTCGAGGAGCACGTGCACGCCTTTGCGAGGCTCGAGCCGGCCGACGAAGCCGACCCTGAGTGGCTGCCGCGAGCCAGCCGAAACTGCCCGCGGTGCCGCAACCGCCCCATCGATGCCTTGTTTGCAAAGAACGAGCTTGTCTGGTGAGACGCCGTTCGCACGAAGCGCCCGCGCGAGCCAATCAGAGACAGCCACGACGCAGTCGGCGTGCTTGACCAATTCGCTGAACCAGACCCGCCGATCGCGGTCAGCGGAAGATGCATTCAACGAGCGCGTCACCACTGACGGTAACGGCCAACCCGACATCCGTCGCGCCACGGACGGGCCAACGCGCGTCAGCACGCCACCCACCAGAGCAGGCACGCCACGCGCGTGCAGCCGGCAGGCCGTGCATGGTTGGCAACCGAGATCGCCATCGCACGGTGTTGACCCGAAGCGCATGAGCGTTGACCGTGCGCAAAGAACTTCGGGCACGTGCACTGTGAGTACGGTGCGCGCGCGTCGGATACCGGCCGCGCGCAGATGCGGAAGACCCAATCCGGGAACGAGCGAGTGCAGATCGACGGTCGTTGGCGAGAATCTATTGAGGATGTCGCACCACTCCGCTGGTTCGCTTGCCGACACGTCGAAGTCGCCGCGCGGGCTGACTGGCGGCACATACCTGAAGACCGGCACACCATCGTGCAGATAGCTGGACGCGCGGCCGTTGTGGACGGCAGGCGCGGCGACGGCCACGTCGACGGATCGGCGCTGCAGCTGCTGCGCCAGCGCCCGCACATACACCTCAGTGCCGCCGATAGACTCGGGAAAATACCAACCGGCCGCGAGCAGAATCCGGTGTCTCATGTCGACTGCGGCCGCAGCAGGAAAAGGCGCTTGATCGATCGATATTGATAGGCGATCTCTTCGGCATTACGGTAGCCGACGACCCTGCTCACCCATCCGAGCGTCTTTGGCGTGGTCGGACAGAAACCAGGACGGATGGTCTCGAGCGCGCGCCACGCCGCCTCGAACGTTGGCCAGTCACGCCGATACGTCGAACGCGCCACGTATTGGTAGGTGTGGAGAAGGGCGCGCTCCCGCGCCGCCGTCAACGGACCTTCACCTCGCCACCACTGCTCGACGTCGACCGCGTTTCGGAACACATCGCGATTGAACGCCACCGGATCGCGCTTGGAATTCTGGAGCTCGGAGTGTATCCGGTACTGCGTCACGAAACCGGAGCAGTAGACGAATTGCCCGCCGTGCAGCGCACAGTCGAGGGCAAACCGCGCATCCTGAATGATTGGCAGCTCAGGATGAAACCCTCCAACCCGCTCGACGATGGCCCTTCGGAAAAGATACGCGTGAATCGGATACCAGCAATCGGTGAAGAGCGCGACATCCGCGTCGCCCTCGATTTCGCGGGCGACAGGTGCGCCTGCCGCGAATCCGCCATCAGGTTGTTTCACCAGATACTGCCAATCCCCATATGCCACGTCGGCGGCGGTGTGCTCGAGAACGTAAATCTGAAGAGCCAGCTTGTGCGGCGGCAGCAAATCGTCCGCGTCGAGGAATTGAAGAAAGCGCCCTCGCGAGGACGCGACGCCGGTGTCTCGAGCCGCGCTCGCTCCGCGATTGTCCGTGCAGATGAGCGAGACCCACGGGAACTCACTCGAGACAATCTGCGCGCTGTCGTCCGACGATCCATCGTCGACGACGATGACTTCCATCCCATTCAGATCCTGGGCACGCACGCTCTCGAGCGTTTCGCGAATCCAGAGCGCCGCGTTGTGGCACGGAATGACAACGCTGACGAGCGGCTCAGTGAGACTGTGCGGCATCGGTTAACGTCGCCACGAAATTCTGCATGCCATCGTCGGTTTCTGGATCGGACAATCCGAGCGGGCGGATTGCGTACCCGGTTGAGTTCAGCACGTCGAGAACGCCCGCGTTCGTCGGGTTGCCGTCTTCGTCTCGACGATCTTCGAACACGATGGCACGCACCTGGCGCGTGGAGAGAAGTTGCGCCGCCCCGCGAAGAACGAGATGTTCGGCCCCTTCGACGTCGATTTTCATGATCGTCGGCCGCAAATCGGGATGTGCGGCCAGGAGCTCGTCGGCCCGCACGCCATCGACATCCATCGGCGTGGCCACTCGCAGACGACCGGCGATCACCGAGCTCATGCCGGTGTTCATCTCAGCTGACTGATAAAAACTCGCGCGCCCCGTGTGCTCTGTGAGAGCAACCGGAAGAACGACTACGTTGTTGGCGGCGTTCATTGCGACGTTCCGGTTCAAGCGCGCGACACATCGAGGATCCGGCTCGAAGGCAACGACTCGCCGACAGAGTCTCGCGGCAACGAGCGACAGCGCTCCAATATTCGCACCGACGTCCCACATCACGTCGCCAGGACGAAGGGTGTGTTTCAGCCACTCGATGACGGAGCGCTCGTAATACCCGTCAAAGAAGATCCGTTGCTGCATGTACTCGCCGAGACAAACATTGATCACCGATCTCTGGTCGTACGAAATCCAGATGCGCGGCTTGCAGAACAGCGGCCAGTAATGTCCAACGACATAATTCTTGAACGGATGGCGCGCGCGCGTGAGATACCAGCGCAGGCTCTCGCCGAGCCAGACCCGTGGCGTCCAGCTGTGGAGGGTTTGTTCCGTCACGACATGGTTGCCGCGTGCAGTTCCGGCTCGGGAACCGTTACGCGGCGCACTTCGTACCGGTGCGGCAGATTGAGAACGCCGGCATAGTCGTCCTGGCGGTGTCCCAGCGGCAGCGTCTCGACGCGCAGTTCAGGAATGCAATCACCGCCGTCGACAAAATGGCCGTTCTCGTAGAGCGTGGCCTGCCACCTGTATGGGCCAGGTCGAAGCGGCAGCGTCTCGAGTGAGTAGACAATTTCGTGGACGCCGGGGAACAAATGCAAATTGTCGATGCCTGTGCCCCACATCACCTGTCCCTCCCGATCGCGAAGGGCCACGCCGTGATGCGCATTTCGAATCTCGCGATCGATCCGAACAATGAAGCGGACGGTTGTCGGTCCGAACGTGTCGAGCACATGGTTGTCACTGGACACGTCGCCCAACGTCCAACCGATAATCCTGGATCCGCTCGTCTCGAACGCTCGCGACGAAGAATTCATGAAGCCGGCTTCGTAGCGATTGGTGATCTCAGCCGTGGGACCAACATCGACGACCTCGCCGTTGTCGAGCCAGATGCAGCGAGTGCAAAGCCGTCGAAGCTGGTTCATCTGATGCGAAACGAACACGATCGTGCGTCCCGCGCGGCTGACTTGATCCATCTTGCCAAGGCACTTCTTTTGAAATGCCAGATCGCCAACGGCCAGCACTTCGTCGACCAGCAGAATCTCGGGTTCGAGGTGCGCCGCCACTGAAAAGGCGAGCCGCATCTGCATGCCGCTCGAGTAGTACTTGACGGGTGTATCGACGAACCGGTCCACATCGGCAAACGCGACAATCTCGTCGAATTTGCGGCTGATTTCCGCACGCCGCATCCCGAGAATCGCTCCGTTGACGAAGACATTTTCGCGGCCAGTGAGCTCGGGGTGGAACCCGGTCCCGACTTCGAGCAGCGAGCCCACGCGGCCACGCACCTGCGCCTGGCCTGCCGTCGGCTCGGTAATGCGTGACAAGACTTTCAACAGCGTGC
>WNGA01010740.1_pt1 | contig 22514 bp, 19 predicted proteins | sample 5400061 | NCBI WGS metagenome assembly WNGA01 (sample SAMN13153366, study PRJNA577476) | soil metagenome | isolation source: 100 cm soil or saprolite under grassland replicate 2 | place: USA:California | collected 2016-06-15
GGTGGCGAGACGGGCACCGGCAGCGCGACCGGCGGAACCGGAGGTGACACCGGCAGCGGTGGAACCGGAGGATCGTTGGGCGGCAGCGGTGGAGCGGGTGGCAGCGGACCGAGCAACGGCGGCGCGAACGTGCTCCAGTATCACAAGAATCTCTCGCGCGACGGGCTCTACGTCGACGCAGCCTTCACCAAAGCGGCCGCCGCGAAGATCCATCGCGACGCGGCGTTCAACGCAACGATCCAGGGCCCCACGTTCGCCCAGCCCCTCTATTTCGAGGGAGCCGCGGGCGGCAAAAACGTCGTCATCGTCGCAACTGTCCAGAATCGAGTCTATGCGCTCGACGCCGCCACAGGCGCCGCAGTTTGGCAGAAGCAGGTCGCCATGCCCGATACGGGCACGTTCGGTTGCGGCACGAATCCGACCGTCGGAATCATCGGAACTCCGGTGATTGACGCGGGTTCAAAAACTGTCTTCTTTGATGCCGGTCAAACAGGCCCTACGCGCCGGATCCACGCCCTCTCGCTCGACGATGGATCAGAGCGCGCGGGCTGGCCTGTCGACGTCACGAAACTACCCTCTTTCGACCCACGGATTCACAATCAGCGGTCAGCGCTGTCCCTCTTGGGTGGGACTCTATACGTCCCCTATGGTGGCTTCGTCGGCGATTGCGGCAATTATCACGGCTGGGTTGTCGGCATCTCGATCAGCGACCCTAGCCAGGTCAAATCCTTCGCAACCGCCGCATTGAAAAGCGGGATCTGGGGACCTGGCGGACTTGCCTCTGACGGCACATCGCTGTTCGTCACGACCGGCAACGCGCCGCGGGGCACGATGGCGTGGGGACAGCAAGAAGCCGTTCTACGTTTGCAAGCTGGCCCGGTATTCCTCGAACAGCCGGTGAACTTCTTCTACCCATCTGATTGGTCCACAGACTTGGATGCGAACGACAGGGATCTCGGGGGTTCAGGCCCCATTCTTGTCGATGTTCCTGGGGCGACGCCTTCGCAGCTCGTCGTGGCGCTGGGCAAGAACGGCGTGATTTACCTGCTCAATCGCGCGAATCTCGGCGGCACCGGTAAGGGGAACGGTGTGACAGGCGAAGGGGTGACAAGCAACCGCGCATCATCGAGCACCATCATCACCGCTGCAGGCGCCTATACGACGGCACAAGCTACGTACGTCGTCTTCAGAGGAGCCGGCATCAACTGTCCCGGCGGCCAGACCGGCGATCTCGTCGCGGTAAAGATCAGCGCGGCAAACCCACCGGCTCCGACCGTCGCTTGGTGTGCCCGGCAGAACGGCGCCGGCTCACCCATGGTCACGACCACTGATGGTCATGCCGAGGCCATCGTATGGGGTCTCGGCGCCACGTCGAGCAACCGCCTGATGGCATTCGACGGTGACACCGGCGCCGTGATCTTCAACGGCGGAGCTGCGGGCGACGTGATGACTGCGACGAGCAAGTGGATCACGCCGATCGTTGCCAGAGGGCGTATTTACGTGGCGGCGGACAATAACGTGTACGCGTTCACGATGCAGTAGCCACGGCGAAACGACTTCAGAACAGGTACACGTGTAAGACTCTTTGGGCTGGAGCGCTGGAACCTATTACATTCAACGCGCCGAACGTAGCGAGCGGCGACACCGTGCTCACCGTGGTCGATGATCGCAGCCAATATCCGATTACCTTATTTTTCAGGATCAACTGAGCTTGCGCTATCTCGCGCGGTAAAGACCCGTGATCGGGTCGACTGGTTGGCGGAGGCCGGCCCAAAAGCCGCGACAGAACGCGACGATGGGGGTGGCGCCGCTCAAGCGACGTTGCACGACGAGGTTACGCACGAATTGGCCGAGGGCTTCGTGCCCCCACTCGTAGGCGATGACCGGTACGATGAAGCGACGCCGGAGCTTGACGTACTTCGCGAGAGCGGCCCCGATACCGTAGTAGTTGCGCAGAGCGAGGTCGCGACCTTGCTTCCACGTGCGAAAACCGTGGTGAATGATCTTGATGTCAGGCGTCTCGAAAACGGCGTAGCCAGCCATCAGCATGCGAATGGCGAGATCGCCTTCTTCGTGACAGCGGAGCGGCGCGCCGGGACCGAGCATGGGGTCGAAGCCCTTGACCGCCCGGCAGATGCTGCGCCGTAAGCCCATGCAGGCTCCGATCCCACGCACGCGGTTTTTGTCGCGCACGCTCTCTGCGAGGTAAGGCTCCTTGCGCTCGTAGGTGGGGATGAATCCGTTGTGCGAGAGGTGATCGCCGGCGAGGACGTTGCCGAACACCATCCCGATCCGATCGTCGCTTTGCAACGCCTTGATCATTTCGCGCAGCCAATCGGACGGCGCTTCGCAGTCGTCGTCGGTAATGGCGATGAACTCGCTCTTGGCGTGCTCGATGCCGATGTTTCGACCTGACGAGACGCCGATCGTCGCGCTGGGAACGTAGGAGAACCGGCGGTCGGCCAAAAAAGGTTGCAGCGCCTTCTCGGTATCGTCGGTGTCGCTCTGGTCGATGACCAGAAGCTCGAAATTCGGGTAATCGTTGGCCAGAATCGAGCGGATGGCGCCGATGACACAGTCGCTCCGATTGCGCGTCGACACCACGACGGTGATGGGCGGAGTGGCGGGATCCGGATCTGGCTCACTCATGAATGGAGGTGAGGGAATTCGCGCCCTCGAGCTGGCGGCTTCAAAAGCCGAACTCTACCAGATTTGCGCCATGCTCGAGGCTAGTTGTGGTTGTCGTAAAGGAGGCCCAGCTCGAGCACGCGGAATCGATGCAGGTCGATCTGGTTTTTGACCTCGTAGGTATCGAGGAGCCCCGCCTTCCACGCCACCTGGGCCGACGGTGACGCGTCGGCATAGAGACTGACGGCGCCGGAAAAATCGCCAACGAACGCGCCGTATTGCTGAAGTGCGCGCGCGATGATCCTTCCCGAAGGGGAAAGACCGAGAGCGCCGAGGTCGAGCGCCGGATCGAGCTGGATGCGACCGCCGCAGGGGATGCCGCGGGTGCTGACGGCCTGGTCGGTCGTGGCCTGGGCGGTGCTGGCTGGGGGCGTGTAGTAGCGCGACCGGATGTGAGGGTAGGCAATGACCAAGGCATGATCGATTCTCCCCCTTCGCATCTCGTCGACCGAGATGAGCCCCGCCATGAGGGGAAATCCGCAAGCCCGCGCGCCGTGTCCCATCCACCACGCGCCGGCCGCCGCGGGCGGGCGGACGCCGTTTCCCGCCAGATCGGCCATGGCGCAGACCGAACAGGTCCACCCCCCGGGCGTTTTCGCGGCTTCCCAGAAGTCCCACTCTTGGTTCGTCTGCTTGTCGACGATGCAGACGTGCTTGTCGGTTCCGACGGCAGGGGTCGTCTCCGGCGGAATGGGCACCTCGACGTCCCGGCGTTCGAACCCGAGGCCTCCCACCCGGGTGACCTTCACCTTCTGGCGCGGCGTTCGCCGATCCGCAAAGTACACGGGAATCCCGTACTGCTCGATGTTGACGGTGAGGAACGGCCATTGGGAGCTCGCGGCCAGGTCGGCGATGAGCGCGTCGGAATCAGGAGCCAGCTTCGGATTCGGCGGCACGGGTGTATTCCACGGGCTCGTCGCGCTGAACGGGCGAAACGCCGCGGCAACCGGTGCGATGGGTCGACGCGGGACCGCCGGGTCAGCCGCCGGAGCGGTGCTGCAACCGATGACGAACACGAAGAGGAAACCCGTGCGACCCACGATCCTCTCGGAACTAGCGCATCCACCGGTTCTCCAGCCTCGGACGAAGGTGTCGCTCCTCGTCGAAAGCGGGCGCTTTTGCTTTCCCCCGGGGCGTTTGCCAAGGTAACGCGAACCCGTGAACAGGCTGCTCGTCATTGCCATCGCGCTCGCCGCGATGATCGGATTTGCGAACGCGAGCCGCGCGGCCGACCCCGGTGCCGACACGCTCGCCGCTCAGCAGATCGTGCACCTGCTCGATTACGTGGGCTCCGATTACGGCGGGGCCGTGTCCGAAGGTCGCGTCGTCGACGAAAAAGAGCTGGCTGAGCAATTGGAGGTGCTCGCCGAGGCGGGACGCCTCGCCGCGCGCTTGAGGCCACCCGCCCAGCGCCATGCGGCTTTTCAGCCGCGGGAGGCCGTCGAGCGAGTGAAGCGACTGGTCGAAGCCCATCGGCCCGAGACGGAGGTGGCTGCGGCGGCGAAAGCCGGGCGCACCGAATTGGTCGCCTTCTACGACTTGGTCCAGGCGCCGCGCGAGCTCGCCTCCCGCGAGCGGGGCCAACGGCTCTACGAGCAGCACTGCGTCGCTTGCCACGGGATCGATGGCCGCGCCGATACCCCGCGCGCGCTCCAGTTGTCGCCCCGACCGGTGAACTTTCACACGCCGGAGCTGGCGCGGGCCCTCTCGCCCCAGCGCGTTTTCAGCACCGTCCGGTTCGGCGTTCCGAACACTGCCATGGTGCCCTTCGATTTCTTGTCCGACGCCGAGCGGTGGGACGTCGCCTTCTACGTCAGTGAATTCGACCACGCGCCCCCCCCGACCGGCTCGCACGACTCAGCACGCCTCTTCGGCTTGGGAGAGCTGGCCACCGAAAGCGACGACGAGCTCCGGGACGACTTGCGAAGCTCCGGCATCGAGGTAGGCGCGCTCGAGACGGCGCTCGCCGACCTTCGCCTACGGGCTCCGTACGACCCGCAAACGCTGCAGCCCAAGGGCGCTTCAGGGATGGTGCAGCGCGCCCGACGCGGGCTCCAAAAAGCCAGCCTGCTGCTACGCCGCGACTCTGACGCGGCCAAAACCCTGCTCCGGAACGTTTATCTCGACAACATCGAACCGCTCGAAGCTCCGCTGCGCGCGCGCGATCCCGTTTTGACACGCGACATCGAGGCGAGATTCAAGGAGCTTCCGGCGGATATCGACCGAGGGGCGCCCCAAGCCGACGTCGACAAGAAGCTCGAGGCGCTGCGCGGCGAACTTGCGCGCGCCGGCCACCTGCTCGAAGAAGGCACCGGCAGCGGCAGTTCGTTCTGGACCACCCTGCTCCCGAGCGCGGGCATCGCACTGCGAGAAGGAGTGGAGGCGGCGTTGCTCATCGCCGCCCTGCTCGCGATCGTCGGCGGCGCTGGGCGTCCCGAGCGCAAGCGGTGGGTGCACGCTGGATGGACGGCCGCGCTCGCAGCCGGCGTCGCGACCTGGCTCGCATCGCGGCGAGTCGTGGAGATGTCGGGGGTCGGGCGGGAGCTTCTGGAAGGGATCAGCGCGCTGCTCGCGGCGGCCGTGCTCTTTTATGTGAGCTATTGGTTGTTCGCCAAGCGTGAGGCCGCCCGCTGGGTGACCTATCTTCGCTCCAAGGCCAGCAGCAGTGGCGCCGCGTTCTCGTTGTTCGGAATCTCGTTTCTCGCGGTGTACCGCGAGGCATTCGAAACGGTTCTTTTTTACCAAGCTCTGATCGCGCAGCCCGGTTCGGCGTATGCCGCCGGCGTCGGCGCGGCCCTCGGCGCGGCGCTCCTCGTCGCCGGCGTGTTCGCCTACGGACGCGTCGTCGGCAAGTTTGTGCCGCCCCGTTCCTTCTTCAGCCTCTCGACCCTGTTGCTCTACGCCCTGGCGGTGGTGTTCGCGGGACAAGGCATCTCCGCCCTGCAGACCACCGGGCACTTGCCGCTTCACGCGGTGGGGCTACCGAACCTGCCCGCGTTAGGCGTCTACCCGACGATCGAGACCTACCTTGCCCAGGCTACTTTCGTCCTTCTTGCCATCATCGCCGGCATCGTGATGCGCATTCACCGCTCGCGTCCCGCTGCTCGCGGCCCGGGCAGCGGAATTCCAAGCGAGGGCGCCAAGCTCTGAACCTGCTCGTTCATCGACCGGGGGCGGCCGGTGCGATCGCGGGCTCGCGCGAGGGGGTGAAGCTGGGATCGAGCTTGAGCGAAGGTAAGAGCCTCTCAGAGACGAGCGCCAGGCGATCGGCGACCTCGTCCTGCGCAGTGGGTCCGTCGGCTTCGGTTTGAAACGCCATGAGGAGGCACCGCCGGATCGACGCCACGATGGCCACCACGAATCCGCCGGTGACCGGCGTGGGCGCCCCGCGAGAGGTGACTCCAACGGCCACGCGAGCGTCCTGATTCTTGAGCAGCGTCCGCGTTTGATCCTCGATGAGGGGAGATGTCTCGAGGTCGGGCAGCTCGGGGTCCCACTCGCGCGCACGTGTGTAGCAGGCCTGGCGCGTCACGTTTTGTTCCTCGTTCCAGCTTCGTACCGCGAGCTTGGAGCGGGTCGGCGCATGAACGGCGCGCAGCCAGGGCGAGCGATGATCGTCGATCTTCCAGGCGGAACCGTCGGGGAGACCGAGCGTCAGCTCGAAGCGCTTGGAATGGAAAGTCCCCCACCGGGTCCCCTGGAAGGACGCGAGAGGCGCCGGAGCGGAGGGCGTCGGTGCCGGTTCAACGCGGCCCGGTGGGGCTTGGTTCCCGGCCCCACATCCCCCGATCCAGATCGCCGAGAGCACTGCGAGAGTTACACGCGCGTATGCCATTCGGGATGATGGCTGTCGGATCCCTTCACGACGTCGAAGAATCGCGCTTGCAGGCGCTTGGTGACCGGGCCGACTTTGCCGTCTCCAACCGTTCGATCATCGACCTCGCGCACCGGCGTCACCTCGGCTGCCGTTCCCGTGAAGAAGACTTCGTCGGCCAAGAAGAGCTCATCGCGCGTGATGCGTTCTTCCAGCACAGGAAGCCCCTCCTCGCGCGCGAGGGTGAGCACGGTGTCGCGGGTCACGCCGGCGAGAATCGAGCTCGACAGCGGCGGCGTCATGAGCCGCCCTTTTTTCACGATGAAGATGTTCTCGCCGGATCCCTCGCTTACGTATCCTTGGGTATCGAGCAGAACGGCCTCGTCGTAGCCACCGAGCTTCGCCTCGGCTTTGGCGAGCACCGAATTGGTGTATTGTCCCATCGTCTTCGCTTTGGCGAGACTCACCGCGATGTGATGACGTTGCCAGGAGGAGATCTTCACGCGGATGCCACTGGAGAGCGCCTCCGGACCCAGGTACGCGCCCCAACGGTAAGCCACGATGAAGGCGCGAATCGGATTTTCCGGCGCGTAGACACCCATGGCCCCATCGCCCACGTAAATCATGGGACGCAGGTAGGCCTCATCGAGCCGATTTTGCCGCAGCAACTCGACGCACGCCTTGCTGAGGTCGTCGAGCGAGTAGCGGGATTTGATGTAGCAAAGCTTGCAGGTGTCGAGAAGGCGCTCGATGTGCTCGCGGAGTCGGAAGACGCTGGTCGTCCCGTTCGCCCGACGGTACGCGCGAATCCCCTCGAACGCGCCCAGGCCATAGTGAAGCGAGTGGGTGAGGACGTGCACTTTGGCGTCGTCCCAGTCCACGAGCTCCCCATCCATCCAGATCTTTGCCACCTTCTCGATCATTCTCGAATCCTCCGAGACCGTTCTCAAATGGCTACCACGGCTCGATCATCCCGTCACGGCGCCTCGTACTTGGGCCGGCCGTTGAGTGACTCGGCGCGGCCTTCGGCCCGCCTGCGGGTGAGTGACTCGGCGCGGCCTTCGGCCCGCCTGAGTGTTTGAGTTTGGACGTCAGTCGCGACGGGGAGCGAGCAGCACGTAGAGCGCACCGGCGCCGCCATCCTCGGGTCGTGCCGTCGAGAAGCAAAGAACCTGGCGGGAGAGAGGCGGAGCGCCGAGCCAGGCCGCCATCTCGTCGCGAAGAATGCCGCGCCCGCCCGGCGAGTGAATTCCCTTGCCATGCACGACCAGCACCGCCCGACGGTACGGTCGGCGACCTCGCTGGAAGAAGCCGTACAACGCGGCACGTGCTTCGTCGGTGGTGAGGCCGTGCAGGTCGATACGGTCGACCACCGGAACATCGCCTCTGCGAAGCTCCCGAAGCATGCGCTCGAAACCGGGCCGAGCGCCTTCCAGCCGCAGCCCATCGTCGTGGATCGCGAACGTAGGGGCGTCGGCCCATGTCGCTGGTGACGGATCCCCGGCGGGCGGGGGGGGCACCGGCGGGATCCGCTTGCTAGGCGAGGCGAGCGGCCGAACGGAGGGCACATATTCTCGGAACGCAGACGGCGGCTTCTTCGGCGTATTCACGGTTTGTCGCCTGAAAGAATGCGCGCGCGAAACGCCCGGAGCGCCGCCAGGGCGCTCTGGATGCCCGCGAGCTGACCGTCGGCGAAGTGCCAATCGGGATCGTCGAGGTCCGGAAAATCGTGAGGGTTCTTGATATCTTCCACCGTCAGTCCCGGGTGCAGCCTACGCGCGAGCTCGATCACCTTGCTCGCCTGAAGCGCCTCCATCGGCGCGAGAAGTGAAAGCAGTTCGTCGAGCAGCGCCGCTCCTCCGGAAATCGGACGATCGCCGATCGCGTCGAACGCGCGTTCGAGCGCCAGCAAGACCAGGGCATGACTGATGCTCCCATCGCGAATGCGCGCGCGCGCCTCTTCTTCTGGCAGCACGACCAACTCACAGTGCTCGCCGAGATCGAACTCCGGTTCCCCGATCAGGCGCGCGCCGCGCATCAGGAACATGTGATAGCGATTGCCCTGCAATGCCGGGTTGGGATGGGTGACGCCGAGCGGGATCAACGTGCCGCCGCCGTATCCCGTCTCTTCGCGCAGCTCGCGAACGGCGGCTTCGTCGGCCGCCTGACCCTCGTCGACGATCCCGCCGGGCACCTCGAGCGTCGGCCCATCGACACCGTGACGATACTGGCGAATGAGGACGAATCGTCGATCCTCGGTGACCGGCACGACCGAGACCCAATCGCGGCAATCGAACGTGAAACCCTCGCGGAGCGCGCCGCTCTGTTGGTCTTCGACCTGGTGCCGCAGCACGTCGAACACGTTGAAGCGCCCTACCCGTTCGGTCGTCCTGCGGCGAAATCTGGACATGCGGCTCCCGTCGGACTCTAGCACCTCGAGGGAGGAGGCTCGTAGCTGTCAGGGCGCAAACACTGGGTCTTTGCTCTCGCCGGTGGACAGTGGCGCGGTGGTTCGTGCGTCGACTTTGGTATCGCTCGCACCGGGCGGAAGCTGCGGCTGGGAGTCGGGATGCGTGTGCTCGTCGAGCGGAGCGGCAGGATCGGGACGGGGGATCTCGTTGGGCCTCGCGCCGCTCTCTTTGGGAGGCCACGCCGCTACGTAACGGGCGGGCTCGCCGGGGCCCGATGCGTCGATCCAGTAGACGTGCCCCGCGCGTCGCGCGCGAACGTCCATGTGCACGAAAGAGCTGTTCGGATAGTAGCCGCATCCGGTGTCGTCGAGCGCGCGACAAAACGTGACCAGCGCTTCGTTGGTGATGCCGTCGATGTGGAAGTCGATCGCACGCGCCGATTGGTGGAAGCTGCCGAGGCTGCTCGGTCGATAGCCGGACACGACGGTGACCTTCTTGGCTTGGAAATGATCAGCCACCCGCTGCAGCCGCGTGATCAGCCCCTGGTCGACGAGCTTGACGCCGGGCATCCATTCGCGTTGCTGCCCGCCGTGGCGGATCGGCGTGGCGAGCACGGTCGGTTTGGGCGCGTTCATGGGACGCACCAGCACCGAAATCTGCTCGACCGCATCCGGAGCCGGCCTGCCGTCGCAGCGCGTCAGCACGACCGGCTGAGCTTCGCCACCGAAGCCGCGCTCGAACTGCACGGGATCGTGCAAACAGGGAAGCTTGGGGATGACGCGCGCCACGCGATGACGAGACGAGCTTGGCTTCGTACTCTTTCCGAAGGCTGCCTTGGCCGCTGCATGGTGACCGCTCGTGCCCCCCTCGGCCTCCCCGGCGATCCCTTTCTCCGGCTGCGCAGGTAGCGAGCCTCTGCGCCGGCGTGTCGGATGAACGCTCGCGGGCGAGCCTTTCGCGGAGATCCGTTGCCCACGCGAACGCGCCTTGGGCTGTGCGGATACTTTGTCCTCTCCGCGCGCCACGCTGGCCTTGCCTGCCGCGGTCATGGCGAACGTCCCGCTTGCTCCCAATGCCGCAATCCCCAAAAGAGCCGCCCCAATTCGTGACCCATGCCTCATCGTCGCACCTCCGCTCACTCCGCTCTCCCTTGTCACAGCTCGTTCGAAAAGGACCAATTTCCTGCGAGCAATCGCCGGGTGCGTTGTGGTACGTGGAATGCGATGACGCCGTCCGAGTTCGAGACCCGCTTGCGCGACCTTTTGCGCGCGCAATCCACGCTCACCGACAACACCCAATGCATCGAGTGTCACGGCTGCCAAAAATGCGTGCTCTGCACGTTTTGCCGAGATTCGAAGAGTCTCTCCCGCTGCCACTACTGCACCGCGTGCTCCGACTCGAGCGACTGCTCTCATTGCCGCTCGTGCACGTCGTGTCTCGGGTGTAATCACTGCGTCGCGAGCGAGCGTTGCACGCAAAGTGCTTACCTCGTGCGTTGCGTGGGGCTCGCCGGCTGCTCGTACTGCTTCGGCTGCGTCGGCTTATCGCATAAGGACTTCCATATCTTGAATGAGCCCTATGATCGCTCGGCCTATTTCGCGCTCACCACCCAGCTCGCGCAGGGTCTGAGGCTCTGATGCGCGCGGTGGTGCAGCGAGTGCATGCCGCGCGAGTGGAGGTGTCGGGCCAAATCGTAGGATCGATCGAGCGGGGCCTGATTGCGTTCGTCGGCATCGGCAAAGGCGACGGCGAATCGGAGGTCGAGTACCTCGTCGACAAAGTGATCGGACTGCGCGTTTTCGAGGACGACGGCGGAAAGATGAACCGCGCCCTCGCCGACGTCGCGGGCAGCTTGCTGGTGGTGAGCCAGTTCACGCTCTACGGGGACGTGAGCCGCGGCCGCCGGCCCGGCTTCGATCAGGCCATGCCACCGGAGCAAGCCGAGCCGCTGTACGAGAGGTTCGTGGCACTCGCGCGCCAACGCTGCGCTCGTGTCGAGACCGGCCGATTTCGAGCCGACATGCGGGTCGTCGTCGACAACGACGGCCCAGTGACGCTGCTGATGCTCGGCAGGCCGAGCGCTATCGCAGTGCGCGAAGCAAAACATAGCCCGTAAGGGCGCTGAACAGCAGAAGCACGACGACCGTGAACCACTTCGGCAGAGCTCGCGGCCGCTCGGTACGCGCGACGAAGAGCGACGAGGTCGCCAGGAGGGTCACCGCTTCGAGCCTCTTTTTTGCGGTCTCGCCCCGTTCGCGATCGCCGCGCATGCCCGCGTAGCGAGCCGCCGCCTCGGCAAGCTGCTCGGTCATTTGGCTATGCTGAAGGAAGAGTGCATGGGGCGCCTCTTCGTCCCAGCGATCCAACACATTGTTCCAGAGCGTTTCGAACGTGGGGTCCGGCATCCGACGCCCTAGTTCAGCGCTTCTCGGCGAGCCTCACGGCCAGCGAAATCGCCGCCTTCATGCCGCGGGAATCGGCCTTGCCGGTGCCGGCGATGTCGTAGCCCGTTCCGTGATCCACGCTCGTCCGCACGATCGGAAGACCGAGCGTCACGTTCACCGCGTCGCCGAAACCGACGAGCTTCATCGGGATGGTTGCCTGATCGTGGTACATGGCGACGACGGCATCATACGCGCCGGCGTACGCTTTTCGCACCGCCGACTCTGCGCCGATGGGCCCTTCGATGGTGGCACGAAGCCCCGCTCGGGCGAGACGCCGGCGAGCCTGCGCGAGACCGGGTTCGATGCGCGCGACCTCCTCGGTTCCGAGGAGTCCGTTCTCCCCGGCGTGCGGGTTGAGACCGCACACCGCCAGGCGCGGCACCCTTTTTCCGAGGCGTCGCACCAGATCCACAGTGAAAAAGATGGCCGTCTCGACCGCGGCGGGTGTGATCGCGCGCGCCAATCGCACGATCGGCAAATGGGTCGTGACCAGCGAGATCACCAGGCGCTCGGCCCAAAACGCCATGACCACTTCGCGCGCGTCGAGGCGCTCGCCGAGGTATTCCGTGTGCCCCCGAAAGCTCTTCGCGCGCGCACCCGACGAGGCGATCGCGTGCTTGGACACAGGGCCGGTCACCAGTGCCCGCGCCGCTCCGGAAGCGACGAGGTCAGTCGCTTGATCGATCCACGCGAGCTGGGCTCGTCCGGCTTCGCGCGTCGGGCGCCCCACCGTTTCTTCCGAGGCACCTCCGCTTCCGGCTCGGCGGGCGCACGGAGTTTGTACCCCGCACCGCGCAAAGTTTCGAGTGGGAATTCGTCGCCGAGCTTGGCTCGGAGCCGTCGCACGTGAATGTCGACGGTGCGCGGCCCGCCCTCGTAGCGGGTGCCCCAAACCTTGGACAGGAGCTGCTCGCGCGAGAGCGCCTTGCCGCGGCGTTCGCAGAGGAAAGCCAGAAGAGCGAATTCTTTGGCGGTGAGGGTCACTGGGCGCCCTCTCGCCATGACCTCTCGCGCAGCCTTGTCGACGACGATCTCGCCCACTTTGAGTCTTTCCTCGGTGGCGAACTCGCTTCGCTTCCACTCGAGCGCCCGGATACGCGCGTAGAGCTCGGCCGGCACGTAGGGCATGAGCACGAAGTCGTCGAACCCTGCCGAGGGATCGAGACGCGATACCTGCGCGGTCGTCAGCGCGATGATGGCTCCCACACCTTCGAAGCCGACCTGGCGCTTGATCGAGCGCAGGGCGGCCGATGCGAGGTCCGGACGATCGGCCGCCTCGACCAGTATCGCGCGCGGGTGAATGTCGTCCGAGTCGCTCTCGTGGAACAAATCCGCGGGATCGTCCCAGAGATCGAGCGTTCGCACCTGAGCGCCGAGGTTTCGAAGGCTGTTGGCCGCGCCCCCCTCGCGGTCCATGTCGGGGCCGTGACCCACGACGGCAATGAACGAAGGACCCGATGGCACTGCTGGCTAGCCTCCTCTGGCCGGCCGTGGCAGGTCAGCCGATCTTGGTGCCCCCGACCGTGATTTTCGAAATCTTGACCGTCGGACAGCCCACACCGACAGGGACGCTCTGCCCGTCCTTGCCACAGGTCCAAATGCCATCTGAAACGCCGACATCATGACCCAACATCACTACATCGCGCAGCGTTTCGGGACCGTTTCCGATGAGGTTTACACCTTTGAGAGGAGCCGTGAGCCGCCCATCTTCGATGAGATAGCTCTCGGTCAGCGAGAAAACGAAATCTCCGTTCGAGATATCGACCTGCCCGCCGCCAAATTTTTTGGCGAAGACTCCGAATTTGACGCTCTTCACGATGTCCTCCGGATCGTCGGGACCAGCCAAGAGAATCGTATTGGTCATGCGGGGCATCGGATGGCAGGCGAAGCTTTCTCGCCGACCGTTGCCGGTCGAGCCGCGATTGAAGTGCTTGGCGCTGAGGCGGTCATGCATGTAGCCGCGGAGCACGCCGTCTTCGATGAGGACGCTCCGCATCGGCTCGTTGCCCTCGTCATCCACGTTGATCGTCCCCCGCGATTGAACGAGCGTGGCATCGTCGACGACCGTGCAGAGTGAGCTCGCGACCGGTTGGCCGAGCTTACCGCTGTAGTTGCTGGTGCCTTTGCGATTGAAATCGGCTTCGAGCCCGTGCCCAACCGCCTCGTGCAACAGGATGCCGCTGTCGCCGGGCGCGAGAACTACCTCGAGCTGACCGGCGGGAGCTTCGCGGGCGTCGAGCATCGTGATCGCTTGGCGCGCCGCCTCGGACGCGTGCCACTCCGGACCCTTGTCGTCGAAATAGGCGAGCGTCATTCGCCCGCCGCCGCCGCTCGAGCCCTCTTGTCGTTTGGTGCCTTTCTCGGCGACCGCACGCACACCGAATCGGAAGAGCGGCTGGACGTCGTGAACGACCTTCCCGTCGCTCGTCGCTAGGACGATCTCCCGAATCTCCTCGGCGAAGCTCGCCTCGGCCTTGACGATGGAATTGTCGAATGCGTGCGCCGCGCGGCTCGCTCGTTCGAGAAGCGCTCGTTTGGATGGGCCGGCCGCATCGATGGAGAAGGAGGGCAGATCGTAACGGTTGGAGAGTCCGATGTCGCGCAACTTGATGCCGAGCTTGCCGCCCCCGCCGGAGGCGATCTGGGAAGCGGTCTCCGCCGCGCGCTTCATTGCCTCCCAGCTGAGATCCTCGACGTAGGCGTAACCGGTCGCATCCCCCCGCTGCACGCGCACGCCGAGCCCCATCGAGACCCCCCGCGACGCGCTCTTCAGAATGCCCTCGTCGAAGACCAGCGAGCCACCGGCGCGATATTCGAAGAACAAATCCGCGTAATCCCCGCCCTTAGCGAGCGCGACCGAAAGCAACCGCTCGCAGATGGCGGCATCGATACCCGCGGGGCCGCCCGGGGCGAAGGGAGCTCGGTAGCTTTCAGCGATCGTCATGGGCCCGAACCTGAAGCCTCGTAGAGGGCGAGTCAACCGCGGGTGGTCAAGCGATGATGGCGCGACCCGACGCGAAGGCCGCGCCGAGTCATGCGAGTAGCTGACGGTGTGGGTCGAGGTGAGACAAGCGCGTCGGCTTTCGGCGTGAGCAAACTCGACCCATATGTGTTAGGGTCGAGGTGTAGGTCGGTTCCCCCTCACGTCTTGTCTTTGGGGGCTTCACATCGCCGGTTGCCGCCCGGGCAAGCAGCCGCGGAGCCAGAAGAGAGACCTCACTAGCTTGCCTTGACGGATCACGCTAAGATCTCGTAGATTTACATCAATTGCTTCGGGCTGTCAGGCGACGAGTCCGGAGCGATTGCATTTCACGTTCGGACGGGAGTTTCATTGGCATTGTCGATTGATCGCGAGAAGGTGCTGCTGGCCGCCCAGGGCTTCATTCAGAGAAAGAGATACGACAAGGCGGTCGCGGAATACCAGAAGATCATCCAGCAAGATCCCGACGACGCGCGGACCCTGCTGAAGATCGGCGACCTGCAATCGAAGATGGAGTCGCATGCCGATGCGATCGCAACGTACGAGCGCGTCGGAAAACATTACGCCGAACAGGGTTTCGCGCTCAAGGCGATCGCCGTCTACAAGCAGATTCGCGAGATCATCCAAAAGCACGTTCCCGAACTCACCGACGAGTACAGTCACATCACGCCGCAGCTCGCGGAGCTTTACGCGCAGCTCGGGCTGGTGAGCGACGCGCTCGCCGCGTACGACGAAGTGGCCACCCAGCTGCAGCGCGCCGGGCACGATGCGCGCGCCGTCGAGATTTTCAAGAAGATCGTTGATCTCGACAACATCAATCCGCTGCCGCACCTGCGCCTCGCCGAGGCTTATTCGCGCATCAAAAACGTCGACGACGCCATCGGTCATTTCGGCACCGCCGCCGAGATACTCATCAAACTGGGTCGTCAGGATGACGCGCTCAAGGTGCTCGAACGGCTGCTGCATCATCGCTCGGACCCCAACTTCGCGCGTCGGGCCGCCGAGATCTACCTCGCGCGCGGCCGCGTCAACGACGGCATGCTGGCGCTCGCCAAGCTGCAGACTTGCTTTCAGGCCGATCCGAGGAATCTCGACACACTCTCCCTCTTGGCCCGTGCGTTCGTCGGTATCGGCCAACCGGCCAAGTCGATCGAAGTCCAAAAGGAACTGGCACGCATCGCCAAAGACCAGGGAAACTTCAACGTCTGGCGGGAAACCGTCGACCGCCTCGTGGAGGCTGCTCCCAACGACGAGCAAGTGCAGCGGCTCTTGACGTCGCCTCCGGCACGTCAGACGGCGACCGCAGCGCCCCCGTCGGGCGGTGTCATTGCGCTGGACGACTCCGACATCGAGGAGCTGTCCGCCGACGACATCGAGCTCGAGAAGAGCGAGGCGCCTGCCCCGATGCGGTGGGCTTCATCGCGACTGCCCGCGATATCGTCTCCGGAGCTCGAGGTTTCCGAAGCGGCGATCGATGCCGAGGAGATGTACGGCGAATACGCGGGCCTCGATCCGATGCTGCACCCGCGGCGCATCATGGCCGACGGGGACTCGTTCCACAAGCTCGGGCTCTACGACAAGGCGATCGCGCGGCTCGAAGAGGGCGTGGTGGCCCACCCCCGCTCGGTCCCCCTGCGGCGCAAACTGCGCGACATTCTCTACGAACAGGGCGACTTCCAGCCCACGGCCGATCAGATGATCATCATCGGCCAGGTGTTACTCGAAAACGGCGAAGCGGAAGCCGGCGCCGAAGAGCTCGCAGCGATCTTGGGCTTCGCACCCGACCACCCCATCGCTCGCCAGATGCTGCTCGACCTCGGCTATGAAATCCCGACCGCGCAGTACCCGACGCTCGGTTCGCCGGACGAAGTCTACGGCGAGCCGTACCGCGACCCCATTCCGACCGTCGAGAACCTCGCCGAAACGATGGCGCGTGCGGACATGGACAGCGCCCCGTTGCCTTCCTACGACTTGGAAGACGTCGACCCGGCGCGAGCGATGTCGAGCCCCGGCTACGACGTCAGCGCGGGTACCTACGAGGCCAAGCGCGATGCGATGTTCGAACGCGGAGCTCTCCCGAGCTTCCCGATGGACGATCAAGAAGACGAAGGCACCGGTCAGCTTGCGAGGCCCATCGCCGACATGCTGCCGCCGCCGGCCGGCGGCAACGATGCCATCGAAGACGCGCTCGAAGAAGCGGAGTTCTTCCTGTCGCGCGGCTTGCTCGAGGACGCGCACACCATTCTCGACGAACAGCTACGGCGTTTTCCCAACCATCCGCTTTTGCTCGAACGCCAGCGCGAGCTCGATCTGACGATTGCCCAGACGACCGGGTCGAGCGGCACACGAGAGCGGCCACTGCGCCAGCAGAGCCTCGGCCACGCCGAAAACCAGCCATTCGACATTGCTGCGTCGCTCGACGCGCTCGACGCGCTCGATTCGCTCGACAGGGCCGATGCCCCCTCGTCCGGCTTCGGCCACCCGAGCGACACGATCGACGTCGAAGAGGTGTTCGCGAAATTCAAGGCGGGCGTGCGGGCTCAAGTGTCGGAAACCGACAGCGCCACCCACTACGATCTCGGTCTCGCCTACCGCGAAATGGATCTGATCCAGGATGCGATCGACGAGTTCGAGCTCGCCGCGCGCGACCCCAAGCGCGAGTGCGTGTGCCAATCGATGATCGGCATGATTCATCGCTCGCAGAACAACGTGAACGCGGCGATCGATGCCTTCATCAAGGGGCTGCACGCCGAGCACAAAACGTCGGAGCAGGAGGTCAGCCTCTACTACGAGCTCGGCGACGCCTATGAATCGAAGGGCAACGCTTCGGAGGCGCTCTACTATTTTCGAAAAGTAGCTCATCGTTCGCCCGGCTACGACGATCCGCGCGGGTCCGTCGCCATGCGCGTCCGCGGTCTGCAGTCGCCCGGGCAGAGGCCGGCCAGGGAGCGCGCCGTCGGCGCGTCCGATGAGTTCGACGCCGCCTTCGACGCCGCGCTCGGCAGCAAGCACTAGCATTACTGCCGCAGTCTTGGCATCGGCAGATCACGATCGGCAGATTCGGCGCCGACCCAACGCAAACTTACGGCGAGGCCGTCGGAATCACCCCGATATACGAAACGAGCCGCGACGCCCTGGCCAGCCTCGCTCCGCAACACCGAGAAATCCGCCTGTTCGGTCAGTTTAAGTGGGATTATGGCCGCTCCGACGATCGATCTGGTAGCGGAAATCTGCGGCAGTAGTGTCAGCCGCCGGTCTTCGGAGGCTCGGGCCGCTTGGGAGGAATCGCGGCAGGCTTGGGGGCTGTCGCGAAGGACTTGTGGGACGGGGTCGCCGCGATATTCGGCGGACGAGGTGGGTTCGATCCGGCGGCGAAAGGTGAGCCAGCGGCCCGTCCCATGGCCGTCGAGCCGATCGTGGCCGGACCCGGACCGGGTGCGCGTGGCGGTTGGACGGGCGGTGTGGCTCCAGGGGCGGGAGGCGATCCGTCTTGCCAAGCGAGTCCTCCGGCATCGAAGCTACGTAGCGTATTGCGGCCGCAAACTGGGCAGAGCCAAGCCACGTCGAATCGCTTTCGCTGCGCTTCGATGCTGTGAGCGGGCGCGCGCTCGCGCGTTCGATCCGGCCCAATCGCAAAACCGGCGAGGACGAAACGCTGCTCGTCGAGGACGGCTTCGAGCGCAGACTGGCACTCACAAACGCTGCGGATGATCGCTTGCTTCATGGCGGGCCGAAGATAGCACTTTCTTTCAGCGGTATGACGCGGGGACGACGCGGAGCGCGACGCGAGGCGAGTCGCCGCCCGGCAGGCGACGCACAGTCGCTTCGGTCTCGTCGAGCAACTCGCCGACCAGATCGTAGTCGGAAGCCTGGGTCATCTGCACGCGACGCATGGTACCGGGCGTCGCTTCGCCGCCGGAAAGGTACACCTGACCATCGATGTCCGGCGCTTGCCCGGCGTGCCGCCCCATGAGCACGTATTCGTGCTCATCGCTGGCACCTTCCACGAGGACCTCGAGCGTCTTGCCGAGGAGCTTTTGATTTTTGGCATGGGAGATCGGCCGCTGCAGTGACATCAACGTGCGATAGCGGCGCGCCGCCACTTTCTCGGGAACTTTGCCGTCCATCTTCTCGCTCGCCACCCCTTCTTCGTCGGAATAGCGAAACGCGGCCACGCGGTCGAACTCGGCCCAGCGCACGAACGCGCAGAGTTCGCCGAACTCCTCTTCGGTCTCGCCGGGGTGGCCTACGATGAACGCCGTGCGAAAGACGAGCTCGGGAATGTCATGCCGCAGTCGGTCGACCAACCCGCGCAGGCGCTCACCGCCATGACCGCGGCGCATGCGGCGGAGCATCGCGTCGGCCGCGTGCTGGAGCGGCATATCGACATAGGGCAGGACGCGCGGGTGCTGCGCGAGAAGCTCGACGAGGCGATCGCTGATCGTTTCTGGGTAGAGGTAAAAAAGGCGCACCCACGCGACGCCCGGCACATCGGCGACCCGCTCGACCACGGTTTCGAGCTCGGATCGCTCGCCTCGCGGGAGGTCGCGCCCGTAGGCGATCGTGTCTTGCGACACCAGGTTGATTTCGAATACGCCGCTCGCCGCGAGCGCTTCGACCTCGCGCACGATGTCGTCGACCGAACGTGATCTCTGCTTGCCGCGCAGTTGCGGGATGACGCAAAAAGAACAGCTGCGGTTGCATCCTTCGGCGATCTTGACGTAGGCGCTCGCTCGTCCCGTGCTGACGGCGCGAGGATCCGTCGACCGAATGAGCCAGCGGGCAGGATCGCCGACCAGCATGCGGTCCGGTTTGCCCGCCAGCACGGCGCGAAGCCCGAGCATGTCGCTCGAGCCGAGGAAGTGGTCGACCTCGGGCATTTCGGCGGCGAGCTCGGCGGGATGCCGCTGCGAAAGACAGCCGGCGACGACCAGCCGCTGGCAGGCGCCGCTTTCCTTGTGGGAGGCCATTTCGAAGATGGTCTCGATCGACTCTTTTTTGGCTTCGCCGATGAATCCGCAGGTATTCACGACGATGACTTCGGCGTCCTCCGGCCGTGCGACGTGTGTGTAACCAGCTTCTTTGGCGACGCCGAGCATGACTTCGCTGTCGACCCGGTTCTTCACGCAGCCGAGGCTGACCAAGAAAATGGTGGAGGCAGTCATTTTGCTTTGTTACTCAGCGCGGCCTGCGGCCCCGCCTGTGGTTCAGCCGCGGAATATAGCGGAAACCGCCGCGTCGGCCAGCCACCCCAGGTGACCCAGCGATCACGCGTGTTCGGGCTGCAGCAACGGTGCTAAAAGCCTAGTGGAGAGAGGCCGCGATGCCCGAGGACCCCAAAGGTGAGTCATTTGCCGCGCTGTTCGAAGGGGAAGCCAGTCGCACGCCTCGCCGGCGGTCCTTCGGCGTCGGCGAGGAGCTCGACGTCGTGGTCGTTCAGGTCGGACGGGATGCCGTGTTCGTCGAGCTCGACGGTAAGCAGGAAGGCTTCATCGAATCGAAGGACTTGGTGAACAAATCCGGCAACGTCAGCGTGAAAGTAGGATCGCGGATCACCGCGCGCGTGGTCGAAACCGGCGGTCGCCCGGGAGCCGTACGTCTGGTGCCGGTCTTCGTTCGTCCTCCGCAGGCCGAGGAGCCGGATGCGGAGCCACTCGCCGTCGGTAGCCCGGGCCCCGGGGTCGTCGCGGTCGGAAACCGGGTCCGCGGCACGGTGGCGGTGGTCGAACGTTACGGCGTGTTCTTGCAGCTCTCCGAAGGCTCCCCCGGCGCATCCCGACGCGGGGTGAGGGGGCTCATTCCCACCGTCGAGCTCGGCGTGCCGCGCGGAGCCGATCTGCACAAGCTCTTTCCTGTCGGTACGGAGCTCGAAGCCAAAATCATTGCCATCGACGAACGAAACCGGATCAAGCTGTCGGTTGTCGCCCTGAACGCCGACGCCGAGCGCCGCGAATTCGAAGAACACAGAACCAAGGGGAGTGCGAAGAGCGACGCCGCGACCAAGGGATTCGGGACGCTCGGGGATCTTCTCACCAAGAAGCGATAGGCCGGCTACGCCTTGGACTGATCGATGAGGTTCGTGAAGCGCTCGAAGAGGTAGAGCGCATCGTGGGGCCCGGCTGCGGCTTCGGGATGATACTGCACCGAAAACGCCTTGAGCTCCGGGATGGCGAGCCCTTCGCTCGTCTGATCGTTCAGGTGCACGTGCGTCGTCTGCGCGCGCCCCTCGAGTGAGCGCAGGTCCACCGCGAAGCCGTGGTTCTGCGTCGTGATCTCGACGCGGCCGGTCGTCTGGTCGAGAACGGGTTGGTTCACCCCGCGGTGCCCGAACTTCAGCTTGTACGTCGTGGCTCCGAGAGCCAACGCGAGCAACTGGTGGCCGAGGCAGATTCCGAAGAGCGGCGTTCGCCCGAGCAGCTCCTTGATCGTGTCGATCGCGTAGGTGACCGGCGCCGGGTCCCCGGGTCCGTTCGAGAGAAACACGCCGTCCGGCCGGAGAGCCAGGATCTCCTTGGCGGTCGTCCTCGCCGGCACGACGGTGAGCCGGCATCCCGCGTCGACGAGGCAGCGGAGGATGTTGCGCTTGAGACCGAGATCGATCGCAACGACGTGGCGCGACGCGGCTAGCGATGGTTTCGTGCCCCACGTTCCCGCCGATTCGGCGAACGCGTACGGCTCTTTCGGCGTCACCCGTTGAACGAGATCCTGTCCGAGCATGGAGGGTGCTTCGCGCGCCTTACGGACCAGAATGTCGGGGCTGGCGGCGCCGATCGCGCCGTTCTGTGAGCCGTGATCGCGAAGGTGTCGAGTGAGCGCCCGGGTATCGACGCCGGTGATGGCCACCACGTCGTGCCGCGCGAGGTACGCATCGAGGGTCTCCGTCGCTCGATAATTGGACGCGTTGAGGCTGACGTCTCGCACGATGAAGCCCGCCACCTGCGGAACGCTCGCGACGCTCTCGGTATCTTCCGGGTTGATGCCGGTGTTTCCGATCTGCGGTGCCGTCATGGTGACGATTTGCCCGCAGTACGAAGGGTCGGTGAGCACTTCTTCATAGCCGGTCATGCCGGTCGTGAACACCACCTCGCCGGTGGCGATCCCGGGAGCGCCCCAGGCGACGCCGTCGAAAACGGTGCCGTCGGCCAAGCACAGATGAGCTTTCTCGCCGCTCATGTCTCCTCCGTGCTGTCGAAGATGACCGCCCCTTCGCTCATCGTCAAAACAATGGCTCCCGAGAGCGCGCGGCCCAAGAAGGGGGTGTTGTGGCTCTTGGACCGGAGGCGTTCGCGTTCGACGGTGAAAGTTTGCTCGGGCACGACCATGACCAGCGCGGCCGGAACTCCCTCGCTGATGCTCGGAGGCATGAGGCTGATCACGCGGGCCGGTGCGACGGTGAGCGCCTCGATGAGACGTGAGAGCGGCAGCGCCTGCGAACGGACCAAGCCGAGCAAGAGCGGAAAGCAAGTTTCGAGACCGATCACGCCGGGCGAAGCAGCGCCGAATTCGCAATCCTTTTCGAGAGGGGAGTGAGGAGCGTGATCGGTGGCGATGACGTCGATGGTGCCATCGGCAAGCGCCGCGCGCAGGGCGGCGACGTCTTCGTCGGTTCGAAGCGGAGGATTCACCTTGCAGGCGGTGTCGTAACCGAGCAGCGCGGCATCGGTGAGGAGCAGATGATGCGGCGTCACTTCGGCGGTCACCTTGAGCCCGCGCGCCTTGGCTTCGCGTAAGATGCGAACCGCTCCGAGGCTCGACACGTGCGCGACGTGGTAGCGCGCGCCGGTCACCTCGGCGAGCAGGACATCGCGTGCCACGATGATGTCCTCGGCGACGCGCGGCCAACCGCGAAGCCCGAGGCGCGTCGAGATCACCCCTTCGTGCATCTGGGCGCCCTCGGTGAGAGCGTGATCTTCCGCATGTTGAATGACCGGAAGATCGAACGTGCGGGCGTACTCGAGGGCGCGGCGCATGACCGCGCTCGATGTCACGCAGCGACCGTCGTCGGAGACGGCCACGGCACCGGCGTCCTTGAGGTCGCCCATCTCGGTGAGCTCTTGCCCTTTTTGCCCCATCGTGATTGCGCCGATCGGGTGCAAGCGCGGCCCTCCGACTTCCCTCGCGCGTGCGATCATCATTTCGGTGAGGGCGCGCGTGTCGTTCACCGGCTTGGTGTTGGG
>WNGA01003813.1_pt1 | contig 22510 bp, 17 predicted proteins | sample 5400061 | NCBI WGS metagenome assembly WNGA01 (sample SAMN13153366, study PRJNA577476) | soil metagenome | isolation source: 100 cm soil or saprolite under grassland replicate 2 | place: USA:California | collected 2016-06-15
CAGCCGGTTGTTGCTGATGACCGGGACCGCGTGCCACCGCATGCCCAAGTCGGCGAACCAGGCCAGTTCGGGGTGCTCGAGCGGGACCTCGTGCACAGCTTGTCCGGGGAGCTGGAACATCCGCGGTCCCTCCTCGACGGTCTCCACGACGAGCGGGAGTACGTCGAAGGCTCCCGGGACTTCGGGCGGCCGCCACCCGCGCTGGATCAGTTCGCTGGTGAAAGTCCGGTAGCGGGGGTCCCCGAGGACATGCCCGTCCGGCTGCTCGTACCCGGCGTACCGGATGAGTTGCTCGTTCCAGATCCTGGGGGCAGGCCGGAACGGGGTTTCGGGAGGGAACACGCTGATCATCGGCCGGATCTTCCCGCCGTTGTGAGCCGCGCGCAGATGCTCGAAGCAGTGCTCGGCGACGCCGGCGGCGTCGGAGACAGTCCTCAGGTCGCGCACCTGCAGGCTGCGCCAGTACAGCCGACCGATGCACCGTGCGTTGTTGCGCCAGGCGACGCGGGCGCCGAAGGCCAGCTCCTCAGCGGTGTGCCAGTAGGTCCCGGTCATGTCGATCTCGCGCATCACCGCGGCGATCCGCGGACCGATCGGCCCGGCCTGGGGGTTCTCGGCCTGAAAGAGCTCGAGGAACTCCTCGGCGGCGGCCCTCACCATCTCTGTGTCGGCGCTCCCCGGGCTTCGCTCTGGGTCGGGCTGGCTCACCGGGTGGCCGGGCGTCGCCCGGACGGTCCCGGGAGTTGGTGACGCCGCACGGCCGGTCCGTCGGGCCTTGCCCCGCGGCGTCGCCCGGACCCTCCCGGGACCTGGTGACGCCGCACGGCCGTTCCGTCGGGCCCTGCCCCGCGGCCTGTCGTCTTCCCGGAGCAGATGTTCTTCGGCGTGGACCGCAACGAGGCGGACGCAGATCTGAACGCCCATCAAGAGGATTGCCAGGCTCAGTACGAGCACTATGACGGTCGGGCGGCTGGTCGGCACGTTCCAACCAAGTTCGAGCGCGCCGATGGCGGCACCGGGCACGGCCAGCCCGACGACTGTGAGCGGGAAGGCCGGAAGCCGGCGGTTCTGTGCCGCCGGCCGGTCGGCCGGGACGTTGTGGGCAGGGCAGAACTCTTGGCGTTGCGTCTTCATTGTCACTCCCTGGGCGGAGGGAAACCGCGGCCACGACAGGTCGTGCGCCTGCCCGAGGGCCGCGCGCGGGCTCCCGCCCTCTCGTCCTCTGCCTGACCGGGTCTCCGAAGAGTTCGCACCGGTCAGTCCGAGCCCGGAGACTCCGGACCGTTCCCGTTCCGGAAGCGGATCTGGCCGTCGCTCCAGTCGTCGAACAAGGGGTCGTTCTGCTGGGGCGCCGCGGAACCCGACTCGCCGGACAGAGGCTTGCTCCCGAGCCGGTCGACCTCGGTGGCGAACGAGTCCACGATCGACTGCATCTGCTCCTGGGCCGTCCGTGCGTACGAACGAACGTGCTGCCCAGCCGTGTCCATGGCCTCCGCGACAATCCTGCGCTCTTGTGCGCGCGCCTGGCCGATCCGCTCCCGGGCGTCCCGGCTGACGTCCTGAACCATCTCCTCGGCCACGAGCTGTGCTTGGCTGAACAGTTGGACGACCTGTTCGTTCACGCGGTCGCCGATCTGCTCGTACGCGTCCAGCTCCGCCTGCACGCGCTGCAGCTCCGCCCGGACCCGCTGCACTTCCGCCCGCTCGCGCTGCAGCTCCGGCCGCACGCGCTGCAGCTCCGCCTGGAGACGTTCGTTCTCGGCCCGGATCGCGCTGAGCTCTCTCTCCGTAGCCTGCACCTGGTCAGCCAGCAGATCGAGGTACCCGTACACCTTGTCCGAGTCGAGGCCCACCATCCGACGCTGGAACGTCTCGTCCCGGATCGACTCGGGCGTCTGGTAGTGCGGAGAGTCGTGGCGGCGGTGGTTGTTCGTCACTTGTTGTCTCCTGACCTGGTAGCGCCGGCCCGGCGGTGTGATCGTCCGCGGCTGCGTAGTAGAAGTGCTCGTACTTGATGTCCTCGGGGCGCATGCCGGCGGCGGCCAGCTGCTCCAGCGCGTGCGCGACCATCTGCGGGCCGCCGCATACCATCGCCGTGCGCCCGTACAGCGCCTGCCGGGCCGCGACCGTGCCGACCTTCCCGCGCGTCCCGGGATAGGACGGGTCGTCCGATACGACCTCCGTGTACTCGAACCATGGCCGCTTCTGGGCCAGTTCTCGCAGCCGGGGACGGTCGTAGAGGTGCCAAGGCATCCGAACGCCGTGGAACAGATGGACCAGGGGGGCCGCGCCCGACCGTTGCCACTCGTGGTCGATCTGCTCGAGGACCGCGAGGAGAGGGGCGAGACCGGTTCCCCCGGCGACCATCAGCAGGTCCCTCGCGTCACCGTCCCGCCGGGTCAGCCGCTCGCCTACGGGCGCTCCCAGCTTCACGGTGTCCCCGACCTTCAGGGACCGCACCACGGTCGGGCTCACCTGGCCACCGTCGATCTGTTGCACGTGCAGGTCGATCGAGCCGTCCTGGCGCGGGGCGTTGGCCGGGCTGAAGTACCGCCACAGCCGCGGGCGTTGCGGGACCTCCATGGACACCGACTGGCCGGGGAGGAACTGGAACGCGCGCCTGGGCCGGACCGTCAGCAGGGTGAGGTCCATTGTCCGCCGTTCGGCCGAGACGACGTCGGCGTCCCACCAGTCAGGGCTGGACTCCGAAGACGTCTCCGCCGCCTCGACCATGATGCGCGCGATCACCTGGTAGGCCGCCGTCCAGTGTGCGGCGAGCTCCTCGTCCCACTCGGACCCCAGGAAGTGCTTCAGGGTTGCGCACAGCGAGGCACCGACCGCGTTGTAGTGCTCCGCAACAACGGCGTACTTGCGGTGGTCGCGGCCGAGGTGTTGCAGGAAGGCCGCATCGTTCTCGATCTGGTCGGCGTGGCTGACGATCCTGCCGAGTGCGCTGACGAACTTGTCCCGCTGGTTCGACATGGAGAGCGGGAACATCGCCCGCACCTCGGGATGAGACACGAAGATATGCGAGTAGAAGTACAGCGGTACCTGATCTCCGTACTCCGTCACCCGGTCCCAGCTGCGCTGTAGGGCGTATGCATCCATGGGCTTGGCTATCCGTCTCGGAAGGGCAGCTCCTCGAACGAAACGGACGGCCCATCTGCGGGCACCATGGACTGCCGTTTGTCGGCAGCTCGAGCCGACGGGTACTGCGTTGACAAGGGTTCCCTCCCAATCCAGTCCCCGAGTCTTCCAGATCTCCGTCTTTCTACCGGTGCCAACCTACCCTCGGTCAGCGAGCTGAAACCGGCGGATCGGCGTGTCGAAAATCTCGGCGAGGCGTTCCCGTCGGACGGGGAACGCGCTCACAGGTCAGGTGTGGCGGATGGTGATGTTGCCGCCGTGGCTGCGGGCACGGACCTGGATGGTTCGGTCGGACTGGGCGGAGTCTTCCAGGTGGTTGAGGACTCGGCCGGCGGAGGTGTGGGCGTCGAGGCGTACGCCGGTGCCCTGGGGGATGCTGACCTCCACCTCGCCGGTGGCGGTGTACAGGTCGACTTTTCCAGTACCGACCTCGCCCACTCGGACGTCGCCGCTGGCGGTACGGGCGTCGACCGCGGCACGCGCGGCGTCGACGGTGATGTGGCCGTTGGCCGAGCTCACCCGCAGGTCCCCGGCGACCCGGCCGACCCAGCTGTCACCGCCGATGTTCTTGACCACTGCGCCGCCGTCGACCTGCCGGATCCGGATGTCCCGGGTCGCGCTCACGTCCGCCTGGCCGGTCACGTGGTCCACAATCACCGTGCCGCCGCTGGTCTTCAGCTGCACGCTACCCGCCTGATCGACCCGGATGTCGCCGGTGGGGGTCTTCAGCCGGCACGAGCCGACCGCGCCCTCGACGACGTACTCACCGTTCGCGGTCTCGCCTTGCACGTTCGACCCGGTCGGTAGCTGCACAACCACCTTCACCGAGCCGTACTTGTTGGTGAGCGCCGTACGCAGCTTCGGGTGCTTGACCAGCAGCTTCCCGTTGGCGAACTCGACGGTGGCCTGCTCGGCTGCCTTGACGTCCAGCTCCCAGGACGGGTCGACCGGGCGCACCTTGACCACGGTGTCCGCGCGGTCGGCGGCCTCGAACCGGATGTCTCCGAAGATGATGTCGACGGTCGCCGAGATCGGCTCGGGAGTGTTGAACGTTGCCATGGCAGTGCCCTCCTGAGGAGTCGATGAACTGATCACGGCAACTACGGTCGTACGCCGTCCTGACACCGGGCGGCCACTGTCCTGACACGGTGATCGCCCGGTCCGGAGGCGTGTCAGGGGAGTGTCAGGAGGGTGTCAGGGTGGCCGACGACGGTTGTCCCATGACGAGTTCAGCGATTCAGGCTTCCGGGCTACGGAAGGCCTTTCAGGACAAAGTCGTGCTTGACGGCATCGACCTGAGTGTCCCCGCGGGGACGATCTTCTCCCTGCTCGGCCCGAACGGGGCGGGCAAGACGACCACGGTGAACGTGCTGACCACATTGATCAAGGCTGACGGTGGGACGGCCCGGGTTGCCGGGCATGACGTCGCGACCGAGGCTAGGGCGGTACGCGCGGCGATCGGGGTCACCGGCCAGTTCGCGGCGGTGGACGAGCTGCTGACGGGGCGGGAGAACCTCCAGCTGATGGTGGACCTGAGCCCGGTGCCGGCCAAGGACGGCAAGCGGATCGTCGCCGAGCTGCTGGAGCGCTTCGATCTGGTGGAGTCGGCGCAGAAGCCCGCATCGACGTACTCCGGGGGTATGCGCCGCAAGCTCGACCTGGCGATGACGCTGGTCGGCAACCCGCGGATCATCTTCCTGGACGAGCCGACAACCGGTCTTGACCCGCGCAGCCGGCGCACGATGTGGACGATCGTCCGTGAGTTGGTGGCCGATGGCGTGACCATCTTCCTCACCACCCAGTACCTCGACGAGGCCGACCAGCTCGCCGACCAGGTCGCGGTTCTCGACCAGGGCCGGATAGTTGCCCAGGGCACTCCTGACGAGCTCAAGCGCCAGATCCCCGGGACCCATGTCCGGTTCCGGTTCACCACGGCCGAAGAACTCGACCAGGCCGCGCGCATCATGCCCGACTCCACGCGGGACGACGAGGCACTGACCCTGCGGGTGCTCAGTGACGGCGGGACGAAGTCGGTGCGGGCTCTGCTCGACAGGCTCGACGAGTACTCGATCAGCGCCGAAGAGTTCTCCGTCCACACCCCTGACCTCGATGACGTCTTCCTCGCCCTGACGGGCCACAGCACGGAGGTACTCGCGAAATGAAGTCCCCGTCCATCGTGATGTTGCGCCGCAACTTCAAGCACATCGCCCGGAATCCGACCACCGTGTTCAACGCGGTCCTGATGCCGGTCGTGGTCATGTTGATGTTCGTGTACGTGTTCGGTGACGCTTTCAGCGTCGGTGAGGACTACGTCGACTACGCGACACCGGGCCTGCTCCTGCTGGCCGTCTGCTACGGGCTGGGGTCCGTGGCGGTGTCGGTGAACTCCGACGTGACGAAGGGCATCATCAACCGGTTCAAGGTCATGGACGTCCCGCGCAGCGCGGTGCTGACCGGTCACGTCGTCGCCAGTGTGCTGACCAACCTGCTCGCCGTCGCCGCGCTCATCGGAGTCGCGTTCGCGCTGGGATTCAGTCCGTCGGCGAGCTTCCTCGACTGGCTCGGCGTGGTCGGTGTGGTCGTACTGCTCGGGTTCGCGACCGGCTGGCTCACGATCGCCTTGGGCCTGGCGGCGAAGTCCCCGGAAACGGCGGGTCTGGCCTCGATTCCGCTGGTCATGCTCCCGTTCTTCAGCAGCGCGATCTCACCGACGGACAAGATGGGTCCCGGAGTCCGCCAGTTCGCCGAGTACCAGCCCTTCACGCCGATCATCGAAACCCTGCGCGGGCTCATCAACGGTGCGCCGGCCGCCGCAGACGTGATTCCCGCCCTCGCCTGGTGCGCCGCGATCGCACTCGTCGGGTACCTGTGGGCGAACTCCACCTTCACGAAGCGAGCGTGACCTCGGCCAACTCCTGCCAGCTCGCCTGCGCTCCCTCCTGCGTCGCCTCGGTGAACCGCGCGTCACCGAGGCGACGTCGCGCTTCCTCCTCGATCCGGGACACATCCGGTTGGGAACGATCCGGCAGACCGAGTACGGCGGCGCTCGCCGCGAGCAGCCGCGCAGCTTGCTCGTACTGTTCGTTGCGCAGCGCCAGATCCGCGATCCCGACGAGCACCTGGGCGATATGAGGCGCATGCCCCGCCTCGGACGCTGCCTGGAATGCCGCGATGCGGTGTTCGCGGGACTCGCCCAGATCCTTGGCAAGGTAGCCGAGCAGGTCATGTCTCATTCCTCGGAGGTAGGCCCGCTCGGCATCGTCGCCCAGCATGGCCGTCGCGACGCCGAGTTGCCGCCGTGCCTGCTCGGCATCGCCGCTCCATCGCGCGAGTCCGGCCTTGCTCAGCGCCAGTTCGACCAGGGCCTCCGGCCACGCTACCCGTTCGGCGTACCGCTGTGCCTCCGCCATCGCAGCCGCGCTCGACTCCGGCTCACCCGACAGCCAGTACAGCTGGGCCTGCCGCGACCGCAGCCGCACGACGTCCTCGATGGCACCGACCTCGGTGACGACCGCGATCGCCTGTTCGTAGTACTCGCACGCACCGGCGAACTCGCCGCGTACGGCGATTCGATCCGCCAACTCGGTCAGGGCGAACGAGATCCCCCACCGTTCGCCGACCGCACGGAACTCGGTGAGCGCAGTCTCGAGACAGGCGTCCGCATCCCGGTCGCCGTGCCCGAGCATGATCCGCATCTTGCCGAGTTGCAGCCGGGCCAGGGCGCGTACCCAGGGATCGTCGTCGGCGAGCAACGGTTCGAACGCGGACAGGAACGCGTCGGGCCCCTGCAACAGGCGTTCCAGCGGGGCCGCGAACTTCACAGCCGGGTGAGGGCTACTGACACGCCGGCTGATGTCGTAAGTCTTGCGGATCCACTCCTCCGCGTTGTACTGGTCACGCCCTCGCCCGGAGGTCATGAACCCCGTGACGAACGCGTACACCAGAGCCTGGATCTCGTCGGGCACGTCGCCAGGTAGAGCAGCGGCCGCCATGATCAGCTCGTTGCCCTCGGCCTTGTGCCCGCCGAGCCACCAGTACCAGCCGCCGTAGGCGGCGAGCCGCATCGCCCCCTCCGCTTCGCCGGCCACGAGCGCACCGCGCATCGCAGCAGCGATGTTGTCGTGCTCGGCCTCGAGTGTGGCAAGCCATTCCAGTTGCTCGGCGCGGCGCAGATGCGGCTCCGCGGTTTCGGCGAGTTCGGTGAAGTACGCGAGATGCGTACGGCGGGTCAGCTCCGATTCCCGCGCCGCCGCGAGACGCTGCTCGGCGTACTCCTTGATCGTGCCGAGCATCCGGTAACGCGGCGCTCCCTCATCCTCGGCGACGACCAAGGACTTCTCGGTCAACGCGGTCAGCAGATCAAGCACTTCCCACGCCTCGACCGCCTCGCCCGCGCAGACCCGCTCGGCCGCTTCCAGGCTCGCACCACCGGAGAACACCGAGAGCCTGCGCAGGACCGTCCGTTCGGCATCGGTGAGCAGCTCCCAGCTCCAGTCGACCATCGCGCGCAGCGTCCGGTGCCGTGGTAACGCCGTGCGGCTGCCGCCGGTCAGCAGCCGGAACCGGTCGTCGAGCCGGCCGGCGAGCTGATCGAGGGACATGGTGCGCAACCTGGCCGCGGCGAGTTCGATGGCCAGCGGCATGCCGTCCAACGCCCGGCAGATGCGCGCCATCGTCGACAGCGTGTGGGCGTCGGTCGAGAGGTCGTTGCGTACTGCGCCGGCTCGGTCCAGCAGCAGCCGGACGGCCGGAGCGGAGTTGATCTCGCCGGAGCCGGCGCCGTCGGCGGGCAGGACCAACGGCGCGACCGGCCACAAAGCCTCACCGGTGATGCCGAGGGGTTCCCGGCTCGTCGCGAGGATCCGCAGCCGTCGGCACTCTCCGAGCACCCGATGGGCGAATGCCGCCGCCGACTCGATCACGTGCTCGCAGTTGTCCAGGATCAGCAACAGCTCCCGCTCGCGGACCGCGGCGACGACCCGGTCCGTCGGCTCCGCGTCCGGTACCTCGCCGACCAGCGCATCGCGCAGTCTGAGCGCGTCGAGTGTCGCTTGCGCGACGTCACCGTCGGCAACGATGCCCGCGAGCTCGACCAGCCAGACCCCGTCCGGCTTGTCGGCGAGCAGCGTACGCGCGGTTTCCGTCGCCAGCCTGGTCTTCCCCGAGCCGCCCGGCCCGATCAGGGTGGTGAGCCGGTGTTCGGCGATGAGTTCGCGAACCGCGGCGACATCGGTGTCCTTGCCGACGTAGCTCGTCAGCTCGGCACGCACGTTGGTCTTCCGCGTCTCCTCCCGCCGTACCAACTCGCCCCGCAGCAGCGCGACGTGCAGTGCGGACAGTTCCGGTGACGGGTCGACGCCCAGCGCGTCGGCCAAGGCTTCCCTCGTGCGCTCGTACACGAGCAGCGCCTCAGTATCGCGACCGGTCGCGACGAGGGCGCGCATCAGCGCGGCGACGAGCCGTTCCCGCAGTGGGTGCGCGGCCACCAGGTCGGTCAGTTCCGTGACCAGTTCCGCACCATGGCCGAGGCTGATCTCCGCATCGAACCGATCCTCCAGGGCTGCCAGGCGGAGTCCCTCGAGCCGGGTGACAGCCGCGTCGAACGCCGTACTGTCCTGCAGACCGACGTCCTGCATGGCCGCCCCGCGCCACAATGCGAGGGCCTCGCGCAGGAGTCGTACCCGCAGTGGATCCTCGTCATTACCGGCCTGACCGAGGAGGCGTTCGAACCGTACGGCGTCGACAGCGTCGGGTTCCACCACCAACCGATAGCCGTCCGTCTGCCCCTCGACCAAACCTTCCGGCAACACCTTCCGCAGCCGCGAAACCAAGCGCTGCAAGGCATTCGTCGCGTCCGCGGGCGGGTGCTCACCCCAGATCCAGTCGACGAGCCTCGCCTTCGGAACTGCCTGACCTGGTTCGAGCGCGAGCGCGATCAACAACCCACGCAGCCGCGCGCCCGGCACGTCGACCAAGACGCCGTCGTCCGCACGAACCTCGAACGACCCAAGCATCCCGATCTGCACCCAGCCGATTCTGCCATCAGGGACCCGCCGCTCCTTGGCAGGTGTGGCGGGGAACCTCGTCTGGATGACGCGCGAGGTTATCTAGCCTTGCGGTACGTCGCTGTGTAGGTGGTGTTCACCGCGGGCGCTGTGATGGTGTGGCTCTGCGGGCCTCCGTCTGACCATGAAGTGAAGAAGTACGTGGACTTGTTGAACGTTTGCGGCGAGGGGGCGCTGACCGAGATGGCGGAGCCGACGACCACCGTTACGGTGAACGGTGTTGTGCGGGGAGCCTCGTTGACCACCAGGTCGGTGAGCTGGAGGCCGCCGGGGTTGGTCCTGAAGGTGAGGACCACCGTCTTCGGGTCGAGGCGGACGCTTGTTGTCGAGGACAGGCCGCCAGAGTCGGTGGCCGTGAGCTGCAGTTCGATCCAGCATGGGTACTCGTGGTCGGGCGCGGTGAACGAGCCGCTCGAGACGCCGTTGAACGTCTGGATCAAATGCGTGTGGCAATCGGATGGCGTGTAGCAGTGGTGCATGATCAGGGACCAGCTCAGCGCTGAAGCCGGCAGTGTCCCATCCTGTGCGTCGGTCGCGTGGCCTGTGAACGGAATCGTGTCACCGACCTTCCAGGTCAGCGTTGACGCGGGGGAGTCGATGACTGCGGTCGGCGCGGTGTTGCCAGCCGTGACGGTCACAGACGTCGTGTCGCTCGCGCCCTGGTCGTCGGTCACCCGAAGGGCGGGATGGTAGACGCCAGAAGCCGTGTAGGTGTACGACGTCGTTGCGGTTGTCGCATCACCGAAGGTTCCGTCGCCGTTGAGGTCCCACGAGTACGTGAGCGGCCTACCCTCCGGGTCGGTCGAGCCGGTGCCGTCGAAATTGACCGTCAGTGGGACGGGACCGTTGGTCGGGTTGGCCGTGAAGGCAGCCGTCGGCGGCTGGTTGGCGGCCGTGAAGGTGATCCGGTGGACGGTGCCGTCTTCCATGTCGACGTAGAACAGGTCGCCACCAGGGCCGATCTTCAGATCCACGGGATGCCCCGCGGCACCACCGGTCGAGTCGACACCGACGAACGACTGCAGTCGAGCCGGGTCAGGCAAACCGTTCGTACCCGCGAGCATCGCCCAGATCTCGTTGCGGGTGTGATCGGCGAAGAACAACGCGCCGTTGTACGACGTTGGGTACGACCCACCTTGGTAGAACGCGATGCCGGTGATGGACGAGCCACCACTGTGGCAGCCGGTGTAGCTCACCACGCATGCGCTGTGGTTGTAGGCATAGTACGGCGCAACGACTGACCCAGGCGCGGAGTACAACGACGAGCACTGGCTGAGGCCGGCGCCCTGGTAACCGCCCTGTATGGGCGTTCCCTCATAGCACGGCCAGCCGAAGTTCGCCGCGGTCGTCGGCGCCACCACGCGGTTGATCTCTTCCCAGGTGTTCCAGCCGACGTCGCCGATCCACAGTTCGTCGGTGCCGGGGCGCTGGGTGATGCGGAACGGGTTGCGCAGGCCATAGGCAACGATGCGTCGCGCGTTCGCGTTCGGCGAGGAGAAGAACGGGTTGCCGGCTACGCCCGCGCCGGTCGCCGGATCGATCCGCAGGACCGCACCATCCAGCGTTGCGGGACCGTCAGTACGCCGTACGCTCTGGCTGCGCAACGCGCCACCCTCCGCGCCGGGCGGGGTCAGCGCGGTGCCGACCGCACCAGGCGGATCGCCACAGGGGTTCGCCTGGTCGCCGGCGTAGTTCGCGCCGTACTGCCCATAGTCGACGTTGTTGAAGCTGGCGCCGTCGCCGCCGCTCACGTACAGGTATCCGTCACGCCCGAACAGGAGAGTGCCGATCGAGTGGCTGGGGAACTGCTGGCACCAGTCGTTGACGAGCACCTGTTCGCTGCCGGTCATCACGTTGCCGCTGATCTGCAGACGCGATACCCGTGCGGATACGAGACAGCCGTCGGTGGTCGGACCAGGCGGTGTCGGACAGGCGTCGTTCCAGGTCGGTGCCGTGCCGCCGATCGGAGCGTCGTACGCGTAAAGCACGTAGATATAGGGGTTTGTCGGGAAGTTGGGCGCGAGCGCCATCCCGAGCAGGCCGCGGTCCCAGTAGTCGTCGACCTGGGTCCGCAGATCGGCGACGGTGATCGGCGCCGTGTCGGTCAGGCTCTGGAAGACCTTGATCACACCGTTCTTCTGGCCGACGAAGATCCGCCCGTCAGGCGCGAACTGCAGCACCGTCGGATTGGTCAGCCCACTCAGTACGACGGAGTCGCGGAACCCGGTCGGCAACGTCGAAGCCCCTGCCGGTACCTGTGTGATCAGGGCTGCCACCAGCATCATCGCCGCCGCCATGACGAACCCACGCCTGCGTTGCCACATGTCGCCCCCCACGGATGACACCCCCGGCGCGCGATGTCCCCCGACGACGCGCCTCCACTACGCATGATGCGCGCTACAACCCGTGCCAGGTAAGGGCTCTCGGCAACTTACCTGGTTCGGTTACCGACTGCAGATCACCGGTCTACACCCCGTGACCACAGACTTTGCCGGGGGCAAACGTCAGGCCTGGCGTTCGGCAGTGGTCTTGATGTTGCTCAGGCTGGTCAGGATGCCTCGCCGTTGTTTCTTGGGCAGCCGGAGTACGGCGTACATCGTCTTCAACTGCCACGCGCCTTTGGCAGGCGGGAGGACCTGCATGTGGTGGGTCAGCCGGGTGCCGTCAGGTTCGGGGGAGACGGTGTAGGTCCAGAGGACCTTGCCGCCGTCGCCGCGGTTCTCCTCCTTCATGGGCGGGTACGAGACCCAGCCGAACTCGTGGCCGGGATCGTACGTCGTGACCTCCGACGGCGCGTCGAACTTCTGCGGTCCGAACCTCTCGTGTGCGACCCAGCGAGCCCCGACGTGCAGCGTGTCGTCGAAGTCGATGACCTTCGTGATGCTCTTCGGGCCGGCGTACTCCGGATGTCGTCGTACATCGGTGACGAGTTGCCAGACCGTGTCCGGCGTCGCGTCGACGTGAACGCTCTCCTGGATGTCGACAAGTGCGCGCATGACCCCTCCCGGTGGTTTCTCATCCCACGATGCGCCTGCTGACGCGTCCCGTCGAGATGATGGCTCGTCGTGTCCGAACGATCACGGGTCTATCAAGTGGCGGGGAGCGGCCTAGGTCCTCCGCCGCCTCGACGGAACGTGACGAGTAGCGCTGATCCACTCGGTCCCCCTGCCCGACGAAAGTTGAGCCAGGCAACGATGTCGTGGGGTGAGGTGGCGCGCCGGTGACACGGCGAGCGGCGGAGCCGGGGCTAGCCGAGGTAGAGGCAGAAGGGGTGGCCGGCGGGGTCGTAGAGGACTCGGACGTCTTGTTGGGGTTGGAAGTCGGCGAGGGTCGCGCCTAGTTCGAGGGCGTGGTCGACGGCTGCGTCGAGGTCGCCGACCTCGATGTCCAGGTGCATCATCATCTGCTGCCGGCCTTCCTGCGCGGGCCAGACCGGGCGGGCCCAGGGAGCGGAGGTCTGTGTCTGGAAGGCCAGGTACGTCTCGGAGTTGCCGGGGACCGCCAGGCAGAACTCGCTGGGCTCGTTCTTGGCGATCTCCCACCCCAGCACCTGGTGGTAGAACATCCCGAGCGCCTGCGGATCCGGCGCGTCGATCACCGTCCCGAACCAGTGACCTTTCCCTGCTCTGCCTCGCAACATCCGCGCCTCCCGTGAAGTCTCATATGAGACTAGACGCGTGAACCGACAAAGTGACCTCGCCGCCGAAGGTGAACCCGAGAAGGAGTTCAACCCTGGCATCGCCTCTCGGCTGCCGCGCAAGACCGTGGCCGGCGGAGCGCTGATCCGCGACGAGGCAGGCCGCATCCTCTTCCTCGAACCGACGTACAAACCGACACTCGACATCCCGGGCGGCATCGCGGAGTACGACGAGTCGCCGTACGAAGCCTGTTGTCACGAGATCCAGGAGGAAATCGGGCTCGAACTCCCGGTCGGCGACCTGCTCGTCGTCGACTGGGTTCCCGCGCACGGCGTCTGGACCGACTCGCTGGCGTTCGTGTTCGACGGCGGCGTACTCGACCCGACGCTGATCAACCGGCTGGCGATCGACCCGGTGGAGGCGCGCGGCCACGAGTTCCTGACCCTCGACCAGGCGACCCCACGCCTGCGTCCCTCACTAGCCCGCCGCCTCGCCCTCGCTGAGCAATCCCTCGTCAAGCGCAGACCCCAGTACGCCGACTTCGGCCGCTGACTCCAGCGCAGCAGAGCGGGTCGGCGCTCCAGCCCGGACATAGTAGCCATGTACATAATAGCCATGTACAGTATCTGGCGTGAGCAGGACGATGCAGCCGACGCCGGGGCACCTGGTCTGGCGGTTGTCGATGAAGTGGCGAGTCGCCGTTGACCGGGCGCTGGCGCCGTTGGGGCTGACGCACGCGCAGTACGTCATGCTGGCTTCGCTCTATGGCATGGAGCGTTCCGGCCAGTCGCCCAGTCAGCGGGAACTCGCGGATCACACCGGGCTCGAGGCGCTGTATGTGTCCAAGCTGGCGCGCAGCCTCGACGCCGACGGCTTGATCCAGCGCGCCCGCGACGCCGTAGACACTCGCACGGTCCGGCTGGAGCTCACCGACCATGGCCGTGAGGTCGTCCAGCCCGCCATCGAGGCGGTCGCCGGACTGCTGGATCGGTTGCTGGCGCCGCTGGGTGGTCGCCGCGGTGAGCGTACGGCGGCGTTCGTGCGCGATCTCACCGTCCTGCTCGACACTCCGCTCGACATCGAAGGAAGCCGACATGCCTGAGATCGACGTACTCGACTCCACCATTCGCTACGAAGAGATCGGCAGCGGTACGTCGATCGTCTTCCTGCACGGCAATCCCGGGTCGTCCCATGTGTGGCGCAACGTCCTGCCGTACGTCGGCAGCGGGCGGCTGCTGGCACCCGACCTCATCGGCATGGGGCAGTCCGGCAAGCCTGACATCCCGTACGCATTCGCCGATCACGCCCGCTACCTCGACGCCTGGTTCGACGCCCTCGGCCTCGACCGCGTGATCCTGGTCGGCCATGACTGGGGTGGCGCGCTCGCTTTCGACTGGGCAACGCGGCACCCGGATCGCGTCCTCGGCATCGCGTTCCTGGAGAGCATCGTGAAGCCGATGGCCTGGGAGGACCTGACGCCACAAGCGCGCGAACGGTTCACGCTGATCCGTACGCCGGGCGCCGGTGAGGAACTGGTGCTCGAGCAGAACCGCTTCGTCCGCCAGGCATTCACCGGCGGCGTGCTCACGCCGGTCGCCGACGAGGACCTGGCGGTGTATCTCGCGCCGTACCCGACGCCGGAGAGCCGTCGCCCCATCCTCGCCTGGGCCCGTCAAATGCCGCTCGGTGGTGAGCCCGCCGAGCTCGTTGCACGCATCGAGGCGTACGACGCCTGGCTTGCGCACAGCACCGCCGTACCCAAACTGCTGATGACCTTCGAAGGTTCACCGACCTTGCTCATCGGCAAGGAGATGACCGAGTGGTGCGAGGCCAACATCGCAGCCCTCGACATCGCCCACTGCGGCGAGGCTGGCCACCACGCCCCGGAAGACCGCCCCAAGCAAATCGCCACCGAAATCTCATCCTGGGCGGACCAGCACCGGCTGCGCTGAGCTCGCCCCCCCGGCGCGTGTTCAGCTGACGGCGTCGGTCAGGAGGGCCTGAACACGCTGATGTGAGGTGGTGCACTGTGGGTGAGAGGGAGGCTCGGGTAGGATCGGTGTGTTGTGGAGGGGAGTATTCCTCTGGGCTGCGCTGAGGTGCGCCCGTAGCGGCAGTGTCGTCATCACGGGAGGCCTGGACGGCCGAACCGGTGCTGCCGGCCCGGGAGACCGGGTGGAAGAGACCTCCGGACCAAGCTGCATGCCGTCGTCCGGAGGATTGCCGTGGTTTCTGACATGCCCCCTGCCGTCTGGGTTCTCACGATCATCGGGTTGCTGGCGATCGTCGCCTTCGACCTGGTCGTGATCGCCCGGCGCAACCGCACCGTGACGATCAAGGACGCGACCCGGTGGGTGCTGTTCTACGTCGGGTTGGCAGCGCTGTTCGCGGTCGGGCTGTTCCTGTTCAGTTCGGGGGCGTCCGGTGGCGAGTTCGTCGCCGGCTACATCACCGAGTACAGCCTGAGCGTCGACAACCTGTTCGTGTTCGTCATCATCATGGCGAGGTTCGCCGTACCGGGCCTGGCGCAGGACAAGGTGCTCTATATCGGCATCGTGGTGTCGATGGTGCTGCGCGCGGTGTTCATCCTTGCCGGTGCCGCGGCGATCGCGGCCGCAAGTTGGGTGTTCTACCTCTTCGGGGCGTTCCTGGTCTATACCGCGGTCCGGCTGGCGCTCGAGGGCGAGAACGACGAGGCCGACTTCCAGGAGAACGTCGTACTGCGGGGGTTGCGCCGGATCCTGCCGCTGTCGCACGACTACGACGGCGCCAAGCTCGCCACCCGCGTCGACGGCCGCCGGATGCTGACGCCGCTGGTGATCGTCATCTCCGCGATCGGGATGGCGAACGTCATCTTCGCGCTCGACTCGATCCCGGCGATCTTCGGCCTCACCCAGGACGCGTACATCGTGCTCACCGCCAACGCTTTCGCGCTGATGGGGTTGCGGCAGTTGTACTTCCTGATCGGCGGGCTGCTGGAGCGGATCATCTACCTGAACGTCGGCCTGTCGGTGATCCTCGCGTTCATCGGCGTCAAGCTGATCATCGAGGCACTGCACGGTTCGCACATCGACGACATCGGCAAGATCCACCTGCCGCACATCGGCATCCTCACCTCGCTCGGCTTCATCGCCGGCACCCTGTTCGTCACCACCGTCGCCAGCCTGATCAAGTCGTCGTACGACCGCCGCCGCGTCGAGATCAGGATCAAGTTCGACGAGTGATCTGCCGTCACACCGGATCGGGCTGTTTCTCCTCGGCTCGGGCCGCGCGGAGGCGGAGGAACAGCGCCGGGATCGGGGTGAGGATGAGCCCCGAGGCGAGCAGAGCCGTGCGAAGCGACGAGCGGCCCACGGCGCCGAGCGGCGGTCCGCCGACGACCTGGCCGATGGCGTTGGCCTGGGACACCATCGATATCACGGTCGCCCGGGATCGGGAGTCGACGTGCCGGTTCAGCCACGCCGACTCGATCGGCCAGCCGATCGTGCCGGCGATCGTCCGCAGCCACATCGCGGCCAGCGCGAGCCAGAGGTGATCCAGGAGCGCGAACGCGATCACCCCCGCCACCTGCAGGACAGCGAGAAACGCGAGTACGCCGTTCGGATGCGCCGCACTCACCCGCTCCGGCGACAGCCTGTTCAGCGCCAGCGAACAGATCAGCGACAGCAAGGTGCCGACCAGGGCGAGCACGGTGAACCAGAAGGCCGGGTCCGCCGTACCGAAGACCGTCGGGAAGCTGAAGTCCAGGATCTTCACCGACCACAACCGGTCGAACGCCTCACTGGACAGCCCAGAGATCAGGCTGATCAGCACCAGAGTCCGTACGACGGGACGACGCCGGGCAACCGCGAGTCCGTGCTTCAACGTGTCGGCCATGTGCCGGAGCGTCTCCCGCTCCGCTCGCGGCGTCCGCTGGAAGTTGTCCTCGCGCATGCACGCCACCAGCACCAGCGCGAGCAGGATCATCCCGGCGCCCGACAGCGTCATCGGCAGCGGCAGGCTGATCAGGCCGAGCGCGCCCGCGGTGACGGTGCCGGCGATCTTCGCGGCCAGGCTGAACTGCTGGCTGCGGACGAACACCTTCCCGGCCCGTTCCGCGCCGATCTCGTCGGTGATCCAGGCCTGGTCGGCGCCGGAGGTGAAGGTGTACCCGATACCCCAGAGCACCTGGGCCCCGAGGATCGCGAGGAACGCCGGCACCAGCCCCTGCAGCAGGAACCCGGCCCCGATCAGGGTGAAGCCGATGATGATCGACAGCCGGCGGCTGTACAGATCGGCGACGATGCCGGTCGGCACCTCGAACAGGAAGCAGGCGAGCTCCAGCGTGGTCCCGACCAGGACCATCTGGAGTGGGTTCAGTCCGGCGTCGCGGACGTAGTACACCATGCTGAGCGTGAAGGTCAGCGCGGCGAGGAACTCGGAGGCGCCGCCGTAGGCGTAATAGGTCCGGACCGGATCCGCGGACCGGTAGGCAGGTAGAGACATCGGAAGCTCCGTCAAGCAGCACATGCGCGGGTGGGGAAGCGCGGATCGTCTGTGAGTCCGCGACCCGGTGCGACGAGCTGCTTGCAGTGGGTACGACGTCAACCGTGCGCGGCGCCGGGTTCGGGACGATCAAGCGCTGGGCGTGACGCACGACGGCTGCTCTGCTCCGGGTGCTGGACCCGGGCGAGCGCGGTGATGCGCTTTCAGGAGCGACGTTGCATGGCGTCAGGGTAGAGGAACGTCCGGCGAGTCCGCTCGTGAATTACCCGCTTTAATCTGGCTTTCAGGAGTACCATCGAAAGTGCCTGGCCCGGCCGTTCCCCCGTGATGGTCGGGTCAGGTTTTTTCACGCCCCGAGGTGGCGGAGAAAGTCGCCGCCGCCACGCGTGGTTTTCTGACGAGAGCCGACGCAAGTCCGCGTCGGAGCCAGTCGGCGCACACCCCGACCCACGGCCGTCCGCGACCCCACTGATCACCCAGCCAACGAGACGGTCCCCACCGCGACGCCGGACGCTTCGGCCACGTGTCCGTCAGCGGCGGGACGTAGTACCAGCTCCATGCCGCCAACTGTCGCAACCGCAGGGGCAAGGTCTTGACAGCAGCGGCTGTGGGCGGGTTGACTGCCACATAGTTCACAGAGGAAATAAAATCTGATTCGGCCTGGAGCCGTTGGCTCAGAGCGACTCCGGGCGGGACTGAGGCCTGCCTGCATCCCACGGCGCAGCCATGGGATCAGTGGGCTGTCTCCTGCTGACTGGTTGCCTTAGGCAACGCGCAAGAACCCTTCAGGACAAGGGATCTGAGAAGGTCCGGGATTGAGGGTGAAGGGCTCTTCCGCTCCCGCAGGTTCTGTGTCATCCTCCGGGTAAGTGGGATCCGACATCCTATCGGATATCGGAATGCAAGCAGAAGGGATGCGGAGTGAGCGCAACGCTCGAGGTGAAGCCGGCGCCGGTGCGCGGAGAGGTGGTGAAGCCCGCCCGGAGGCCCAGGCCGAGCCGCCGGACCGCGGCGCGTCGTAGCCTGCGCCGGCACTGGCAGCTCTACCTGCTGATCGTCGTACCGCTCACGTACTTCGTCATCTTCAAGTACATCCCGATCGCGAACGCGGTGATCGCGTTCAAGGACTACAGTCCGGTCAGGGGCCCGTGGGGGAGCGAGTGGGTCGGCTTCCGCAACTTCGAGCTGTTCTTCGCCAACCCGGTGTTCTGGACCCTGGTGAAGAACACGTTCCTGCTGTCGGTCTACACCGTGCTGGCCAGCTTCCCGATCCCGATCATCCTGGCGATCGCGCTGAACGAGATCCGCAACGGCCGGTTCAAGAAGACCGTCCAGCTGGTGACGTACGCGCCGTACTTCATCTCCACCGTCGTCGTGGTCTCGATGACGATCCTGGTGCTGTCGCCGCGGCTCGGGTTCGTCAACGACGCCATCGGCCTGTTCGGGGTCCCGGCGATCGACTTCCTCGGCAAGCCGGACTACTTCCGGCACATCTATGTCTGGTCCGACGTCTGGCAGACCACCGGATACTCCGCTGTCATCTACCTGGCCGCGCTGTCCGGGATCGACCCGGCGCTGCACGAGTCGGCCCGGATCGACGGGGCCAGCCGGCTGCAGCGGATCCGGCACGTCGACCTGCCCGGGATCATGCCGACCGCGGTGATCATCCTCGTGCTCGGCGTCGGAAACATCATGTCGATCGGCTTCGAGAAGGCGTTCCTGCTGCAGAACCCGTTGAACCAGGCGCAGTCCGAGATCATCGCCACCTACGTCTACAAGACCGGCTTGCTGAACGCCGACTTCAGCATGGCCACCGCGATCGGGCTGTTCAACTCCGTGGTCAACCTCTTCCTCCTGCTTGGCGTGAACTTCGCCGCCAAGCGCATCACCGGAAACGGGCTGTGGTCATGAACGAGCGAAGCGAGTTCATCAAGAAGCACAGCGCGGACCGTGCCTCATCCGCGCCCGGAGCGAAGCGAGGACGTGGATGAGCGTTACTTTGCAAGGGTTCCGGCGTACGACGGCCAACCGGTCGCAGCGCACCACGATCGAGGAGACGCGGACCGACAAGGTCTTCCTGGCCGGCGTCAAGATCATGCTCTGGATCGCGCTGATCATCGTTGCGGTCCCGCTGATCTACATCGTCGCCAACTCGTTCAGCAGTGCGTCGGCGGTGAGTGCCGGCCGGGTACTGCTGTGGCCGGTCGAGCCGAGCATCCGCGCGTACAAAGAGGCTTTCAGCGACCCGATGATCATGAAGGGGTACCTGAACTCCTTCATCTACGCGACCGGCGGCACCCTGATCAGCGTCACGCTGACGATCGCGATCGCCTACCCGTTGTCGCGGCGTACCTTCTTCGGCCGCAACGTGATCATGAGTCTGCTGATCTTCACGATGCTGTTCTCCGGCGGCCTGATCCCGACGTACCTCGTGGTGCAGGACCTGGGCATGCTGAACACCCGGTGGGCGATGGTGATCCCGAGCGCGATCGGGGTCTGGCAGGTGATCATCGCGCGCACCTTCTTCCGCTCGACCATCCCGGACGAGCTGTACGAGGCGGCCACCATCGACGGGGCGAGCGACCTGCGCTTCCTCTGGTCGATCGTGCTGCCGCTGTCCAAGCCGGTGATCGCCGTGATCGCGCTGATGTACGCGATCTTCCAGTGGAACAGCTACTTCGACGCACTGGTCTACCTGAAGGACCCGAGTCTGTACCCGTTGCAGATCGTGCTGCGGAACGTGCTGATCCTGAACACCCTCACCGGCTCGACCACCACCACAAGCCTGGCCCAGCAGCTCGAACAGCAACAGCTGGCCAATGTCCTCAAGTACGCGCTCATCGTCATCTCGAGCCTGCCCGTACTGGTCATCTACCCGTTCGTCGCCCGCCACTTCACCAAGGGCGTGATGGTCGGCGCGGTCAAGGGCTGAACGCCCAACTTCAGAGAGGAACACAGCAATGCGCTCATCCGTGAGCAAGGTCGTCGCGCTGGCCGCGGCCGGCGCGCTCGCCCTGGCGGCGTGCAGCTCGGACAAGTCGGCGAAGGGGGCGGCGAACGAGACGACGGCCGACGGCAAGGTCGTCATCGACACCTTCACCCCGCAGGACTCGAGTACCAACCTGGGGACCAACTCGGTCACCAAGATCATGAGCGACAAGTTCAAGATCCAGTTCCGCTGGCAGACCACGACGTACGACGCCGGGCCGGCCAAGGAGAAGCGGCAGATCGCGCTGGCGAGTGGGGACTACCCGGACCTGTTCTTCCTGATCCCGTGGATCGACGCGTTCACCCAGGCCGAGGTGCTGAAGCTGGGTCAGCAGGGCGTCGCCGTACCGCTGGAGAACCTGATCAAGGAGAACGCGCCGAACATCCAGAAGGTGCTGGACTCCAACAAGGAGTACAAGGAGATGGCGACCGCGCCGGACGGTCACATCTACGCGCTGCCGCAGTGGGCGGACTGCTTCCACTGCACCTACCCGGACAAGCTGTGGATCAACAGCGCCTGGTTGAAGAAGCTCGGCCTGCAGGTGCCGAAGACGACCGAGGACCTGCGCACCGTGCTCGAGGCGTTCAAGACCAAGGACCCGAACGGCAACGGCAAGGCCGACGAGATCCCGATGACCACCGACGTCCAGGACAGCAGCCTGATCGCGTACCTGATGAACGCGTTCGCCTACGACCCGGTCGGCGCGAACAACGGTGTCCGGTCGCTGATCACCCTCGACGGCGACAAGGTGGTCACGCCGGTGACCAGCCCGCAGTGGAAGGAAGGCCTGAAGTACATCGCCTCCCTCTACAAGGACGGACTGATCGACCAGGCCGCGTTCACCCAGAACGCGCAGGCGTTGCAGGCCCAGGGCAACAACCCGAAGGCGGTCGTACTCGGGTCCGTGCCGGTGCTGTGGCCGGGCATCTTCGTTCAGCTCGACTCGAAGGACGGCCGGGACAAGCAGTACGACGCGGTGCCGCCGCTGACCGGTCCCGAAGGGAAGAGCTACACCGGGTACAACCACCCGACCTCCACCGGCTACACGTTCATGCTGACCAACAAAGCCAGTAAGGAGGCCCAGGTCGCGGCGATCAAGATGCTCGACTGGATCTACACCGACGAGGGCCAGATGATCACCAACATGGGCCCGGAGGGTGTCGGCTGGACCAAGCCCGGTGCCGCTGACATCGCGCTCGACGCGAGCACCAAGCCGCTCTACAAGCCGGCGCAGAACGCCCCGAAGAACATCAGTTGGGGCGCGCTCGGCCAGTACAACAACACGTTGGCCTTCCGGAACGCGCAGGTTGTGCCGAAGGACATCTACACCGGGGCCGGCCTCGAGCGGCGGCTGTGGGAGGCGACCAAGCTGTACGAGGGTCACGAGGACAAGTCGCAGTGGTTCCCGCAGACCTCGGTCTGGCCGGACCCGAGCCTGAGCGGCGAGACCGCCACCCTGCAGACCAACCTCAACAACTACGTGAACCAGAACCAGTTGGCCTTCATCACCGGCTCGAAGAACATCGACACCGACTGGGATGCTTACGTGAAGGGTCTGGACAGCACCGGCATGCCCCGGTACCTGGAGATCCAGCAGCAGGCCTACGACAAGTACAAGTCCGGGAGCAAGTAAATCCCCATGTCGCATGAACTGTGGTTCACAACAGCCGCCACCGACTGGTTCGAGGCGTTGCCGCTGGGCAACGGTCACCTCGGGGCCAAGGTGTTCGGTCGGGTCGACGAGGAGCGGATCGCGCTCAACCTCGACGATGTCTGGTCGGGCGACGGTCCGCGGGCGTTGAACGTGACGGACGGTCCGAAGGTCTTGGCCGACGTACGGCGGTTGTTGCTGGACGACGGGGATCAACTGGCGGCGACCGAGCGGACCCGGGCGCTTCAGGGTCCGCTGGTCGAGTCGTACCAACCGCTCGCCGACCTGCTGATCCTGTCGTCCGGGGAGCCTCAGGACTACCGGCGCAGTCTGGATCTGCGGACCGGGATCGCCGCCGTCGACTACACGGTCGACGGCGTGCGGTTCCGGCGGGAGGCCTACGTCTCCACGCCGGACCAGGTGATGGTGTGGACGATCACGGCCGATCGACACGGGGCGATTGACCTCGACCTGGAACTGACGAGTCAACACCCGGTGCGGGTAGAAGTTGCTGACGGCACCTATGGGGTCGTCG
>WNGA01003816.1_pt1 | contig 22498 bp, 20 predicted proteins | sample 5400061 | NCBI WGS metagenome assembly WNGA01 (sample SAMN13153366, study PRJNA577476) | soil metagenome | isolation source: 100 cm soil or saprolite under grassland replicate 2 | place: USA:California | collected 2016-06-15
CGCCGAGCAGGTTGTCCGTGTGGACGTTGCTCGACAGGTTGCTCAGCACCAGGCTCCCGCCGACCAGCAGGCCGCCCGACCCGAACATCAGGACGGCGCCGAACCAGACGCACAGTCGTGCCCACCAGGGGGTCCTGGGGGCACCGCGCAAGGGTCGGTGTCTACCGCCCAACAGTCCTCCTCCGGCCGGGGATCAAGCAGGGAGCGCAGCCCACTCTACAAATCCGAGTCGGCGAACGCGACACCCGCCAGTACGCACAGTCACTGTGAGGAGTGAACGCCTAGCGACCAGTTACAGAAGCCTGAGGGGAGTACCTAAATGTCACTTTTTCTGCGGGTTTTTCTTCAGCCAGTCCGCGACCCTGTCATCGATCACAGCCTGGTATAGGGAGCTCGCTTTCTCCTTGTCGGACACGACCACGCTCTGACCGTCGATCATGCCTGTGCCCTGGTGCGGGCTGGTCATGAAGGTCAGATCCTTGCTCCGCAGGCTGCGGAACTGGATCGCCATATCCATCAACGAGAAGTCCTTGTCGACGGTGACTGCCTTGGTCACCGCGCGCAGGAACGCGTCCATCGTGCTCGGGCTGGTGAACACGCCTTCCGAGGTCGCCTTGTCCATCAGCGCCTTCAGGAACTCCTGCTGGTGCTTCATCCGGGCGAAGTCGCCGGTGGGGAACTGCTTGCGCTGCCGGATGTAGTCCAGCGCGGCGTCCCCGCCCATCGTCTGGCAACCCTTCTTGAACGTCCGGTACGGCGGGTGGATCGACTTGAAGCTGGTCTGACCCGGCGGCATCTCCGGGCACAGCTTCACACCGTGCACCGCGGAGACCACCCGCTTGAAGCCCCAGAAGTCCACGATCGCCACATGGTCGATGTGTACGCCGGTGAAGTTCTCGACGGTCTGCACCATCAACGGCGGGCCGCCCCAGGCGTACGCGGCGTTGAGTTTCGCCATGGCGCCGCCGTGCTGGCCGTCGGGGCTCTCCGGCACCTCGACCCACAGGTCACGCGGCATCGAGATCAGGTACGCCTTGTCGTGGCTGGCCGGTACGTGCAGCAGCACGATGGTGTCCGTACGCCACTGGCCGGCACCGCTGTCCTTGGCCTTCTGATCCCGGGAGTCGGAGCCCAGCAGCAGGATGTTCATCGCGCCGTCGGCCTTCACCGGCGGCCGGTTGCCGGTGAGCCCGGAGAAGGCGTCCGTACGCTTCATGTCGTCGTTGAGGGAGCCCACGTACGCCCACGCCCCGAGGGCCGCCGCCAAGGTGAGCACCAGGCCCACGACGAGGATGACCCCGAAGATGCGACCCCAGCGAGGGCGGATCTTCCGGCCGCCGCCGTACTCGCCGCCGCCACCGCCGGGTCCACGGCCACCCGGGCCTCTGCCGCCGGGGCCGCGGCCACCCGGGCCCTGCCCGTAGCGGGGCTCGTCGTAACCGGGCCGGGCACTGCCACGGGCGGGAATCCTGACCGTGGCGGACGCGGACCCTCGACCAGACGTACGTGGAGACGATGGCATGCACCCAAGAGTAGAGAGGCTTGGCGAGAGCCGAGGCGCAGGGCCGGCATTCATACCGACGTGTCGGGAAAATCCGGGCACCACACCCGGATTACGGGTCGGTGCGGAGCACCCAGGGTTCCAGTCGGGCGTACCCGCGTACGGAGACCCGGCGCAGTCGGCGCAGGGTGAGTCCGGGCTGGCCTTCGAGTGCGTCGCGGAGTCCCCGGTCCACGAGCACCGAGCCCGGGCGGGCCAGCGAGGTCAGCCGCGCCGCCACGTTGACCACTGGACCGAAGACATCGCCCAGCCGACTCAACACGCCCCCGTACGCCAGCCCGACGCGGACCTTCGGGAACTCCGCGTCGGTGTCGATCCGGCTGGGCAGGTCCAACCCGATCGGGGCTCCGTCGACCGCGGAGTCGGCCACGAACATCACTTCGTCGCCGATCGTCTTGATCACCCGGCCGTGCCCCTGGGAGATGATCTCGGCGGGCTTCGACTGGTCGTCGTCCACGTCAGTTGCTGCCGGTCAGGCGCCTTCGGAAGCCTGGTACGCGCCAGTACGCTCTGCGACCGCGCGGTCGACCGCGGCGCGGAAGCCGGAGATCGTGTCGTACAGCTGCTGGAAGGTTTCGCTGGTGAAGTGCAGCAACGTGAGCGGAGTGAGGGCGAAGACGGTCGCGGTGCGCAGCCGGCGCTCCCGCAGCGCCACCTCGCCGACGATGTCGCCGGGGCCGAGCTCGGCGATCGTCTCGCCGCCGTGCCGCACTCCGGCCTTCCCTTCGAGTACGAGGTAGGCCTTGTCCGCCGGGGTGTGCTCCCACACCAGCGACCAGCCTTCGGGGACGTTCACTTCGCGACCGGCTTCACAGACCTGGCGCATCTCGGTGTCCGAGAGATCCCCGAACCGGGGCAGACTCTCCAGCGGCTTCGGCTTCTGCAGAAATCCCATGGCGCCCTCTCCACGAGTGTCGACCCGGCGAAGACACGGTGTCGCGGTACAAGTTACCGGAGAGTACCCGCTAAACCAGCGTCAAACCGGCACACCGGTCACACCTTCAGGCCGAGGTGGCGCGCGAAATACTCGATCGTGCGGCGCAGCCCCTCGTCCGGACTCACCCGCGGCTCGTACCCGAGGGCGGTACGGGCGAGGGTCAGGTCGGGACGGCGTACCGAGGGGTCGTCGGCGGGGCGGGGCACGTAGCTGATGCGGGACATCGAGCCGGTGAGCCGGACGATGGTCTCGGCCAGCTCGCGCATCGACAGCTCGTGCTCGGTGCCGAGGTTGACCGGCTCGGACAGCTCCGAGTCGAGCACCGCGAGGATGCCGCGCACCAGGTCGTCGACGTAGCAGATCGAGCGGGTCTGGGAGCCGTCGCCGGCGACGGTCAACGGCTCGCCGCGCAGCGCCTGGCAGATGAACGTCGGGATCGCGCGGCCGTCGCCGGGCCGCATCGCGGGGCCGTACGTGTTGTGCGCCATCACCCCCGTGCCGGCCCAGAAGTTCTCTCGACCGGGTACGCAGAAGTCATAGACGAGCGACGTGCCATCGATCTCCTCGATGTTCGTGACGTCAGCCCAGATGAGATCTCCATACCTGTCCGCCTGGAGATGCTGAACCACGCCAGAGTCCCACTCGAGGGGGCTCCACGGGGTCACGTGGCAGAGAGTCAGGCGCCAGAACGGATAACGGCGATCGCCGGTACGCCGCTTGAACGTCGTCTCGTATCGGCCGACGGAAGGGCACAGGCCGAATCGCGCGAACGCGATGACGAGATCGTCCTTCAAACCGGTTGATGTGGTTGAGAACTCGTGCCGAATTGCCTCCGCCAGCTTCAGACCACCGTGTACGCCGTCCCCCTCACGGTAGCCCTCCAGGAACCACTTCAGGCGACTCAGCGGCAGGCCAAGCACCCATCCGGGGATCCGCTTGTCAGGACCAGCAAGTCCCAGGAAGCGCCAAAGATCGACCAACAACTGACTGTGCAGCAAGCGGGAACCGGCCCGCTGAGGGGTAGCTGGCGCACGCACGACATGAGTGCCCAGGACCTGCTGAACCACCTGGTCAAACCGGCCCAAGACAGCCTCTTCGCAGGTGATCGTGAGGAATGAGCTCTTCGGTCGGCGATCGTGGATGCACCCTTCCGCGACGAAGAGTCCGAGCAGCCAAAGGAACTCATCTGTGATCTCGATGCTGACAGGCAGCCAAGACTTCGCTCCCGCTGCGTACCGGCGGATCATGGCCTCAGCCGGCACCGAAAGCCCAAGCCGACGGATCGCGGCGAGGGGCGCGGTCCCTGCGGTACGCCAACGATGAAGAGTGCCCCAGGAGGACTGCCGGGACGATCCGGCACGTCTCGATGCGATCAGTCCCACCAACTCATGGCGATGTGCGTGCAAGATCTCGGACAGACCTGGCCAGGAAACGGCGACCGTCCACGGATCAATGCCGGACTGATCGATCACGTCAAGCATCGAAACGAGCTTGCGGTCCCGCTCGATCACGTCCAACCTGCCCGCAATCGCGATCTTGTCGCCGACCGACAGGTCTGTCGCCGGGCGAGCCACCGGCGCCCTGGTGACCGGATCCTTCGTAAACAGGCTGTGGTCTCCGGTAACGCGGATCGAGCGTCCGTACCGGGTGACCACGCGGTAGCAGCGCTGTTCGGTGGGGTGACCGACGATCCAGCTCGCCTCAGCGGCACCGACAGCGCCATCTGCTCCGAAAGCCGGGACCGTGTAGTCGACGAGCGGCACAGTATCGCCGACGCGCTTCGCGAGTTCCCCAATCGGCTCGCACCGTAGCTGTACTCCGTCGTCGTAAACCACCACCTCGTCGGCGAGGACGGAGTTGAAGATCCGGACCATCCCGGTGTCCAGCCCGTGGGTACGGCGGTACGCCATCGTGGCGGCCTCGCTGAACCGCTTGGCCTCGTCGTACACGCTGCGGATCCCGATCGGGTTCACGTTGCCCCAGTACGACTCCGGCTGCGGGTGCACCAGCGGGTCGCCGTACACCTCGGAGGTCGAGGCGAACAGGAAGCGGGCGCCGTCGGCGAGGGCACGGTCCAGGCAGTGGAACGTGCCGAGCGAGTCGACCTTGAGGATCTCGACCGGCAGCTTCACGAAGTCGGTGGGGCTGGCCGGGCAGGCGAAGTGCATGACCGCGTCGAACCGCTCCGCGAGCCGGCCGTCGTCCGGCAGGCCTTCGGAAATGTCGGCCTCGACCAGCGTGAACCGGGCGTTTCCGTCGAGATGGGCGACGTTGTCCTTCCACCCGGTGACCAGGTTGTCGAGCGCCACCACGTCGCAGCCGCGTCCGATCAGCGCATCCACCAGATGCGAGCCGACGAAGCCGGCACCTCCGGTCACCAGCACCCGGTGACCCGCGCCGAACCGCTGCGGGACTGTCGCCATGACAGATCAGCCTACTGAGCCGGCCGGCGCGGCTTCACACGACCTGACCTTGGCGAGCTCGTACGGTCATTACGATCAGCGCATGGTGACCGAAGCACCACATCCTGTCCCTGGCTGGGCGCGCGGCTGGCATCTCGCGACGTTCGTCGTGGCCGTCGCCGGGTTGCTGCTGCAACTGTGGCTGTCGGCGACCCATCCGCTGTACCCGGGCCGCTACTCGACGCCGATCCTGCTGTGGAACGTGCTGAGCTATTTCACGGTCTGGAGCAACATCGTCGTCGCGGTCGCCTGCTGGCTGCTGTTCCGCGACCCGACCCGCCGCGGCCCCGGGTTCGCGCCGTTCCGGCTGGCCGGCCTGACGATGATCACCGTGACCGGGCTGATCTACGGCATCGTCCTGGCTCGGCTGTGGCAGCCCGTCGCCTGGTACAAGGTCGCCGACCAGACCCTGCACTATCTCGTGCCCGCCCTGGCTGTGCTGGGCTACCTACTCTTCGGCCCACGTCCGCTCTTTTCACCGGGTACGTTGGCCCGTTCCCTGCTCGTACGTTGACCGCGGCGCCGCCGGATCCGCGGCGGCCGGTGGAGCCAGACTCGCCGGTCAGCTGAGCTCCTGGTCAGCTGAGCTCGCGGTAGCGGCCGCGGTAGTAGACCAGTGGGTCGTCCTTCCCTACCTCGAGCTCTTCGATCCTGCCCTCGACCAGTTGGCTCCAGCCCGCCTCGCGGGTCGACACCAGGTGGCAGCCTGCCCAGGACTCGATGTCGCGCAGCACCGGACCCCAGGTGGTGTCCCGCCAGTGCTCGCCCCCCCGGAACGGACCGCCGGGCGCTGGCTCAAGCCCGCCGAACCGGTCGGCGAGCCCACGGTGTCGGGGCGCCAGGAGTTGCACCGTGAACACGCCCAGTTCGGTGATCGCCTCGTACAGGTCGGAATCGGGGTCGATCAGGCCGTACGCCAACCCGGGATCGCCGTCGACGATCTGCGCCGAAGCGACGGTGAGCCCGACCGGCCCGGGCGCCGTCCAGAGAGTCACCGCCGCCGGGAGCCGGCCGCGGAGACGGCGTACGGGGTTGCGGGCCTCCTCGGGGTCGGCGAACGGGTGCACGTCGTGGATCTCGCCACCGGGCTCGGGAAAGGTCACCTCACGATCGTGCCATCGGGTCCGCATGATCCGCGCCAGGAACCTCCGTCACACCCGCTCGAGGAATCCGAGCGCGCGCTCGTACAGCAGCTCGGCGGCGGCCTTGTCGTACTCGTCGGGGAGGCTGGCGTCGGTGAACAGGTGACCGGCGACGCCCGGGTAGTCGTGGAACTCGTACGCGGCGCCGGAGGCTCGTACGGCGGCGGCGAGCTGGTCCACCCACTCCTGGTTGCGCAACGGATCCCGCTCGGCATAGTGCACCTGCACCGGCACGTCCCCCGGCCAGTTCTCCACGCCGAACATCGCGGGCGGCAACGCCGCATGGAAAGCCAGTACGCCACGCGCCCCCGGCCGGGTGCCCGCCGCGAACAACGCGGACCCGCCGCCGTTGGAGAAGCCGGCGTACACCACGTCGGAGGGCAGCTTCTCGATCGCGGTGGCGGTACGCCCGAGCAGCGCGGCCGGCCCGCCGAACGACTCCACGTACGCCCCGGCCTCGGTGTAGTCGTCGAACGAACGGCCGTCGTACAGGTCGACCACGTGGACGGTGTGCCCGGCGTCCCAGAACCGCTGCACGGCGTCGTCGACTCCTTGCCGTACGCCCAGTACGGAGTGGAACAACACGATCTCAGTCATGCCCGCATGTCTACCCGGTGGGTGTGACAAGCCCCGGGCGGCTGCGGAAACCCGGTGGCGCCCGGGCAGCGCGCGGTGCGACACTTCGCCGCAGGTCGTTTGCGGTCCTCGTACGAGGGCCCCGAGTGGAGGAGGTCGAGCACATGCGTACACCCGCTGTCGGGTCGCTGCACCACGACCCCGTTCCCGCCTCCACCGGCCACAGCTGAGCTGACTCACAACCGCCCTGGTGGGGGCCATCCATACCGAGGAGAACCCACCAGTGCGTGACTTCGCACCCATCCGCCGCCGGAAACGGCGGTTCGACGACGAAGACGAGATCATCCACTACCGCAGCTCGCCAGCCGAGGCCAGCGGCCACGACGAAACCCACTCCGGTGACGACCTCGCCACCGACGGACTCCCCGAAGGCGACCGCTGGTCCACCTGGGACATGTCCACGGCCGGCGAACGCGGGCCGAAACCGTACCCGCCGTGGCTGGTGACCGAGCTGGCCGCGGTGGACACGGAGCTCGGCGTACTCAAGACAGGAAAAGAAGCGGACGTCCACCTGGTACGCCGGGCAGTGCCCGACACCGAACGGTCCTGCCTGCTCGCCAGCAAGCGTTATCGCAGCTCAGAGCACCGGATGTTCCACCGTGACGCCGGTTACCTGGAAGGCCGGCGGGTACGTCGTTCCCGCGAGAACCGCGCCATGGCGAACCGTACGGCGTTCGGCCGCCAGGTGATCGCCGCGCAGTGGGCGCAGGCGGAGTTCGGCGCGCTCTACCGGCTGTACGAGGCGGGAGTGCCGGTGCCGTACCCGGTCCAGATCCTCGGCACCGAGCTGCTGCTGGAGTTCATCGGCGAGCCCGACGGCGTGGCCGCCCCGCGGCTGGCGCAGGTACGAGACAGCCTCGCCGACCTCTGGGACCAGCTGGTCGAGGCGCTGGTGACGCTGGCACGGCTCGGGTTCGCGCACGGGGACCTGTCTCCGTACAACATTCTGGTCGGGCCGGACGGAAGGCTGGTGCTGATCGACCTGCCGCAGATCGTGGACGTGGTGGCCAACCCGCAGGGCGCGGAGTTCCTGCAGCGGGACGCCACCGTGGTCGCGACCTGGTTCGCCGCCCGCGGCCTGCCCGGCACCGACGGCCTGCCGGACCTGCTGCGATTCGAAGCCGGTCTGCGCTGAGATGCCACGCACACCGCGACATGTGGTCACCTGATCAGTACGCGCCCGTGCTGCGGATGACGGCGTTGAGGGTGCGCCAGAGGATCACCAGGTCGAACGCGAGTGACCAGTTGTCCACGTAGTAGAGGTCGAGGCGTACCGCGTCGTCCCAGGAGAGGTCGGAGCGCCCGGAGACCTGCCACAGGCCGGTGATGCCGGGGCGTACGAGTAGGCGACGGCGTACGTCGCCGAGGAAGTCGCCGTCCTCGGCGGGCAGCGGACGCGGCCCCACCAGCGACATCTCGCTCTTCAGTACGTTGATCAACTGCGGCAGCTCGTCCACCGAGGTACGCCGCAGCCACCGCCCGACCGGCGTGATCCGCGGGTCGTTCTTCATCTTGAACAGCAGACCGTCGCTCTCGTTCTGGTCGACCAGCTGCGCGAGGCGTTCTTCGGCGTCGACGTACATGGTGCGGAACTTCCACACCCAGAAGGTCTTGCCTTCGCGGCCGACCCGCGCCTGCCGGAAGAACACCGGACCCGGGCTGGTGGTCTTGATCAGGATCGCGGTGGCGATCAGCAGCGGAGACAGCAGCAGCAGCCCGATCGCGGCGGCGGCCCGGTCCATCACGTACTTGGCCAGCCAGCCGACGCCGGAGATGGTGGGCTCTTCCACGTGCAGCAGCGGCAGCCCCTCCACCGGCCGTACGTGGACCCGGGGGCCGGCGATGTCGGTCAGCTGCGGCGCCACCACCAGGTCGATGCCGGTGCCTTCGAGTTGCCAGGCGAGACGACGCAGGTCGGTCGAGTTGGAGCCCGCCGAGCCGCACACCGCGATGGTGTCCGCGCCGAGGTCGCGTACCAACTGCACGGGGGTACGTTCCCGGCTGGTGAACAGCGGCAACGGCGTCTGGGCACCGCGGGCGGCGGCCCGGCCCTGGGTGAGGTAGATGCCGACCGGGGTCAGCCCGGCGAACGGGTTGCGTGCGACCACGGCGTTGACTTCCAGCGAGTCCTGCAGCGAGCCGACCAGCAGCATCCGGTGCACGCCGAAGCCGCGCTTGCGGAACGCCTGCAGCACCCGGCGGGCCACGTACCGCATCACGAGCAGCAGGAACAACGTGGCGAGCAGCGACGTGGCGACCGCGAGCCGGGAGGCGTCGAATTTCAAGGTCAAGGTCAGGAACGACACGACCGCGACCACGGTGAACGAAGCGCGCACCACCCGCTTGAACTCGTCGGTGCCGAGCCCGAGGTAGCGCCGGTCGTAGCAGCCGTGCCCCCACAGCACGGTCACCCAGCCGACCGGGAGCAGCACCAGCGCGATCGTGTACATCTGGGCGAGGCTGCTGAAGCCCGACACCGACTGGTCCAGCTGGGAGATCGCCAACAGGCTCGCCGCCACCGCGCACAGGAAGTCGGTGACCACCAGGAGCGCGGCGTACGGGCGGTGCCAGCGGTTGATCCGTTGGGTACGGAACCACGCGGTACGGGTGACCCCGTTGGTCACCGGCACCACCCGGGTGTCGACCCCGGCCGTCGTGGTCCGCGTCGTACTCGCCGCCTGGGTTCTGGCCGGCGTGGCCGCCGACGAAGCCGTGGGCTTGTCCGTGCCTGTCGTTGGCCGCAGGCTGGTAGTCACAGCGGTACGTCCTCCATAGGCACGACGTGCTCGCGCGCGCACCGCCCGACCGACCGGCGCGTCACCTTGCTCGTCCTGCTGCTGATCGTCCATGCTCCGGGATCGTCGGCGGGGCTAGTGGTCAAGCGCTCTCGAACACCTTCGCTCACAGCTTCATCAGTGTGACATGTGAACCTTGTTACCCAACGACGACCGGCCGACACTATTCGCTGTCGCTGACGGTGTCGAGTCCGATCATGGGCGACCATCTATCGCAGCAGTCGCGACATCCGGCGGTCGGCGAGCGTACGGCCGCCGGTCTGACAGGTCGGACAGTACTGCATGCTGGTTTCGCTGAACGACACTTCCCGCACCGTATCGCCACAGACCGGGCAGGGCAGCCCCGTCCGGGCATGCACCTTCAGCCCCGACCGCTTCTCCGACTTCAGGGTCGCGGCGGCCTGCCCGGTGGAGCGGGCGACCGCGTCGTTGAGCACGGCGTGGGTCGCCTCGAACAGCCGCGACGTCTGCTCCCCGCCGAGCTTGTCGGCGCGCGCGAACGGTGACAGCTTCGCGGCGTGCAGGATCTCGTCCGAGTACGCGTTGCCGATGCCGGCGAACACGCTCTGATCCGTGAGTACGCCCTTGACCTGCGCCCGCTGCCTGCTGATCACCTCCGCGAAGCCGGCCTCGTCCAGCAGCAGCGGATCCGGCCCGAGCCGCTTGATTCCGGGGACCTCGGCCGGATCGCGCACCACGTAGACGGACAGCCGTTTCTTGGTGCCCATCTCGGTCAGCTCGAACCCGGAGTCGTCGTCGAGCCGCACCCGCAGCGCGAGTGGTCCTCTCCCCGGCTTCGCGGGCCGCGGGCTGATGTTCTCCCGGTACGTCAGCCAGCCCGCCCGCGCCAGGTGCATCACGAGATGGAGGTCATCGCACACGAGGTCCAAGAATTTGCCGTGCCGACGGGCATCGTTCACCGTCGTACCGGCCAACGCCGTCGGCGGCGGATCGTACGTCTTCAGCACGCTGATCGCGGCCACCTCGACCCCGCGTACGGCATGCCCGACCGCCCGCTCGCGCAGGTACGCGGCGAGCGCCTCCACCTCGGGCAGCTCCGGCACACCGCAAGGTTACCCGCGGTTACTGCTCCACCCGGTGCACCTCGAATTCGATGTCGGTGCCGGTCTCGAGGCGGCCGCTGTAGAAGACGGCGTAGCCGCTGTCGAGGGCGGCGAGCCGGCCGGGCAGCTTGAGGCTGGCACGGGCGCCTGACGGGTCCAGCACCGTCGCGGATCCGTGGGCCGAGTCGGTCGCGTAGATCTGGCCCTGCCAGACGGCGTCGACGGTCAGGTCGGCGGCCCGGAACACTCTGGGGGTCGACGCCGACGCGTCCGCGAGCCGCATCCCGACGACACCGGGACCGTCGTCGCCGACCACCGTGCAGGCGAGGACGGTGTCGTCGCTGCGGCAGGTGGCCGACCCGTCGGCGGGTGTCTCGCGGGCGAGGATCGCCAGTTCGTGACCGGTCTCGGTGTCGACCAGGGCGGTCGTGTCGTGCTCGACCTGGAGCACGGTGACCGGCCCGGCGACGTGTGTCACGGAGGCGTCCCGGTAGCGCTTGTCGAGATCCCACTTGCCCGAGCCGGTGGCGGCGTCGAGCGCCAGCACCGTGGCCGGCGGGGCCTTGAGCGGGTCGTACGGCAGGTGGCTGGGCTTCTCGGCGAGCACCGTACGGCCCACGACGGCGGCCGCCTTTACCCCGGAGGCCTGCCACAGCTTGCGGTGCGAGGCCGCGTCGTACGCGACCGTACGGATCGCGGTGACCGTACCGCCGTCGGTGTCCGCGACGCTGACCAGCAGGATTCCGGCGTCGGCAGCCCGCAGCACCACCGAGGTTCCGCGCTTCTTCGACACCGGGATCGTCCACTGGACCTTGCCGTCTTTCAGGGACAGCGCGGCGAGACCCTGTTCGGCCTTGTCGGCCTTCTGGTACTCGACCAGGGCGGTGAACTCCTCGCCCCGGCGTACCACCGGTGGTGGTTCGTCGAAGCTGCCGAGGTCGGCGCGGGCGCCGTCGCCGCCGAGCTTGTCGCCGCTGGCGATCGACCAGCGGAGCTTCCCGGTCTGCGCGTCGGCAGCCACCAGCCGGCCGTGGGACTCGCGCTTCGCGTCCTCGCCGACGTACAGCACGGTGTCGTCGGCCAGTCCGAAGCCAAGGATCTTCGACAGCCGGGGGGCGTTGGCCCCGGCGTCGCCGGTGGTGGTGCCGCCGCTCCACAGCGGCTGGTCGCCGAACGACACCGGCGTCAGGCTCGGTGTCGCGCTGGCACTGCCGCTCGGACTCGCCGACCGGTGCGGTTTGCCGCCCGCGGTCTGGTCGCCACACCCCGCCGCCGCGACCAGTACGAGCACCAACCACACCGACAATCTCGTCGCCGACATCGGTTCCTCTCCGTCGGATCACCCGCTGGGCTACGCGGGTGCGGGTGCTTTCTCGTCATCCCCCGACGGTTCGGCCTTCTGCTCGGGCCCGGGTAGGGGCTCGGCGTCGGCTTTCGTACCCCATAGAAACCACGCCTCGATGGCAGCCACCATGAGCCACGGCAGCGTGGTGAACACCATCTCGTCCTCAGTCACGGACTGGGCTAGCACCGCCAGCAGCACGATCGGCATCCAGGGCGGCGTCCCTCGGCGGGTGGTACGCCACAGCAGCACCAGGAACGCCGCCAGTGCCACCAGTACGCCGACCACGCCGCCCCGGCGCAGCGCCGCCACCAGGCTGTTGTCCGCGCCGAGCTTGGTCTGCTCACTGAACCGCTCGTTCGTCGGGTCCTGGTAGCGCAGGATCGTGCCGCGGGTGTCGTCGGCGTTGCCGAGCGTCTTCTCCACCGCCGAGTCGGTACGGAAATCGTCGAAGATCAACCACCACACGTCCGGCCGGCCGGACAGCGCCGAGTTGAACCACCGGGGCGCCAGCGGCAGCCCGCCCTCCGTGGTCTCCGGGAGCACCTCCTGGCTCGCGTCGTACCGGCCCTGGACCAGCATGCTGATGCCGCCGCTGACCGACACCATCAGCGTGGCGACCAGCAGCGGGATCAGCGCCCGGCCGACGACAGGACGCCACTCCCGCCGGCCCAACCAGGACCAGACGCGCCAGCGGGGCAGGCCGTGCCGCCAGACGTAGCGGAACGCGTACACCACCGAGGCGAGGACGGCGAGCGCGAACGCCGTACGGGACTGGGCCAGGTAGAGCATGAACGCGGCCAGCAGCAGCACCGCGAACCGCAACCGGCGCGGGATCGTACGGTCCGGGCCGAGCCGGCCGACCACCAGCAGGGCACCCATCGCGTACGCGTTGGGGTGGAACGCCAGCAGTACGCCGCCCCAGAACCGGGTGCCCTGGCCGAAGCCGTAGTCGTTCGCCGGGGTGAACCGGTCGAAGGTGGCGAACACGTCGCGGCAGCCGGCGATCAGCAGCAGGGCGAGGCCGATCAGGATCCCGACGGTGATGCCGACGGTGATGTCCCGGCCGCGGCGGCGTACCGCCTGGACGACGAGCAGGGCAACGAGCAGCGCGTAGCCGCCGTACCCGATCCGCTCGATGCCGACCTTGAACCCACCGGTGAGCAGCGCGGAGACCGCACCGAAGAACCAGATCGGCGCGGCCAGCCAGAACGTGGCGAGCTTCAGCGGCGCCTTCCAGTCCCGCCACCACGGGTACGTCCACACCGCGCAACCGACCAGGATCATCCCGAGCATCGTCCAGACCACCCATTTCGGGTACGTCCACGCGACCATGCTGGACACCGTGATCCCGCCGCCCAGGAACAACCCTTCGGGCGTACGACCGGGGATCGCCCAGGCGAGGTAGAGCACGGCGGCCGCGACCAGGATCGCCATACCGGCGCCGATGCCGGCGGACGCGTTGCGCTCAAGTCCCCACCACACCGCGACCCCGATCGCGGCGATCACGGAGCCGCCGCCGCCCAGTAAGACGGGTCGCGGCAGACTGTCGATCTTTGTCCGGGCTGGCGTTATCCGGGCTGGCAATGTCGGCGGCCTGGTCCGGTGCTGCAAGGTGGATCCCATCGTGGTCATTTCGGACGCAGGTACCGTGACTGATTGCCACCCGGACAGTCAAGCCACTACGCCGAACTCCACACATCCACCCCGCCGAAGGGCGCGTTTGAACATGAAGGTCGTCATCGCCCACAACCGGTACGTCTCCGCCCAGCCGTCGGGCGAGAACACCGTCGTGGACAACGAGTTGGCGTTGCTGGCCGAGGCCGGGATCGACGTGCTGCCGTTCCAGCGCAGCTCGGACGACATCGGGTCGCTGCCGGCCACGGAGAAGGCGCTGCTGCCGATCTCACCGCTGTACGCCCGCCGCGCCCAGACCGAGCTGCGCGAGCTGATCGCGCGGGAGCGGCCCGACGTGCTGCATCTGCACAACCCTTACCCGCTGCTGTCGCCGTGGGTGATCCGTACGGCTCACGCGGCCGGCGTACCGGTGGTGCACACGGTGCACAACTTCCGCCAGGTGTGCGTCGCGGGGACGTACTTCCGGGACGGCCACCCGTGTTACCTCTGCCGCGACCGCGCGTTCGGCAGCCCCGGCGTCCGGTACGGCTGCTACCGCGGCTCCCGGGCCCAGAGCCTGATCATGGCGACCACGCTCGCCGCGCACCGGGGCACCTGGCGCTCGGTGGACCGCTACGTAGCGCTCACCTCCGCGATGCGCGACCACCTGCTCGGGTACGGCATCGCCGAGGACCGGATCACCGTGAAGCCGAACTGCGTACCGGACCCGGGTCTGCACTCTGTCACCGGCTCCGGCTTCCTCTACGTCGGCCGGCTGTCGGCGGAGAAGGGCCTGGAGCTGCTGCTGTCCGCGTGGCGGCGCGCCGACGCGGGTGCCCTCGGCGGGCTGTCCGTCGTCGGCGACGGGCCACTGCGGTCCGTCGTGGAAGCGGCCGCGGCGGCCCGCCCGGACATCACCTTCCTCGGCCCCCAAACCCCCTCGGGAGTACGAGACGCGATGCGCGCCGCCGCCGTACTCGTGACGCCGTCGACCTGGGACGAGGTGTGTCCGATGGTGGTGGTCGAGGCACTCGCCAACGCCCGTCCGGTGCTGGTGACGGACAAGGGCGGGCTGCCGTACCTGGTGGGCGCCGGTTCGGGCTCGCCCGCGGGGTGGGTCGCCGAGCCGACCGTGGACGCGCTCGCGGCCGCGCTACGCCGTGCCGCAGCCGAGGCCGCCGGCCTCACCGACACCGCCCGCAAGCGGTACGAGACGGTGTTTTCTCCCTCCGTGGTGACCGGTCAGTTGATCGCCGTCTACAAAGAGCTGGCGGCGTCCACAGTCGCGTGATCGTAGGGCCGGTGACAGCCGGCCACACCACTGGTTTCAGGAGAAGTCCGGCGCGGTCTCGTCGGGCTTGGCGGGGACCGGCACGCCGCCGTTGGTAGCGGCAGGTTCGCCGGTGTCGACGGCCCACTGCAGGTCACGCATCGCCCGGTGGTAGCAGACGTACGCCGCGACACAGCCGGCCGCCGCACCGACCACCATCCCGTACGCGGCCCCGGCGATCCCGTTGGTGACGGCGCCGATCAGGCTGGCCGGCAGGATCACGGCCGTGAAGACGGCGTACTGGACGAAGGCGTACTTGGCGCGCTGCATGCCGCGCAGTGCCGCGTTGAACGGCGACTGCAGCAGGTAGAGCCCCGCCTGCAGCGCGATCGGCATGATCAGGACGTCGAAGTCGGCGTACTCGGGAAGCCATCGGGCGACCAGCCACTCACCGGCCGGGACCAACGCGACCAGCCCCAGCGTCACCACCCCGAAGATCACAACCAATCCGCCGGTACGCCGTCTGATCCGCCGCAGGTCGCCGTCGTGCGCGAAGTGCGAGTAGCCGGGAACGATCATGCCGGCCAGCGCCCAGATCAAGTTCTGCACCGGCATCAGTACGAGCATCTGCAGCATCCGCAGGCCGCCCAACTCGGCGTGGCCCAGGAAGCCGCCCACGAAGTAGAGCGCCACCCAGTTCTGGGTCTGCCCCAGGACGGCGCTCGCCATGAACCAGCCGGAGAGGTGGCCGGTGTCCGTGGTCCAGCGCCTGGGCCGGCCGCGGAACGGGTTGACCGACAGCAGGCTCACCGCGACGACCGCGCCGACAACGACGCCGAGGCCCCACGCCACCAGCAGCGTCGCCGGCCTGATGGCCCCCGCGCTGGCCAGCCCGACCACGACGCCGAGTTGCACCAGCAGTGCGACGCCGGTGATCGCCATCGACCGCTGCGGGCGGCGCTGGGACAGGAACGCGTACCGGCCGGCGTCGCTGAGCAGCGCCGCGGGCAGGAACGGTGCCAGCCACAGCAGGTCGCTCATCAGGTCGAAGCCGATCATCCATACCGCCCCGGCGAGCACCACCGCCACGGCGCCGACGCCGAGCGCGGTCGCCGACGCGTCCTGGATCTGCTTCTGGTACGCCTCGCCCCGCGCCCGCGCGGTGTGCGTCAGCAGTACCTCGCCGATGAACGCCCGGGCCACCGCCACGGTGATGAACGCGACCCCGATGGCGGCGACGTACCGACCGTACGAGGACGGGCCGAGCAGGATGCCCGCGACCAGACCGTTGGTCGCGTTGGCGCCGGCGTTGAACGCCTGGTCGGCGAGCCCGGCGAGGGCGCGCTTCCGGCGCCCGATCACCGGCGCGCTCGGCCCAAACGTCGTGTCCTGCTCAGTCATCGCCGCCCATGCGTGTGCCCCCTTCGCCCGGTCAGGCCGTACCAAGCCGTGGTGGCCGGCCTGTCAGCGCTGACGACAGGGACACGCTTGTCCGTGTGGTCCGGTTGCCCCTGTCAGTGCTTCAGTGCGTTGCGTGCTGAGTGGATCACGCTCGCGATAAGGAACAAGCCGTTTACCGCCGAAAAGACGACCATGACCCACATGATCTGGACCGGGACAACTGTAACGACCAGACCACACACAGCTATCACCGCACCGTAGTCGCGGATCAGCTTGAGCACACGTACCGGCACGGAGGTTCGTGTCACCAGACTTCCGCCGGCGCTTCCGGACTGCATCACCGAGGTCACCAGATTGACCATCCAGGTGCCCGCGAAGACGGCGACCAGCCACGCCGGGGTCTTCGGTTGGAACGCCGTACCGGCGCTGGCCAGGGCGGTGACCAGCGAAATCTGCACCAGTACGTCAGCGAGCACGTCCACCCGGGCACCGGCCGCACTGGCCTGCCCGGTCACCCGGGCGAGCTGCCCGTCCGCACAGTCGATCGCGTACGCCACCTGCCAGGCGACCAGGGCACCCAGCCCGAGCACCCAGGCGGGTAGGTCCCCCGAGACCACCGACGGGGCGAACACCGCGACACAGACCGAGGTGCCGACGCCCAACACCACGTTGACCAGCGTGAGCACGGTGGGCGCGATCCCCAACCGGTCCGCGATCAGCGCGACGACCGCGCCGAGCCGCTGGCTGACGGCCTCGCTGAACAGCCCGCCGCCCCGGTTGACCGCGTAGAACTCCCCAGCGGTGTGCCTGGCGTTCGTACCCACCGGCGCCGGCTCAGCCGCGGATTTCACTGACCGCATCGACGTACTCCTTGACTCGTACGCGTATCTCGTCGGGGCCGAGCGAAAGGTGCTCGAGGATCGTGTAGCGGTCCGGGCGGGTGGCCGGGGCGTCGAGGATCGCGGAGACCAGCTGCTCCTCGGTCAGCCCGATGTCGGCCGGCAGCCGGGGCAGCCCGTGCCGGCCCAGACACCTCGCCAGTTGGCCGAATCTCCGCTGGTCGCCGCGCAGGTACGTACACACCAGGGCGCCCATGCCGACCTGCTCGCCGTGACTCGCGAGATCCGGGGTGAGGCGGTCGAGGGCGTGCGAAATCTCGTGACAGCCGCCGCTGCACGGCCGGCTGGAACCACACACCGACATCGCGATCCCGCCGAGCGTCAGCGCTTCGGCCAGCACGGTGAGGAAGTCGTCGTCGGCGATCGTGCCCGGGTGGTTGAGCAGCGCCTCGGCGCCGGTACGGGCCAGGGCGACCGCGAGCCCGTCGATCGGTTCGTCGCGTACCTTGTGCGACAGCTCCCAGTCGGCGACCGCGTTGAGGTTCGACAGCGCGTCGCCGATGCCGGAGCGGGTCTGCCGGTCCGGCCCGTCGGTGATGTAGTCGAGGTCGATCACGACGGCGATCGGCATGCTCACCCCGTACGACGGCCTCGCTCCGCGATGGTCCAGTGTCGCCACCGGGGAGGCGATGCCGTCGTGGGCGAGACTCGTCGGCACGCTCACCATCGGCAGGCCGAACCGGGACGCGGCGTACTTGGCGGTGTCGAGGGTCTTGCCGCCGCCGATGCCGAGCACCGCGTCGTGACCCCGCTCGGACAGCTGCGCGCCGAGCTCCAACGCCGAGTCGAGCGTGCCGCCCTCGACCCGGTAGATCACCGGGTTGCCGAGACTGGGCCGTACGGCCTCGACAATGCGCTCACCCTGCCCCGGACCGACCACGACAGCCACGTCGCCGCCGGCGGAGATCCGCCGGTCGGCCAGGATCTCCCCCAGCTCGGCGATCGCACCGCGATGGATCTCGATCGCCAACGGCGTGGTGATCGTACGAGCTAGTAGCGGCACGCGATCTCCCTTGCGCGGTGCAGGTCCGCGTGGTTGTCGACCTCGACCCAGTCGACGGCCCCGATCGGGGCGGCCTTGATCTCGCCGCCGCGGTCCGCGTACTCCTGGTAGCCGTCCTCGTAGTAGAGGTTCGGGTCGCGTTCCCAGGTGGCCCTGAGCGCGTCCGCGAGCGGCTCGGCGGCCTCCGGCTCGATCAACGTGGCGCCGATGTACTCGCCGTTGGCTTTTTCGGGCGGCATCTGCTTGGTGATCCGGGTGAGCTGGCCGTGCTCGTCGAGGACGACCTTCATCTCCTCGTCGGCGAGCTGCTTCACGTTGTCCAGCGCGAGCAGAATCCCGGGCCCGCGCCCCGCCAGCAGCGTCTTCTCGACGCTCACCGGGTGCACGGTGTCACCGTTGACCAGTAGCGCCCCCTGCGCGAAGTGCTCCCGCGCCAGCCAGAGGGAGTACGCGTTGTTCCACTCCTCCGCCTTGTCATTCCGTACCAGCTCCAGGTTGACCTGGTACTGGTCTTCCAGCGCCTTCTGCCGGTCTTCGACCGCGTGGGCCGCGTACCCGACGACGATCGCGATGTCGGTGAGGCCGACCGCGGCGAGATTGCGGAGCGCGATGTCCAGGATCGTGGTGTCGCCGTCCACCGGCACCAACGCCTTGGGCAACGTGTCGGTGTACGGCCGCAATCGCCGTCCCGCTCCGGCCGCGAGGACCATGCCGATCATCTAGAGTCCTTCCGAGATCAACGCTCACCGCGGCTCGGGTCGCGCGGCGCGAGCAGGGGTATCTGTCGTCTTCGATGCCGCCGCCCGTCAGGCAGGCGTACACAACATGAACGGTATCGGGTCTGGATGAACGCCCGTGTCCCGGTGCCGCGCTCGTGCGCTGCCCTGGGCCGGAGCGCTGTGTCCACCGGAGACAACCCTCTCCCTCCCGGTTGGCGGCGTAGGCTCCGCGCCGTGACCGGATTTCTGCACCAGGACTGGGTACGCGTGCCGCGTACTCCGGGCCGCGTCGAACGGTGGGTGATCGTCGGAGTGGTGGTCGCCGGACTCGTGGTGTCGGGGATCGCGCCTCGTGATCGCGGCACCTGGTTCATGGAGGTCGTCTGGGTACTGATCGGCCTGCCGGTAGTGCTTCTGGTGTGGCGCCGATTCCCGCTGACCCGCCTGCTGTGCTGGCTGCTCGCCTTCCATGCCCTCGTGCTCTGCTACGGCGGTCACTACACGTACGCCGAGACCCCGTTGGGCGACTGGTTCCGGGATCTACTCGACTTGAAGCGCAACAACTACGACCGGCTCGGCCATTTCGTACAGGGCTTCGTCCCCGCCATCCTCGTACGCGAAATCCTGATACGGCGGTCGGTCGTCGCGCGGGGTGGCTGGCTGTTTGCCCTGGTCACCAGCGTGTGCCTGGCCTTCAGCGCGTTCTTCGAATTCATCGAATGGTGGTCCGCCCTGCTCCTCGGCTCCGGCGCCGACGCTTTCCTGGCGACCCAGGGCGACAGGTGGGACACCCAATGGGACATGTTCCTAGCCCTCTGCGGAGCACTGCTCTCTCAACTCCTGCTCTCACGCTGGCACGACCGCCAACTATCCGCCGCACCCACCGAGATCCGCCGCCCCTCAGGCATCCACGCGTAACTTCACCAACGCCCGCGCCCACGTGTCTTGTCGCCCCGATACACCACCGCGACCTCTGTGCGCGCCCTCTGGCACAACGCTTCTGCCGAATCCACTCGCACCAGCGGTGCCCATTGCAGTCAACGGCTTGCGGACTTGGGTCAAGTACCGTTGAACTTCCACCCGCTCTGGTCGCCATCACATACGCTACCGTCCGACACGTCACCTGAAGAGGTCGCAGCCGGCCACTTGTCCAAGTCCTCGGCAGCGATCTTCTTATTAGTCTTTCCAAGATCATACTCGAGCTTAGCTAAGAGTCCAGTAAACACGATTACAAGCCCTCCTAACGAAACCGCAGCCTCAGACATGCCCAATGGTGCGCCGATGACGGTCAATATCTGGCCTCCCTCCACGAACATAGCGACCCCGCAGGCCGCGAATGCCATCACGAGACCCTTGTGAAAATCATCAATCGCCTCGGCAGCCTCTTCCAGGTATTCCGCGATGCCGTCGGCGTGGCCCTTGAGCGAGTCGAGTGCGGATCGCTGTGTCTTCTCTGCGACCAAGTAAGCTCTCGCAGCCTCCCCAGACCAATGAACGGCAATTCCACCCTCGCTGTCCCCGCGCATCTTCTCGGCAGACTTGGCAACCGTCTTTGACCAAACATCTGCCACAGTTTGCAGATACCCTGGGTCACCGATCATTTCCAGTGCATGATAGACCTTCTTAGAGAGCCGTTCGACAAGCCTCTTGAATCGCTCCAGTTGCTTATGGATCCACTCGACCGTCTCCTTCGAGAAATAGTCTTTGAGCGCCCCTGCGACCTTCGCCACGGCGTTGATGACACCTTGCATCGCCTCGAACGCCTCTTGCACTTCTTTGAGGAGTCTTTCAAGATTTGTCTGTGGATGCACCTCAAATCCTCCAGTCCGCGGCGTTGTCCAAGCGATGCCTATTTTCCCTGTCTTCCTCCTCGTATCGAGCTGCCGCAGTCTTCAATGCCTGCCCAAGATACTCAAGGTTTCGTTCCGCCTTGCGCGTGATTCCCTCAAATTCGCTTCTCAACTCCTCATACGAACTGTCAAGGCCTACGTCGATCCCAATGAACGAGAACGCGGCAGACTCGCAACGCAGGTTCTTCACCTTTCCCGTCACCGTTTCCATATCGTCTGCGGCGGCCAGCCACCTCTTGGACTCACCAATTAATTCATCAATCGCGGCCTTGATGAGATCCTTCTCTGTCGGTGGAGCAGGACGACCATCATTCGTTTCAATGTCCCCCATGTTTCCGCCTCCTCAGAACCTATCGAAACCTGCACTGGCTAAGTCTGATCAAGTTGACTACGCAATGCCTTCATGCGCCCTGCTAAGTGCGAGATCTCCACCGCGACTCGGCCCGGCGAGAGTGCATTGACAACATCGTCCGGCATGTTTCTATAGAGGTCGCGGAACGCCTCGGTCACATGCCGCGCAATCTCCTCACTATCTGCTCGTTCACTCCAGCGCCTATCTAGGTCAATAGTCTTGACAGACGGCCCAATGGCCATCACCACCGCACGGCCACTTGACGCGCGGCCCATTAGTTCTTCGGAGAAGGCGCCGCGAATCTCTTGCCTGCGCCTGCCCAAGTCATCTGGTGTCACTCGATCGCCCATACGCTGCTTAGTCACATCCAGCGGCGAAACGACATCCGCCGCCTGGCCGGCTGCATGCTCCGCCCGCTCCGAGGACGCCGGTGCCCAGCTCGCTATTCGCTTCCGCTGTCCATCATGGACAGCTGTTACCATCGCCGCTGTCAGCTGGTCGGAGGCCATCTCCTCCGCCCACCGTTCATCAAGCTCTATGGCCTCTACCACGCCACCCCGGTCAACAATGGCCCGTACGGTGCCTGTTTGATCAACCCCGATCGCACCTCGCAGGACACTTGCGCCTCGCCACAGATCGACCGCGAACGCCAGAGCTTCCTGCCCCAGGCCCGCGAATGCTTCAACGGTCAAGTCGTTGGATTCGAAACTGGGCACAGCCCATCCTTTCACCCTACGTACGACCTCAGTAGCCAGTGCTATCTCCACCGCTAGTTCGGCGAATACACTGCAGCCGCAACACGGCCCGCATCCTCGGCGGCCCTTGTCATATCGCCAAACTGCGGTGTGTACCGAACCCAAAGAGTGCTCGACCTATGCAATACAAGAAGATCGACCCTCGGAGCACCGCCGTTGCTGGTGGTTGTGCCAAAGCTACAGACTTCGTCCATGTCTGGTGGAGCGTTGGTTATGGCTATGGCTGGCACTTCCCTCGCCAAGGCGGAGCAGATTTGATCATAGCGCGTCTTTGCTCGGTCCTTTCCTGGAGTCCCGCCCACGTAGCCGTATGACGCAAAACGTACATCGAGCAAGCTCCTATCATCCGCTCCAGTCACTTCGCAGGTCGCCCAACTCTCATCGGTAAACCTGTTCGTCGTGGCATCCGCATGGTGCTTGCCTCGAGCCAAATTGCCGATCAGCGTCTCTCCAATTTCCATGCAAAGATCAGAGGGCGGCGGCGAAACTCCGCCAGCGCCTGTCCGTTTCGTGCTGCCCTCGCTCGTGGAAGATCCACTCATGAATGGCGTATAGGTTGTAAGAAGGATCCAAACAACCATGAGAGCTCCGGACACGAGCAGGACATTCGCAATGAGTCGCATCGCCCGCCTCCGCTTACCTCCAGGAGCATCATCGGGGGTCCAACCTTTGGCGCCGCTAACCCTAATGTTC
>WNGA01003817.1_pt1 | contig 22492 bp, 24 predicted proteins | sample 5400061 | NCBI WGS metagenome assembly WNGA01 (sample SAMN13153366, study PRJNA577476) | soil metagenome | isolation source: 100 cm soil or saprolite under grassland replicate 2 | place: USA:California | collected 2016-06-15
GCGGTTGGGCGTTGCCGCCCGCATCGACCGCGCCGTTGAGCACCGAGTTGCCAAAGATGACCAAACCACCCCACAAACCGCGGGCATAGATGTCAATGTCATCCGGCAAGGTCGTGTCATCCACGTCCGCCGTGAAGATGATCGGGTTCTGCGGTGTGCCTTCGGCGTAGATTTTTGCGCCGCGCTCAATGTAGAGTGCCGCCACGTTCGTGCCCTGGCCGCCGAGGTTGTGGCCCTTGATGACCGTGCCCGCTTCGATGTTCAGCACGCTGTTGCTCATTACGAACACCGCGCCGTTCAACACGTAGATGTTCGTGCGATACCAGTTGTTCGTCCCCGTCAGGATTTGTGAAACATCGACGGTCTCCGCCCGAGCAGCGCCTGTGAGCATCAGTCCGGTGCCGACGAGCGCAGAGCCGAGACAGATTTTGAGGAATGACTTCGCTTGTATTCTGTTCATGTTAGATTGTTCGAGTTGACCAAACAGGAATTCGTTTTTCGAGGGGAGCAATCGTGGCCGGGAGCCTTTACGCTCGCGCGCCAAACAGGTGACGATCCTGTGACTTTGCGAGAGCCGCGGGTTTCGGGCGGCCGGAAGCGCTTCAGAATTCGGCGCTCAACGTCAGGGTATACGTGCGTCCCCGCCTGTAACTCTGGAATATGTTCCCATCGACGTTCGCTCCGTAAGTCTGGCGATATTCCAAGTCCAAAATGTTGCGCACACCAAAGCGGATGGACCAATGGTTCCAAAATTTCTGGCTGGCGGCGGCGTCCAGGCTGATGGGCGGATGTTCATAGATGTCCGGCCCTTGAGTTTTGGCGAGCACGAGGCGTTCGCCGGTGAAATTGGCGCCGACGGACAAAGAAGTGCCGGAGGTCGGATGATCGTAGTTCATGTCGAGATTGATAATATATGGCGATTGGTCGTAGAGCGATCGGGTGTCGGAGACGGACGGGTCAACACTTCTTTTGTTGAAAAGTTCAGCCTCGGTCAACGTAGTGGCGGATTGGATGAGCGTGACATTGGCACCCAGGGAAAGGCCTTTGAAATGGGGTGAGAGGAATTCCATGGATTTGCGGGCCTCGAATTCAACGCCCATCAAATAAGCGGGTTCGTTATCGCGGTTAATCCAGGTCACTTGCGTGTCGTCGAGCGTGCGGCTGATGAGTTCGATGGGGCGCTGGATTTGTTTATAGAAAATGCCTGCGCTGATCACATCGCCCGGTTCAGGAAACCATTCCGCGCGCAGGTCGTAACTCTGGATTGAAATCATCTTCAGGTCAGGATTGCCCAGGGCGGTGATGCCCAGGTCGGGCAGATAACTCTGCACTGGCGCGATTTCCCGGTAGCTCGGACGCGAAACCGTTTCGCCGTAGCTCAAGCGTAAATCGACATTCGTTCGCAACGAGATTACAAGGCTGGCAGCGGGCAGCAGGTCAGTCTGGTCAATTTTGGAGGCGCCATCGCGGACCGCATCCAAAGTCAGCATCGTGCTCTCCAGCCGCGCGCCGGCGATCACGCGCAGCCACGGCAACACGCCCAAGTCCGCCAGGAGATAAACCGCGTTGACATCCAGTGAAGCGGTGTAGGGGTGTGAGAAAGTGTCGGAAATGTAGCGGGCAAAACTGTAGTTCGTGCGGATGCCGCCAACGGGCGAGGCAATGTATTGGAGATAGGCCGGGTCATTCAGATAACTGTTGGGATTGTTCGGGTCAAATCCCCCGGACAAATTGTAGGAGAAGTATTGCTCGCGAAAGTCGCGCGAATTGCTGCTGCTGAAATAACCGTTCTTAAGCTTGCTTTCATTCTCCATAAAGGCCAGCGGCAATGTCCAATCCACCCGATAGTTGAAGCCGTCCTCGCTGATTTCCCGGAAGTAGCGCGAAGGATACTGCGGGAAGGGAGTCGCCCCGTCACCGAACGTCGGCTGGCCGCCCGGCGACAGAAAGTAATTCATGAACCGTTGATCGGGCTCATTCTGCGTCGTATCGGCCAGCGCGACCACCCAGTCCACTTTTGAGTCCAACAAGAACGGCAATTCATGATGTCCACTAAACTGGTAGTTCAATATCTCGCGGTCCGTGTAGTGAAGCTGCCATTGCTCCAGTGCGTCGCTGCGACCTTCTACAAAGCCAAACGAGCCATGTCGCGCTTCTTCATCGGTGCTGTGAGCCAGCATGAAGTTGAAGCCCACCTGCGAACCTTCCCACAGATTGTAACCGAGGTTGACGTTGGCGCCGTAGTCGGTGTCGATATTGCCACGCTGCTCAACGCCCAGCCTGGTGGGCAACCCCGAAGGGCTGTAACGATTGACGACGGCCTCATCAATCGCGCGAAAGTCGCGCTTGTAATTGAACCCGCCGAATACGCCTAGTTGGTGTCCGAAGAGCGACTTGGTTTCACCAGCCGAAGCCACAAAGCTGGAATTCAGCGGCGAACCTCGCTCGGTGCCGGCGAAATTGGCCGTGCCCAACTCCTGCATCAATGCCGCCACCGCGTCCGCCTGCTGTCGCCGCGCACTAGCGCGGCCCACTGTTTCGCCCGAACTGGACGGCCCCGGCGGAGCAGGCGCGGCGGTCAACCCGAACAGCCCCGAACTGATCGAACTCGGTCCGGAAGGCAGCGCCAGCGCGCTCATGGAACTGGCCGGGTCAGCGAGAAAGTCATTCCTCAAGTTCGAATTCGGGTTGTAGCCAGTGCCCAGAGAGAATTTTACAAACGGTTTTTCGGGAAACGATTTTGTGATGATGTCAATGGTGCCCCCGCCGGTGCCTCCGGGTTGGTCGGGCGTGAATGTTTTGCTTACCGAGATGCGGTCAATCATCGCCGATGGAAACAGATCCAGTTGTGGAGAAAGCCGGTAAGGATCGGCGCTCGGCACTTCCACGCCGTTGAGCAGCGTGCGCGTATACCGGTCGGACAAGCCGCGCACGACGGCATACTTGCCGCCTACCACAGAAACACCCGTCACGCGCGAAACCATCTGACCCGCATCGCCCGCACCCAGCCTGGAAAACTGTTCAGACCCGACAGCATCCACCAAGGCACTCGATTGTTGTCGCTCGAGGATGATCTTTTCCGTCTCCTGCGTGAATTCCTCCGCCGTGATCTCGTATTCTTCCAGCTCATAGAATTCCGGACGCAGATTGCCGTTCACACGTGTCGTCTGCCCCGCCAACACGCGCACGTCCGTCACCACCACCGATGCGAAGCCGGACTTCGAGAAACGCACTACTTGGTCGCCGGGCGGAACATTCTTCAGTTCGTACTTCCCGTTGGCGTCGGTCTGCGTCGCCAGCGTCGTGCCGCGCACGGACACCGCGACTGACGAGAGCGGTGTCCCGTCCCAGGTGCTGACCACCACGCCGGCAACAGCGCCCGTTTCCTGGTCCGCCGCGCTGGCTCCGCAGACCATCGCGAGCAGGAGCAACGGCAGCACGACCCAAGGGAGCCCCGCCAGGCGGGGGGCCGTCGCCGGGCCGCGGTGTGGACCTTGGGATGTGAGCTGTGGACTCATTCCCTTGGGAAGAAAAAGCGTGCGCTCCCCTGGCGCGCGCTCAGGCATGGCCCGTCCGCGCGAGTTGTTCGATCTTCTCCAGGTAGCGCTGAACGTTGTCGCGCGGTTTCAACTTCTGCGCCTTGCGCAGCAGTTCGGCCGCCTGCGCGTATTTCCGCGACTGCACGAGCAACTGGGCGTGCTTGACGTACGCGTCGGCTTGATAAGCGGAGATGTTTGCCGCGCTCTGGTAACGGAACTCCGCCTTCTCCTTCTGCCCAGTCTTCGCGTAGTAATCGCCGGCCAGCAGCAAAGCTTCGCCGTCGAGGGGATCTTTCCGGACGATCTGCTCGAGGGTGGCGATGGCCTTCTCACCTTCGCCCGTGGACATGGCGACCCTGGATTCCAGCTTGAGCAGCTTCAATTCGTCGGCGTCGGTCAAACCGCTCCTCGTGCCACGTATTTTTGCGAACAGTTTGCCGGCTTCGTCCCAGGCGCCGCGGCTTACGAGGATTTGCGCCGGACGCAGGGCTTTGGCCGGATTCTGGCCCGCATCCTTGTCCACCGCTTCAATGTAGGCGCCCAGGGCGAGCTCGCGCGCCTCCTGGGCCATATAGAGGTCGCCAAGAAGAAATAGGTTTTGCGCCGTGGCCTTGCCCAGGCGTCGGAGCATTTCCAGGCTAATGGCCGCCTTCGCTGGTTGCTCCTTCTGGACGTAGATGTTCGCCTGCAGCGACCACAGGCTCTCGCGCTCGGGGTATTGCCTGATCAATTCATCCAGCAGGCCGAGGGCATAGTCGTAATTGGCGGTGGAGAGCGCGCACTTCACCAGGCCCAGTTTGAAATCCAGGTTGTCCGGTTCGAAGACGAGCGCCTGCCGATAGGCTGCCTCGGCGGAAACGTATCGGCCCTGGTCCATGCAGGTGAATCCGAGCAGGCCGAAGACTTTTCCGTCGGCGCCGCCCAGAGCGATCGTCCTCGTGAGTGGCTTGATCGCTTCGGCGTACTTGCCGTCGCGGACCAGTGCGAACGCGAGGTTTTTCTGCGCGCGGCGGTAATCAGGGAACTTGGCCAGCGCGGCTTCGAAATGTTTCACCGCGTTGGTCAGGTCGTCATTCTGAAAATAAACATTGCCCAGTGTGAAGTCGAACACCGCGCTCGCCGAGGGTTTGGCCATGGATTCCAGCGAGCCGATGGCCTTTTTCGGATCGTCGCGCAGCAGCGGCACTATCCTGTCGCGGTAGGCCGCCTGTTCCTCCGGCGTCATGCGCGGTTCCGCGTCCGAAGCAAACCCGTAACTGCCGATGAGTCGGCGCTGAAAGTCTGGATCATTCCAGACCGAAGCCAGTTCGTTGTCCGCGGGTATGGGCGCAAAGGTGGTCGGGGCGGTCGAAGGCGCGGGTTTCTTGTCAGCGGCGCGCAGTGAACCGACTGCGGCGAGCAACGCGCAGGCGATCAGAGCGGGCACCGCGCGTGGTCGCGATCCGGGATTGCGGATGACAATGCTGTGTATGTTCAAGTTCAATTGAGATTATCCGGATGAGACGCGGAACCGCATCGGGACGCGGATATAGGTCCGCACCGCCTTGCCGTCTTTCATGCCCGGGCTGAAACGCCATTTCCGGATGGCGTCCAGGGCGGGCTTTTCAAACTCGGTGCGGGAAGAGTTTTCGACGCGGGCGTCCTGGATGCGGCCGTCTTCACCCAGCACAAAGACGAGCGTGACCGACCCTTCAACCTTAGCCTTGCGCAACTCTGCCGGATAGGCGGGCGCCACCTGCGAAACCGCCTCGGGCCGCTTTTCCAGATCGGACACGTCGAACGCTTCGTCCTTCACCGTCGCGTCTGCGGTCAGCGAATGGATTTCCCCGAAACCGATCAGCCCTCCGCCGGAACCGAGCGCGACATCCAGGTCGGCGCTGAGGGGAATCTGTTGTTGGCTTTCGGCAAGCTGTGGTTCGGGCGGGTCCTCGGGCGGTTTCCGCTCCTCGATTTGAGGGGGTGGCGGAGTGTCTTCGACCGGCGGGGGCAGCTCCACCGCGCGACTGGTCCGCAATTCCAGAATGCTTTGCGGACGGTTGACCCGGTGCGCGAAGGGAATGAAACCGAAGAGCAACGCCGTGAAGCCGACCGAAAAAAAGATCGCGACGGGGAGGCCGAGGGGATTTTTTTCGGTTTGATAGACCTTTCGCATTTCGCGTTCCGGATGAAATCATCCCTTCTGGGAGGCCAGGCTCACGTCCTTGGCCCCGCCCATCAAGGCTTCGTCAATGACGCGCACCACGATACCCGAGCGGGAGTTCTCCTCCGCCTGGATCACGACCGGCAAAGGCTCCGTGGCGCACAGCCGTTTGACGGTCGGCTTGACGCCATCAAGGCTGATCTCCTGGTGGCCGTAAAATATCCTGCCGTTGCCCGTCACCGTGAGGAGGATGGTGTCGTTCTTGTTCCGGGCGGACCCGGCCGATTGCGGTTTGTCCACACTGATGCCGCGCATGTCCATAAAGCTTGTCGTCGAGATGAAGAAAATGAGAAGGAACATGATCACGTCGATGAGCGGAATCAGGTTTAACTCGATCGGTGCCTCCGGTTCGGATAAGGATCGGCGCAATTTCATGGGAACGAGAGTTTCAGTCGGCGGCCAGTCAACAACGGCCTCGAAAACAGGGACATGTGGCGTGCGAAATTCATGAACTTTTCGCACTGGCAAGCTTCACGTCTTTCGCGCCTCCGAGCTTGGCCTCGTCCATCACCCGAACCATCAGGCCGGAACGGGAGTTTTGATCGGCCTGGATCACCACGGACAACGGGTCCTTGGCGCAGAGGCGCTTGACCGTGGGTCGCACGCCGCCCAGCCCGATTTCTTTTCCGCCGTAAGCGATTTTTCCATCCGGCGTAATCGCGAAGATAATGCTGTTCTTTTCCAACTGGCTGGCGGTGACGGCCCGCGGCTTGTCCACCTCAACCCCCGGCATCTCGATGAAGCTGGTGGTGGAGATAAAGAAGATCAGAAGGAACATGATCACGTCAATGAGCGGAATCAGATTCAGCTCGATCGGCTCCTCCGGCTCTTCCAACGTGCGGCGGAATCTCATGCGGGCACGACCTCGGGAACTTTGTTCGGGGAAACGGACTGAGACGTCGATCCGGCCTTTCGAACGAACGTGCGGGTCATTCCGCGCAGCCCGGGGCGGAAGTGACGCAGCGAGATGCTTTCCAACCGCACGAGAAACGCGACATACTCGTTGCGCCACCGTTTGGCAACATTCGCCATGATCAAACCGGGGATCGCCACCATCATTCCGCTCTGCGTGCAGACTAGGGCTTCGCTGATGCCCCTGGCAATGATGTCCGAAGTGGAACTGCCGCCCACGCCGATGGCTCTGAACGTGAGCAGCATCCCCAGCACCGTGCCCAGCAGGCCGAACAAGGGCGCCGCGATAATCATCACGTTCAAAAAGGCGAGTCGCCGGTCCAGATCCGTGACGTTCGTCGCCTCCACCTCGCGGAACCGCCCTTCGATGTCCTTGATCGAATGGATTTCGTCCTGAGTGTAACGGATCAATTCCCGGATGCGTGATGGCGCGTGGTCGGGCTGCGACACCCAGCCGCGCATCACGGGGTCCGAGGCCATGGTGATGCCCCGATAATACAACGCCAACAGGAGATGGATGGCCGAGGCATACAAGATCACGGCCAGTATGGCCATCGCAGCCATCACCCAGCCGCCGTTGGCCCAAGTGTGCCAAATTTCTTGAAACAATTCATTCATGGTCATTGGAAGTTCTGCCTATGCACATCACTCAACCGAACGCAGGATCTTGTGGCTTGCGCCGGCATTAGCACACCACGATTGGTGGCAGGTTGAGTCAAGTGCATAGCCCTATTGGAAGTTGAGTTGTCTCATGCGTAAGCGGATTTGTCTTTCGCTTGCGGCACGCCGTTGACGAAACCGACGGCCGTTTGTTCCATGCTGCCGATGACGCCTTTGGCGCGCCGGGTGAGAAACGCGTGAAAGAGGAGCGCGGGAATGGCGACGGCCATTCCGGTCGCCGTGCAGATCAGCGCTTCGGAAATACCCGCCGCCAGCATCTTCGGATCGCCGCTGCCGAAGCTGGAGATCAGCCTGAAGGTGGCGATCATGCCTGTGACGGTGCCGAGCAGACCCAGGAGTGGGCCGGTGGTGGCCGCCAGCGCGAGGAAAGGCAGACCGCGCTCCAGTTTTGTGCGCGCCCCGAGCATTTTCTCGTACATGATTTCCTCAATGTATTCCTTCTTTTCGTCCGCGTGCGCGACCGCCGTGGCGAGAAGCTCGCCGGCCAAGCCCGAAATGCCGCGCGCATGTTGCAGGGCCTGCTCCTGTTGCTGATTTTCAAGATGCTTGAGCACTTTTTGCAGGTCAGCCTCGCTGGCTAGGCGCACTCGGGAAAACTGAACCCACTTGAAGAGCGCAAGGAGGATGGCCGCCACGCCCAGACCCAACAGCGGAATCATGACGATGCCCCCTTTCTTAAGGCGATCGTACAGGTTTTCCTTCAGGGCGAACAACTTGAATGCGTTGCCAAGCGTGGGATCGAGCACGAGCTCCCCCTTGCCGGTCGTCGCCAGGGTCCGACTTGCGTCCTCCAATGTCTTGTCCAAATGGGTGATGGTGGGATCGGACTTGTTCAACTCCTGCTGTAACAGCCCGGCGGCTTGGCCCGAGCTGCTAGCAAACATCGCCACCGGCCCAATCAGGGCCACCTTGCCCTGATTCACCAGACCGTTCTTGTCGAGCGCCTTGCCCTCGATTAGTTCCCCACCCTGCGCGTTTTCGGCGCGCTGCAACGCGGTCGTGAGCAATACCGCTCGTTGCGTAAACTTGTCCGCGGGCGACAGGTCCGAGGACAAGGCCGCATTGTCCACGTCATTCAGCATCTTCGCGTAACGCGGTTCCTCAATGAAACTGGGACGGGAGCGGAAGGCCCGCGCGTACTCGGTGAGCACCGAGTCAATGTATTTGGCCTCGTCCGACTGTCGCTTGGCATCGGCCTTGAGGGCGTTCAACTCGACGAGCTGGTTTTCCTGAAAACGCTGCGCCTTGGCCAGTTCCGCCTTGCGATCAATAAGCCGCTGTTCGAGTTCGGAAATCTGCCGTGCCATCGGCAGGCGCTCGGCCTCCAGCCGCTGGCGCACTTCGGAAAGTTCGGTGATTGCCTTTTGCAGATCCGCCGCGGCGCCAGTGGCCACACCCGCCAGGTCCTGGGCTTCGCCAGTCAACCGGCCGGCCAAGATCAGCGCGAGCAAGGTCAGTCGCTTCGTACGCATGCAAATATCAGAAAATCGGTTTCGCCTCAGCGGATCGCGACCGGCAGCGTGACAAACTGCGCTGTGCGTTCGTTACGATAAATCTTCAGGACCGCTTTCACGGCGGGCGCCACTTCAGGCTTCATGGTCCACTCCCAACCATTGGCGCCCGGCGCGCCCATGCCCGCGAAATCGCCGGAGTCGTTGACGAAATACGCCGCTCCCAGCCCGATATACACCGTCTCCACCGCCACCTCTTCTCCCTTCCCGTTCTTCCGTCGTTCGCCAAAGACGTTCAAGGCGTTGTTGAACTTGTCGATTTCGTTGAGGATGCCGACCAGCAATTGCACGCGCTCGGAGGCGAGCATCCGGGTGTTGGCCGGGTCGGCCGGGGTGCGGGCAAGGTCCTTCTTTAGAATGTCCTGCAACGGCATCGGCAACTGAGGCGCCAGTTTCTTGATCCGGGCTTCGAGGCCGGTCGCGAACTCCTTCGCGCTCTCCAGCGCCTCTCGAGAGGACTTTTTCAGCGCCTCGGCCTCCGCCCGCTCTTTGTCCACCTGGACGCTGTTTGTGCCCACGGCCGCCAACTGCTCTTCAACAGACTTTAATTCCCGCTCGAAGAGCTGCGTCGTTTGTTCGATCATCTCTTTGTCCGATTGCCAGTCGCTTCGGCTCCGGGAGATCAACTGGCGCGTCTCGATCCACTTTTCCAGCGTCAGCCGCGTTTCGGCCAACGATGGTTCACCGCGGCCGCGGACCCCGCCCGCGAGGATAAACAGGAATACCACGGCGATTGTGCCCTTGGCCAGGTTAACGCTGCGCGCGGGAATCAAAAGCATGCAGCCATTGTGCAGGTCCGCGATGACAAACGCGCGGCGGCGGTGTTACGATTCGGTCACAGTGGCGGCTTGGGTGTCCGGGTTCCCTTGCTCCGCTGTCACGGGCGCGCCGGCGTCCGCGGGTTTGACCGGCGGTTGGCTGTAGGCGGTGGCTTGTCGCTTCCATGTTCGACGCCAGCGGGAAGGCGTCATGCCGAAGCTTTCTTTGAACTGGGAACTGAATCGCCTCATGTCCCGGAAGCCGGTCCCGAGGGCGATTTGTCCGACCGGCTGCGTGGTCTCGCACAGCAGTTGGCCGGCCTTGATCAGGCGCAGCCGCGTCTGCCAATTGCGGCCGGAGGTGCGGAAATGTTTTCGCAACAGGCGGCTGAACTGTCGGGGACTGCAGCGGCAATCGCGAGCGAGTTCTTCAAGCGAGTATTTGATGAATTCGGTATCCGGCATCCCATTGATAATCTCCCAACAACGGCGCTGCGCCGACGACCGGAACTCGGCGGCTGGATTGCGGCGCGCCAGGGGCGCCTCGAAAACGGTCGCGGTCAATGCCAGCAACTCCGCGCGCTGCACAAAAGCCTGCGCGTCTTCGCGCGACGCGACGGCGCCGAGCCGTCGGGAAAGAGGATTTGCGGCGGGGAAAAACCGAACGTTGCCGAGCGCCTCGGGGGCGCAGCAGTCGAAGAAATGACGTTCGCGAAGGGTAAAGAGGCCGCCCAGCAATTCGGGCACAAATGAGAATCCCTGCAACAAAACATCGTTCAACTTGCTGGCACGTATGATTCCCCTGACTCGAGGCGCGAGCAGTACGAGGTCGCCCTCGGCGAGGGAACGGAACCGGCAGGCACCCATCCAGTAAGCTGAGCCGTTGCGAACGCGCAGGAAACGCCACGCGGCCGATGAGTCCGACCATTCCTGATCGGGATTGAGGTTGATTTGCGCGATCAACAGGTGGGGCAGCGCGTGCATATTGAACTTTCGCCGAGGGATTGACTGGCAGACACCCGTCACAATCGCGTGGCGCGAGGGCAACATTGCGGTGAAAGTTCACAGGCATTTTCGGTTTCACGTCATCGTGATCTTTTCGCCGCGCGTCCGTAACCAGGTGGCGTTAGGAATTCGCCGTCCTCTAAGCGATATTCAGGCTGAGCATCAGGTCACCCGGATTTCGCTTCGGACCCGATCACAATCCTGAAACACCAGATTCAATTTAAAAACATTGCCACGACTCTCTTGCTGGATGACGCCGGCGGGCTGTTCACCGGTTTTAACGCCGATGACACCTCTGTGACAGCCTATCCACAGTCCACCGCCACCGGTCTGGGCGGGGGTCGGCGCAGCCTCGACGCAGAAGGCGTGGTCGCCTTGCCCCTGAGACTTAGTTTGAATTCCAATTAAAAATTCAGCCGTAAGGGCACTCAATATATTCGGCGGCCTTCGGGTTTTGGGACATCGGGAACAGTTTCGGCCTGTCCTTCAAGTTCGCACCGGACCGTCCGTGTCGGCCGCCGCTGCCGTCCGCCAGAACGCGAACAGGTCGTCGGCGGACTTGAGAAAAGACCGGAGCGCGCGAGCGCGGCTGGCCTGGAGATACCGATTAAAGGGGGCCAGCACAGCCCTCATTCTCTGATCCTCCTGCACGAATTCGGCGATGCACTGCCGGGAATTAAGCCATGCTATTCAGGTCACATGCGTTTCGCGACCGTCTTTGCGAAGCCGCTGTGCTAGTGCTAGCCCGTGTCAACCATCAACAGCTAAATTTGCCAGCCGGCTCAGTTTGCCGATCAAGCGTCGAGGGTCGGCCAAGTGATCCGTGATGCAGATGCAATCGAAACCGCGTTTGCCATAGAAATCGACCACTTCGGGAACCGTCAGCTTCCCGTCGGAGTAATTGGTGTGAATGTGAAAATCGCAAAGCAACATCTTCGATTCCGGCAGCCGTGGCGCGGAGCCCGTGGAACGCGAGTTTCGCCCATCACAGGGCGCAAACAAATTGATCGTGCTCCGGTTGGAACCGTCCCATTCACATTCGCTCAAGACCAGTTCCGCGATTCGAATCGAGGCCTCCGGGCGCGAAAACTTCAGGGAATTCTCCCGCCACCTTCGCCAAAGTCTGCTCTCGTGCTCAAAGGTTTTCGCCGTCCATTCCGCGACGTCCCAGCCCTTCTTCGCGAAGACGCCGATGTCGGATTGTTGAACCAGACGCGCATTTCCCTCCTCCTGGCCGGGAATGATCTGGTTCAAGATCATCGGGCATCGCGCGGCGATGGCTTCCTGCACGGTAGCACCACCGGCCTTCGTGATGACTAGGTGGTGGCTCAACAGCAATCGCGGCATCTGGTTGGTCCAACCCAGTATTCGCACCCGGCCGCCGAATCGGCTGGTCCGTTTCAGAAGCTTTTCTTTCAACTCGGCATCGTGGCCGACGGTTATGGTCAGATGGTGTACGGGACATCCAAGATCCGGTCGATTGCTTTACCGGTCTTCTTCTTGCCGGTATTGATGATGTAGAGAATCCTGCGCGGCGACGTTCCCGTCGGCGCCTCCAGCGCCAGCCGCGGCTCGCTCGCAAACAATGGGCTGACGGGAAAGCCGAACGTCTTGATCCGCTCCGCGGGCACGTGGTTCGCGCGCAAAATGCCGGCGGTGTCCTCGTTGGCAACGCAGAACCAGTCGCTCGCGGCCCGGTACCAGGAGGAATTGACGCTGATAGAATCAGTCACGACCGTAATCAAGCGGAAGGGCCGCTCCGCGTGGTCGTGATAGAGGCTCTGAATGACCTGTCCGTAAGCCGGGTAGGTGGCCACGACGCAGTCCGGCTGGGTCTCCTGCAGAACAACGCTCAAGGCTCTCCTGAGATTTCCGAACGCGAGCAGGCAGCCTTCGACGGACTCTGAACCGTCCAGCAACGAGTAAATGCCACTCCAGACCCGAGGCGCATCTCGCGGTCACGGTGGCATTGTTGATCGGCGTAATACCGCCAGCCGCAAAGGCGCAATCACCCAACTTGCCACGCCTCGCCGAGATCAAAGACGCCGCTGAGAAGGGCGACGCCAACGCTCGAAGTCAATTGGCCGATTCTTACAATGGGTCTTTCAATTACGGAGAGGCGGCGAGGTGGTATCGCAAGGCGGCGGAGCAGGGAATGCGCACGCGCAATGGCGGCTGGGCGATTATCTGCTCACGGGCATGCCAGCAATGGGAAAGGACAAGGCAAGTGTGGGCGCCGACCCGAAACAGGGGATCAAGTGGCTGACGACGGCGGCCAATCAGGGCCACCAGATGGCGCAATTCAAACTCGGCAAGTGCTACGAGGACGGCATTGGAGTGAAGCCGGACAAAATAGAAGCCTACAAATGGTACCGACTGGCCTCCCAGAAGGACCGAATTGTCGCCGGCACCGCTCTCGACCGATTGATTCTCAAGATGAGTTCTGAACAAATCGCCGAGGGCCAGAAACGTGCGGACAGTTTCGTCGTTGGACAACCGCCAAGTCCCGAGCCGCGGAACCTAGCCATTCTCAGCGAACTCATCCTGAAGGGAATCACCGGACCCGAGAAGAAGCGCGTGGCGCTGATAAATAACAAATCATTCGCGGTCGGCGACGAAGCGACCCTGAAGTTGAATGGTGAGTCGGTGAAGGTCCGTTGCGTCGAAATCGGTGATAAATCCGCAGTTGTCAGCCTGCCGGGAATTGCAGATCGATTTGAACTTTCCCTGCGGTGACAGGCGCATCTTGGCACTGCCCCCAATTGAGGGAGTTTTCTGCCTTTGCGTCATCAATACGTTCTCGGTTCGCCAACTCGCAAGACGCGCAACGAGAAGCCGCATCCCGATCTCGAATAGTCTCAAGGCGCCCAAGCAAATCTGCCAGGTGCAATCTTCTTGATTTCTTTTACTCCTTTGGCAGTGGTGTGGAACCAAACACTGATGTTGCCGTAACTCTTTCCAAGCCTCGCCGCCAACTCCTTGACCGTCACCCCGGATTTTCCTGCCACTTTCAGGCTTCGGACGATGCGTTCCTTCAATGGAGCACTTGAAGTCCGCGCTTTCGCTTTGGCCGCTGCGAGCCTGGATACGCGCTCTCTTCCCTTCTTCCCCTTCGCCCAGCGGGCCTTCATCGCCTTGGAGATTCTGGCTTTGGCCGCCGCGCTCATCTTGCCCTTCCTCTTTGCAGCACCATTCTTTGCAGCCGAGGATTCGCTGCCAACGATTCGATCCAACTCCTTCTGCAAGGCGTCGATTTTCTCCCGAACCGCAACTGCTTGTTTCAACTGCTGCACCGATAATTTGGCCAAAGGATTGTTTGTCATACCGATGCAGTAAGGCGAGAGACAGCCTCATGTCAAGCAGGCTTAGCAGCTCGATTCAGAGAGGTTGGAATATGATCGGAATAGTTGATCGACCCGCACTCAGGCTGGCGCGGCCATCTCCTCCCACTCATTGGAATTGCCACAACGAAAACACCGAAGCACGAGTACACCTGGTGCTGCCTGCCAGTCAATGGGTGTTCTGCATACCGGGCAAGGCGATGTGCCCATCCTCGCAACCGATTCTGTCACTTGTTGAACTTCGCCGGTCGTCCACCGGCGAAACCTGCGCCGCAGCGGGTCATCGGCGCGTCGGAGTTCCTGCTGCTTGCCGCAAACCGGGCATACGGCGTGCAGGCCGTAATCGCCGCCGTGGAGCTTATGGAGCTTGAGCTTGAGCCGCCCTCTATCGTCAGGACATCTGACAACGCCGTTCAGCCAGAACTGCTCTACTATCTGATGCGTTTGTTCTGTTGACCAGGACATGACTCAATTCGGAACTGTTACTCCCCATCCCGTTTGTGCAGGAATGACGAACTGCGCTGTTGGACGGAAAGCGAGGTGTGGCTGTTCGACTTTATGCGGAATACGTTGAACGTCGTTGGGTTGCGACCTTACCCTCCGCCTATGCGCAGGACGAAAAGTCAGCACAACGGTCACTTTCAATGACCGCCAACTCGCACGATGAACATTACACAAATTTGGTTTTTCCCGTTGTGAATCGGGCAAGGGCCGGTGAGGGTCGCACCGTTCCGTTGGAGTTTGGGGATGAAGCTGTACTGGTCGAAGATTGGCCACTTTTCTTAAGTATTATTAAGAGTATGCAGATTCGTATTACAAAGATTCTCAGGTAGCTGTCGGCGGTACTCGGCACAAATGCAAAAAGAACAGGAAGCACCATGCGAAAAAAGCGTAGTAATGATGGGCTCACAGTCAAGGCCACCGCGGGGACGCACGTCGTTCTATTGGGTCTCAACCTCAGCGACAATAAGCGCGCCGGGTGTCTGGGGTTCGCCATCCAGCGCGAGGACCACACCGAGGATGAACGTTATTGGATGACTGGCATGAAAACATTCCAGGCGACTGATCCCGGCCTTGGACCGGGTGGTCAAGCATCAAGCCGCGAACATCCGTTCCAATCTTTTCAGTGGTCTGATTACAGCGCCAAACCGGAACATGACTACACCTACACCGTCATCCCGCTTTACGGCACACCGACAAATCTGAAAGAGGGAAGCGCCGCCAGTGTCCGCATCACCACCGAGAGAGAGTTTGGCAAACCACACTCTGTATTCTTTAATCGCGGTGCGATCGCATCACAAGAGTACGCGCGCCGCTTTCAAAACGAGTCGCCGGATGACCTTGGCAGCGCAGAAAAACAAGCGGCTTTTCGATGGCTTTCTCGCGGATTATTTGAGGCGTTCGAGACGTTTGTCAGCCGGGCAAAAGGTTCCAGCTATGGGCTGTATGGCGCTATTTACGAGTTCCAATGGCCTGATGCGTTGAAAGCAGCCAAAGCCGCGTCTGACACGGGTGCTGACGTGCGCATCATCTATGATGCCATTCCGAGCAGCACTGGCCCGGTCGACGAGAATAAGAAAGCAATCGCCGACGCGCAGATCAAATCTCTCTGTACGCCGCGCATCACCGGCAAAATCATGCACAACAAATTCTTCGTGCTGACGAAGAATGACAAGCCTGTCGCCGTCTGGACAGGATCCACCAACCTGACCGAAAACGGCATCTTCGGTCACTCTAACTGTGGTCACGCCATCGAAAACGGAAACGTTGCGGCGGCGTACTTGAATTACTGGAAGGAACTCAAAGGCAACCCCGACAGTGACACGGAGAGGAACTGGATGGGTCAAAACAATCCAAATCCTCCGAACCCGTGGAATGACGATTTGGCTGTGGTCTTTTCGCCGCGAACGGGTCTCAAGGTGTTGGAATGGTATGCCGAAATAGCAAGCGCGCACAAGCCGCTCTTCATGACCTTCGCCTTTGGTATGCTCAAGGACTTCCAAGAGGTCTATGAACAAGACGATGGCATTCTCCGGTTTGCCTTGATGGAGAAAGAGGGAAATGGCAGGGGGCTGGAACAAGGCAAAAAGGACGTTCGACGCATCCGCGCGCTCCCCAATGTTGTAGTCGCTGTCGGCAGGAACATAGTGACCAACAGCTTCGACCGTTGGTTGGAGGAGCGCCAGAAACTAACCGCAGAGGCGAATGTTAAATTCATCCATACGAAATACATGCTCCTTGACCCTTTGGGTGACAATCCAGTTGTCGTGACCGGTTCTGCAAACTTTAGCGAGGCGAGCACGAACGCAAACAATGAGAACATGGTTGTCGTTCGCAACGACCAGCGAGTTGCGGACATTTACGTTGGCGAATTTATGCGCCTGCACTCGCACTACGCATTTCGCGAAGCGGTGGCGATAGCCAAGGAAAACGGGGAAACCGATTGGAAACCAAATTACTTAAAACCTGGCGCGGGCTGGCAAGCCGACTACTACAAGGAAGGCCACCAACGATACCTTCGCCGTCTTTACTTCTCCGGGCAGTGAAGTTTTGAGATAAAGACTTGGGACAGTTAAACCAGCGCCCGTTCCACTTCGCAACACGCCGCGAATTCAGGTGCCAACCCAAGGGACTGTGCTGGCCGGCGCTTTGTCGGCGGAGTTTGAGGTCCGGGCGCCCGACAATCCCGTAACGGACGGCCAGGTCACGGCCCAACTCTGCCTGCAAACCGGCGGCCAAAACGCGGTCTGCCAAGCGGTCATCGTCGCGGATGACGAGGTTAACATCAACGCTCTGGAGGTGGGAATTGTTCCCGAGGCTGTGTTTGCCGGACAGCCATTTCCCTTTTCCGCCAGCCTGGTGGACGCTGCGGGGACCGCGCAGAGAACGAACGTAACGGGGCAGGTGGAGCTGCTCGCGTCGCCTTTATTGCTCCAACTGGCCGGGCTGACGAATCCCGTCCCGCTGATTAACGGTTACTGGAGCAACAGCATCTCGGTGCAGGGCGAAGCGCTGGACGCGCAACTGGGCGTCTCCGCCGCGGGATACCGGTCGAGCAGCAGGCGCTTCGACGTACTTCCCGGTCGCGAGGTGGCCATCACATTCAACGACGCAGTCTGGCACGGTGGACTGGGCCGGTTCCTGGTGGCCGAACCGCCGCAGACGAATGCCCCGGCGCGCCTGACGGAAATCGATCCCCAAACAGGCCAGCGCGGCCGCAGCTTGGCCTTGCCCCGGGCCGCGCGTCGTGTCGCGATTTCGGACGACGGTGCCGTGGCGTGGCTGGCCTCAAGCCAAAGCACCCTGCAGCGGGTGGACGTCGCGGCCTGGCAATTTGATCGGGAGTACCCGGTTGACATGGGCACGACCAACACCGATCCACGCGATCTGGTGGTATTGCCGGGAGAACCCGAGAGGGTCGTGGTGGTCGCCAACATCAATAATACCGGCTGGCAGGTCATGCTGTTCGATCATGGCACCGGCTTTACCAACCGCGCCGCGTTGCCCGGTTCCATCGCGTCCCTTGCGCTGATCGACCCCGGTTTTCTCGGAAACAATCGGGTCCGTATCTTCGATGATGGCGTGCCCCGCCCCGGCGAATACGGTCCGCTCGGATGGGCTGGCGGAGGCGTCCCCATGCTCTTCACCCCGACGGCCGCCTTTTCCTGGCCGCGTCGCAGGTGCTCCGGGAACTCAGTCTCACCCCGACGGGTTTTTCACTGGTCCGCAACCTGGATTACGCCGGATTGTATTCCGGCCTGGGCTTGAGTTACGCGAGCAACCGCCTCTTTTTCTCCGAAGGAAGAATCGTCAATCTCGATACCGGTACCGTTGACGACACGTTGCTGTCCCACGCGCCGTTGGTCGCGGACGACGAAACCGGGTTGGCCTATACCGGGTCCGGAAGCCGGATCTGACCGTGGGCGTCACGGTCGGATTGCTCAGCGCGCAGGCGGACGATTTCAACAGCCTGACCGGCCAATTCCAGTTCTCCGCCGGCCAGCAAAAGGCGGTTTTATCGACTCTCATCAAGGGCGACGCCGTGCCGGAGCCCGATGAAACGGCTACCCTCTCTTTCTCATCTGCCTACGCCTCTTTGGCGCGCACGACGGCCCTGTTGACCATTCTCAACGATGACTGGCCGCGGGTCACGGTCACCAACGTAAGCGTCCTTGAAGGAAACTCGGGACGCACCAATGCCGCTTTCCGGATCACGCTCTCAACCAAAGCCCCGTTTCCGGTCGAGATACTGTTTCGAACCATTCCGGGCACCGCGAGCGCGAACTTGGACTTCATTCCACGGGAGGGTTGGGTCCGCTTCGAGGCGAATGAAGACGTTAAGACCGTTTTCGTTCCCGTGATTGGCGACTTGGCTTATGAACTGGCCGAGACGGCGGCGTTTGTCCTGCTGGACAAGACGAACGCGGAGCTGGCGTCGGCCCAGGGCATCCTGACCATTCGCAACGATGACCTGCCCCCGGCCCCGGTACTGACTGTGACTGCGCTTTCAAATGGCGGATTGCGTCTCGACTTCGACACCATCAATGGCGCCACGTATGACTTGCAAACGCGGACGAACCTCACCCTGGACGCTTGGAAGCTCTTTCCAACGTCGGTCACGGGTTCCGGCGCGCCCGGATCGCTCATCTTGCCGCCTCCGGCATCGGCCGAGACGTACTATCGGCTCCAGGCACAGTAATAGACGGTGAGGCAGTTCAAGCAGTTCCTTGTGGTGAAGTGATTGTGAGATTCCAATGCGCTTCGTTAGTGTCAATGTAAAATCTGATGGAGATAGGCCGGCACAATGATTCCGTGCATCGGCGCGTCGCGCTTCCGTCCATTGCAGCCTTTGCCGAGAAGATCATCGCCGCCGAGCAGGTGATAAACTACAACAAGGACGCGTTCAGAGAATTCGCGACAGCGGGCGTGCCGGTGCAGGTCGTTCGCACGAGCAGCTATGGCGTCGTCGATCCCAGTCATTTCGCGCTCATCATCCAAGACGCTGACGCGGCGGAAATGCAACCGCGCAGACCGCCAGTCGATTTATTCCAGGCTCAATCCGCTGATTTTCCTTGGCCTATACGGCGGGGCCGCGTCTCCGGGTAAAGCTCAATCGCCTTCTCCAGAAACTCCACGCCGGACATGCGCGGCATCCGTTGATCCACGAGGAAGAGTGCCACGGGTTCGTTACGGAGCTTCAACTGCCTTGTTGCTTCCAGGGCGGAAACGCCGGAGTCCGCCGAGATGATCTTGTAACGATCGCCATAATGCCGGCGCAAATCGCGCTCCACCGCGCCTGGCACGTCCGGGTCGTCGTCCACTGTCCAAATCACTGGTTTCGCCATAATAGTTTTCGGATGTTCATTGTTGTGGGTGTGGTTTCTCAATCGCCGAATCGGTGCCCGGAAGACTCGTCAGTCCGACAACGCGCAGTTCCGTCGGGTAATGGCGCTCCCGCCAGGCGTCGATCCCTCCCAGCAATGGACGAACGCGCAGGATGCCGTTTCGGTGAAGCAACAGCGCCACCCGTGCGCTGGTCACCTCGTTCGGGCAGGAACAGTAGAGAACGATGTCGCGGTCGCGGGGAATCTCGTGCTGGCGCAGCGTCACCTCCTCCATGGTCATGTGACGGGCACCGCGAATCAACGAAGGGTCCCGTTCGAGTTCCGCGTGGGACCGTAGGTCCAGAATGATTGGGTTCTCGCCCGTCTCCAGCTTTTGGTGCAGTTCGTCCACGGTGATCCGCGCCATCCGCAGTTCCTTCAACAGGCGACGTCGCTGATAATACTTGTAGCCAATGTAAAGCACAGCCAGCCCGACGACCACTCCCAGTGCGCCGCTCCCAAGACTGGCGAGCGCGGCGATGACCTGCTCCAACTGGTGACTGAACAGGACGCCGACAAGGATGAAACACCCCGCATAAAGCACCGAACCCAAACCATCGTAGAAAAAGAACCGAGGAGCGCTTACGCCCGAAATGCCCGCCAGGGGCGGCGCCAGGGTGCTCAGGCCGGGAATGAATTTCGCCGCCACGACGCCGCGCATTCCGTATCGCGTGAAAAGATCTTGCGTCCGACGAACGCAGGAGTCCGGCTCCAATGAGATTCGGCAGAGAATATTCAGCACGCGGTGGCCGCCAAAGCGTCCCAGATAAAACCAAATCAAATCGGCAACCGCCGAACCAAAAGTGGCAGCGCCAAGCGCTACAGCCCAATTCATCTTGCCGGTACCGCTCAATGCGCCCGCCGCCAGCAGCCATGGCGCGGCGGGCAGCGGAACGCCCATTTGTTCGACGAATACCGCCGCAAACAGAACCGCGGCACCGTGCCGAACCAGGAACTCAAGGGTTTCATTCATACTCGCGGCCGGCAGCTCGGCAGCGGATCAGTGCGACAATGGCAACCGTGATCATAGTCGTCACCCGGCATGCTGAACGTCATTGTGCTGGCTGACGGTGTCGCCGTCATCATTTTTCAATTCGCGGAAGACAATGGCGGAGAGAACCGTCAATCCGCCAAGGACAAGGAACGCCTGGTGGATGCCGTGGATCATTTCTGGCGCGCTGCTGTGAAAGCGGTCGGGAATGAAGAACGCCGTGGCCAACGACGCCGTCGCCACGCCGAAACTGATCGACATCTGCTGCATCGTGCTGGCGATGGTGCTGGCGCCGCTGGTCTGTTCCTCGGTGACATCGGCGTAAGCAAGCGTGTTCATGCTCGTGTATTGCAGCGAGGTGAAGAACCCAAAGACAAACGCCTGCGCGACGATGAGCCACACCGGTGTGCCCACGCCGATGGTGGCGAACAGGACAATGAGCAGACCAAGGATCAGGGTGTTGAATATCAAAACGCGGCGGTATCCAAAGCGCCTGAGAATGCCCGGCATCGTCATCTTGAGGCTCATGGCGGCCACCGCCTGGGGCATCATAAGGAGGCCGGATTGAATCGGCGTAAACCCAAGGCCCACCTGGTAGAGGAGAGGAAACAGGAAGGGGATTCCGCCGATGCCCAGCCGGGTGAAAAAGCTCCCGCTGACGGCCGCGCGAAAGGTCCGAATGCGAAACAACGCCAGCCGGAGCAAGGGAAACCTGGTGCGGGTCGCTCGCAGTCCGTAGCCTGTAAGAGAGGCGGCGGAAATCGCCAACAGCCCCAGCATGGCGCGTCCGCTCAGCGTGTGTTCACCGAACACTTCCAGCACATACGACAGCAGCGCGATGCCGCAGTTGCTATATCTTTCGCCAAGTGTGGCATGACGCGAATCGCCTGCTTTGCAACCACCGCTCGCAGCGCTATCCGAGTCCATCCGTGGTTGAACTGAATTCGAGTCCTCACCCCGGCCCTCTCCTCGCTCGAGGAAGGGAGAATTATTTTGCAGGACGTTTTCCCAGGGTAGCTCGGTCCGAGCCGGACGGGCCACCTCGCAACCCTGGGCTGAATGGTCACAATCCCGTTGGGATAAGGCACAGGCTCAGCTCAACTTCACCACCATCTTGCCAACATTTTTTCCTTCGAAGAGGCCGATGAACGCGCCCACCGCCTGGTCGATTCCTTCCACCACGGTTTCCTTGTTCTTCAGTTTGCCGGCTCGAAAATAGCCGCCAACCTCCTTTTCAAATTCGCCCAGACGATCCAGCCAATCGCGAACAATAAAACCCTTCATCGTCAACCGTTTGGCAATCATGTTAAATAGATTGGAAGGGCCGGGCTTCGGCTTTTCCTCGTTGTAGCCGGAGATGCCGCCACAGGCGATGATCCGGCCATGCACCCGCAAAGCCGAGAGCGCCGCTTCGAGCGTTTCGCCTCCGACATTATCGAAATAAACATCAATCCCGTCCGGCGCCGCCAGATTCAGTTGTTCGAGCACCGGACCGGCTTTGTAATCGAAAGCGACATCGAATCCGCATTCTTCCCGCAGAAACTTCACCTTCTCCGCCGAACCGGCTGATCCGATGACACGGCACCCGCGCAATTTCGCCAGTTGCCCGGCCACATTGCCGACGGCGCCGGCGGCTCCCGAAATAAAAGTGACGTCGCCGGCTTTGACCTCCACCAGATTCAACCCGACCCAGGCGGTCATGCCTGTCATACCGAGCGCGCCGAGATAAACTGAGAGTGGATGAATCTCGCGACTGACCGGATGCAGCACTTTCGGCGAGGCAATGAAGTATTCCCGCCAGCCCAGGTTGGAAGTGCCGGCGTCGCCCGGCTTGAATTCCCTGGCGCGCGACTCGACGACCTCGCCGACGGCGCCGCCTTCGAGCGGTTTACCCAACTCGAACGGCGGAACATACGATTTCCCGTCGTTCATGCGACCGCGCATATAAGGATCCACGGACATGAAGAGATTACGAATCAGCACCTGCTGGTCTTGCAGCGGCTCCAGTTCGATCTGATCGAGGGCAAAGTTATCTGCGGTTGGAATTCCCTTGGGGCGGGAGACCAGCCGGATTTCGCGACTCATCATAGCTGCCATAATTGTATCTTCATTGTTTGGGGAATTCCAACAACGCGGCATGGAATTTCTTTGATTGCTTCCTGAGATTTTA
>WNGA01012115.1_pt1 | contig 22486 bp, 20 predicted proteins | sample 5400061 | NCBI WGS metagenome assembly WNGA01 (sample SAMN13153366, study PRJNA577476) | soil metagenome | isolation source: 100 cm soil or saprolite under grassland replicate 2 | place: USA:California | collected 2016-06-15
CAATTTAAACACGGATGTGAAAATGGAAAATCATTTATCAGTGCCTATGTTTACTTGAAAGACCTTGCACACTTCTGCAATTTTATACAGAGGCTTGTATTTTAATCCAGGAGTTGCTACATTCTTTGTTGATAACATAAAAAAGTTTTTAGTTCACAAAATCATTTTCACCTGATAAAATTATATAGCGAGTTTTACATAGAAGGTGTTTCACCTCTACATATTTTGTAGGGGTCATTTTTATTTTAAGGGGTCTTTCTAATTTCACTTTTGTAAACTGATTTGTGAAATTGAAAACCGTGTGTTATGAATATCAGAGAAACAAAAGAAATAGACATGGTGCAATTCCTGTCCAGGTTAGGTCATGAACTTGCAGAAATTAAAGGAAAGAATTATTGGTACTTATCTCCCTTGCGAAGTGAAAAAGCGCCTTCCTTTAAAGTAAATGCAAAAATGAACCGCTGGTATGATTGGGGAGAAGGAAAAGGCGGTAATCTTGTTGATTTTGGAACTCTTTATTATCGCTGTTCTGTTGCTGACTTTTTAAAGAAATTAGATGGTTCATTATTAAGTATCAATCATCGTACAAAACAGGAGCAAACAATCAATTCAAATGATGAAGAAAAAAACCAAATTAAGATTTTGACCGTTAAGTCCCTTACTTCCTTTCCTTTGCTTCGCTACTTAGAAAAGCGAAAAATCTCCAGGAAAATAGCAGATCAATTTTGTAGTGAAATTACCTATCGATTGAACGATAAAAAATACTATGCAATAGGTTTTTCCAACAACTCTGGCGGCTATGAATTACGCAATGAATATATCAAGGGCAGCAGTTCTCCAAAGGATATAACTTTTATTGATAAAGGAGCTAAAGATCCGGCTGTTTTTGAAGGCTTTTTTAACTTCCTTTCTTATCTCGCCTTATATCAAAATCGGGAGAAATCAATTCGTAATTTTCTCATCTTAAATTCTACCTCTTTTTTTGAAAAAAGCCTGCCATTAATGCAGCCACATAAAGCTGTTCATCTTTACCTTGACCACGACAAAACCGGCGAAAAATTTACCCGTCACGCAATCAGTTTAGATAAAGAAAAATTTAAAGATGAACGCCAACTTTATCAAAAGTATTCTGATCTGAATGACTGGTTAATGAATTTCGGAAGGCAAGAAAAAAATCGTCTATACCAAAGACTTTAATCCTCTCTTGGCCAGCAACCTCTCTGAAATAGGCTTTAAAGAATACATTTTCAGATTCTTTCAAAATTGTTCATTGATAAGACCTTCTTAAAGACAAGGCGGTGAGATAGCATGTTGAGCACCGCTATCGGCCAGATGTACCGTTGTATCACACAACGGAATCTGGCTGCCTTACTCCGAAGTTGTAGAGTCATTTAAAAAGAGGAAGTAAAAATTCATTTGAAAACGTGTAAAAGATAATGTAATGAGTAAGACAAATGAAAATCGTGTAAAGTGTTACATATAAGATTAACGGATAAAGAACATCAAAAACTCCATAGTAAATTTTCAAAATCCACCTGCCGCAAATTCAGTGGTTATGCACGAAAAGTTTTGCCGGATAAACCCGTAACGATGAATCAGAGAAACCAGTCACTCGATGACTTTATGGCAGAAATGATAGTGCTTCGCAACGAGCTAAACGCTATCGGAAATAACTATAATCAACTTGTAAAAAGACTCCATAGTTTAAAAGAATTTTCAGACATAAAAAATTGGCTTTTGTTTCATGAATCTGCACGAAAAATTTTGCTGAATAAAGTAGAAGAAATCAAAACAAAAATTAATCAAATCGATGACAAATGGTTGCAGTTATAAATTTTAGCGGCAGTCTGAGAAATGTGGTCAATTACAATGAAAATAAATTGAAGCAAAACGTTGCGCAATTTATTCATGCCGCGAACTACGGAAAGGACACCGAGCGACTTGGTTTTACGGAAAGATTTAAATGCCTGGAAAAACAGGCCGCAATGAATGAAAGAAGCAAAAAAAGTATTGTTCACATCTCACTAAATTTTGACCCTTCAGAAAAATTAGATCAAGCGACGCTAAAGAATATCACCGATACCTATATGCGGCTAAATTCAATAGTTCCTTTTCCATCCACATAGACAGTTCTTGTAAGTGGAACAACACTATATTTTATTGAAGCATTAGCGGACATAGGGTATGATTTAAAGTTTAGCGGATGGTTGAGCATGCGATTTTGAAAATTCCAAGGGTAAGGTAAAAAACGGACTCTTGACATGAGCCAAAACAAATGCCAGCTTCATATGCTGACGATATCTATTGGAAGTCAGCACTTCTTATTTTTTAAGTTTGATTCCATTTTCCATGGTAAAGAATTAATTCTGGTAGAAACTTTTTACAGTTATTTCCACTTATAGTTTTAATTAAATTGCATTAATATTGTAGACAGACAAAGTGTGCTAAAAAAATTACTCATACCAACTTTTTCTCCTTTTTTCAAAAAAAAAAGAATGCTGAATGAGGCAACCAATATTAAAGTCTGGAATCAATTGAGAAGCGGTGACATTCAGTCATTGATAGGTTTATACAGAGAATATTATGTGGCTCTGATAAATTTTGGTACTAAAATGACGGGTAACCGCGAATTGACAAATGATTGTATAACTCAGGTATTGATAAAACTTTGGGACAAACATGCAGAATTGCCTGAAGTAGGTAACACGCGTTCTTATTTGATCACCTGCCTTAAGAATGAATTGTTGATTGAATTAAAGAATGCTAATAAAATAAAATGCGGAAATAATGACCTTAAATATCAGCTTTCACAGCAGGAAATTTCTTATGAAGAATATCTTATTCAAATGCAAACAAGCCTGAGTATAAAAGACAGTTTGTTGCGCGCTTTTTCTCACCTCAGTAAAAGAGAAAAGCAATTATTGCAAATGAAATTTTTTGAAGACTTAAGCTATGATGAAATTGCGTTGCAATGTCACATAACTAAACGTACAGCATATAATATTATACATGACGCTTTAAAAACCCTGAAAGCTGATTTTACAACACGTAAACACACCCCGGTTTTAGCACATAGTAGTTTTGTATCTGTTCCTATGACTATTTTTTTTGTAATTCATTGTCTGTCTTTGTCACTTATTCTAAGACAGCCAGATTTAAACTTCCTCATTCTCTTCACTTAATAAAAAAATTTAAAAATTCTATAGTAAAAAGACTTCATCTTTTTATCTGTAACATAAAGCTTTTCATTATGCTTTATGAAAATTATGGAGTTGAAGATTTTTTGCTTGATGCCTCTTTTCAAAAGTTCTGCTTAGGTTCGGACGATAATGCAGTCTGCTTTTGGGAAGACTGGATCAAAACGCATCCCGAAAAAAAGGAAGATATAGAACAAGCGAAGCAATTATATTGTCTTCTGAATGGAAATAATACGGAGTTGCAATTTGTTGCTGATGAAAATAAATTCAGAAGAGCAATTGACCACTTGATAAGTGATGAAATAACAGAAAATAAACCTAAGTATCAAAAGGAGCATAAGGGAATAGTCAGAAAATTATTTTCCGCAAAAAAGATGCTGGCTGTTTCCGGGGCAGCTTGTGTAATTATAGTTGCAGGTTTGGTATTTCTCTTAAATAAAAAGGATAATCTTAAAAATACCGTTTCTACATCTGCTGAAAATATCGTTGTCTCCAAACCGGGTGAACACAAGGTCATTCAACTGCCCGACGGCAGTAAAGTGATATTGAATGCTCAAAGCTCAATTCAAATACAAAAAGGTTTTAACGATGAATCCAGGGAATTGTTCCTCCGTGGAGAAGCTTTTTTTGATGTGGCACATAATCCGGCAAAACCTTTTATAATTCATACTCAATATATAGATGTAAGAGTACTCGGAACTGTTTTTAATATAAAAGCTTATCCGGGCGAAAAATTTACAGAAACTTCTTTATTAAAAGGGTCAGTGGAGCTTACCCTGAAAAGCGAGCATAACAAAAAAATTATTTTAAAGCCAAATGAAAAAGTAAGTATAAAGTATAATTCAGAGGATAGCATTCATTCTAGGCCTAATGTTCTCAAAAGCCACTTGAATATCAGTCCGGGTAAAATAATCTCAATACCTGACAACCAGAAAGATAGCAGTGTAGCTGAAATATTATGGAACAAAGGCAGCCTGGTATTTGACAACATGAGTTTTGAAGAGATCACATACCAGTTACAACAGTGGTATGGTGTTACAATAAGTTTTAAAGATGAAACGGTAAAGCAATACAGATTTACGGGAGACTTTAATGATAAAACTATAGTCCAGGTTTTAAACGCCCTGCAACTTTCGAGGCGCTTTAACTACGAGATAGAAGATAATAACAAAATTGTAATATCGAAATAGCACGAAAAAGAAAGAAGACAAAATTTTTTAAGGATATAAAATCAAAAGGGAAATGGTGACGCATTTCCCCTGTTGTAAAGTTCCTAAGGAGCAGCTAAGCCGTTCAAAGAATAGTCTGCTCCGTTTATTCACTTTCAAACAAATCAAAATTATGAAAACAAAACGATTGCAGTGTCCATATTTTAACGGGCGATTGCTTATCAAAAGTTTATTGTGTATGAAATTGGCTTTTGCACTTATTCTTTCCGCAACCTTACAGGTTTCAGCAAAAGGGTTTTCCCAGGACACTAAGATAACACTGAACATGCGGCAGGTTCCTGTAAGTAAGATTTTAAAGGCTATTGAGAAGCAAACCTCTTACAAATTTGTTTATTCGAACGACTTCTTTCCCGGTGATTATAAGGTAAATGTGACTGTGAAAAAAGTTGCGGTTGCAGATGTTTTGTCTCAAATATTGGTAAAGACCGGCTTTACTTTTAAAATGATTGATGAAAATACTATTGTACTAATGAAGACTTCCGCAGAAGATGCACAAACAGAAGTACACGGAAAGGTTACAACAGAAAAGGGTGAAGCACTGGAAGGTGTTACTGTTTCAGTAAATAAACCGGCAGGCAACATTATTACCAATTCAAAAGGTCAGTACAATATCATGGCTGATAATGAAGCGACCATTACTTTTAGTTATGTAGGTTATGAAACACAAACGATTTCAGTCAACAACCGCAGTGAAATAAATGTTTCCCTGAAACAATCTTCCTCAAGTCTTAATGATGTAATCGTTATCGGTTACGGTACGGCAAAAAAATCTGACCTCACCGGCTCTGTTGCTTCTGTTTCTTCAGATAAAATTACACAGGTTAACGCGGTATCAAATATTGCACAAGCCCTTCAGGGTCAGGTCGCTGGTGTGCAGGTTATTCAGCGATCCGGGCAGCCGGGTGAATATGTGTCTATCAAAATCCGCGGGACAAATTCTATTGCCGGTGGCAATGATCCTTTATATGTTGTTGATGGTTTGCCATTGGATGGTTTAAGCGCCCAGTTAAACCCAGATGATATTGCGAGCATCGAGGTATTGAAAGATGCCTCTGCAACAGCAATTTATGGATCGAGGGGTGCTAATGGTGTAGTAATGATAACTACCAAAAGAGGGAAAGAAGGAAAAGTGCAAGTTTCTTACAATGGCTACTTTGGTGTTCAAACCTTACGAAAGAAAATATGCTGCCAATGATGGCACTCCATCGCCCTGGAGTCAGACACAAATAGATTCTTTAAAAGGTAAAGGAACCGATTGGCAGGATTTAGTATACCGACCTGCAAATGTTCAAAATCACGATCTTTCTATTTCGGGAGGCAGCGCTACAACCAAATATTATACATCGTTTGGCTATTATGATCAGGATGGCATCATAACAAATTCAAATTTCAGAAGGTTTTCATTCAGGGGAAATTTGGATCAAAAGATCAGTGACAAAATAAACTTTAATGTTAACTTATCACTTCAGCACTCAAGATATTTCGAAGCTCTTTATTCATATGCAGACTATGGAGGAGTTCCTTTTCAGACTATGGTTATGCCACCAATAACCGGCGTTTATGATGCAAACGGAAAATATACGGTATTTACCGGCGTTCCATGGGGGCAAACAAATCCTGTAGGTATGGCCAGAGATTTATGGCAGCCTTCCAACTCGTTACGAATTATTGGTAATGTTGGGTTTACTTATGAAATTATCAATGGCTTAAAATTAAAAGTAAATGCAGGAATTGATAACAGTTGGAACAAATCGGATTATTATGCACCGACCACTATTTCCTTTGGTCAGCCAGATGGTGTTGCCTCTAAATCTTACTCTAACGGAATAACTTTTATTAATGAAAATCTGCTTGCATACACGAAAAATTTTCATAACCATTATGTTGATGCCGTGGCAGGTGTAACCTACCAATCGAGCAAGTATGAAAATCTTGGAAGCGGTACTGCAAGAGGCTTTATCACGGATCTTTATCAAAATAATAATATTCAGTCAGCAACAACGAAGGGACAGCCTTTTACGGGTTATTCAGACAATAAATTGGTTTCCTATTTAGGTCGTATAAATTATAATTTCAGCGGCAAATATTATGCAACATTCACAGGCAGATATGACGGATCCTCAAAATTTGGTGAGAACAATAAGTTCGCTTTTTTTCCATCAGGTGCTTTAGCATGGCGCATTTCGCAAGAAAATTTTATGCATAATATCAAGTCGGTTTCTAATCTAAAGCTAAGAGCCAGCTATGGTTTATCAGGAAACCAGGCAATCGGATCTTATCAAACCTTGTCAAGTGTAAACAATGTACAGGTAATTTTTGATAACCTGCCTAATGTGGGCTATGTGCAGGGTTCTTTGGATAACAAAGACCTTAAATGGGAAACTACAAAACAGCTTGATTTAGGAATTGATTTGGGTTTGTTTAACGAAAAGGATACAATTTACCGCGGACTATTATAGTAAAAAAACAACCGATCTTCTTCTAAACGTTACACTGCCTCCTTCTACCGGTTTTGGAAGTGTATTACAAAATGTTGGTGCCGTACAAAACCGGGGTTTTGAATTCCAGCTTACCACCAATAACATAACCGGAATAGTGAAGTGGGCATCTGTATTAACCTTCACACATAACCGCACCAAAGTATTGGATTTAGGAAAAGAAGCTGATGGCAGCCCAATAGCATATAAAGAAATAGGCCCAGGTGGAAACTGGTTCCCTATGATTGTGGGGCAATCTATGAGCCAATTGTATGGATATAAAGTAATTGGTGTATACCAAACAAATGAAGAAGCCGTAAAAAATGGTGAGCCTACAAAAAAAGCAGGTGATTATAAATTCTTGGATATGGATGGCAATGGCGTAATTGATGGTGACGACAGAATTACCTTAAGCCATCTTGAGCCCAAATTCACATTCGGCTTCAATAATAGAATTGAATACAAAAACTTTGATCTGTCCTTACTGTTTGTAGGTTCCTGTGGTAATGATGTAGTGAATGAATTCAGGAAATATAATATTACTATGAATGGTAACTGGACACCTTCGCGGGCTGCATTTGACCAGCGCTGGAGAGGAGAAGGTAGCAGTAATAGCATCGATAAGCCATCGGTAAACAGCGGAAGCTCTATACGAGATTATGCTAACAGCCTTTGGGTAGAAAACGGATCCTACCTCAAATTGCGGGATATAACACTAGGATACAATTTCTCATCAGCCTTACTTAAATCTATTAAAATCTCCGCCATTCGCATATACGTCAGTGCACAGAACTATGTCACATTTACAAATTATTCAGGTTATGATCCTGAAGCATCCTGGAATGTCACGGCAATCAACGGCTGGGACAGGGGTGTATATCCTTCTATGAAATCTGTAACAGCAGGTGTAAAGGTTAATTTTTAATTACAAAAAAACTTCTTTTATGAAAAGATATTTGATTGTTATAATTGGTTTCTGCACTCTGCTCAGCATTTTGCAGGCATGCGAAAAAACGCTCCGGGAAAAACCTAGAACTTTTATTAGCCCGGATGCTTTTTTTAACACTCCCGAAAGTTATGAACAGGCAGTAAAGGGCATCTATGTTTCTTTGCCCGGAGTATACGGTGCAAATGAAATGATGATGCGGGAAATGTTTAGTGATATTTGTGGTTCACCTTCTCCGTCCTTCGAACAGGCGCTGCCTACTTACCAGAACAATCATCAGCCTTTCTTTTATAACGTTAGAGGAGAGTGGGCAAATGACTATTCAATAGTAAAAAATGCAAATTTTGTTTTGAACGAATTGTCCAACTCAGCTATATTATCTGATGCACAAAAAAATTCACTGACTGCTGAAGCCCGTTTACTAAGGGCATTTGCCTATTTTCAATTGGTGCAGTTTTATGGAGATGTGCCCCTGCGAACAACTCCTATAGAAAGCTATAGCGATGTGCAAACACCCCGCAGCGCCCAGGAAGATGTATATAATCTTATACTGGAAGATTTGAATTTTGCAGAGACAAATCTTCCTGATGTTGCTCCTCAACAAGGGCGTGTTTATAAACTGGTGGCCACCGCGTTGCTTGCTAAAGTATATCTTACAATGGCTGGTAATCCATTAAACAACACCGAAGACTATCAAAATGCAAAAGATAAGGCTTTGGCAGTAATTAATTCTGGTAAATTTCAATTAGTGGATGATTATTCCAAAGTATTTCACAATACAGGATATACTTCTGAAAGTATCTGGGAACAGCTTTTTGATCCGGGTATAGGGGGAAATGGTCTTCATGGTTTAAGTTGCACTGGTGTTGGCTATGTTACACTGCTGCAACCTGCCGATTGGTTTATCAATAGTTTTCCGCAGGGTGACCAAAGGAAGGCATGGGGTATTAACCAAACTTATGTTGACCCCAATGGAAACACGTTAAAACCTTACTTCCAAAAATTTGTAAACAATCAATTTATAGATAATGGTCTTGCACCATCTGCCTCGGGCTTATGCAATTATACTATTCCTTTCCTTCGTTTAGGCGAAATGTATTTAATTGCAGCAGAGGCAGAAAATGAAGTAAACGGGCCCGCCAATGCTTACCAATATATCAACAAAATAAGATGGAGGGCAAGAATAGATAAAAATAATCCTGCTGATGTACCCGATCTTTCAGGGCTTTCAAAAGACCAGTTCAGGGACGCCGTATTAATGGAAAGAAAATGGGAACTTCATCTTGAAGGCAGTACATGGTTCGATCTAAAACGTACCAATACAATAAGCAAAATTCAAACGATCAGAGGTGCGGACCTGGTTCATCCTATCGGGACTTACAACAACACATGGTATATACCGGATGATGAAATTACCAATAATAATATACCACAAAATCCTGCATACCAATAATTCTCATAAGCAGTTAGTTTGATAACCTGCCCTGCATTTTTGCGGGGCGATTTTCAATGTTTCAAATTTTAAGTTTTATATTTTCCAGTTTGCGATAAATACTAGCTAATTGTCCCATTTAGCTAAGTACCGATTAATTGAAATTGAAATAGACTTGATTTAAAAATATAATTGAGTACAATGAAAAAAATCCTGGCTTCCCTCATTTCCATACTATATGTATTTGTTTTAGAAGCACAAAATGAGAGTGTTATCAATCCGAAAACTGATAAAAAACTTTTACCAACAAGATACGCAGTCATACTTTATAGTAACCAAGTTTCTGATACCACAAGTAATAACAAAATGATTGCATCGCACTGGCAGAATAGCGGCGGCGGTACATTTACCTGGACAAAAGATATTACAGATGACGGTGATTACGAAGTAGCAATAAGTTATTCGACCAATAAAACCGGTACAATAGCAAAAATATCAGGCGGTACTAGTAATACCATTGCCGCGGTATTACAAGTTACTACCGGCTATTATCCTGAAAAGAAAGACTGGTACCAATTTAATTGTGAACGCAGAAAGATACTAGGCACGTTACATTTACATAAAGGCCAAAATAAATTTTTTCTGCAACTAATCACAAAAGATCACGAGGATGAAACAATTCTGTATGCAATAGAATTGATACCCCTCTCTAAAAGAGAAGCCATAGAAAAAGACAGGAACCTTTCACAAAAAATGCGCTCTAATACAAACTGGTTTGCTAAAACTCTCTATGGTGTTATGTTTCATTGGACTTCGCAGTCTACACCCGCGACGGGAAGTCCAAAACCATATAATGAGGCTGTAAAGGATTTTGATGTGAGATCGTTTGTAGATATGGTTGTAAAAACAGGAGCCGGTTATGTAATTTTTACTACCAATCATGCTGAGCCGTATTTTCCTGCACCACTAAAAGAATGGGAGAAAGTATATCCAGATCACACAACAAGGCGTGACTTAATTGGAGAAATTGCAGACAGCCTTCAAAAGCATAACATAAAACTGTTTCTTTATATGGCTACGCATGTTTATGCAAAATTTGATCGTGTAAATGATGCAGAATTTGAACAACTTAACTATACTTTGGTACGGGAAGTTAGTGAAAGATATAAGAAAAAAGTGGCAGGCTATTGGTTCGACGGATGGTATCAATGTTATGAGAAACACCCTTCTTTTGATTTCGAGCAATTTTATAAAATATGTAAAACGGGGAATCCTGACAGATTAATATGCCTCAATTCCTGGCTATATCCAATAATCACTCTTTGGCAGGACTATTGGGCCGGAGAAGTTTATACTATCGGTAATCCAGCCGATTCTCAAATTATCAAAAACGGTCCGGGAACAGGATTACAAACACATAATCTCATTGTAATGGAAACAGAGGGCTGGCTTCATGCAACCCCTAATACCAAAATACCGTCTCCTCATCTAAAGGCAGATGAGCTAATAGATTTTATATCAAAATCAAAAGACAAAGGACCTGTTACCATTAATATCCAAATATATCAGGATGGTAAAATCAGTGATGAGGCATTGCGCGTAATTGAGCAAGTAAAAAAAGCATTTAAAAATTAAGTGATGAAGTAAGTTAGAGCCTGATCAACAGACAGCAACATTTGGATTAAAATAATAAACAATATAAAAATGAGCAAAGCCCAAGTATTATTAATTGCTTTAGTATTGTCTGCATCGCTCCTGCATGCGCAAACAAAAAAATTGTTTAATGAAACACCTGAACAAAAGGAAAAACGTATGGCGTGGTGGACGCACGACCGTTTTGGTATGTTTATACACTGGGGTTTATACGCCTTGCCTGCAAGACATGAATGGGTAAAACACAATGAAGCGCTGACGAATGAGCAATACCAAAAATATTTTGACAATTTCAATCCTGATTTATACAACCCGAAAGAGTGGGCGAAGATGGCTAAAGCAGCAGGTATGAAATATGCTGTGCTTACCACGAAACACCATGAGGGTTTTTGTTTATTCGATTCAAAATATACTGATTACAAAGCAACAAACACGGCGGCAAAAAAGACCTGGTAAAAGAATGGCTTGATGCTTTCAGAGCAGAAGGCATTAAAGTTGGATTTTATTATTCACTCATTGACTGGCATCATCCTGATTTTACTATTGATGGTATGCATCCGCAGAGACTGAAAGAAAATTCCGATACAGGTTATTCCCGTTTGAATAAAGGAAAAGCCTGGAATAAATACAAAACGTATTTACACAACCAGGTACGGGAATTACTTACTAACTATGGTAAAATAGATATTATGTGGCTTGATTTTTCTTATCCCGGTAAATACGGAAAAGGAAAAGACGATTGGGGTTCTGTTGAGTTATTAAAAATGATTCGTCAATTACAACCCGGTGTTATTGTGGACGACAGGCTTGATTTGAGTGAATATGCAGACGGTGCAGACTTCAGATCTCCTGAACAAGTAAAGCCTTCTGAATTAAAAAAGGGAAATGACGAAATGCCTTTCGAAACCTGTCAAACATTTTCCGGTTCATGGGGTTATTACCGCGATGAGAATTCATGGAAAACAAATCATGAGTTGCTCACTTTGCTGATAACCGCGGTAAGCAAAGACGGAAATTTAATCCTTAATTTAGGCCCTACCGCAAGAGGCCTGTTTGATTACCGTGCACAAAATGCATTGGATAGCATCGCTCTTTGGATGAAGTATAATAACCGTTCCATTTATGGTTGCAAAGATGCACCTGAAAGCTTCAGCATTCCGGAAAATACTTTGCCTACATACAATCCGGTAACAAAAAGATTATACGTGCACTTAATGAAATATCCCGATACGCATACATTAGTGCTTTCAGGTTATAAAGACAAAATAAAGTATGTACAGTTCCTGCACGATGCATCTGAAATAACGACAAAAAGCGAAACCGGTAATGATTTAACGCTGCAGCTTCCCGAACGTAAGCCAAATATGGAAATTCCGGTAATTGAAATAATGCTGAATTAAAACCAAACACAAAGCATGAAAGGACTGGTTTTGATTTTTTTCTTCATTCTTATCTGCAATGCAATGTTTGCGCAGCTATCGGTTTTATATGTGTCGCCGTCAGGCAGCGATAAAAATACCGGAGTTTTTTCAAAACCATTAAAAACTCTAGGTGCTGCGTTAGGTAAAGCAGAGTCTTCAAAACAAAACAAAGTAAGCATTCAGTTAAGAGCGGGTAAATATTACCAGCATAAAACCATTGAAATTACTCCCTCACTTTTAAATGATCACCAACTTGAAATCTCTTCTTACAATAACGAAAAAGTTATTATCAGTGGCACTGAAAAAATAAACACACAATGGAAAACCTGGAAAGGAAATATACTGAAAGCTTTTATCGGCAAAGAACTTTCAATTGACCGCTTATATTGTAATGGTATTGCCCTTCCAATGGCACGCTATCCGAATTTCGATGGTAGTAAAAGTATATTTAATGGAACAGCGTCTGATGCAGTCAGTCCTGAAAGAGTAAAAAAATGGACCAATCCTGTCGGCGGTTATTTCCATGTTTTACACGAAGGAATGTGGGGCAGCTTTCATTACCGGATCACCGGAAAAGATGGTAATGGTAACCTGCAATTAGAAGGGGGCTGGCAAAACAATCGCCCTGCTCCATGGCATAAATTATATCGGTTTGTAGAAAATATTTTTGAAGAGCTGGATGCCCCGAAAGAGTGGTTTTATGATTCAAAGGAGGGACTTTTATATCTATATCCACCAAAAGACGTTAATGTAAAAACAGCTTTGTTTGAAAGGTCTGTATTAAATAAAATTATCACAATAAAAGGAACTGAGCAGCAACCTGTGCAGAATGTTACAATTGAAGGAATTTATTTTACCGGAACTAACCGCACTTTTATGCTTACTAAGGAGCCCTTGCTGCGTAGTGATTGGACAATCTATCGTGGAGGTGCTATATTAACAGATGGTGCGAAAGATATCCAAATTCGTAATTGCACTTTTAGCGAGTTAGGGGGTAATGCAATCTTTGTCAGCAACTATAATAGTAATGTCACTATTTCAAGTAATAATATCTATCATATTGGAGGAAATGCAATTGCCTTTGTGGGAAATTCTGATGCGGTTCGTTCCGCAACTTTTCGTTATGAACAATTTGTTCCCCTGATTGAAATGGACAAAAAACCAGGTCCCAAAACAAATAATTTTCCCGCAAGGTGTAAAGCTTATGATAACTTGATACATAATATTGGAACTGTAGAAAAACAAGTGGCAGGCGTGGAAATCAGCATGTCAATGGACATAATGATAAGTCACAATACTATTTATAATGTACCCCGGTCAGGTATCAACATCGGCGACGGGTGCTGGGGCGGTAATGTGATTGAGTTCAATGATGTATTTAATACTGTTTTGGAAACAGGTGATCACGGAGCTTTTAATTCATGGGGGAGGGACCGCTTCTGGCTACCTGATATAAAAAAGGTTGATTCGATGGTAGAAAAATATCCTGAACTACCTCAGCTTGATGCTATAAAACCAAATATTCTTCGCAATAACCGATTTTATTGCGCTCATGGCTGGGATATCGATTTGGACGATGGTTCAACCAATTACCGCATTTATAATAATGTTTGTCTCAACGGTGGATTAAAGTTACGTGAAGGTTACAACCGTATTGTGGAGAATAATGTGATGCTTAATAATACATTTCATCCGCATGTATGGTATAAGAACAGCAGGGATGTCTTTAAGCATAATATTGTTATGGCTGATTACGCGCCTATAATGGTAGATTATTGGGGCAAGGAAATAGACAGTAATTTCTTTTTGCAAGAATCTTCATTGCGGGCAGCACAGAAAAACGGTACTGATACAAACAGTATATATGGTAATCCACAATTTGTAAATGCAAAAGGAGGCAATTACAATGTACAACCTGGTTCAAAAGCATTGAAAGCAGGGTTTAAAAATTTTCCGATAAATGAGTTTGGTGTGATAAGCTCCACATTAAAGAAAAAAGCAGCAAAAACTATATTGCGGATATTAAGGTTTTAAATTACAATAAAGAGGGTGCAATAACAGAATGGCTCGGTGCGACTATAAAAAATATTGAGACACTGGGCGAACAATCTGCAGCAGGGTTACCAGACCAAACCGGAGTATTGGTTTTGCATGTTGCTCAGGGAAGCCTTGCAGAAAAAAGTGGCTTAAAACAAGGTGAAGTTATCCGCAAAATTGATACAAAAGCTATCACCAATGTGGGAGAAATGCTTACTAGTCTACAAGTCACATTTTGGTTGTCCCAGGTGCCTGCCACGATTATTCATAACCAAAAAGAAGAACAAATTGCTCTGTATTTGAAATAATTAAAGTTTTTATTGAGAAAAATATGAAGATTTATTTATCGAATCTTATACATTAAGCGGGATCATTCCTGTACAAATAACTTAATGAAAAATGACTTTATTTTTAGATTAAAGACAAAGGAAATGGCAAGACAAATTGCTTTCAAAAGTTTAATGATACAAGAGGATATTCCGATCAAATTTTGTGAAACAGATCAAAAAATGAAAGCGATAAAGCCTGTTATGACTTAGAGGCGTTTTATCTGATAACTATTGAGCGGTTCACATTAAGTGCGCTAAAAAAATGAAGATGTGCAGAAGTTAAACACCAAACTTTGGAATTATTTGAGTATGTGAGTTGGTGAAATTGAAAATGAGTAAAGAAAAAGATTACAGTTTATCTCAGGAATCAATAACTTTTTGCTCAAACATACTTTCGATATTATTCCTGGAAAGCTGCAAATCGATAACTTCAGCCAGGCCTTTTTAAGTCATCGGCAACAATTAAACCTTCAGTTGATTACCAACTGAATATAATACCTATCCTAAATAAAAAATTGTTATTCATACCTCAATGCATCAATAGGATCTAACCTCGAAGCTTTTTGTGCGGGATAATATCCAAAGAATATTCCTGTTATTGCACAAACGACAAATGACAGTACAACAGAAGATTCCGATATCAACGTAGGCCATTTTAAAATTATCGTGATAAGTTTCGATGCTGTAATACCCAATGCAACACCAATCAATCCACCCGTGATGCTTATTAATATTGCCTCGATAAGGAATTGCATCAATATATCAACACCTCTTGCACCGATAGACATGCGCAAACCAATTTCTTTTGTTCTTTCTGTAACAGATACATACATGATGTTCATGATGCCGATACCGCCAACAACCAATGATATACCTGCAATTACTGCAAGCAATACTGTTAAGAGTTGACTCGTAGAACTGAATGTAGAAATTAATTCTGCCTGTGTTCTCACAGTAAAATCATCTTCATCACTTGGCTTTAGTTTATGTGCTGTTCGTAATATCTGCGACATTTCATCGGAAGCCTGCTCTGTACTATTTTCATTAATTGCAGATGCATAAATATTTTGAATGTAGGGAATAGCTAAAATTCTTTTTTGCACCGTGGTATATGGTGCAAGAATAATATCATCCTGATCTTGTCCGAACGCATTTTCTCCCTTCACACTCAGCACACCAATTATCTTAAAAGGGATTTTATTAAAGCGAATAATTTTTCCTACAGGATTATCTCCTGCTGTAAAAATATTATCCACAACAGTGTGACCAATCAGGCAAACTTTTGCTGCAGCATTTACATCTTCTTCTGTAAATGATGTGCCGTCTTTTAAATCCCAATTGCGTATCTGCAGATAATTGGGGCTCACTCCCTGAATGGTTGTAGGCCAGTTGAGAGCACCATTTACAACTTGCCCTCTTCCTGATACACCTGGTGAAATTGCATTGATATATTGCGCTTGTGTTTGCAGATCTTTTATATCATCAAGGTAAGTGTTTGCAGGTTTGTAGCATCCAGCCTTGCACCACCGCCAACGGTTACATTGCTGTTTGGTCTTACCGTGATCATATTCGAACCCATTGCTGATATTTGATCCTGTATACTTTTTTTAGAACCTTGTCCTATTGCAACCATTGCTATCACTGCCCCCACACCAATAATAATTCCAAGCATGGTGAGAAATGCTCTCAGCTTGTTTCGCTGCAAAGCCCGCAATGCTATTCTTATAAGATTAATGACGTTCATAAAATTTTCCCTTTATTGAACTTAGTTCACGAGTTTACTGTTCCATTGTTCACAAATTTGCTTTAAACTTATTCATTCACCATTCACGATTTCAATAATCATCATTCGTTGGCAACGATGCAATCACTTCTTTTGCTGAACGCACATTTGTATTTTTGTTGTCTTTAATTACTTTCCCATCTTTAAGTAATATTGTGCGGCTGCTGAGTGAAGCGATATCGGGTTCATGCGTAACAAACAAATAGTTTTTCCTTGTTGTTGATTCAGCTCTTGCAACAGAGCCATGATCTCATACGACGTTTTTGAATCGAGATTACCCGTTGCTTCGTCTGCAAGTATCATTACAGGTTCATTCACCAATGCACGTGCAATTGCAACACGCTGCTGCTGCCCGCCCGACAATTGATTCGGCTTGTGATCCAGCCGATCCTCCAGTTTCACAGCTTCGAGTGCATGCACCGCTTTTTCTTTTCTCTCTTTTGAAGACACAGATGAATTATACAACAACGGCAACTCCACATTTTCCAAAGCACTTGTTCTCGACAAAAGATTATACGCCTGGAAAACAAAACCAACCTTATAATTGCGCAACCTCGCCAATTCATTGCGTGATAATTTTTTTACCTCCACGCCATCCAATAAATAATTTCCGCCATTTGGTTTGTCAAGACAGCCGAGAATATTTAGCAATGTTGTTTTGCCCGATCCGCTGCTGCCCATTATTGTAACAAACTCTCCTGCCTGTACAGTAAAACTTACATCTTTCAATGCGTGCACGACTTCACTTTCCATTTTAAAATCGCGTTTCAGATTTTGTATATCAAGAATTTTATTTTCCATGACCCATAACTTTTATTTTTTCATCATTTGCTCTGATTCGGTCTTTGATTATTGCCTCCCGGTCTTTGCGGCATAAAAGGACTTTTCACTGTATTGTCTGAAGTTTTTTGTTTGCTGCCTGTTTGTTGCTCTCCATCAATCACCACATCATTCTCATTCAAGCCCTGTACTACCTGCACATGCGTATCATCATTCAACCCGATTTTTATAAATCTCTTCATGATCGTATTATCTTTCTTTATCCATACAACGGCATTCTTCACATCTTCAGCTTGCAAAGAATCCCTGCTTGTTGAGTCTGCGTTATAATGCGCTTTCATTCCATTGCTTGCTGTATTTAATTCCTGTTTATGTTTTGTATTCGGTTTACTCAACCCAACAATCTTATATTCTTTCAGAAGAGAAGGATCAGGTTTATACTTTAAAGCCTTTGCAGAGATGAGCATTGCATTTTGTACCTGTTTTGTATAAATAGTAATGCTTGCCGTCATGCCCGGTTTCAGTTTCATATTTTCATTGGGTGCATCAACGATTGTTGTGTATGTAACCACATTCGCAGAAACAGTAGGATTTAAACGAACATCCTGCACCATTCCTTTAAAATTATCATCTGGAAAAGCATCAACTGTAAATGTTACTTCCTGTCCTTTTTTAACATTGCCAATATCAGCTTCATCCACATCTGCCTGCACCTGCATTTTTGTAAGGTCTTTTGCAATAACAAACAATGTTGGCGTACTAAAACTTGCTGCAACTGTTTGCCCGGTGCTCACATTCCTGCTAAGCACGGTGCCATTTATTGGCGAATAAATATCTGCGTAAGAAAGATTTTTTTCCGCCGATTGCAACTGCGCTGAAATGCTTGCCACATTTGCTTTTGCGCTGTTATATTGATACATCGCCGTTTCATAATCTGCCTTGCTTATAGCGCCTACATTGTACAATTGCGATTGTCTGTTAAAATTGCTTTGCTGATATACCAACTGATCTTTTGCAGAGCTTAAATTGGCTTTCATCTGGTCGCCTGATACATTGATAACTGAGAAAGTATATCCTCCTTTACAGGAAGCAGAAAGTAAGGCGTTGCAAACAAGACCGGAAGTAAAGAGTATCATCACAATTGCTGCACATAGCTTCGGCAGTTGAAGAGTGCGACCCATTGGAAACGATATAAAAAGGGGCAATATTTGAAATTCATTTTATTATATCATAAAATTTTAAGACTTCTATTCAGTAGTCAATCGCAACGATGGAAGTCCCTATTGCAATCGCAAGATTTATCCAAAACAACCTTTTTGCTAGTTGGGTTTGGCGGCTTTGTAATATTTTGGAATTCTTATAGATTCTACTATTCTTAATAGGGTGTATTCACAGCCATTTTAATAGCTTCTTCAAATGACACGGAAAGGTGTAGTGGTTCTTCTGGCAATTGTGTTATAGATACAGTTTTTACAGCTGCTTTTTCTTTTTTCACTTATCTTTTTCTGCAATTGCTCAAACTTGTATTATTGCTAAAATAGAAGATAAAAACACTATTTATTTAGGCTCTGATACTCGAACAACCCGATTAGATTTTAATTATCAAACAAAACAATTTGATAGTGTTTACTTCACACAAAGAAAAATATTCAATGTTGGGAAGTATTGTTTTAGTACAAGTGGACTTTTAATTGATGTACAAAAGAGAATTGCGGATAGTGTTTGCCATCTTAATTATGATTCGAATGAAACTATTGAAATATTCCATAAGGTATTTTACAGTAATTTGATCTCTACTTTATCAGATTATCAGCAAAAAGAACCAGCTACGTTTCAAAAAATTTTGCAAGACTTTAAAATTGCAATGAGCCAAACCGTTTTTTGTCGTTTCGAAAATGGACTACCAATTATAAGATTTGTAGAATATAGTATAGTAAATAATAACCTTGGTCAACCACAACTAAAATTTGAAACTTATTCTACTAAATCAGATATCCCATACATATTTGGAGCTAATGACCATACGGAAAAACTAAAAACAGATAAAAAAATGTGGCAAACTGGACCAGTAAACGGTATAAAAAAATTAATTAGAATAGAAGCGGATGCCCACCCAACAAAAGTTGCAAGACCTATTGATATTTTTACAATTAAGCCAGATAAAGTTAGTTTAACCAGGTATGAAGGCAACCAATAAGGTATCTTTCCCAATAATTACTTTATCCCCAGACTTTATTATACAGTTTGAATCATAGATGTTTAGCTTTATTAATTGGCTTAATACATTGACTTTGTATAGAACTCCAAGAGCAATAAGGTCACAACAACTTTTATACAAAAAGATTAATGCCCCCATTTTCTATTGGGCTTGGAACTCATTTCTAATTCAAGTGTTCCCCCGTTCACTAACTGTTCATGTGTAAACCATGGTGTATTTAATGTTTGTCCGTTTATTTTTGCGCTTTGAATATATTTATTCACTTCAGAGCAGTTGTGTGCAATCACTGTAAAATCTTTTCCGTTTTCAAGATGAATAGTTACTTTACTGAAAACAGGACTGCCAATTGTATAAACAGGTTTGCCTGGAGTAACCGGATAAAAACCCATTGATGAAAATACAACGAACGCTGACATGCCGCCTCCGTCTTCATCCCCCGGAATACCGAAAACATCATCTCTGAACCATGTATGCAACAACAGTCTTATCGCCTTTTGCGTTTTCCATGGAGCATCAGTAAAGTTATATAAATAAGGAATATGAAAGCTTGGTTCGTTGCCCATTGAATATTCGCCCACTAATGAAGAAGCATCAGGGAATTTGTTCCAGAAAGTGGTTTTTGACATATCAATTCCTTCACGAAACAACTGGTCTAATCTTGCTTCGAATTCTTCCCTGCAATTAATAGAGGGCTCATTACGGTCACCTGAGTATCATTTAATGGGAGATTCCATACCCTATTATTTTTATGACGTTGCATCATTCAGTGATTTGTATTTCAGTTCTGACTATAAAAAATTGATAGCAGTTACATTGTATAGTTCAAATTCAAATAATAGCATTACTACAGTAAAGGTATATACGCTTGATTTTCCACCTAATCCACCAAGCGCAGAAAATATTCCGGCAACCGCGAAAACAAAAAATGTTTATGTTATTATTTCCGTCACTTTATCTATCATTATTATATGCTTATTCCTGTTATATCTGAAAAGAAAGAGAAAGAAAAAATTGCAGGAAAAAGAAGAACAAAGCACATCTGCTTTAACTGATGACCTAACGGAATTTATTCCTGCAGATGAATCGGACACTGATACTGAACAGAGTGAAAAAAATCTTATTTATCTTTTTGGATCTTTTGAAATGTTTAGTAAAGAGCGAGAAGATTTAACGCATTTATTTACGCCATTGTTGAAGGAAATGTTTTTACTGATCATTATTTATTCATTAAAGAATAAAACAGGCGTATCTTCTTCTAGATTGTATTCTACACTCTGGAATGACAAATCGAATAAAGATGCCCAAATTAACAGATCTGTGAACATGGTAAAACTAAAGGGCATTTTGAATAAAATGGGCACTGTAAGCATAGTCAAAGAAGCAGACAGATGGCATATGCAATATGACCAAAATGACATTTATATTGATCTGGCGGAATTTATTGATATAACAGAAAAGAAAAAATATAATACAAAACAGAACATTTACAGGTTACTTGCAATTATAAAAAGAGGAGGATTTTTATCAGGTACAGAATATGCCTGGCTCGATGATATTAAATCTGATATTGCAAGTTGTATCATTGATATATTGCATGAAGCAACAGTACTATTTTCGTCAGATCTTGAATTGCTGATTGAGATTGCAAACGGTATTTTCTTTTTCGACCCTGTAAATGAAGAGGCATTACATATTAAGTGTAAGACCTTAAATTTATTGGGTCGTCATTCACTTGCCAAGTCAGCTTATGATAAATTTCTTAAGGATTATTACCATATGTATGGAGAAAATTACAAATTATCCTTTAATGATGTTATACAAGGAAAGGACATTAAAGTCTGATAAATTTAATGTGCTTAATTTCAAAATTAGATTTTTATTCTCTTACCAATATTAACCCCTCATTATCTAAAACTGGCTTCAACACTTACAATAAACCAATTAAGTGTTCAAAGAAATTACCATTCTCGCTGCATTTATATTCTCAAACTTAAGTTCAAGCACTTTGTAAGTTAATAGCTCTTTTAGGAGATTTTTTAAAAACTTCCATTTCATCCCTTTCCCCCATAAATATTTGTTTCCTCTTTCTTATTTTTGTCTAGTCAAGTCAATCTATGTAAAAGCAAGTAAGAAAATGCAAGTTCTTTAAAGTTAATCGAGTCCGTCCGGTCCGCTTAGTTAAACGCTTGAAGCCCGCTCCCAGTGCGGGTTTTCGCATTTTAGGTTCATTTTTTGGGTCCGCAAGATTTTTTATCTACTCCTTCACTAACGTATGTAACGTTCAGTAAATCAAATCGGACCTATTTCGGTCCTACAGGCAAAATCCGCGAGTTTAATTCAACGAAAAGGGTGCGCCAGAGGAGACAAAAAAGTCCTCGAATTTTGGTATCCTAAATTTTACAAAACCCTCGCCAGTATTAGCATCTGGCAAATTTTTCCTCCTACAATTTATGTATTCATCCAAAACTTTTAGATGCACAAAAGGAGGCAAATTATGGAACCTAAAATGCGTATCCTATTTACAGGAAAAAAATCCAGGATTAACAGACACCAGCTTCTTCCCATTTATTTGCGGGTGACAATCGAAGGAAAACGTTTTGAAGTAGCTACTCATAGGCATGTCGAGCCATCAGAATGGTCTTCATCGGCAGGCAAGGTTAAAGGCAGATCGGAATCAGCACTCGAAACGAACATGGCATTAGATGAAATCAGGAAAAAGGTATATGAATATAAAGACCGCATACTTTTTGAAAACCGGAATTTTACTGTCAATACACTTAGAGAAAAATGGTTTGGGGAAGACCGGAATAAAAAGACCTTGCTCGGTGTATTCCGACTAAGTATTCTGGATCTTGAAAAGCTTGTTGCCAAGGCATATATAAGAAATCCACATTGGTTAAGTATAGAACCACTGAGAAACATCTTATTCAATATATAAAATGGCGAAACAGTGGCTACGACATTTTTGCTTGCAGACCTCAGAA
>WNGA01006093.1_pt1 | contig 22455 bp, 23 predicted proteins | sample 5400061 | NCBI WGS metagenome assembly WNGA01 (sample SAMN13153366, study PRJNA577476) | soil metagenome | isolation source: 100 cm soil or saprolite under grassland replicate 2 | place: USA:California | collected 2016-06-15
CAGCCCGTTCATTCCGGATGCCGGCGACGATCCCGACGGGGACGGCCAGACCAATCTGCAGGAGTACCTCGCCGGCACGCATCCCAATGACCCGGCGAGTTTACTTAAGGTGAGTTCCATCTCGCTCGACAACGGCGTCGTGGTGTTGGAATTCCTGGCAATTTCGAACCGCTCCTACGCGGTGCAAACCCGCCCAACACTTTCAGCCGGAAGCTGGCAGCCCCTCGCGACGGTTCCGGCCTCCTCGACCACTTTCACGGCGACCGTCATTCACACGAATTCCGAAGCTTCGCGCTTCTATCGGCTCGTCACTCCGGCCAGCCCGTAGCTGCTTAAGGTTTCAGCTTGCCCTTGGATTGGGGCGTGCGGCTTTGCAACGGCGGGCCCGCCTTGCCGTCGGGTTTGGGCTCCGGCAGTTGCGCGAGCCGGAGGGTCGCGAGGGTATGCTCCGGATGCAGTTCGATGGCGCGGCCGTAAAAGCCTCGGGCGGCCTCGAGCTCGCCCTCCACGTCGCGGGCGCGCCCAAGGAGGTACAAGGCCTGGGCGGATTCGCCATGGTCGCGCACGTAGGCTTCACAGAGGCGCCGCACGTCGGCCCACTGGCCCCGCTCGGCCAGCCGCATGGCCAGGTCGAGCGCGGAGCGGATTTGGGGCTTGGGAGCCTTGCCGGGTTTATCCGTGGGCGGCGCCATCACCTGGGTGCGCAGCGTTCGGGCGGTCTGGGTCGCCGAGCGGACCTGATTCTTGCCGGCCTTGAGGAAGGCGTTCGCGCCGGGAATCTCGACGGGCACGAAGCTCGGTTTGGTGAGCAACTCGGCCTCGCTGGAGCTGACGAAAGCCACGCCGTTTTTCCCGAGTGCCTCGTGCAGCGTGCTAGTCACCCGCGCCTGGGTTGCCCTGTCGAAGTAGAACAGGAGATTCCGGCAAAAGATGAAGTCGTAGTCGCCTCGGCCGGACAGGAACGTGTCGGCCAGGACGTTGCCACGGAAAAAGTTGACCGCCTGGCGGACTTTGGCGTCGAGCTTGAATCCCTCAGCGCCGGTGATGAAGTAGCGTTCGCTGAAGCGGAGGTCGTTGCCCCGAAACGATTCCTTGCCGTAGACGGCCTGGCGGGCCCGGGCCAGCGCCTGGCTGCTGATGTCGATGGCATCGATTCGGATGCGCTCGGCGGGAAAGCCGGCGTCGAGCAATTCCATCGTCATCGAATAAGGCTCTTCGCCGCTGCCACAGCCGACGCTGAGCAAGCGGAGATAGTCGCCATGCGAAGCGGTGAGCCAGCATTGGACAGCCAGCCGGCCGAGCGACTCGAAGGCGACGCGGTCGCGGAAAAACCAGTTCTCGGGGAGCACCACGGCGTCCAGGAGCGCCTGGAGTTCGTCCTCGGTGGAGCGGGCGTGTTCGAGGTAATCGCGCCACTGGTGGAGGCCGCTGGCGGCGATGCGATCGCTCACGGCCCGTTCAATCACCGCGCGGCCCAGCGCCGTAGGGTCGAGCCCGACGGTCTGCTTGAGCAGGGACTCGAAATCAGTTACCGGCATGGCGCCTCCGCGATGGCCAGGCTTGCGAAACGGGGCGCGAGCCGGGCCGGTGGTGCAGATTGGCCCGTGAGCAAAAGCGCGGAAGCGAGCTTCTCTAAGGAATTGGGAGAATCGGGGCGCAACGGGGGGTGCGACCCGACCGGAGCCCGGCCGTGGCATCTGCGATTTCACTACAGATGCTTCGGCCGCCCAGAGAATTTCTTGAGGGGACTGCTCCGTTTAGACCGGCACGACCGCAGTCCAGCAAGGGCCGAATTTGGCCTGAATCTGGCTCTCCAATTTGCGGGCCTCGGTTTCCGTGCGGACGATCGTAAACGTGGTCGAGCCACTTCCGGACATCAGGGTCGCGGGCACCCCCTGCGCGCGAAGGAATTCCTGAAAGAGCGCGAGCAGCGGGAATTTTTCCAGCGCGGGCGCCTCGAGGGTGTTGTAGAACTCGCGCCCGGCCGCGGCGAGATCGGCGCCAAGGAGGAGATCGATGAGTTTTCGCGCCCGGCCCGGCTGGCCGTTGAGCGCCGCGGGGAAGCGGACGAGCTGCTTGTAAGCCCACGCCGTGCTGATGCCAAAACCGGGATGGATGAGCAGGAACATGGCGCCAGCCAATGCGGGGAACGGCGCCAGCGGCTCGATGTGCTCGCCTCGTCCCGTCGCCAGCGCCGGCTGGTTCTGAAGGAAAAACGGGACATCCGAGCCAAGCCGGGCGGCAAGGTCGTGGAGTTGCCCGGCGGAAAGGGGCAAGCCGAACAGCTCATTCAGACCGAGCAGAGTCGTGGCGGCGTTGCCGCTGCCTCCACCCAGTCCCGCAGCCTGTGGAATCTTCTTTTCCAGGTAAATTCGAACACCTTCGCGCGCGCCGGCGGCCTCCAGGAAGGCGGTCGCGGCGCGATGGACGAGGTTTCTGGAATCCGTCGGGAGCGATGGATCGCTGCACGACAACTCGAGCGTCTGCCCTAGCCGCGTAAAGCGGAGCGTGTCGTAAAGCTTTACGGGTTGTAGGATGGTTTCCAGTTCGTGAAAGCCGTCGGGCCGCGGGCCAAGGATGTTCAGCAGGAGATTGACCTTGCAGGGGGATTTCTTTTCGAGGTCTGCGAGCATGAACTGGCGCCGGCGCGCGGCGCGGTATCCTATCAGCGTAGTCGCGGGCTGGATGCCCAGACGGGAACGAAGTCGATCCCAAAGCCCGATGCCCAACGCCTCCGTCCGGCGACCTCACGGTCGCGGCTACGCTTAACACATGCGCGGCACCGGCGCGAATGTGTCTCCCAGCCAACCCGGCGGAGCGCGATCCGGCGCTTACGGCTTGAAGGTGCGGAAGCGACTGCCGGGCACAATCGGGAAAGCCTCCCCGCTGCTGAAGCCCAGGGTCGAGTCAGGCTCAAACATCGAGTCCGTGCCGACGCCTGGCTTGTAGCTGGCGGGAGACACCTTGTTCTCCGGAAGGCGCAGTCCGCCCCACGTTTTGTTGCCAACGGTCGTAAGGGAAGGGTCCGGATACATGCGGTACTTTGGCACGAGTTTCGGGTCGTAGGGCGGAATCGGGAACGTGAACACTTCGTAGAGGCCGATGCCGGTGCGGGCGAAGCTGCGGTTCAGTCCGCGGAGGAAGCCCGTGGTCGGCACGGTTTCGGGGCCGTCCCAGGCGGCGGTTTGTTCCATCGCGCGGCGAATCTCGCCCATGCGGACGAACTCGAAAGTGTTGTTGAGGCCCCGGCCCAGCTTGGCTTCGGGGCCGGCGCAACCGGCAACCAGCGCCAAAACGCCGGCGGCGGAAAGAAGAACAGCGATGCGCATAGAGGATTGTTGTTGGGGAGAGGGTAGCGGGAAACGGGAGGGTGTAAAGCGTGATTTGCGGCGGGACGTGAGGCGTGGTGCGTGAGGCGTGGTGCGTGAGGCCTGTTCCGAGTTCTGGGTTCCGAGTTCCGGGTTGTGTGGCGGAAGGTACGACGGATAAGGCGATGCCACAGGCTTTCGATTGGGGCAACGCCCGTCACGCGCCACGCATCACGCATCACGCACCACGCATCACGCACCACGCATCACGCACCACGCATCACGCGCCACGCAACTCACCCCCGCGGCTGCGCCCCGCCGCTGTCAGGACGCCGCGCGGCTTGCTCGCGTTGTCGCTCAGCTTCCTCGCGTTTGCGGTCACGCCGGTCCCAGTAGAGGGCGATCAGCACGCTGATCTCGTAAAGCACCCAGAGCGGCATTGCGAAAAGGACCATCGTGACGGGATCGCCCGACGGGGTGATGAAGGCGGAGACGACCAGCGACACGACGATCCAGTAGGATCGGAACTTGCGCAGCTTCACGTAGTCGAGCAGGCCAATCTTCACGATGGTAAGAATCACGACCGGCAGCTCGAACGCCAGCCCCATGCCCAGCATGAATTTGCACGCGAAACTGATGTAGTCCTCGGCGCGCCAGTCGCTCGATCCGAATCCCAGCCATTCGGAGAACTGCACGGTGGCGCTGAGCGCCACGGCCATGATGACGAAGTAACAAAACGTCACTCCCATGAAAAACAGCGCGCTGCCGAAGGAAACGATCTGGTACAATAATTTCTTCTCTCTTAGCTTGAGGGCGGGAAGCACGAACTGCCCGATGAAGTAGAGCAGAAAGGGCGCCGACAGGATGAGGCCGCCGTAAAGCGCCAGCTTCATCGCCACAAGAATGGCGCTCAGCGGCCCGAGGGCGACGAGATTCACGATGCCGCGCGAGGGCGGCTTCCAGGGCACTGGATCTGGTTCGACTTCCACGAGGTAGTTGCTGCCCGTCGGCTTGAGCATGATTTGCAAGGAGCCCGGTCGATTCGTCCCCCACAAGCCGGCAGGCAGGTCGTTCGTCGGCACACGTGTGATAACGTTTGTTCCGAAGTGGACGACGATCGAAGGATCCCGGCCCAGCCCGAGCTGTTCCGCCTCGGTCAGCGGCCAGGTGAGGATCTTGACGAGGTAATTGCCCCCAATCATACAAATCAGCATGGCCACGAACACCGTGGCGACGCATTTGATGAGCATCCACCGCAGGTCCTCGAGGTGCTCAAGGAAGGTTTTGACGGGACCTCCCCCGTCTTCCTCCGGGTAAGTTTCTACATCAGGAGGCAAACCCTCCTGTTCAGATGCCATGGCCGGGACGAGTCGGTGGAAGCGTCAGGCTTTGGGAACGGCGGCTTCGCTGGAATCCGGGGCCGAAGCGGGCTTGCGCGGAGCCGGAGGCGGAGGCTCGGGAGGCGGAGGCTCTTCTTCGATCGCGCGCTGCACTTCGTCCTGCACCTCGCGTGTGGCTTTCTTGAATTCCTTGATGCCATGGCCCATGCCGCGCATGAGCTCAGGCACTCTCTTCGCTCCGAAGAGCACCAACACGATGACGAGGATTCCGATGATTTCAGGCCAGCCTAGCCAGGCTAACAATGTCGTATTCATATTCAACAGACGAACCGAAACAAACTAACTTCAGCATGCTAGGCGTCCGTTCCCGAATAGTAAAGCGCGATTACATGGCGAAAATGTCATGCTCCGGCCGACCGGCCGAGACGCGCGGACGTTGGTTGAAGGGGTTGATCCGCGTACTTCTCGGGCTTCGTGGATGCGTACTACGGTCAGTCGCGGAGCGACCTCGTGAGGGTAGCCGTGGGCTTCAGCCCAGTGTGTGTTTAGCGTGCCTGCGGCGCTGAAGGCATGGAGTCCCGGCTTTAGCCGGTTGGGCATCCGGCCAGAACCAGCCCGCCATAACTTCGGTCGCGCTGCCGGCTAAAGCCGGGACTCCATGCGGGGAGCGCCGCCCCACGGCTACCATCGTTCGGTCGCTACGCGACTGAACAGCCTCGCTCGGTGAGGCGCCGAGTTCTGATATCTTCGCGTCGTAGCGATTTCCCGAACTTCCGTAATGAACCTTAATTCGAGCCAGTTGGCGACAAGAGGATCAACTCACCGCGGCGGTTCTTCGCATAGGCCGCCTCGTTGTGGCCGGGGTCGGCGGGCTTGTCTTCGCCGTAGGTCCTCGTGGGCATGATGTTCTGGTCAATTCCTTCACTGGTAAGAAACTCGCGGATGGACTGCGCCCGTCTGTCACCCAGGGCGCGGTTGTATTCCTCGGTGCCGCGTTCGTCGCAGTGGCCATCGATGCGAAGGGCCTTGTCCTTGAACGTCTTCATGCGGCGGGCCACTTCCTTGAGCTTGCCGACTTCGCTGGGCTTCACGTTGGACTTGTCGAAATCGAAGTAAACGGTCTGGTCCTTGAATTCGTTGGGATTTTCAGACCACTTGTCCCAATCGCCCACGGCGGCTTTGAGACCTTGGCTCGGATCGCCAAGGGTGGTTCCGGCGGGTGTCTCAGGGATGGCTGTGCCGCGGTCGGATGGGACAGGGGTACTGCCGATTATCCCGCCGGGTTGTTCCCCCGCGATGCCTCGGCCAGGGCCTCGTCCCTGAAGGGTGGTGGGCTTCTGCAGGTCCTTTCTGCAACCGACGACACCGAGCGAGAGGGCCATCAATGCGACAGTGATGAGGGTGGCGGGTCTTGCGATTTTCATATTCTACTCCGAGTTTCGGAGAGCCTTCGTTGCGCCGGACTCGGTCGTGGGTTGCTCTCCAGAATGGGGGCGAGCGGACAGCAGGACCAACGCACCGCGGCGGTTCTTCGAAAAGGCCGCCTCGCTATGGCCGGGGTCAGCGGGCTTGTCTTCGCCAAAGGTGATTGTGGGCATCATGCTCGGGTCCAGGCCTTCACTGGCCAGCAGCTCGCGAATGGCCTGCGCCCGTTTGTCGCCCAGGGCGCGGTTGTATTCCTCCGTGCCGCGTTCGTCGCAGTGGCCTTCGATGCGCAGGGCCATGCCCTGGAAGCTTTTCATGCGGCTGGCCACTTCCTTGAGCTTGGGGATTTCGCTGGGCTTCACATTGTGCTTGTCGTAATCGAAGTAAACGGTCTGGTCTTTGAATACGTCGGCGTCGGCGAACCAATCGCCAAAGTTGCGTGAAGTTTGCGGAGTGCCAGTCTCATTGGCGCCGATGTCAGAGGGTCTGACCGGCGTGGGAATCTCCGTGCCGGCATTGCCCGAGTTGAGCGACCGGCCATCGCCGATCATCGGGCTGGGTTGGTCCCCTGTGATGCCGGGGCGGCCACTGCCTGGACCCAGGAGAGTGGTCGTCCGCTGAGGTTTATTGCTGCATCCGACGAGGCCGAACGAGAGGGCCATGAATGCGACGGTGATCAGGGTGATGGGGCTTGCGATTTTCATATGCAGTTCCGAGTTGTTGAGAGCCTTCATTTCGCCCAACTCGGTTGTGAGTTGCTCTCAGAAATGCGGGCGAGAGGTTTTACCGTTTTCGTCGGCACGTCAAGCAGAGACAACTGCTTGGCGTGGTCGGGTCCGCGGCAGAACAATAATGCGCGAGAGTTGGGGGCCCAGGAGGGATCTTCTCCGGGCACAAGTTCGATGGCTTCGCCGCCGGCCGCGGGCACGATGAACAGCGTGAACCCGCGGACCTGCGCGGTGAACGCAATCCACTTGCCGTCCGGCGACCAATCCGGCTCGGTCGGCCCCGGGGCGAAGGTGGTGCGCAGCGACACAGGCGAGCCGCCGGAGGCCGAAATCTTGTAGAGCGACGGTCCTCCGCCCGCGCGCGAGACGTAGCAAATCGTCTGGCCGTCGGGCGACCAGCAGGGACAGGCATCGCCGTGCCGGTTGCGGGTGAGTTGTTTCAAGCCGGAGCCGTCAATGTTCGCGACGTAAAGATTCGGGGTGCCGTTCATGTTCAGGATCATCGCCACGCGGCGGCCGTCGGCCGAGACAGCGGGGCTATAGTTGTTGCCCGGATGTTTGGCCAGCGCATTGCGGGATCCGGTGCCGAGGACGTGCGAGAAAATGTATGGGTTGCCCAGTTTGTAGGAGCTGTACACCAACATCCCATGGCCCGCCCAGCACGGCGCGGAGACGATATTGGTGTCCTGCGTCACGGCCTGCGCGCCAAAACCGTCGTAGTCCGAGATGTACACCTCGCTGCGGCCGCGGGACGGTTCGACCTTGAAGGCGGCCTTCGTCTGGGCGATGCCAATCTTGGGCAGGCCGGTGAGTTTGATGGCAATGGAATCAGCCAGCGCATGGACCGCCGCGCGCTGGCTGGACGCGGTGAACGCGGCTTCGTGCGCCAGGCCTTTGGTCACCTTCTCGACCACGCGCGCCTCGGCGCGGCCGGCGGAGGCGTTGCCATCGATGAGGAACTTGGCCTCTTCGAGCGGCTTGTGGACGACGCCCATGAAGAGCAGGTCGTTCTTGAGAACAGAGTCGGCTTCGCCGGTGAAGCCCGTGACATGGACAGGGATCGGCTGGAGGAAGCCAAGCGAATCGGGCCGCCGGATCAGTTCAATGTTAAAAGGCTGCGCAGCAAGGAGAGTCGCAGGCATTGTGGCCCACAGGACGGGGAGGCAAAAGGCGAGAACCAGGGTTCGTTTCATCCGGTGAGTCTTCTGGATTTGAGATTGAAATTGATATTGAAAGTTCTCTCGTCATCGCGCGCTTCTTTCGGGAAAGGGCTGAGGCCGGTGTTCTTGACCTTGTCGAGCGCGCGCTGCACGGAACGGTCCATTGAGGCATTGCCGGAGCGGCGGAGGATACGCTGGCTGACGATGTGGCCGTCGCGCGCGATGATGATTTCAGCAGTCACAGCGAACTCCTGGATGGCAAGATCAGGCAGCACCTGCCATGCGTTGTCGTACACGGTTTGGACGAGCAAGGCGTAATTCGAGTAAGCCTCTCCGCCGTCTCCGCCGACAACGACCTTCGTGCCGCCTTCGAACCCGGCTTTCAGCCCCGAAGTCACCTCGCCCAGTTTGGCGGCGAGTTCGCGGCAGTATTCGGCTTGCTTCCGGGCGGCTTCTTGAGCTTGCGCATCAGCCTTGGCTTTGTCCTTTGGGTTGGGGCCGCGGACCGTGGGAACGAGATCGAGCGTATCCTTCGTGGGCACCGGGGTCTTGGTGGTGGCGTTGGGCCTTGGGATTTCGGCAGGTCTGGCCGTGGGCGTCTTCGGCGTTTCCGTGCGGACTGGGTCTGGGCGGGCCTGCGGCTGCGGCACTTCGCGCGCACGGACGATTTCCGCCGGCTTGGGCGGAGGAGGGAGAGGCTCGGGCGAGGAGTGCGCCGGGTTCAGGCTGTTGCCCTTCACCTGGTCGTCGGTGCGCGGAAGGTTCGGGTTGCCTCCGCCACCCGCCAGGAGCGCATCTATCAACCGCGAAGGAACGACATTGATGCGGTTCGGCAGCGACTTCTCCTTGGGCGGCCCGAGGAACGCCGCGCCGAAAAGAATGACCAGCACCAGCAGTCCATGCAGGGCCGCTGAGGCCAGGAAACATTTCTTTTGAAGCCTGGTCATGGCAATTCAGCTTGATCCAAGCAATTCCTGGGCCGCAGTAGCCGATTTGAGGAGGCCAATTCGTCCCCCGACTGGGCCGTAGACGCCGACGTGAGGAGGCGGACCCGTCTCCCCATAGTACCCATCCGCCTCCTCACGTCGGCGGCTACCCGGCGGGCCGCGCTTGAAGCCTGGCATGTATCCAAACCGTTCATATTCAACGAGATGACGGATCGGTCCGAATCGACACTTGATCGATTCCCGCCAGTTCCAGTTGGTACAAAATAGCGGTGGTGTGACGCAACGACCCGCGTTCATCGGCGCGGATATAGACGAGGATTTGCGGGTTCCCGCTCCGGTCTCGCTTGAGTTGTTTGATGATTTCGTCCAGTGGCATGACTCGTTTGGCCATCATGTAGTTTCCCGACTGGTCCACCTCCACGGTCCGTACGTTTCTGGGATCGATTTGCTTTTTATCCGGGATATTACCCGCGGGCAGTTTCAAGTTCAGCCCTTGTTCAAGCAGCGGCGTGGTGATGACGAAGATGATGAGCAACACGAAGGCCAGGTCGAGCAGCGGAGTAATGTTGATCTCCGACAGCGTCACCAGCGCACTCCGTTGCGAAAAGCGTCTCATGTCAGCCTTCCTCGTCCTGGAGGTATTCGGTCTCGATCTTCGAGACGAGTTCCTGCGCGAAATTGTCCAGTTCGACCGTGAGCACGCGCAAGGTGTGGACCAGCCAGTTGTAGCCGAACATCGAGGGGATGGCCACGAGCAGGCCCGCGACGGTCGTAATGAGCGCGGCTGAAACGCCCGGGGCCATCGTCGCCAGGTCGGCCTTCTTCGCCATGGCCACATAGCTGAAGGCGCTCATTACGCCCCACACCGTGCCCAGCAACCCAAGGAACGGCGCGCCGCTCACCGCGCTGGCCAGCGTGATCAGGCCCGACTCCAGCTTGAGTGATTGCTGGGCGACGATACGTTCCAGGGCCCGCTGGACGTGCTCCATCGCCTTGAGCGAAACATGGTCCTTGCGCGCGTTGCCACCGGGGGTGCGCAGCCGGGTGTCGAGCTCCCTGCACCCCTCCTGGTACACGGCGAAGAGCGGACAATCGGTGACTTGCAGCCGCCGGTCGTACACCTCCAGAACATGTTTCTGGGTGCGGAATTCCGCGTCGAACAAATGATTGAGCTTCTTGGCCCGGCGCATTTGCAGCGCCTTGCCAGCCATCACCGACCAGGCGAATATCGAAAACACCACCAGGACAATAATGATCGCCTTGCCCTCGAAGGTGGCGTTGCGTAAGACATAGGTGAGGTCGGATTCAGCTAACAAACAGATCGGAACGTGCATCACAAGGTTCCCGCCGGCGCGACCCGGTTGACGGATGGTTAACGATTGCCAACCCGTCCGTCAAATCATTCGACGGCCATTGGAGCGTATTTTTTCGAAGTCGTTCAAGGAAATCTTTGGCGCGGAGCAACTCGTCGAGTGTGCGCGTCCGACTCCTTCTCCCCATTTGGGCACAAAGTCGGGATGAGGGGGTAGCCCCGTTCCGAGAACTACGCCTATTGTTTGTAAGAGCGGTCGGCCCCTCCCCTTTCCATGAATCGGCTCTTGCAAGGAGTCCCGCCTTCAGGCGGCAGGACGTCCGGCCGGCTAAAGCCGGGACTCCGTGCCAGCCGCCGCCGTTCATGGCCCCAATGCGCGATGCTCGAATCGTGGAGGTTCCCCCTGAAGGTGGTAGGGCCGACCTGCCGGTCGGCCCGGACGCGCCGCAGCGCGTCCCTACCGCTGTTCAGGGGCTCAATGCCTGAAGATTGGTTTGGGCGAATTCTCTCCCCCAATGGGGAGAGGAAGAAGTCCGCGGGCAGCGCCTTAGAGAGGGACCACCAGTGTTCCTCCGTTGGCAGCAGCCTTGAAAACTCATTTTAAGAGAAACTTTCGCTTGCTGGGCCGCGATAGTGGCTTAGGTTGGATACAAGCGCAAAAGTCGGTTCCTTTCTAAGGGCGCAAGTGGAATCAAAGAAAGGAAAAACATGAACGCTAAGGGATTCGTCGGCGGGCTGCTTGGGAGCCTGCTCCTGCTGCTGTGTGGCTGCAAGACCGACCAGCCTGAACTGGGGGGGCCCCTGGCCAATCTTACCCAGGAGCAACGCGCGCAATTTGACGCGGGCAAGAAGGTCTTCCAGCGGGTCTTTGAACCGAAGGATGGCCTGGGTCCGCTGTTCAATTCGGTTTCCTGCGCGGAATGTCATGAGGACCCGGTGGCCGGAGGCACGGGCGATGAAGTCGAAGTCCACGTCGGACGGTTCATCGGGGGCTCTTGCGATCAGCTGTCCCAGGAGGGTGGGCCGGTCATACAGCAAAATGCGACCCCCCTGTTGCGAGCCTTGGGGATTCTCAAAGAAGAGATCCCAACCAATGCCACCGCCCAGGCGCGCCGCTCGGTCCCACCCGTGTTTGGCTTCGGGCTGGTGGACGCCATCCCCGATGCCACCTTGCTGGCCCACGAGGATCCCAAGGACGCGAACGGCGACGGCATCTACGGCCGGGCCAGTCGTACGATTGACGGACGGGTCGGACGCTTCGGCCGCAAAGCCGCTGTCGCCACTCTGTTTGATTTCAACGCGGGGGCACTCCCCTTCGAGCAAGGCATTACCACGCCGTTTTCACCCGTCGAGGAAACCATCAACGGCAGACCGGTGCCGCCGGAAACCGATCCGGCGCCGGATCCCGAAATCAGCCTCGAGGACATCCAGAAGCTGGATGCCTTTGTCCGGTACCTGGCGGCGCCACCGCGGCCGACTCTCGCCAGTTACGAGGACCAGTCCCTTGCAAAACGGGGCGAGGAGCTTTTCGCGTCCCTGAAGTGTTCGGTGTGCCACATTCCAAAAATGAAAACCGGCCCGAATTCCGTCAAGGCCCTGGATCGGCAGACCGTCGAGCTCTATTCGGATCTCCTGGTTCACGACATGGGACCGGAGCTGGCCGACATCTGTCTGGGAGGGACACTCCCCTCGGAGTTCCGGACGGAACTATTGATGGGCCTGCACTTGCGCGAGCACTTTCTGCACGATGGCAGCGCCAAAAGTGTCCAGGAAGCCATTGAACGACACGCCGGGGAAGCCAGCCGCTCGCGAGACAAGTTCAAGGCCCTGAGCGATGCGGACAAAAAGGCGCTGCTGAAATTCCTGCAAACCTTGTAACCGGAGCGAACGATGAATGCCAAATCCCTATTGATCACAACGGTGCTGGCGCTCGGGCTCACCCTTGGGGCGCACGCCGCGGAGGCCGACCAGTTGAAAGCCGACCTGGTGGGCCAGAGCATGGGCGGGCGGGAGAACTGCTGGAAGTTTCAATCGTCCGATCAAATCAAGGCGCTGACGATCCAGAAGAAGGACGAAGACCTGAAGAAACGGGTTTACGAGATTGAACTGCAATTGCAGGCGGCGAAAGACGCCCCCCGATACAATGCCACAGCGAGGGTGGAGTACGCCCGAACAGGGAGCGGGTGGAAAATCAAACAGGTGGGGCTGCTGTCATTGCGGCAGTTGAAGTGACCGGCTGAACTCATGAGGCACCAGCTTCCCGCCGCGATTTCCAGGGAGTGTGGTGCCGGCTGCTCGGTCGTTGCGGGTGGAGCAGCCGTTTTCACAAAGTGGCCCTCCACCGTTCGAGTCGGTGGGTTGCCGACCGATCCCGGCGAGCCGCCTGCGATACCCATTTTTCGAACATGCTCTGAAGAGCCCAGTGGTCCGATCGGCTCGGCGCCACGACTTGAAGCGAAGGGCGCGCAAGGGACGGCGCCGGGCACGCCATCGACTCCCCGGATTTCGGTCGTCGACGATGATGAAGAAATGCATTTGTTTCTGAAGGACCTCGAGGGGCCGGGACACTTCAAGATCGCCGGATCGTTCTACACCGCCGCTCAGGCGCTGGACGGTCTGCCCCTGGATCGGCCCGATGCGGTCATCATGGACGTGCGCCTGCCAGACTCGTCTGGAATCGATTGCGCCAACAAACTCAAGACGCTCCTGCCGGACTTGCCGGTCCTCATCCTGACCGGTTATCCCGACCGCCAGAACTTCTTCCGATCGCTCATGGGAGGCGCCCGAGGTTTCCTGGTGAAACCTGTTTCCGCACCCGAGCTCTTGAACGGGATGCGGGACGTCATCCGAGGCGAGTTCGCCCTGGCCAGGCACGTCACTCCCTTGCTGGTTCAACTCGTGGAGCAGGTCAGCGGCATCATCCAAACAAGCGGACTGAGCCGGCGCGAGGAGGAACTGCTGATCTGCCTGTTTCACGGGATGTCGGACAAAGAGATCGCCACGAGCCTGGGTATTGGGACGGCCACGGTGCACACCCACATGCACCGGCTGTTTGAGAAACTGGGCGTTCGTTCCAGGCGGGAGATCGTCGCCAAATACTTGCAACTCGATTAGATTAGTTGGATTCGCAGGAGGGCTTCCTCCAAAGGGTAGGTAAACACTCTAAACACTCAATCGACACCCCCGTGATTTGCCCGGCGCCTCATTCGGAGCGAAGTAGCAGCGTGGACCTCGACCGAAGGGTCGAACAAATCTGCGTTATGAAAGAAGAACGAACAGAATGGTTCCGGAAATGGGCGACCTTCGTGGTCTCCACGGTGGCCCTGCTGGTGGCTTGTCTGCGGGAGCCGATGGCCTTGACCCTCAAGGCAACCGTGCTCGAGATCATGCGCGAAGAATTGACCCGGTACGATACGGTCTCCGCCGCCGATTTCCGCGCGCAAAAACAGCAGGACTCCGTCACGGAAGCCCTCAAGCGATTCGAGCGCGAGCTGACAGGCCTTCGCGACCTCACCGTGGCCGGCGCCTCTCACGACCGGATGTTTTTGGAAGTCAGCAATCGCCTGTCGTCGCTTGAAACCAAGATCGAGGCGTTGCGGCGCGAAAAGTGAAACGGCTGAGATCTGGCGAACGGCGGACGCGGAGTGCGTCGGCCCGATGGCGCCGAGCCGAGAGTCGTGCCCTGGCAAGCTCGTGAGCAGACCGATCAAACTCATCTGCGGCCTCATTCTGGTGGCGCTGGCGTTGGCGGCGTGGCGGTTCAGGCCGCCGCGCTCCACACCGCCGCTGGCAGAGGCGCCACAGCCGGCGGCCGAACCTGTGTCCGCATCTGGGCCGCCAATCGACGGGGTCAGGCCGATTCCCGGTCTGTCCGTGCGGGCCCGTCCTGCCACAGGCCAAACCGAGTCGGCTCAATCCCAATCCCCTGTTTCCGACCCCGGTGTGCTGAATGAGCAGCTCCTTGTCGGCACGAAGTGGGCACGAGACGGATTTGGCCTCGAATTCGCCAGCAACGGCAAGCTGCTCATCGGCGGAGGCGAACGCGCCCAGTGGCGGGTGGAGGGTTCGCGCATCCGTCTTTATCGCGACACGACGGGCGAGGAGCACTGGCTCGAGATCGTCGGCGGCAAGCTGATGTGGGAGGGCAAGGAAATCAGCCGCGTTCGATAGCGCCGGTTTGCAAATGAGGCGGCCGTCATTCGCGGCCTGAGCAAAGTGCTTGCCGAAAACGGCGTCCGTCTTGCCGGGCCGAACCAGGTCACCGGCACGCCTGTCCCGCAAAGGGAAGCGTGTCCGGCGTGACCACCACTTCCGTGGAAAGGAAGATTCCCTCGCCGAAATCCAGTTCCACGAGAAAGGCGGACCATCCCTGGGCAGGTTGCGGCACGAAACCGACGTACACTCCGCCCCCTTGATCCGACAATGAGGAACTGGTCCACGCCGGCCCGATGTTTTCCAGCCGAAAGTCACGCGCGACTGGATTGTGCGCCTGCCAGAGCCGCACCGCCCGCAGCCGGGTGAAGGTTTGCACGCGAATCGAACCGTCCGGCTCGAAGCTCCAGGTGAACCGCGGCAGCGATTCGGCGTCGAGCGCCTTGTCCGCCCATTGCAACACGGTCGTCAGCGTGGTCAAATCCTGGATTTGCTTGTGGTCCGTGTTCACCGTGTAGCGCAGCCACTTTGGCCCCGGCAGGCTGGCGTAGTAGAACCGGCTCGAATCGGGCAGGAAGAACTGATCGCCTGCCGAATTGATCAACAGCTTGGGCATCGTGTACTGCGGAAAGTAGGATAATGGATCGATGATCTGCAACAGTTCCTGGCCCCGGGGCGAGTTGACGCGGCAGAACAGGTCGAAGTCGACATAGTCCTGGATCGCCGGCGCGTAAAATCCGTATGCCTCGAAGTGGTGCCGCGTGTTGGCGGCAAAGTTCGGGATGTCGATGGACACTGCCGCCAGCGCTGCTACGCGTGGATCCACTGCGGCCACCAGATAGGCCGTCCAACCGCGCTTGGAGCCTCCGGCGACCAGGAAGTCGCGGATAAACGGCAGGCGCTTCTGGATCGTGTCCATCGCGCGCACGCCCGCTTTGGCCATCGCCAGATGCACCGGCCAGCGGAAATCTCCGGTCACAAGATATTTGTCCAGGCTGTACGCCAGTATGGCGTCTTCACTCCGCTCGTGATTCCGTTCGTCCGCGAAAAACAACGGCTCGTTGGGCACCTGGTCGACCTGTGCGTAGCAGATGCCGTAAAGGAGAGTGATGGCCGCGAATGCCGAATCCACTTCCACCGGCGGGCCCGAGCGGTTGCTGCCCCCGTTGATTAGCAGCGCGCATTCGTTGTCCGCAAACCAGGGTTCAACTATGTTGAGATCGTGGGTCCAGAGCGCGCGGTCCACTTCGCCGGTGCTGCGCCATTGCTGGGACTGCATCCGAATCGTGTGCTTGTTCCATCCAAAGTGCCGGTCGTAGTCGTGCAGTGACCAGCGGTAGTTGGAGTCCAACTCCCCGACGTAACGCGCCAGCGCATTGGCCGGCGTGGGGGCCAACGGCCGGAACACGACCGTGGCGCGTTTGCTGCGGGACATCGATGTGGTCTTCGTCGAGCCGCTTCCCGTGACATCTCCCTCCCAATGGTCCACCACCCACCCCTCCTCCGGCGTTGCCCTGAGCGTGACCTGCTGGCCCTGAGAATAACGGTGAACACCCACGTCCGGTTGGATGGCGCCTTCGCCAATGCGTGTGAGGTTCAAGTACGCCGCGTTCAGAGAAAGCGAAAAGCAACAGAGCGCCACGGCAAGAGACGATTTTCTCATAGAATCAACGACTCTACGGGTCTGTTTGAGCCGGCAAATGGGGTCTTCCACCCACCGCCTGTCCGTATTTCCATGAACCGGCTCTTGCAAGGAGTCCCGCCTTCAGGCGGCAGGACGTCCGGCCGGCTAAAGCCGGGACTCCGTGCCAGCAGCCGCCGTTCATGGCCCCAATGCGCGATGCTCGAATCGTGGAGGCTCACCACAAAAGCTTTCCAACTCAACCCCGCCGGGGAAAACTTGCCGTCGCCGAATTCGCTAATCTCAAATCGCCGATGCGCCGCACCAAAATCATCGCCACCCTCGGCCCGGCCACTGACTCGCCGGAGATGCTCGGCCGGCTCCTTGATGCCGGCGTCAATGTTTTCCGCCTCAACATGTCGCACGCCACGCGCGACTGGGTGCGCCGGTTGGTGAAGGACATCCGCGCCGCCTCCGCCGCCCGCCAACGGCACGCCGGGATTCTTATGGACACCCAGGGGCCGTCCATCCGCACGGGCGATCTGCCGGCCGCCCTCGACCTTCAGCCCGGCCAGAAATTCACCCTCACCGTCCGCGGCGAAAAGAGCGAGGAGCTTCATTCCGTCGACGTGAACTACGAGGATTTCATCAAGGACATTTCCGTCGGCGATACCGTGGTCCTCGACAACGGCGCCATCGAAATGAAAGTGCTGGCGAAGTTCGCCAACCACGTCGAGTGCGAGGTGCTCACTCCCGGCAAGCTCGGCAGCCGCCGCCACATCAACCTGCCGGGCGTGCGCGTCAACCTGCCGCCCCTCACCGCCAAGGACCACGACGACATCGCCGTCGGCCTCGAAGTTGGCGTCGATTTTATCGCCCTTTCGTTCGTGCGCGAGGCCGGCGACTTGCGCCAGCTCCGCAAATTGCTCGCTTCAGCCCGTCACAAACCGTTGGCGATTGCCAAAATCGAAGACCAGCAGGCCGTCGCCAACTTCGACGACATCGCCCGCGAAGCCGACGGCATCATGGTTGCCCGCGGCGATTTGGGCATCGAATGTCCCTACGAGGAACTCCCGATCATCCAGCGCCGCGTCGTCAAGACCTGCCTCCGGCTGGGCAAGCCCGTCATCGTCGCCACGCACATGCTCGAAAGCATGATCGAAGTTCCCCACCCGACGCGCGCCGAGATCACCGACGTGGCCAACGCCGTCTTCGAGCAGGCCGACGCCATCATGCTCAGTGGCGAAACCACCGTCGGCAAATACCCTCTCAAATGCGTCGAAGTGTTCGACCGCATCGCCCGGCGCATCGAGCGCAGCGGCGGCGCTGGTTTCCACGAGCGGGCGGAACTCGCAACCCCGCGCCAGAAGCTCGTCAGAAGCGCTGTCGACCTTGCCGACCAGCTCAAGGCCGACGCCCTCCTGGTCTTCACCCTGCGCGGCAACATGGCCCGCCACGCCGCCGCCTGCCGCCCGCGCTACTCGCCCGTCTACGCCATTTGCGAACACACCGAAGTCGCCGACTCGCTGACGCTCAACTGCGCCGTCGAATCCTTCGTCCATCCCTTCAATCACGATCGCCCCGAGGAAACCATCGAATCGGCGATGCGCTGGCTCGTCACCCAGGGCCGGCTGCGGTCCGGCAACACCACCGTGGTCATCAGCCCCATCACAGCCGGCGGCCAGATTGTGGACGTGGTGGAGATGCGGCCCGTGGCGTAGGGGCAAATTTACCTGGCTGCACGATCTGACCCATCCGACCGATCCGACAGATCGGTCCGATAATCAACCAACCCGCCGCACTGCCCCGCCGGCGCTCGCCGCGCCCAACAGTGCGCGGATGGTCCTCCGCTGGCCAGGCAGAACGAAATCAGGCGCCAGTTCGTTCAGCGGCGCGAGCACGAAGCGGCGCAGATGAGCGCGCGGATGAGGCAGCGTGAGCGCGCGCGTCGAGCGGACTTCGCGGCCGAACGCGATGAGGTCCAGGTCGAGCCGGCGCGGTTCATTGAGCACTTTCTTTGGGCGGCGGCCGAATTTCCTTTCGAGCGCCTGGAGTTTCTCCAGAAGCGATTCGGGCGTTTCGTCCGCGGCCGGTTCGAGGGCGACGGCGGCGTTCACGAACCGGGGCGAGCCGGGCGGGCAATCCACGGGCGCCGATTCCCAGAGCGAGGAGCGGTGCAGCGGCAACGCGGAGAGCCGGTCGAGGGCGTCCATCGCGGCGAGCACCGTCGCGCGGGAATCGCCGAGGTTCGAGCCGAGGGCGATGAGGGCCTGACGGCGGGCTACGAACGGGCGGCGCAACTTTTCCAGGGTGATCACGTATTCCGCGAAACCCACCGCTTTCCAGAAGTCCAGCGCGCGGCGGTTGTGCGCCAGCACGCCAAGCTCAATCGTGGCCTCGGACGCGAGAACGCGCTTTAATAGCAGTTCAATCGCCCGCCGCCCGATGCCGCGACGGCGCGCGTGGCGAACGACGAAGAATTGCCGAATGTGCGTGCCGCCGTTGGTCTTGCGGTAAAGCGCGTAGGCGACAGGCTCCCCGCCGAGTTCGAAGAGAGTCGCCGCGTATTCGCCGCGAAGCCATCCGCGCATTCGAGCTTCCAGACCGTCGAGAGTAAGGCGCGTGCGCGCCCCCTCATCCTCGACAAGTTGGCGGTTCAAGTGCGCGAGCAGCGGCACGTCCCTGAGGGTAGCGGGGCGAAAGGAGAGTCTCACGGCGGCCCATCAGACCGGACGTGCCGCCGGTTTCGTAGCCGCCGACGTGAGGAGGCGGAAAGCCTGAACGTGGGAACGAGTCCGCCTCCTCACGTCGGCGGCTACGGGCGGTGGGAGTTTCATGCGAATGATGAAACCAGCGGTGTAGCTCAGGGAGCGGCGCGCTGGAATAGCTTTGCCTTGTTTGCCGCGATTGTGTTGACGGTGGCGTAGTCTTCAGGGCATCCGAAGGCTCGTTGCGGAACCCAGTGGTAGTAGTTCTCGTCGAAGTAGAGGAGCAGGCCATCTGGCAATTGCACCACCTTGGCGACAGTGCTCCACGGATGGAATCCGCTCCGGCCGTCGCGTCCAGTCGAGAGGAAGCCGGCGTCTGAGAATTCGAACCAAGCTTCTGCCGGGGGGCTGGCGAGTCGCTTGCGGATTGTTCTTCTGATCTGGCGACGCTGGCCGGGGGGACTTAACCAGTACATCGCGAACATCGCTATGACGAATGCAGCGGCGGGCGCAAACCACCAGAAACGATCCCGGCGCGGCTTGCTCAATTCGAGCGCCACGATCACTCCCAACCCGATCACCACACCGGCATAGATCGTCCACATGCGCTGCTTCCTGGGATTTCGATCCCAAGCTTCCACGAAGTATTCCTCAGTTTCGAGGTAATGCGCGCGGATGACTGGACCGGCCGTGTTCACTTCAACCCCAGCACGTCCTGCATGTCGTAAATGCCTGGCATCTTCCCGACGACCCATTGCGCGGCGCGAAGCGCGCCGATGGCGAAGGTGTCGCGGCTGCTGGCTTTGTGGGTGAGTTCCACCCGTTCACCGTTGGCGGCGAAGATGACGGTGTGATCGCCGACGACATCGCCGCCGCGCAGGGCGTGAACGCCGATTTCCGTGCTCGTGCGCTCACCGGTGATTCCGTGGCGGCCGGGGCGTAACGCTTCTTGAAGCTGGAGCTTCCGCACGTCGGCGAGGATTTCCAGGAGCGTGGTCGCGGTGCCGCTGGGGGCGTCCTTCTTGAGGCGATGGTGCATCTCGACGACTTCGAGATCGTACTCGGGACCGAGGATTTCGGCGGCCTTGCGCGCGAGCCAGAAGAGAGTGTTGACGCCAGTCGAGTAGTTGGAAGCCCACACGATCGGAATTTGAGATTTGAGATTTGAGATTTGAGATTTTTCGGAGTCGCTGTGGCCGGTGGTCCCGATGACGAGGGCTTTGCGGTGCCTGGCGCTGAGTTCGGCGACGGCGGGGGTGACGTTGTGGAAGCTGAAGTCGAGCACCACGTCGCACTTCGCGATGATGGCGCCCAGGTCGTCGCCTTGATCCACCTGGCCGGCGACTTCGATTTTCGGCGTGCGGGCTGCGCACGCCGCGATCGCCTGGCCCATGCGGCCTTTGGAACCGTTGATGATGATTTTCGTCACAGGCCGGAGAATCCCCGGCCCGGGCCGTTTCGTCAAAGCCTGGAACGCGCCTGTAACGCGCGGTGGAGGGTAGAGCCAGTTCTGATTCAAGCAAGGAGCGCGGACAGCCTTGTCCGCGCGTGACTGGCATTGCCTGGATTAACGCGGACATGGCTGTCCGCGCTGCTGGATCGGCCGGTCCTCGAATAAGCATTAGAGCGAAGCGAACAGGCGGGCGATGAGGTTGGAGCGCAGGACGGTCGAATTGGGAGCCTTGTCCGGCGGCATCGCGGCAGGTGCGAGGCGATAGGCGAAAGCGCCGAGCAGCGTCCCCTCATCGCATTGGTGGCACGCCGCGCAGGTCTTGCCGGCCCGGAGCGCGCCGAAAACGAGCAGGTCTGGAGTGGAGATTAGTTCGACCTCGGCCTCCGGCACGGCGACACGGTTGGTGAGGACCACGAGGTCGCGTCCTTCGCGCAGGGCGAGGACGGCGTTGGTTTCGAGCGAGCTGAGCGGGCGATGCTTGAAGAGCTTGCGGACTTCGCGGCGCGTGACATTCGTGGAAATGCCGGTTCGAAAAGCGGCGTGTTCGCGCGGCGCATACACGATGGGCTCGTCCTCAAGCGCGACGAGTTCGGGCGGCACCACACGGTAAGCAGCGCCGTTCCAAACGAGCGAGGGCGTCGGCGCGAGGAAGATGGGGCGGATGACGCGGGACAGACCGAAGCCGGGGGATGCTTCGAAACGCCGCACGAATTCGGCCTGCATGGCTTCGACCGACTTGAAGGGTGGAGGCTCGGGCAGCACCCGTGTGGCGGCGGGATCGGTGGTTCTATGAAGCGATTGAGGCTCAATTGCGGTGGGAGAATTTTCCGCAGCGGTGGCCGCAAAGGCCATCGCTGCCGAGGCGAGGAGAAGCAGCGTTTTCATGCGCCGCCAGTATCGCAGCAAGTCGCCCGGCTGTGTGTAAAGGGCGCGCCAACTGCCACGAAAGGCATAGCGACGGACTGGCGTCCGCCGCTTTCCTGGATCGACTCACTTGAGCACCCCGCACGCCTTCAACGTGGCCCTGAGCACCTCGCGGTTCTTCGCGCTCACTGGCACAAGGGGCAGCCGCATTTCTTCGTCGCACAGGCCGAGCATAGCGAGCGCGGCTTTCACGGGCTGGGGATTCGTCTCAATGAAGAGGTCCTTGAAGAGCGGATAAAACCTGGCGTGCAGCTTGAGGGCTACGCTGGACTTGCCCTGCGCGAAGGCGCGGACCATCTGGGTGACTTCGCGCGGGATGAGGTTGCTGGCCACGCTCACGACGCCGCGCGCGCCGACAGACATGAAGGGCAGCGTCATCGAATCGTCGCCGCTGAGAATGGTGAACCGCTCTCCCAGCGCCGCCCGAAGCTGGCTCACGCGGTCGGTGCTGCCGCCGGCTTCCTTGATGCCGACGACGGTCGGGCAATCGTTCGCGAGGCGCTGGACGGTATCAACGCCGATCTCGACGCCGCAACGGCTGGGGACGCTGTAGAGCACGATGGGCAGGTCGGTCGCCTCCGCAATGGCTTTGAAATGCTGGAAGAGTCCTTCCTGTGTGGGCTTGTTGTAATACGGCGAAACCTGCAGCGACCCGTCCGCTCCGGCTTTTTTCGCCATCTTGGTCAGGTAAATGGCTTCGCTGGTCGAGTTGCCGCCGGTGCCGGCGAGCACTTTGATTTTGCCCTCCGCAAATTCAATCGAGCGCTTGATGACGTGGATGTGTTCCTCGTAATCGAGCGTTGGCGATTCGCCCGTGGTGCCGACCGGCACAATGCCGTCCACCCCGCCCTGGATCTGCGCCTTGACGAGGCGGGCCAGAGCCGCTTCATCCAGTTTGCCTTTCCTGAAGGGCGTTACGATCGCTGTGTAAGTTCCGGTAAACATGGTTGCTGGTCAGCAGGACCAAGTGTCAGTGAGGCCATTCAATGGTCACACTTCAAATCTCGATGCGTCCCTGAAAAACAAAATCCGCCGGCCCGCTGAGCGTCACCTCGGCGAATCCGTCGGCCTTGTCGGTCCAGGCCACTTCGAGCGTGTCACCGCCCTGGACCTGGACCTGCACCGGCGCCGTGAACTTGTGGACGCGCGAACTGATGAGCGCGGCGGCGGTCACGCCGGTGCCACAGGCCAGCGTCTCCCCTTCGACGCCCCGTTCGTAGGTGCGGACGCGGATGTGGTTCGGGCCGAGCACCTGCGCGAAGTTCACGTTTGTCCCGCCGGGCTTGAAGTGCTCGTGGTAACGGATCTCCGCCCCGAGTTGCTGCACCATTGCCCGGTCCGCGTCGGGGACAAACAGCACCGCGTGCGGGACGCCCG
>WNGA01003827.1_pt1 | contig 22450 bp, 22 predicted proteins | sample 5400061 | NCBI WGS metagenome assembly WNGA01 (sample SAMN13153366, study PRJNA577476) | soil metagenome | isolation source: 100 cm soil or saprolite under grassland replicate 2 | place: USA:California | collected 2016-06-15
CGTTTTGATCGGCGGGGGTGGGTCTCCGCCTTCGGCGTCAAGCGGCAAAGCTGGATTTTCAAAACCCGCCGTAGCAGCGATGGCGGATATCGGCGGCTCATTTCCAGAGCCGCATCGCGCAATTCATCAGGAATAGGTTCGCGGTTGTATTTGCGATTAGCCCGCCACTGAACAAAGCGGGACTGCAGGTCGAGCAAGTCATCAGGAATATTATCCATCGAATACCTCCAAAATAAGATCGGGCATCGATGGAAACAATAGACGAGACGGCGATCACAAATCAGGCGCCATTGCCGAATCAGGGGATTGCGGAGCACGAATCGTTCACGCCGTCAACGGACGATTGCCGAAGGGACACGTTCTTTTCAATGAAGTCTTGCTCGAAGGCAAAGGCGTAAAATCTACCTACGGTTCGGATGCGGGCGTTGATTGTTCTACGATTCAGATGCTCTTTCGTGTGACCGCTCCGATTCTGGTCTTGCACGTCACGATACTGAAGCACGGTCTCATTGTTCACCTGTCGCCAGTCGAGATGCTGCGCTTCCAAATAGCTGAAGTAATCAAACAGGTGATAGGCATAGGTCTTCCATGAACAGGGGCTGGAAGTGGCGCCGTCTTGCGCCAGTTCTTGGAGCCAGGCATTGGCTGCCGTGATTGGTTGCATTGAGGCGTCAAGTAAGAAGGGAACTTTGCTCTTTTTAGCCTCAGCCTCGGTAAAGAAGATGTGCATCTCTTGACCTCTGGGGCGTTCACAATCCATCAGGCAATTATTCGCACCGTAACGCAATCATCGGATCAACCCTCGTCGCCCGCCGCGCCGGTATCCAACAGGCCAGCAATGCGACGACCGTCAACAGCGACACAATCGTGACGTACGTCAGCGGGTCGGTTGCGCTCACTCCAAGCACCAGGGTTTCCATAAATCGCGTCAATGCCAAAGCCCCGCCCAACCCAATCAGGATACCGGCGCCCGTAAGCTTGATCCCCTGCCCGATCACCACCATCATCATCACATCGCTCCGCCTCGCGCCCAACGCCATTCGTATGCCGATCTCGCGAGTGCGCTGACTGACCGCATACGACATCACGCCGTAGAGACCCACTGCGGCAAGGGACAGAGCGACTGCCGCGAAAATGACCAGCAGGAATACCGCGAATCGTTCAGGCCCCAGCCGTGCCCTCAGCGCCTGATCCATAGTTTGGATGTTGGAAACTGGAAGGTCCCTATCAAGTTTTCTGACTTCGGCTCGCACAGCTGAGAGTAAACTCAATGGGTTGTCCCGGGCGCGGGCCACGAGCGTCATTGAATGCACAGGTCGCGGGATATAGATCGCCGGGTAGACCTCTGTTTCCATCACATAATGCTTGCTGTCGGCGACCACACCCACGATGGTTATCCATCGCGGGCTGGGGTTCGGGCCGTCAAATGTCACGTCAAATGTCACCTGATGACCGATCGGATTTTGGCCGTCGAAATAGCGCCGCGCAAAGGTTTGATTGATCAGCGCCGCCTTCGGCCCCCCTTGACCATCCTGTTCAGTGAGCGGACGTCCGAGCAAGAGCGGGACGCCCATCGTCTCGATGTACCGGTCGCCCACAGACAACACATTTGCATCGCCGCCAGCATCGGGCGCCCCCGCCGGACGACCGGCGATGCCGAAACCCAGGTTGCTTCCCATGCCACTGAGTGGCAATGGGCTGACCGCCGTGGCCGAGACGACTCCCGGAGCCCCGCGAACGCCCTCGATGAGTCGCTGGTAAAACGCGGCAACCTGCTGATCAGAGTCATATTTCATCTGGGGCAGCGATATTTGCATCGTCAACAGATTCTCCCGATTGAACCCGGCGTCAAGGTTCAGCAACCCGTATAGACTCTTGACCATCAGGGACACGCTGATCAACAGGATCAGACAGAGCGATAATTCAGACACCACCAGGGCCGGGCGCAGGCGTCGCCCCCCGCTACTTGTCCCGGAGCGGTCCCCCTCCTTGAGGGCGTCGTTCAATTTGAGCCGCGAAACCTGGAGCGCCGGCGCAAGGCCAAAGAGCGCGCCGGCGGCCGTCGAGAGCAAGACTGTAAAACCTAACACGCGCGCGTCAACACCGATTTCGCTCGAACGCGGGATGTTCTTCGCGCCGAATCCCACGAGGGCATCGATCCCCAAAATGGCGAGGATCACGCCAACCGCGCCGCCCATTAACGCCAGTAAAATGCATTCGGTGAGTAACTGGCGGACCAGCCGGCCTCGACCGGCGCCGACAGCGGCTCGGATGGCGATTTCGCGCCCCCGTGTGGCCGCGCGCGCCAGCAGCAGGTTGGCGACGTTGGCGCACGCGATCAACAGGACGAACCCTACCGCGGCCAGTAACACTAGCAGCATGTCGCGGGAGTTCCCGACGAACTCTTCACGCAGCGGGACCAGTACAGCCCGCCACCCAGTGTTCGATTGCGGATACTGCTGTTCCAGCCGCGCGGAGATGGCGTTCATCTCCGCGCGAGCCTGGTCGAGGCTCACGCCGGGTTTCATCCGCCCGACCACGAAGAGGAAATCGCTTCGTCGCCCCGCCTGAGCCGGGTCCATCGCCAGCGGAACCCAAAGATCTACGTGGCCAAATACCCAGAGGTCCGGCGCCGCGATCCCCACGACCGTGTGATCCCGTCCATCAAGCGTGACAGAATGTCCCACCACATCAGGATTGGAGCCGAATCGCCGCTGCCAGAGGCCATAGCTCAGAATGACCACCCCCGAAACGCCGGGACGATCTTCCTCTGGAAGAAAGTTGCGTCCAAAGGCGAGGGGAATAGACAGCGCAGGAAAGAGGTCGGACGTGATAACCTGCCCATTCAGCCGTTCAGCTTCTCCCACGCCGGTGAGGTTGAAGGCCCTATCGGTAAAAGCGGCCATGCGCTCAAAGCTCCGGCTTTGCTCTCGCCAGTCCGCGAAGTCAGGCAGCGAACAAGCTTCGGGATGGCCTTGCTGAGGCGCCGACGAGAAGACGACCAGGCGGTCCGGGTCTTCACAAGGCAGCGGGCGAAGCAAGACCGCATTGACCACACTGAAGATCGCCGTATTTGCGCCGATGCCGAGCGCAAGCGTGATGACGGCGATTAAAGTGAAGCCGGGTTGTCTGAGTAACATACGCGCGCCGTAGCGCAGGTCTTGCCACACTTCATCAAAGAGCCGGATGCCACGTTCATCCCGGCTCTCTTCCTTGACCCGCTCGACGCCCCCGAATCTGCGGAGCGCCGCGTAACGCGCCTCTTCCGGGCTCATCCCGCGAGCGATGTTCTCCTCAATCTCTCTCTCCAGATGGAAACGCACTTCCTCATCCAGTTCCTCTTCCATTTTAGGCTTGAAGAAGAGCGCCCGTAATCGCAGTCTCAGCTTGTTAAGCATGGCCATATCCTTTCATTCAGGGTGTCTTCAGAATCAGTTCCACCGCTCCGGTGAACCGCCTCCACGTCTCGGTCTCGGCCGACAATTGTTTCCGTCCAGCCGCAGTCAGTCTGTAATATTTCGCCTTCCGGTTGTTCTCCGACGCGCCCCATTCGGAAGCAATCCAGCCCTGCGCCTCCAGCCGGTGCAGTGCCGGATAAAGTGATCCCTGGCCGACCCGCAATACATCCTCTGAAACCTGCTGTATGCGTTGCGCAATGTCCCAGCCATGAGTCGGCCCGGTCTGAAGCGTTTTGAGCACTAGCAGGTCAAGCGTTCCCTGTAACAAATCGGTTTGTGTCTTTTTCATATGCCCCCTCGACAATCGACAAAGCGAAGAGTATTTGACGCTTTGTCGATTGTCAACAGGAAAGGAGAGTCTCATGGCGTTGAAATACAAAAATCAGTCGAGAATATATGCTAAGGCCCAAGTCTTCTGGACTATAGAGAATGGCTGAAATATCGGCGACTAGAATCATTGAAATACAAAACTTGATGGCGAATATAATGGAAGAACTGCATCGGCAAACGCGAGCGCGAAATCCTCATCTGCGGGCTGGTTGGCGATTCGACCGCGCATGAGTTTCTGACCGTCGCCGACGAACTCAAACACCTCGCCTCGGTCGAGAAGATCATCACGACACCACGACGCCAGCTGCACAAGGTCGTTCCGGCGACGATCAACGGCCTGTACGGGATGGCTTACGCGCTGGCCGCCTCAGTGAACGCGGAGAACCTGAGCAAAATAATGAACGTAGTTGACGCGCTCGATGAGTTAGGCGGTACTGCTCATAACGGTCTGCCGCTGGCCGACGTTCAAGCCCTCGCAGGCAGCCTGGTTCTCGAACGCGCGCTCAAGCTCGGTCTCGACTGCGGCGACGATCCGGCTTTTATCCGCTTCGACGAAAAACGGCGCGGCGATCATCGCACGCTTAAACAGGGGGCTTGAGCAGGGAGGAGATGACATGGATTTCACCAACCTTGAAGAGAAGGCGCGCGAGGCGAAGCTGGATTATGGCGAAGCGGAGTCGCTCGTGCGCTTTTTCAACTTTCAACGAGAACGTCAAGGCGAGCAGCCGGTCTCGGCGGATTACGACCGGCTCCGCGAACAGCTTTCAGAGATTTACCCTGACCTCGAGTTCAAGCTGGTTGATCATCGAATCATCGCCCGGGTCAAACACGGCGTCAGCGGCTCATTGGTCGAACGGATCGGCTTAGTCAGCGGCCAGATCCCTCATCTGGCGGCGACTATCGACTTCGGTTCGGAGAACCTCCACGTCGTCTTCCGCGCCGACGGGATCGGGGTCATCAAAGAAGATTCGTGGTACGAGTTCTTCGAGCATAACCTCAATCTTGAAGAGGTCAGGCGCGACTGTGAGGGCGACAAAGACGCGATCGATGAGTTCCTTCGAGATCATTTTCACGAAGAAATCGGCCAGCAGATGGAAGACCCGTTCTTCGACCCTTCGGGTGAGGACTGCGAACTCCATTTTGAAACGGGATCGCAGGGCGAACTCGAACGGCTGATGAAACTCTTCATTCTGACCGAGCCGGACATCGAAGCGCATGAAGACGAAGAGGTTCGCCTCTTCGCGGCGATGGAGGGAGCTGAGCCGCATCTGGAACGTAGTGACGGCTACTTCTCGGAGCGGCTGGAGGCGCTGGCGGAGATCGCTCTTTCGGATAACCGTCCCGTGGGTTGGACCTGGGAGTACAACGACGGCGCATACAACCGGCGAAGCGGCTATGACGAGTTCGCCGAATCCCTGACATGGGGCATCGGCGAAATTATCGAACAGGCCCCGGCCCGCGAGAAGATGGCGGCGCGCCGCGACCTCAGGAAATGGCTGGAGGAGCATGGTCATGATATGGCGCGGTTCGATGCCCTGGCGAAAGGGAAGGACGCCGCATGAATCGTTTGAACTCTGTGGCAACGAGAATGGGGCCGGATTTGAGGGACGCCATCGAAGCGATGCCCGGACTCGGCGGCGTCGCGCTCTGGGTGAAGTTTCTCGATTCGGAAGACCCGGAACTGATCGCCTGCACGGACGGCGTTCACGTCGAGGCCGGGTCGCGTTACGAGAAATACAAGGACGCGGAGCGGCGCTTCATAGTCTTGCACGAACTGCTGCACGTGGCGCTGGCCCACCCCGCGCGTGAGAGAGAGATGGAGCGGCGCACTGAGGATTTCGACGCGCGGCTCTATAACATCGCCTGCGACGCGATCATCAACGCCGCTCTCGACGGAGCGCCAGGCGTTCACACCCCTGAAGGCGCGGTCACGCTTGGGGTATTGCTCGCTCCTCTCGGTTACTGGAAAAAAGATGATCATCCCGCCGAAATCGTGCGGCAATGGTCGTCAGAGGCCCTCTATCATCTGCTGGCGAAAAATCGCGAACGGATCGATCTGCGTGCGCTCGATTCGAATGCGGGGATCACCGGTAAAGACCTCGCGCCGGCAATGGGAGCCTCACACTCGGCGGCCGACAACTCAAATGAAGATGAGATTCGCGCCTGGAGTTCGCGCCTGAAAATGGCGCGCGGCTCGCTAGCCGGAATATTCAATCGACTCGTACGTGAATTGCCGAGAGTGAAGACGCCGTGGGAACGCATCCTGCGCGATTTACTGCATCGCCACACGCGCCGCAAACGCAGGCCCGATCCGTCGCGTCCTTCTCGGCGTTGGCTCGCGCTGGAGGGCGATCTCAAAGAACGCGAAGGTGTCGATCTGCCGTTCGAGAGTGCCACGAGATCCGCTCGAACGGGACGCATCGCGCTCGCCGTTGACACTTCTGGCTCGATTGACGAAAGCCTTCTCAGACGTTTCGCCGCCGAGGTCGCAGCCGTGCTCGAAAAGACCGAACCGCTGCTTCGCCTGATCGTCTGCGACGCTGATGTTCACCAGGTCCAGGACTTTTCTGGCAGGGAAGGCGCGAAGCTGCTGCGAGGATTTGAGTTCAAGGGTGGCGGAAGGACTGATTTCAGGCCGGCCATAGCTGAAGCGGCAAAATGGAAGCCAGATCTGCTGATTTACCTGACAGACCTGCAAGGCAACACTGGCGATGAGCCGGCATTCCCGATTTTATGGGCCGTGCCCGAAGGCAAAGCGGCAGCGCCATGGGGCAAAATCGTGGAGTTGATCAAATAAAGACATCCGGCGAGACGTGAAACATCTTGCCGAGCGCTTTGGCGTGTGTCTTGCTGATAGCGCGCTTGCCGTTCACAACATCGGAGACGTAGCCGCGTGACCCGAAAATCAGCAGCAGGTCGCTTTGCCGCAGATCGTTCTGCTCCATCAGAAACCGCAAAATGCGGTGTGGCGGCGCGTCAGGAATCGGATAGTGTTCTTCCTCGAAGTCCTCGATAAGTCTGGTGACCAGCTCAAACAACTGGTCCTCTTCGGTAGTGCGGCGCTCGCCCTTGTCGATCAACTGGTCGGCCAGCGCGAGCATACGCTCGTTCTCCTCTTCCGTTTTGATGACTGCCGGCAGCGCGGTTGCGAGCAGCGCGACATACTTCTTTTTGTTGGTCCGTTTAGCAGCCACAGACGTCTTTCCACTTTCTATTGTCGTACTCCGAGCGCATTAGGGATGTATTTGATAAAGACTTTCTGGCGCCGAGTCAACCAAGACCCTCACGGCCTCCTCATCGTTGGAATCCCACGGGAGGATACGGGGCGTGCTCATTTCCACTTCATAAAAATCGCGCGGGTGGCATGGACCCGCACAACCTGACCACTCGCTAGCGCCGGTGGCTACCAACCGAGCCGGCGACTCAAATGGCTTTCTTCAATCGGCGACAAGGATGAATGATGCCAGAAATAGATCACGCTGAAAAACTTATCGTAACGCTTGGTCAACGAATCGGTGAGCAGAATGGAATACTCCGGACGATTGCGGCGAGCCTCCGAAGCATCGAATCGCACCTGCGCCAGATGGCCGTCTCGTCAAACCCTGCTCCCAATTACCAGCGGCCGTTGAGCGAATATCCCACGTTTGACTGGCCCTCGATCGGCGCAACGGTCCTCAATCGGGATGGCGACGGCGCCACGTCCGTCGAATGGAGCGGCCAGGTCTTCACGCGCCGATCTCCCTCGAATAAATTCCAATGCGCGATTTGGTTCTCGCGCCATCTCGGGCAGGATGCGGATGGAAATAAGCGGTATGCGAGGCTAATCACATTCAGGGACTTGAACGACGCGGAGCCAATCGCCGCTAAGGCGAAGAAAGCGATCCGAACATAAGGAATGCGGTCTTTGGGAAGTCCGCCACATATTGCGTACGAACGTGTTTTATGTATATTGAAACTTAACGGCAGTTTCAATTAAACTTGGGCCATGAGTAATCTCACGTTAAAAGCTGGGCAGGTGGCCGCGGCCCTGAATATTTCCACCAAGCGGCTACAGAACACGGTGGGTGCCGGATACCTGCGCCCGGCGCTGGCGGGGCGTGGACGCGGCAGCGAGCGGCGGTACAGTTTTGAGGACGTGGTGCGCATGCAGGCGCTGGAAATCCTGATCAATTCTTATGGATTATCCGCGCCTCGCGCCGCGCGGATGCTCTCGGATGTCTGGCCGCGGCGCTTTAGCCACAGACCTCGCGTGCTCGTGATTCAACCCGAGCCTACTGTGGGAGGGGTCAAGCTAGAGCCGATCAAGTTGCCGCTCGGCGAGATCGTTGCGGTTGCCGAGGCCCGTATCCAGCAGATACTGGAGGACTATCAGGAGAAGAAGCGCGGAAGGCCACCCGGCTGGTCGGCGAAATTCACCAAAGCTCTATCGCGGGTCTCTGACGCGTTACAGGGCGTGAGCGACGAACAGATTGAGCAAGAGATCGCCAAATACCGCCAGAAACGGCGCGCGAGGAGAAAGTAATGGCGCGCCGCCGCCAGCTCGGGCGTGTGGTCGTTGACACTTCTGTTGTGATTCGCGCTGCGCGGGCGTTCCGCCAGCAACCGCCGGAACCAAACACGCCCGAATTGCGGCTCGTGTTGACCTGGCGTGATGATCCTGAGGTCTTTACCTGGCTCTACACCCAAGAGATTCTGACCGAGTACCGCGAGATTTTGCGCCGCCTTAAAGTCCCGCGCAATGCGGCTGGACGATTCATCAATCTGCTCGGCCAGGCTGGTGAGGAGGTAACCGAACCCGAGACGGGAGAGTTCTCGCCTGATCCGAAAGATGATCCCTTCTATCATTGCGCGCTAGGTGGCGAGGCCGACTATATCATCACCGACAACATACGAGACTTCCCACCAGTCCGAAACAGAAAACGCCCCCGCATCATTAGACCCGCCGATGCGGTCGCGAAGCTTAAGCCTTAGTCGCCGTCGGGATATGAATGGATATCTGCTAATGTCCATTCGGAAGGGAGGCCAACCAATCATGTCTGACTACGATCACGATCAAGACCTATATGGTGATGACGAGCGGTTCTATGAAGAGACCGTCTACAATGAAGAGTACTATATAGATCGGGAACTGGAGTTGATCAGACAGTCGAACCTCGAGATCGAGCTTGATGAGCTTGAGGAAAGACATGTCCGGGAGATGCGCGAGGAAGGCTTACTGCGCCCCGTTCTCATCAAGCCTGGAGAGAGCGAGTCCGACGCCGAAGAGGGATCGCCGCTCGATCAGCCGTCAGGTGAAATTCCTTTCTGAACATAACCTGAAATCTTCGAGCGCATGAAAGACTTACGCCAGCGCATGAGACACTCGCCTTACTCCTTCACAACCGACCAACCAAGCACATTTTCCATTCTCTTGTTGCAAACGCCGCAGCCCGCGCCGAATCCATCCCAAACACGGAAATGACAATCCTTCAGCCGCCCTTCGCGCCGCCGCCCCGCGCAACCCTGAAGAATTAGGCGGACGGCAGCCCCCGCATATCGATAGTTCGATGGGATCAAAGGGGGTTCCAAATGCTTCTCAATATATTGAGCACGATTACCGACTTCGTCGTGCTCGTAACGCGCCTCACTACCGAGGAACTTTCCGATGAACAACGGATTGCCCTGATTGATCAGTTCATTCACCCTCAGGGGCTTGACGCGGCGTTTCAGTCCAACCTTCACGATCTGCTGATGATCCTGATAACAATACTGATCATCATCTTTTGGAGGGCAAGGAGTAGGGCAAACCATTGGCCGTATCGCTGATTCAAACTCACGCGCATGATTTCTCATTACGAAAGTGCGACGTTTTTCTCCTGGCAGGCGCCGACAGCTATGGTTATCTTGCTGGCCTTACTTTAATCATTTCGCGCCTCTTTGATTGATCGCAATAAGGCGCAATCACATACTGCGCACCGCGAAAGAGAAATAGAGCGTCGGGAGAATTGAAGTGTGCGCATTAGCTCGCTGGATTTGGGCGGGCGAGTGGCACGAGCGGTGGCGCGCTCAAGCGCGGACCCTGATAAGCCTTAACCTCTCCGAACCCCCGTCGCTCTTCCCATGCCGTCCGGGTTCGTCATGTAGGACAGCAGCGGCTGCAGCAGCCTAGTGGTCAGCGTTGTCATCGAGAGCACGTATCCCAAAGAGAGGTCCACTTACTTTCCGTAGGCCTGGGCGATCTGGCCGACGAGCTTGGCCCAAGCCATGTCTATGGCCCCGTAGACCTCGCCGGCCTCCGGTCGCGCGTTGTCTTTGAGGATTTCCACCATCAAGGTCGCGTAATCCGAGACAATAACGCCCGCCTGAAGCATGCGCAGGAGCCCGACCTGGCGCTTGGTCTCGCTAAATGTTCCGGAGGCGTCCACCGCCACATAGGCGTCGAGCCCCTTACCCACGGCTGTGATGGCCGGAAGAGCCGCGCAGACCTCGAGCGAGATGCCGGCGAAGATCAGCTTCTTGCGGCCCGTCGCCTCGATGGCGCGAGTCACGCGAGCGTCGTCGAAGGCGTTGACCGATGAACGGTCGATGATCTCAATGCCTGGCAGCGCTTCCACGAGTTCGGGGAAAGTCGGCCCCCACATGCTGTCACGCGCCGTTGTGGTAACTACGATCGGGAGCTTCAGCGCTTTAGCCGCTTTGGCGAGGGCGACGACGTTGTGCTTCAGCTCCCCGGTCGAGTAATCACGGACGCCGGTCATGAGGCCGACCTGATGATCGACGAGGACGAGCGCTGCATTTTCGGAAGTGAGGGGCTCGTAAGTCTGGATTTGATTGTTCATTGCATTCTCCTTTTCGCGCTTGGTTGAACTTGGGATTCAGCCGGCCAATGCGGCCGACATTAATATATACTTTACGTTCTGTTTTATAATACACGGAGCCCGAGAAGGAGTCAATTGTCTTTACGATACGTTCTGTTATAATAACTCTATGAAGAATCCATCTCATCGCGGCCGCAAAGGCCGGCCACCGAGCGAAGTGGCGGCATCGCATGCGGCCATCATAGATACCGTATATGCTCTGCTTCAGGAAAAGTCGGTCCGCGACATGACCATGGAAGAGGTCGCCAAGCGGGCCAAGGTCGGCAAACCCACCCTGTATAAATGGTGGCCTACCAAGGCGACCTTGGTGTTGGCCATGCTCTGCGAGCGGATGGCCCCCAAATTGGAGAAGCCGTTGGACCTGACCGCGGAAGAGTCTCTGCGGTTTCGAGTGCGGCGCTTGATCGACGCATTCAACGGGCCCTTCGGCAAGATCGTGGCCGGGCTGATCGCCGAGGGCCAGAGCGAGCCAGGCGTTCTTAAGGAGTTCTTTGACCGATGGGTAAGTCCCCGGCGGACTGCTACCATAGCCGATCTGCAGCGAGGCAAGAATGCAAGCGAGTTGCGGTCGGAGGCAGAACCTGAACTACTAAACGACGCGATCTTTGGCGCGATTTATTACCGCCTGTTATTGCGTTCGGGCCCATTGACGAGGCGATTCGGCGAGGAATTGGTCGAGCAAGTCATCCGGAGGCATCGCTCGGGAAATGCCCGGAGTTGATGGAAACGAGATACGATGGCGCCGCCACGACAAGATGTTGTCGGATTGAGGCCGGGTATACCTGATAGGTCACGATGCATTACATGCGCGCCGAATTTCTGCGCCTGCGTGTAAGCGTCTCCTGCCAGTTCTTGCCCTGAAATGTCAGTGAGAAAACCAAGGTAGTTTTCGATCTTGGAACTTGCGCCTGCCTGACCGCCGGGAGCATTTGACTCGATTACCAGGGCATCGAGTCCTTCAGAGGCGCAACGAGGTCGAATTCGGCGTCATCGCGTTTTTCGCAATGTCGTAAACCCACTTGTCCACGGACCCACCTTTTCGGCCGGACCGCAGCGCGCGCTGACGTCCCAGGTTGGCGTGCTGGCCTTCGCCGGCGTCGCAAGGTGCGGAAGATGGGCTTCCCACCATTTTCGAGCCGCCCGCTGGTCCCACAGGTCCGCTGTCTTGCAGGCGCTAGCCATCTGCAGCAATTCTTCGGCGCTGGCGGGCCGGCGCTTCGGATCCTTGCGCAGACAGGCTAGGACGAACTCGTCGACTTCACGCGGGATCTGCAACTCGGTGCGATGCGATGGCGGCATAGGCTCCTCTTGCACGTGCTGCATCAACACCGTCATCATGTTGGCTGCGCCAAACACGCGTTCGCCGGTCAGCAGGAAATAGGCGACGCACCCTACTGCGTAGACGTCAACCCTGCGATCGATGTCGGCATGGCCCAGAATGGCCTCTGGGGCCATATATCCTGGCGTGCCCATCAACTCCGTCTCCGCACTGACCATCGCGGTCGCCTCGTCGCGACGCTCGCGCTTCACGAGGCCGAAATCGAGCACCTTGGCGAAGTCGTATTCCAGACCCATGCGACAGAGATAGATATTCGCCGGCTTGATATCACGATGAATCAATCCCATCGCGTGCGCTTCAGCTAGGGAGCGGCATACCTGACATATCAGGTACATCACACGCGCAGGCGGCAGCGGCCCGAAGTTGCGGACGAGGGACTCGAGATCGCGGCCATACAGTAGCTCCATCGCGTAGTAGAAGGTACCGTCGCCGGTCAGACCGAAATCGAACAGCCGAATCGTGTGGGGTGACGTGAGCGCGGCCGTTGCCTGCGCCTCGCGCTCGAATCGACCGAGCTCGCGCGCGCCATCGCTGAGGATCTCGGGCCGTATCAGCTTGATCGCCGCGCTGCGCGCGAGGAGGCGATGACGAGCCAGCCATACTTCTCCCATGCCGCCTTCGCCAAGCCGCTCAATGAGTTGATAGCTGCCGAGCGCCCGCGCTTCACGGATGTGACGCCCCAAACGGTGCAGAACTCGCGACGGGGCGACAGCGAGAACGGCGCACACGTAATTTGGATAGAACATCGCGAAGGTGTTGAGTAGCGTCGGCGTAGCCAGCCCCCGGAGGTGCGCAATCCACACGCCGAGCGGATCCATTGACGCCGTGATCAGTCCTGCCGCCAGCATTTGTGTCGGCTTGGCGGGCGCCAGCATACCGAAGAGCAGGATGAGGACCGTGATCGGCGAAATAGGCCGCATCGTGGTCGGTTGTTGGGTCCAGCTGTTGAGAAGGGCAAGGCCGAACGCGTGTGGCACGATGGCGGCGACGCCAAGACGAATCTTCGTGGGGTGATTGCTGCGGCCGAACCGAATGTAGGCGGCGACGGCCGCGGCAAGCGCCGCTCCAAACCCTTCAATCAGCGACCGGTACGGCCCGCGGTCGCCCTGTGGCGCCAAGTGAATGTCCATCGCGAAATTGACGGCCCACAAGATGACCCCGACCGCGTAGAACAGCTGCAGGCGAATCGACTGTTCCTTCAGCAGATCTTCGGGGAGCGTTGTCGTCCAGTAGCTGTCGAGATTCGAGACTTCCTGGGCTCGTGGACCCGGTTCGAGGAATTTGGGTTGAGGAAAGATGCTTTCCGTCATATCGCCGCGCCTATAGCAATTCGGGTGCCGATCTTTAAGTCAAGCGCCTTCATGTGTGGCCTGTGGCCTGCTTACAATTGCCGGCCACCTTTTTCCAAACGAGACCGTTTGCAAGTTCCTCGATGCGGTAGCGCACATTCAAGAGTAAGGACGCCCCCACAACGCGCGAATTCGATCGCGCCAAGCGCTAATCGCATCGCGCCAAGTTGTACGGGTGGACCGTCAAGCAATTCGAGTTCGGCGTCATCGCGTTTTCGCGCAATGCCGTAGGCCCACTAGCCCACGACCTCGCCCTTCCGGACGGGCCGCGCGCTCCCAATGATGATGGCGATTTTAGGCATGGCTCTCCTTCAGTCCGATTATGCGGCGCGTCTGCGTGCGATCAAGAGTTCGCGACGTCATCTTTTCCTCCCGGATCGTGGTCCATTTTCGCAGCCCCACGCTCCTTCTCTCGAGAAACCCATTCGCGTATGTAGGCCGGACAGTTTCTAAGTTCGATTCCGTTCGCCTCCGCAAGCGCAAGAGCCTCGACCGCTTCGTGATTCACCAGACGGACCTCTGTGAGATCGATGGCCAGTCCGCCTTTCGTTATCTTCTCTTTCTGCGTCAATTCCCGCAGCGTCTCGACGTGCGCAACGTCAATGCGGCCACTTACGCGCAAGACAACAAGGCCATCCGGAGTAAGAATTCGTTCGATCTTGCAGGTCATCACGCGCTCCGGTTCAAGCTCGGCGCAACTGAGGCTCAATCTCTCCAGTACGCGCTCTTGCCGAGCCGACTTGCTCTACATTCCAGTGGCGCCCGTCATTACAAGGCGCTTCGGGCTCCGCCGTAGGAACTTTCATCCACGACCCGAGGGGTTGCAAAACGCGCTCATAGAAGCCACCCGGTTAGTGGCTGTCATGACAGCGCGCGCTCCTCCAGCCAGTCGACAAAGAGCAGGCGCTCCGCAAACAACCATGAGCCGTCCATCTTCACGAACGTGTCGAGGTAGCGGAGCGAAGCGAGCATCAAGCGTCGCTTCCCACCGTCGATCGTAATGTGATGCGCCAGGCAGTAGGTTTCCCCGGCGCTTCGGTCGTCGGTAAGCGTGAAGATTGTGCTCTGTCCGACGAAGTGCGTAGTGGCGTCGTACTTGTTCAGCTCCGCGAAGACCGGAGCGAGCGCCTCGCGCGAGTGTAGCTCCTGTGAGGGCGTCGAATCCTTGGCGTTCATGTACACCACAAAGTGGGCGTCTTCGGTAAAGAGAGACATCTGACCTTTCGCGTCGCGACGATCGGCGCAGTGCGCATAGGCCTCGACGAGTTCCCGGATGGCGAGGCGATCCGCGGCTTCGGTTGGGGAGATGGCGTCGTGCTTGTTCATGAGTTGGCCTCCTTGTTCGATTTGTTCAGGCGCGGCAAAAGCGGTCACTCGAGGATCGCCCTCGGTTCGAGAAACGCCTCGATCCCATACCTGCCGTATTCGCGGCCGACGCCGGAGTGCTTGAACCCGTCGAGCGGCGCCTGCTGATCGTCAAGCATGCAGCCGGGCTGAATCACCGACACCCCGGACCATGTGCGTTCGCCTCGTCGTTACACGGTCGTCAACGGTAGGCTCCGATACCTCTTTCCAGTCAATCGAAAGAGAGCATTGACGACGGCCGGCGCGATCACAGGTACGGGTGGTTCGCCGACGCCGGTTGGCTGCTCGGCGCTGGGCACGATGTGGACGTCGATCGATACCGGCGCGTCGGGCATATAGGGCGGCGCGTACCGGTCGAAGTTGCTTTGTTCAACGCGCCCGTCTTTCAGCGTAATCGCTCCGTTTGCCATTAGCTGGGTCAGGCCGAAGACCAGACCTCCCTGCATCTGGTTCTCAATCGACAGGGGATTCACGGCCAAACCGCAATCGACCGCGAGCGTCGCGCGGTGAATTCTTGGACGCTTATTCTCAATCGAGACCTCGACCGCGCACGCCACGCACGTGCTGTTATATTCGCTGCAGGCGATGCCGGAAGCATGATTCCATGGAAGCCGATGACGCCAGCCGCTCTTTTGATCCAGAAGGGTAAGCGATGTGCGGAACTTCTTGGCGTCCGGCTTGAGCAGTTTTAGCCGGTAAGCGATTGGATCGTACTTGCCGCGCGTGGCCAGCTCATCGAGCAAGGTCTCCCTCACGAAGCTGTTGTGACCGTAACCGACGGATCGGTGAGACAGCGTCGGAACATTTACCTTCGGATGATGCACGGAGACGTGCATATTCGGAAATGTGTAGGGAGAATCGTCGGTTCCTTCAGTAGCCAGTTTGTCGACTCCATTTTTAACCAGAATTGCCTCTTGGGGGGCGCCGGTACCGATCACGAAGGACTGTCCGACAATAACGTGTTTCCACGCGAAGGGCATCCCGTCCGGACCGATCCCTACCTCAACACGATGAACAAACATGGGACGATAGTAACCGGACTTCATGTCGTCTTCGCGGGTGTAGATCAGCTTAACGGGTGCGCCGGGCAGGCGCTTGGCAATAGCTGCCGCCTCGCGCACGAAGTGCGAGTCCGTCGTCCCGCGTCTCCCGAATGAGCCGCCGGCGGAGAGCACATGATACGTGACCTGCTCCGGTTTTAGCCCCAGTACTTCCGCGAGGGCGGCTTGTTCCCACGTCGGGATTTGAGATGGGACCCAGGCCTCCGCTCGGTCCCTATCGTTGCGGACGGTAAGGTTGATCGGCTCCATCGGCGCGTGGGCCAAGTAAGGAAACTCGTACTCGGCTTGAATACGATCAGAGGCCGGGATTTGGTCTATCGCGTGCTCATCGCCCAGCCTGACTGCGACATTGCCAGGCGTTTTCGCTAGCTCTGTGTACCTGGCGAACAACTGCAAACTGTCCGGATGGTCGATGCCCGATAAGTCCCAATCGACTTTCATTCGGTCTCGCGCTTGCTTGGCGGCCCAGAAACGGTCGGCCACCACCGCGATGGCGCTTCCGCTCACAAGCGGGATTTCGAAGATGTCCCGCACTCCGGAAACATTACGCGCTTCGCGATCATCAACCCCGCGTACACGGCCGCCGAAGACCGGTGGGCGCGCCAGGAGCGCGATGAGCATTCCCGGCAGATCCAGATCGAGGCTGAACTTATGGGATCCGTCGCACTTCGCGCGGCTGTCGAGCCGCCGCACGGGTTTGCCGATAAGGCGAAACTGTGATGCGCTCTTGAGCTGCACGACCGCCGGCGCCGGCCTGCGAACTGCATCCTCCGTCAACTCAGCATAGCGAGCGGAACGGTTTCCCGGGCCGTACACCACGCTGTCTTTCGTACGGCATTGGTCTGCTGTAACGCCCCAGCGGTCCGCCGCGGCGCCGATCAGCATCGCCCGCGTCTTGGCTCCCAACTCGCGATACTGCTGGAACGAATTGGGGATAGAACAAGATCCGCCGATCATCTGAATCCCGATTAAGGGATCCTTGTAGAGTTCGCCGGCAGGGGCAAGTTGTGCGGTTACTTGAGACCAGTCGGCGTCCAACTCGTCAGCCAGGATCATCGGCAGCGCCGTTTGTGCGCCCTGCCCCACTTCCAGCCGGTTCACTGTGATAACTATCTTCCCATCCGGCAGGATCTGCACGAAGGCGTCCGGCGGATAGGTTCTGGGAGGTGGCGGGGCGCCCTCCTGCGCGGCCGCCGGAGGATCGAGGTAGAGCGCCACCATCAGCCCCCCGGTCGCCAGCGCGGACGCCTTTATAAATCCTCTCCGGCTGAGCTGCGAACCAGTCGCGACTTGAATTGCCGGCATCATCTAACACCTCCCTCAAGCTGCCGAGAAGCCGCCCTGATGGCCTCGCGAATGCGGAAGTAGGCGCCGCAGCGACAGAGATTTCCGCCCATCGACTCCTCGATGTTCTTGTCTGTGGGCCGGGGAACGCTCTTGAGCAGAGCCACGGCACTCATGATCTGCCCGCTCTGGCAGTACCCGCACTGCACGACATCCAGCGAGACCCAGGAGTCCCGCACGATGCGGCCGACCGGGTCTTCCGCCATAGCTTCGATCGTGATGATCGGTCGGTTTCCGACCATGGAAACAGGAACGAGACAGGAGCGCGTCGCCACTCCGCCGAGATGCACAGTACAGGCTCCACAGGCGCCGATGCCGCATCCATACTTGGTCCCGGTCAGCTTGAGCTCTTCGCGCAACGCCCAGAGCAACGGGGCGCCTGGGTCCACGGTCACCTCCTTCGTTTGACCGTTTACCGTGATTGTATAGGTCTCCATGATGATCCTCCTGTTTCAGGGCGCTTGCGGGCAGGGCATTCCGGCCTCTACCCACCGGCGTGTAGCCTCGACGAACTGCTCGTGCGTAAGCGGCGGCACAGTGCGCAGGCTGCTGTCTGGCCGGCGGCCGGGATGCCAGGCCCAAAGTACGAGCGGCTCTTCGGTGTGATGCTTCAATAGACCGGGGCCGTCCAGGTTGTGGTTCTTCGATCGGTCCGTGACCGCCCGGCAGACCTCTGCGCTTGACAAGATTTGATCGTTCCGGTCCTGCCACTTCATCGAAAGTGGCGCAAGATGCCAGTCGTGGCCGCCGGGCGCGCCGGTGCTATCGGCGTTGACCTTCTGGTGGCAGGAGACGCACTGTAGCGCCGGAACGCCCTGGCCGCGTAGACCACGTTCGACATTGGCGAAATGACGCTGCCGGTCGTCGCCCTGCTGAGGATAGTTCGTCGCGGTATGGCAATTGATGCAGCGCGGACTGGTCAGTACAGAGTAGACCTGCTGCCAGGCGGCAAGGCCCTCCGTTCGCGTCCTCGCACGGTCCCCATGCTGCGCTCGGGGGCTCGCAAAACTCATCAACAATAGCCCGGCGCCACAAGCGACCAGAATTACAGTGACTGACCGCAGAATGCGGTTTGCGTTGGGCGCGGCCTGGTCGAACACGCTGCCCGTTCGGCTAGAGCGAAGCAACATTACTACACCTCCTGCTCGGTGGCTGTATCCGGATCTTGTTGACGGCGACGCGCCGTGGCCGGGTCACGACGTAGCACACAGTATCGGCAACGTCCACGTCCTCGAAATCGAACCCGCGCCCGAGCGCGTTAACTACAAGCGCCTTCATATGGGTCTTCCCTCCAGTTTGCCGGCCGACTTTTTTCAGGCTCAATCGAGGCCGTTCGCGTGCGCCTCGGCGCCATGGCATACATCATCAAGAGCAAGGGCAAGAGTAAGGACTCCCAACGCGCGCCAATCTGATCGCGCAATCTGCGAACCACCATCGCGCCAATTTGCGCCGTCCGTGTAGGAGGTCATACTCCGATCTGCGAATGGTATTTCTGATGCCCACACAGGGATCCTGTGAGGTCAATCGAAAGATTTCGGTTCACTCTCTCTCTTCCGCTTCTTCCCCGAGAGACGGTTATGTGTTCCGCACACTTTGTGCCACTCGTCATCCACTGGAATCACTGGATTTATAAATTCAGGTCTGGCCGTGAAATTGGTGAATTTTGGTGAGTATGGTGAATTTGGTGAGTATAGTGAATTTAGTGAGTAGGATCTGGGTTTAGCGGTACTTGAACTGCCATTTATTGATTTTTAAGACTTTGATCTTGTGGTCTAGAGTTGAGGGTGGAATTCCAAGCCTAGCCGCCGCCCCCAATGGTCCGGAAACCCGTCCTTTGGACTCGGCCAGCGCCGCCTCGATAATCTCCCGCTCGCTGCGCGGCTCAACCTTACCGTTAAGGCCCGCCGACGCTTCAATCCGAGGCGCCGGCCGAGATGCCGGAATGAAGGCTTCTTTGGACAACCACAATTCGTCAACTGAAAAAACATCGCCGGAACTTAGAATCACGGACCTCTCAATGATGTTCTGTAACTCACGGATGTTGCCGGGCCAGTCGTAAGCCTGCAACAAGTCCAGAGTCTTTTTGTCGATCGAGCGGAAGTTTTTGCCGGCCCGAGAGGCGTAGCGTTGAATGAAATACTCGACCAGCATCAGGATGTCGTCTTCCCGTTCTCGGAGGGGCGGCATCTCGATGGGGAACACGTTCAGACGATAAAACAGGTCCTGGCGGAATGTCCCATTGGCCACGGCGGCCTTCAGATCACGATTTGTGGCGGCTATGACGCGAACGTCGACGCGGATGCGTTGCCCTCCGCCGACTCGCTCGAATTCGCGTTCTTGTAGCACTCTCAGTAACGCGACCTGAATGTCGGGCGAGAGTTCGCCCACCTCATCCAGGAAAATCGTTCCGCCGTCGGCAAGTTCGAAGCGGCCAAGCCGTCTTTGTGTGGCTCCCGTGAAGGCCCCCTTCTCATAGCCGAACAATTCGGAGGTAATCAGTGAGGGCGCAAGCGCGGCGCAGTTCACACTGACGAAAGCGCGTTCAGACCTATGGGATTGTTTGTGAACGGCGCGGGCGATGAGCTCCTTGCCGGCGCCGGTCTCGCCGGTGATGAGCACTGTCGAATCGCTGCCCGCGACTTTGGACACGCGAGAAAGCACCGCTTTCAGCGCCGGCGAAGTTCCTACGATTTCCTCGAACATCGAGGCATTGTCGAGTTCCTCTCGCAGGGCGACGTTTTCCTGTCGCAGTCTCTCCTCGGCTCTCTTGCGGTCTTCAATATCGGTACACGCGACATACCAATGCAGGACCTGTCCCTTTTCGTCGCGCAGCGGATTGTAACGTACCAGAAACCACCGATAACTTCCGTCAGCTTTACGTATCCGCATCTCGACCTCGTGAGCGGAGCCGGTAGAAAAAGCACGAGCCGCATGAGCGTTATACCGTTCCAAATCATCAGGATGAGCGTCAGCGCTCGAGTCTATCTGCCGCCACTCATCAAGATTCAGACCTAGGTAATCGAGCGTGACGCGGTTGGCATAAAGACGTTCGTGGTTGGGTCCGAATACCCCCATAAGTTGAGGCGCGAAGTCAAGAATCTGCTGGAGCTCCCTCTCTCTTTCCCGGAGATCCTGCGCGCTCCGGCGTAGTTCCTCTGTTAGTTGCTCTTGCTCGGTGACGTCCATGCCGACACCGAGGAACCCTTTGAAAACTCCTTGTTCAACGACGGGAACACCCACGCAGCGAACGTAGCGTTGCTCGCCGTCGGGCCGAACAATTCGCGTGGTGACGTCGCACCCACGGTTTTGCTCAAGCATCATCTTGATGGCATCAGCCATGGATGCTCGGTCTTGTGGGTGGATGATGGCCAGAAACTGTTCAGTCGTTGGGACCCCGTTCCGTTGGTCAAATCCGTAAATTTGGTACAGCTCGTCAGACCAATTGCAACTTGAACCGTCGGAAGTCCAACTCCCCATTTGAGCGAGGCGCTGCGCTTCGCGAAAATGAGCCTGGGTCCGCTGCAGGGCCTCCTCCGCGCGCCTGCGCTCAGTGATGTCCTGAACGGTACCGAACAATTTGTAGGGCCGTCCCAATGCGTCTCTCTTCGAATCGCCCGGCGTCGAGCTCCAGCGCCTAGATGTTAGGGCGTGGACTGTGCACACCTCCCCGCTGGGACGAACGATCCGAAATTCAGCATTGGGGCGCACTCCGGCAAGAAGGTCCTCGTCCACTCCATCGTAGAGAGACTCTCGGTCTTCAGGGTGGACCATTGCGCGTACCGTCGCTAAATCCATGGGACGTTCCTGCGGCCTTAGGCCAAAGATACGGTAGGTTTCGTCCGACCAGACCACGACATCCGTCTCGAGATCCCATTCCCAGTGGCCGACATGGGCGACGCGTTGGGCTTCTTCAAGCCTGGCTTTGCTTTCCAGTAAGTCGTCTGTCATCAATGGGTTGGTAAGCTCTGTCGCAAGCCGCTGTCCCTCCGTGAGGTAGAACTCTGCCTGCTTCCGCTCTTCAATGTCGAGATTGACCCCAACCCAGTACAGCAGAGTTCCATCGCTTGCCCGGACGGGTTCCGCGCGACTGAGAAACCAGCGGTACCCTCCCGCAGCGTTGCGAACTCGATAACTCACCTGGCCGGCGCAGCACGTATGTAGACAGGTTGACCAGACTCTACGGGCCTCTTCGTAGTCGTCCGGATGTAAAAAGGAGATATGAGAATCCCACTCTGCGCCAGTATCGATGCCGAACCGGAGAGGATGGTCCTTCGGTAGACCAAGGTAATCCGAACCTCGTTCGTTCAGGAAGGTGATCGCGCCGGACGGAAGAGCGTACCAGGTATGCGCCGGAATCAGATTAAGAGCGACCTGTAATTCTTCTCGAAGAAGTGGGCGTTTCTGAGCAGCGCTATTTACGTAGTCAATCATGAGCCTCCAAACTCAAGCGACACATGCGGCAGAACATAGATGACCAATAGCGGAATCGTGTCGATTGCGGTTTGCGGATCGAACATCCATTCGGAAATCGTATCTGTGTTAGTGGGTTCGCTCGGAACTAGACTTTTCCCATAACGACTCCATTCGCAAAGCCGTTTCGGACACAGGTCTGTAATTCCTACGAGATATTTTGAACCGAAAATTTGCAATTTGCCACCTTACGCGCGAGCGCTCGTTCGCCTTGAAACCCTCTTTGATGAAAAGGAGCGTCACGCGGTACTCGCCCTCACGGCTGCTGAAAAACGCGCAAACATGACGTGCTTCGCCGACCCTTGGAAAAGTAGTCCGCTCATCGGGATTTCACGAACGGATTCGTGAAAATCACGAGTTTCTCAATTCTCCCAATTTCTATTTCAACAAATTCGCAGCTCCTGTGGGTACCGAAAATGCCATCCGAGAGCTTCAGGCCGGAATTTCACCACATCGATGAGTTCAACTTCGACTCGGCTTTCGTCAATTCGGACAATAGCGCTTCTCATTCTTTAGGGCAGACGAACCTCCGCAAAATCCGACCATCGTTCCCAGATGGGCCCTTCGGCCTATTCAGAAGAATCAACCTGATCGCGCCAAGCCGATTCTTGCGGCTGGATCTGCCGTCGATCAGTATTGGGGAACACATTAACCGAGCCGGCTTTAAGCTGCCCGCTGATACCGGTGATGCAGGCCACCGACCTCGGGGATTGAGATAACCGGGCCTTTCTTTCCAGCTTCGACGGTTCGTGGGATGGGAGCGTTCTGATCGAGCGCTTGATGTGGTCTGGAATTGTGGTAGTAGAGAAAATACCTCTTTAGAATTCTTCGAAGATGCTCTTCGGAAAGTACAATCACGTGGTCGAGACATTCGCGA
>WNGA01004734.1_pt1 | contig 22447 bp, 20 predicted proteins | sample 5400061 | NCBI WGS metagenome assembly WNGA01 (sample SAMN13153366, study PRJNA577476) | soil metagenome | isolation source: 100 cm soil or saprolite under grassland replicate 2 | place: USA:California | collected 2016-06-15
TGTAGTTGTCGATGATCGTGACCGTCCCGGGCCTGTCCGGACTGACGAACGCGTACAGGTCCGTGTTGTCTGCCCTCGGGTCTTGGCCGATGAGCGGCGCCTCCGAGTGACTCGACGCCTTCGCGGCCTCTGGCGCTGCTCCGCGGACGAGCACAAGCACCAGGGCGACCGCGCCAAACGCCAGCGCGAGAACCACTAACGGCCACTTCCTGTCTCGAGCAATTGCCGGCATGGCCGGCTCCTTTCTCCCCCCGAGTCGAAACGTCGCGCGTGATTCGCAGCGGGCCGTGGATCGGTTCGGTCTGGAGAGCTGCGGTCTTCTCGCCTGAAGGACAAAGGCCCGCCGGGGCGGGCCTCCGTCTGTCGGGGGGCTTTGGAATCGGTTTCGTTTCAGGACGCGTACTTCTCTGCGACCGGCGTCCAGAGCAGGGAGAAAGACGGATTCGTGGAGAGAGCGAGACGGAACCAGTGCCTCGCGCTCGCGGCGTGACCGAGACAACGCTCGATCATGCCGCGATGAAAGAACTTCAACGCATCGCGTGTCCCGAGTCGGAGCGCCTGAACGGAGTGCGGCAGCGCCTCCACACACCGGCCGTTGCGTGCCACGGCCCAAGCAAGGACGTCGTCGGCGTCCACGCTGGGCGCGCGAGCGTGGGCCGCGCGCGCGCGTACGAGCGCCTCGCGGACCCGCCGCCCGTGGTCGAGATCGAAGAGCGCCGTCTGGAGCTCTGTGCGTACGCCGTTCGCTGCCTGAACGCGCTCGATGACGGACACCAGCTCGTAGGCGCGGCGCGCGGCCTTTGCCATGCCGGCGGCGCGCAAGGTGTCGCCCTGCCAAATCGCGTACTGCGGCAGCGGCAGACGTTCGACGACCCCTCGAAACATCGGCACGGCGTGGCGGAAATCGCCCTGGGCCGCCTGAGTGTGGGCGAGGCCTGCCTGCGCGTGGACATAGCCCGGTAGTGCGGCAAGCGCCGCTGAGTATGCGCGCCGCGCGCCGATGAGATCGCCGGTGTTGAACTTGACGTTGCCGAGTTGAACGAGTCCCGCGGCGCGATGCTCGCGCAGCGGAACGCGAAGCGTGAGCGCGAGCTCGAGCGCTTCGGCGGCGGCGCGGGGTCGCCCGATCAGCTCGCGCGCGTGTGCGATCCGACTGTACGACGCCACGCTTGGCGAGAGTTCGGCCATCCGGTTGTAAGCGACAAACGCCCGGCGGTACCGGCCGAGATTCAGTAACGCGTCGCCGAGCGCGCCGAGGGCCGTCGCGTCCTGCGGATTGACGCGCAACGCAGCCCGCGCCAGCGGAAGAGCGGTTGCGAAGCGGTGACGAGAAACCGCAAGGGCTGCGAGCCCCGTATCTGCAAGCTCATCGGTACCCGGGTACGCGCCGGCCTCGCGCAGCGCATGATCCGACAGGGTGAAGAAGCGCGCATCACCTGTCTCCCGTGCCCGCTGTTGGTAGGCGAGCCCGAGCAGCAGCAGCCTGTTCCGGTCGTGCCGGACGGCCGACCGCCGCTCCAGCCTGGCGATGTAGGCCCCGGTGTCGTTGCCCGCCAAGCCGACCAGGAGCCGCGAGAGAACAGCGCTGTCCTCCGCCGAAGGCGCCGCAACAGCGCGCGCATGTGTTCCGCCCCCGCCGCCGAAGAGCGCGACAGCCGCGCCAGCGAATGCGGCTGCAGCTCCGATGAAGATCCTGGTTCGATTCAGCATGAATTCGTCCGCGACGAGAGGGAGGAGCGGCGAGCGCCGCCCCTCCCTCTCAGATGCGTCCTAGGAAGGCCCTGCGAGGTAGGGGAACCCACCCGGGAACGGCTTGTCGTTCGCACTGACGCAGTCCGTCTTGGCCGCGCCTTCCGTGACGAGCCCGAGCTCTGCGTCGATCACGTCGTCCACCGGGCGTCTCCCGTTGAGGAAGCCCGCCGAGCTGTTCGTGTCGAAGGTGAGGATGTCGGGCAGCAGGACGTCCGCGAGCTGATTGATCTTCGATGCGTCGTCGGACTTGTCGTCACCTGCACTGTCGTTCAGCGAGTAGAGGAGGGTCAGGGTGTCGACGACCTCGCCACGGAACTGCGCCCGATCCTCGCTCGGGAGCGAGTGGTTGTACGTGTTCTTGAGCGAGGGCTCGCTCCCGACAGGCTCGAATGGGTTGTTCGGAATGAATACCGTGGCGATCGCGGGCCGGCCCATGCGGTCGACCTGTGCTCCGCCCTGGTTCGTCGTCGCCCAGACGCCGATCTTGCTCGAGCCGCGCCGAGTGAGGAGCGACCGATTGAGCTCGAGCACGATGGACGACACGTTGCTGCCGGCGAACTTGTCCGACCGTGGAGAAGTGCAGCCGAGGAAAGACTTGCCGGGTTGGCTGCTGAGGATGTTCAGAAAGCCATCGAGGTCGAAGAAGAAGGGATCGTCACGCATTCCCGCGAACGCGCGCACGCCCTTGCCTTCGTTGACGACGACCTTGCCGAAGGCACTCGTCTTCCCGTTGAGGATGACGCTGCCGTTCCGGCGGATCTGGAGCTTCTGAACCCCCTGCTTGTTCGGGTTCCCGAACGTGACGGCGAGCACGACGTTCTGCCTCGCGTCACCGTTGTTGTCGATGCGCAAGTTGTATGAGACGCGCTTCGTCGCGGCCACGCTCGGGACCCCGGTTGCGAACGTTGCCTGCTGTCCTGCCTTCGAAAAGCCGTTGACGTTCAACACCAGCGCCGTGCGCCCTCGGGCGGCGCGAAACGCGTAGATATCGGTCAGATCCAACCGCACGTCGCCGCCGGGCGGGGTCAGACCAGGGGCGTCGAGGTGGTCGGCGGCATCGGCACCCGAGGGGCCGCCGCCGACCGCGATGGCGACGCCGGCCGTGAGCCCGAGGGCGAGGACGGCCGCCGCCAATGCGACTGTCTTGGCACGCAAGCTGCGCAACGGTTCTCCTTTCCGACGGCCGGTAGGGGTCTGCGGTGTCGAAGCCGTCGTAACGGGGCTGATTCGCGCGATACGCGCAACCGGTTCGGCCGAACCGAAGCTGCATCCGCCGCGAACCAGCCTGGATGGGCAAGACTCCCCTGGCGATGCCGCGCTCGTTCGCCCACCTCTCCGATGAGGCCGTCGTAGCACTGGTCGCACGCGCCGACGACACGGCGCTCGCGGAGCTGTACGACCGCTTCGGACGAGTGGCCTACGGAGTCGCGCTGCGGATCCTCCGCGACGAGAAGCTCGCCGAGGACGCGGTGCAGGAGGGATTCCTCACGGCCTGGCGTACCGCCGACCGCTTCAGGCCCGAACGGGCAAAGGCCAGTACCTGGCTGCTGACGCTGGTACACCGTCGCGCGGTCGACCTCGTGCGCCGCGAGGACCGGCGACGCGCCGAGCCCCTTCCTGAGACAGTCGAGCCGGCACCGTCGGAGTCGGCGGAGGAAGACGCGTGGCTGCGCTTCGAGCGCGAGCGCGTGCAGGCCGCGCTGAGGCAGCTTCCCGACCAGCAACGAGAAGCGCTCGAGCTGGCCTATTACGGCGGTTTCAGCCAGTCCGAGCTGGCGGAAAGGCTCGGACAGCCCGTCGGTACGATCAAGAGCAGGATGTTCACCGGCCTTGCCCGGCTTCGCGAGCTCTTGGCGGAGCCTGGGCCCGGAGAGACGGCATGGAAGCCAACGCCCTCCACGACTTGACGGCAGCGTACGCGCTCGACGCCCTCGACCCCGAGGACGCGCGCGAGTACGAGGCGCACCTGGCGCGGTGCGAGCGCTGCCGTGACGAGCTCACCTCGCTCTCGGAGGCCTCCGCGTCGCTCGCCTACGCGACCGAAGCACCCAGTCCCCCGCCGGAGCTCCGCGAGCGCATCCTCGGGCAGGCGCGCAGCGAGCGCGCGAACGTCGTGCCGCTGCGGCCGAGCTGGGCGGTTCCGGCCGTTGCGGTCGCCGCCGTCGCCGCCTGCGCGGCGATCGGGCTTGGCATCTGGGCCGCCTCGCTCTCGGGCAAGCTCGACCGCCGCGATGACGCGCTCGCGCGGCAGGAACGCGTCACGAAGATTCTCGCTCAGCCGGACGCGCAAACGATCTCGTTCGACCGAGGAGCGCTCGTCGTGACGCGAAGCGGAGACGGAGCGCTCATCCTCAGGAAGCTCGAGCGGGCCGGCTCGGGCCGGACCTATGAGGCGTGGGTGGCCGCCGGCGGCGCGCCCGAGCCCGCGGGCCTCTTCGACGGTGGCGAGGTGGTCTCGGTTCCACTGGCTCGGCCCGTCCCGAAGGGGGCTCTCGTGATGGTCACGGAGGAGCGGGCCGGAGGAACCGATGCGCCGACGAGTCAGCCCTTCGTGAGAGTCAAGAACTCCACTCAGAGCTAAACTCCGACGCTTGCTTCGCCGCAGCCGCAGCTCGGCGCCCGCTCCCAACGGGCGCCGGCGGAGGATCCGCAAGCTCCGCCTCGCCGCTCTCCTCTTCATCCTCTTGCTCCTCGGCATCACCTCCTTCACCTTTGGCCTGATCACGGCGGTGGCGAGCCAGGTTCCCAACTGCGACCCCGGCCGCGTCCCCCACGAGGTGGATGGGCACATCTACGCGAACGACGACCACACGATCCTCGCGACACTTCGTGGAGCGGAGAGCCGGATCCTCGTCGACCCGAACGAGATCGCGCCGATCATGCAGCTGGCGATCGTCGCGATCGAGGACAAGCGCTTCTACCAGCATCGCGGCGTCGATCTACGCGGTATCGGACGCGCGGTCTGGGCCGACATCACCAGCAAGAAGGTGGTGCAGGGCGGCTCGACGATCACGCAGCAGTTCGTCAAGAACTCGTGCGTGACGACGAAGCGGACGATCAGCCGCAAGCTGAAGGAGGCGGCGCTCGCCTGGCAGCTCGAGCAGCACTGGTCGAAGGACCGGATCCTGACGGCCTATCTGAACACGATCTACTTCGGGAACGGGGCGTACGGAATCCAGAGGGCCGCGCAGACGTACTTCAACACCAGCGCCGCCAAGCTGACGCTGCCGCAGGCGGCGCTGCTCGCGGGGATCCCGGCCGACCCCTCGCGCTACGACCCGGTGGTGAATCCGCGGACCGCTCGCGCACGCCGGCTCGAGGTGCTGGAGGCGATGCTCTCCCAGCACGAGATCTCGGAGCTGGATCTCACACAGGCGGATCGCGCACCGCTCCCGCGCGCCGCGAACGTCCGCCTGCCTGGGATCCAGGGACCGGCGCCGTACTTCGTCAACTACGTCAAGCAGCAGTTGATCGAGCAGTACGGCACTCGGCGCGTCTTCGGCGGCGGGCTCAATGTGCAGACGACGATTGACCTCGGCCTTCAGAAGCTCGCCCGCCGGGCGATCGAGAGCGTCCTGAAGGAGCCGGACGGCCCCTCGGCCGCGCTCGTCGCCGTGCGCCCTACCACCGGAGAGATCCTGGCCATGTACGGGGGCGACAACTTTCGCCAGAGCCAGTTCAACCTCGCGGTCCAGGGCGAGCGGCAGCCGGGTTCCTCGTTCAAGCCGTTCGTCCTCGCAACGGCCCTGAAGCAGGGGATCTCTCCCGCGACCACGTTCGCCTCACGTCCCGTCTCGATCTTCATCGGCGACAAGTACTGGGTCGTCCACAACTACGAGAACGACTACATCGGGTCGGCCGACCTGACGACGGCGACGATCGTGTCGGACAACAGTGTCTTCGCTCAGCTCACCCGCCTCGTGGGACCCGCGAACGTCGCGCGGACTGCGCGCAAGCTTGGAATCACGAGGCGTCTCAATCCCTACTTCGCAATCGGCCTCGGCGCCGATCCCGTGAGCCCGCTCGAGATGGCGCGGGCCTTCTCCACCTTCGCGAACGAAGGCCGCCGAGTCGACGGCGCCGCCTTTGGGAACCGGCCGCGCGCAATCGCGCGGGTGCGGAACGCGCACGGAAAGGTCGTCGACGACAACAAGCCGGTCAACCGTCCGGTGCTGACGCGCGACGAGACGGGAGTCCTGACAAGCATCCTCGAGGGCGTCATCCGGTCGGGCACGGGCCAGCGCGCGAGGCTCCCCGACCGTACCGCCGCGGGAAAGACCGGGACGACCGAGAACTACGGCGACGCCTGGTTCGTCGGCTATACCCCGCAGCTCGCGACCGCCGTCTGGGTCGGATATCCGAACAAGCTGGTCCCGATGCTGACGCAGTACCACGGCGATCCCGTAGCAGGCGGCACTTTCCCGGCGGAGATCTGGCGCGTCTTCAACCAGCTGGCCCTCGCCGGGACGGAGCCGGAGTCCTTCCCGAGCTACTCGTACGAGTACGCGTCCTCCAAGCGCGTTGTCTGGCGGGACGGCCGTCTTCAGCTCGATAACGGTTACTGCCAGCAGACCGCACTCGTGTCGTACTTCGTCGGCCACGGGCCGGGCCGGACGGCGAACTGCAAGCCGAACGAGGTGGACATCCCGCGCGTGATCGGCATGAAGATCGCAAGCGCGAAGCTCAAGCTCGCCTCGCAGCCGCTGACCGCGAACATCGTGTACAAACCGGCGCGGCCCGAACAGCGGATCGATCTCGTGCTCGACCAATTCCCGCGCAGGGGGCACGCCTCCTCGTACGACACGGTCACGCTCGTGCTGGCCAAGGCGCTGCACGGTGTCGTGCCGAGCGTGATCGGACTCTCTCTCCGCGAGGCGCGCGGTCGCCTACGCAGCAGAGGATTCGTCCCCGCGATCGATCGGTTCGCGGACGGACGAGCCGGCCGCGTGCTGGCGCAGACACCGCCGGCGGGGGTCGCCGGCGCACCTCGTCTTCGGGTCAGGCTCGTCGTAGGGCACGGCTGATCTCCGCGGAAAGTGCCTACGCACTTTGGGCGGGTGAGAAGCTAGGACTTCGCTTCGCTCGTAGACTGGGAGCGAGGCGCTGCGCGCCTCGCTGAACGGCTCAGGAACGGCGAGCCGCCCAGCATGTACCGCCAGCTCAGCTCGGTCGCGCGCGTTATTCCGATGCGCGGCCCAGTCAGGATCTCGGGCACTTCGGCTCGCGGCTCGAGCCGGAACGGCGGCGCGTCCAGCGCGAGTCCGTCATGCTTGCGCGTGATCCCGAGGGCCTGGCAGAGCTTCCCCGGGCCCGAGCAAAGGGCGCGCACCTCCTCCACCCCGCGCCGCCTGCGCTGCTCGTCGATGTTGGTCGTCGGCTCCAGCGCCCGGACGAGGACGGCCTCGGCAACTCCTTCCTCGCCACAGACGAGGTTGAGACACCAGTGGATCCCGTACGAGCGATAGACGTACGCATGCCCCGGCGGGCCGAACATCGCTTCGTTGCGCGCGGTGCGGCCGCGGTAGCCGTGGCTCGCGGGATCCTCATGGTCGTATGCCTCTACTTCGACGATGCAGCCGCCAACGCCGTCGACGAGCAGCGTGACGCCGATCAGATCGGGCGCGACCTCGTGGACGCTGCGCGCGAAGAACACCTTGCCGATCACTTCTTCGCCTTCGAGTCGTAGCGGAGCAGCGACGGGATCGCGAGTGCGAGGAGTACGGATCCGGCGACGCACGCAATCCCACCGGAGACGACAGAGAAGCGGACGCTGGTCAGCGACGCGAGGGCACCCGCCTCGAGATTGCCGAGCCTCGGTGCGCTCGTCACCTGCGCGAGATAGGCGGCCGAGATGCGGCCCTGCAGCGCGTCGGGCGTCGTCGTGAGCATGATGGTGTTGCGCAGGACCGCGCTGACGGCGTCTGCAGCGCCGGCGGCAGCAAGGAGGATCACAGCGAGCCAGAGGATATTTGCGAAGCCGAAAGCGGCGATCGCAACTCCCCAGAGAGAAGCGGCGACGAAGATCGCGACTCCTTGCCTCCGCACGTGGCCGATCCAGCCCGAAACGAGCGCCACGACCAGCGCGCCGGCCGCAGGTGCAGCGTAGAGATACCCGACGGCCTGCGGTCCCGCCTGCAGGTGCGTGATCGCGATCGCCGGAAACAGGGCGCTCGGCATCCCGAAGACCATCGCGTTCGTGTCGACCAGGAAGCAGCCGAGGATGACGCGCTGCCTGCGGAGGTAGCGGAAGCCTTCGATCACGGAGCGCAGGCCGGGTGGCTGGCCTCCGCCCAAGGGCACGATCGAGGGGAGTAGCCAGAAAGCCACCAACGACGCAGTGAACCCGCCGACGCCGACTGCGTAGGCACCGGCCAGGCCGATCGTTGCGATGAGGACACCTCCGAGCGCCGGACCGGCGACCGAGCCGAGGCTGCTGTAGAGCGAGTTCAGCGCGAGTGCGGCGGTGATGTGCTCGGACGGCACGAGCCGCGGGATCAGCGACCGCGACGCGCCTGCGCCGAATGACGAGAAGGCCGCTGCGAAGAACGCGAGTACGAAGCATGCCTCGACGCGCGGGTGCGCCACGGCCGCATTGACGACGAGGCCGGCAACCGACGCGGCCGTGCCCGCCTCAGTCCATACGAGCAGCCTGCGCCGGTCCAGCGCGTCCGCCGCCGCCCCGCCGATGAAGGTCAGGGTCAGGAGCGGGACGAGCTCGACGATCGCGATCGCGCCAACGGCGAACGTGGACCTCGTGAGCTGGTAGACCTGATACGGGAGGGCTACGTACGTGACCTCCCCGAGGACGAACGACAAGGTCTGGCCGATCCAGAGACGGCGATACGCCGGCGATGAGCGGAGCGGCGTGACGTCCAGGAGAAACCGCCGGAATCCCGCCGGTTGGGTCACGCCTCGCTCACCGCCGGACCAACGTCGGCCCGGGGCGGCGGCGTGAGATCCGTCAAAAGAGCTTGGAGTCGTCCGGAGCTGAGGTGGCTTCGAGCAGGCGCCGGGCTCGGCGGCCGAGGTCGCCGAGGTCGACACGGCCGGCCTCAGTCTGCTCGGCGATGCGCTCGGCGAGATCGAGCGCCTGGTCGACGATCGGCGAGCCGCCGGCTGTGTCGTGGCCCATGTCGTACAGAATCGTGCGCTCCGTGCGGGAGGCGACGATGGGATCGGGCACACCCTCGATCCAGACGCGGGTGCGCCGGCCATGTCCCCGCTCGCCCTCGCCGAGCGGCTCGAGCGCGTAGATCTTGTCGGCCCGAGCGTACTTGCCGAAGCCGAGGAAGATCATCCGCGTCGGTTCAGCCACGGGAGGATTATCGCGTCACCGCTCAGGAGTCATCTTCCGACCGTTGGCGATCGCTCTCCTCACTCACGCGTTCCTCAGGCGACTCTTCTTCCTCGGGCCGCTCGGGCTGAGGGATGCGGAACGCCGTCACGACGGCAAGACCGATCCAGAGCAGGTCCCATCCGCTCCAGACGTCGCTCTTGTCGTCCATGAAGAGGTCGACCGTGTCACGGGAGAAGACCGGCAGGGAAATTCCGAGCTTGTCCAGATCTTCCTGGTTGGCCCACACGAACGAGAGGTACTTCCCGATCAGCACCCCCGCCAGGGCCAGCACGACGGCGAGGAGCTGGAGCGGCAGGCCGCGCCGGCCGCGCCCACCGAAGACGACCGCAGTCCCGACGATGAAGCCGATTCCCCACGCCGTAAAGCCAACCTCGTAGTTGGTCCACTTGCCGATCAACCCCCAGATCACGCCGCCCGCGAGCGCCGCCACGACTCCTGCCCCTGCCGCAGTCAGCAGGTCGTCGCCTCGGACGTCGCGGATGGGGCTGGCTCCAGGGGTCAGGTCTTGCATTTACTCACGTGCCGCGTGTCGCGCCTTGGAAGGCGTCACCGCTTCGCGTAGCACCTCCACCACTCTTGCCTGGTCTTCGGGCTCGATCTGCGTGAAGAAGGGGAGAGCGAGCGTCCGCGCCGCAGTGTGCTCCGCGACTGGACAAAGCCCTTTGGCGAAGCTGTAGCGCTCCCGCATGTACGACTGGAGGTGGATGCACGGGACGTACTCGGCCGTAGCGACGCCCTGGCGGCGCAGTGCATCCATCACGCCGGCGCGGTCGAGATCCTCGTCGAGCTTCACCACGTACACGAACCACGAACGGCGATGCTCCGGGTCGTCCGGTGTCGGCGCTTCGACGCCTTCGACATCCTCGAGCAGCTCGCCGTAGCGCCGTGCGGCCTCCGCGCGGAGCTCGAGGATTCGATCGAGCTTCTCCAGCTGAGCGAGGCCGATCGCAGCCTGGACGTCGGTCCAGCGGTAATTCATTCCGAGGCGCACGTGGTGGAACCAGCCCCCTCCGTCGTACGAGCGCCCCTGATTGCGCAGGCTGCAGAGGAGCCGCCATTCCTCCTCGGAGTGCGTCGTCACCACCCCGCCCTCGCCGGTTGCCATCTGCTTGTTCGGGTAGAAGGCGAACACGGCGGAAGTCCCATGCCCGCCGAGGGGCTGTCCCTTGTATTCGGCGCCGAGCGACTCGCAGGCATCCTCGATCAGCACCAGCCCATGGCGGTCGGCGATCGCGCGCAGCTCGTCGAGCTCGCAGGGAAGGCCGAACATGTCGACCGCGACGATCGCGCGCGTGCGCTCGGTGACCGCCGCCTCAACCGCACCAGGATCCATGTTCAGCGTCGTGCCGTCGACGTCGGCGAAGACAGGCGTCGCGCCTTCGAGGATGAAGCAGTTGGCGGACGCGACGAACGAGAGCGGCGAGGTGATCACCTCGTCCCCCACACCGAGCCCCGCGATCTTGCACAGCAGGTGTAGACCGGCGGTCCCGCTCGAGAGCGCGGCCGCGTACGGCGCACCGACGCGCTCCGCCAACTGCTCCTCGAAGCGGTCGATCCAGGGGCCAAGCGAGAGACGCCCCGATCGCAGTACCTCCAGGACGAGCTCCTCCTCCCGCTCGTCGAGCCAGGGCCGGGAGAGCGGGATCTCCCGGACTGCCTCCGTCACGCTTCGGCTCGCGCTCGCTCGGTCGACGCGTACTCGAGCCACTGCGACCAGCGCTCACTGCGCCCGCGCACGGTGTCGAGGTATGCCTTCTGGATCGCGAGCGTCACGGGACCCGGAGGCCCGATTGGCTGGTCGTCGACCTCGCGCAGCGGCGTCACTTCGGCTGCGGTCCCGGTCATGAAGACCTCGTCGGCGAGGTAGAGGTCGGTGCGAATCAGCTGCTTCTCGACGACCGTGTGGCCGAGGTCCTGGGCGATCTGAATGACCGTGTCACGCGTGATCCCGGGCAGGATCGAGGCGGAGAGGTCGGGCGTGTAGATCGTCCCGTCCTTCACGAGGAACACGTTCTCGCCCGAGCCGTCGGCGATGAAGCCGTCCTCGGTGAGCAGGATCGCCTCGTCGTAGCCCGCTCGGTTCGCCTCCATCACCGCGAGCATGGAGTTGAGGTAGATGCCGGTTGCTTTTGCGACGTGCGGGATGACGTTGGGACCAACTCGCGTCCAGGACGAGATCTTGGCGCGAATGCCCTTCTTCAATCCCTCCGCCCCGAGATATGTGCCCCACGGCCAGCTCATGATCACCACGTCGACCGGATTGCCGGTCGCGGCCACGCCGAGCTCGCCGTAGCCGAAGAACGCAATCGGGCGCAGGTAGCACTCCGGCATTCCGTTCGCGCCGATCAGCTCCATCGACGCCGCGCGGAGTTCGTCGACCGTGTAGGGGAGTCCCATGTTGAGGAGCTGCGCCGAGTTCTGCAGGCGCTGCAGGTGGTCGGTCAGCCGGAAGACGGCGGTGCCCTTGGATGTCTCGTAGGCCCGGATACCCTCGAACACCCCGGAGCCGTAATGCAGGCCGTGCGTCCCGACGTGGACCTTGGCGTCGGCCCAGTCGATGAGCTCGCCGTTCATCCAGATCTTCTCGAGTTCCTGCATGGAGACTCTCCTTTGAGGGGCGGGCCGGGCCGGAAATCGAATTCTACCTCTGCCCCCTGTCGAGAACCTCCCCCCTTTAAGTCCCTAGGCCTCGAGCAGGAGGTCCGCGGTCTCCGCACGCGTCAGCCGCGTCAGCTGAGACGGTGCCAGCCCGAGAACATGGCGAGGCGATCCGGCTTCGAGCCAGACGGTTGCCGCGGTGAGAACGGAGCGATCCAGGAAGACGCGCGCGGGCTGAAACGGGAACGCGGGCAGGGGCGCCGGAACGAGAGTGGCGCATCGCGCCACCGCGGCGAGCTTGTCACGATCGATCGCACGGTCGACCGGGACGAGCGCGACAAGCGTTCGGCGGTCGCAATCGAACCCGGCGGCGCGAACTCCCGGCCCGGGCGCCTCCTCGACGCCCGTGGGAAGCTGCTCGAGCTGACCCTGCGCCCCCGAGGCGCGTAGGAAAGCTGCGATTCGCTCGACCGGCTCGGGCCACATCGAGGCCGACATTAGACGCGGCGCAACCAGTTCGCGGGCTCCGCCGTTGTTGAATGGGACGCAACCATCGGGAGACGATTCATGAGCGAAAGCGAGATGCGAATCGCGTACACAGAGGCGCTGTTCCGCGACGTCAACGAGAGGATCGCCGAGACCGCCGAGCGTTTAGGCGCAGACGAGACCGAGTTCGTCTGCGAGTGTGGAGATCCGGCCTGCGCCGAACGGGTGCCGGCCAGCCTCGACGAGTACGAGCGGGTTCGGGAGGACGCTACGCATTTCCTCCTCGTGCCCGGGCACGAGAACTCGCGTATCGAACGGGTCGTCGAGCGCCCACGCCTGCGCCTCGCAGTCGTCGCGAAGTTCAACAAGCTCGTGGCACGCACGGTGCGCAGGCTCGATCCCCGCGCCGACTCAGCATAGAGCGCGAACTACTCCAGCGAGATGAAGCGCGCCTCCTCGAACTCCGAGTGGAGCCGCTCCGCGAGCTCCGGCGGCGCCGGGCTGTCGATCGAGAGCGCCATCAGCGCCTGGCCGCCACGGCGCGTGCGCGAGACGGTCATGTTCGCGATGTTCACCCCCGCCTCCCCGAAGAGCGTGCCCACGCGGCCGATCACGCCCGGGACGTCGTCGTAGCGGAAGAACACGAGGAGCGGTGCGAGCTCCATGTCGAGCTCGAAGCCGAGCGCGCTCACGAGCCAGAGCCGATTGTCGTTGCCAATCGTGGTACCGGCGACGCGGAGCGCGTTGCCGTCGGAGACGGCCTCGATGCGCACGAGATTCGTGAAGTCGCGCGACGAGCGCCGGCGCTCCTCCCGCACCTCGACACCGCGCTCGGCTGCGATCACCGGCGCATTGACGTAGTTCACCGGCTGGTCGGAGCGGCCCTGGAAGGCCCCGTTCAACGCGGCGACGGTGAGTAGACGCGTGTCGTACTGCGCGAGGGCGCCGAAGTACGTGAGCCGCAGCTCCTCGACCCGTCCCTCGGCGAGCTCCATCGCCAGGCGGCCGAGCTTCGCCGCCAGCGGGATGTAGACGCCGAGCACCTCGAGGTCCTCCGCTCCGATCACCGGGATGTTGACCGCGTTCGTAACGAGCCCGCCCTCGAGCGCCGCCGCCACCTGCTCGGCGATGATCACACTCGCGCGGTCCTGCGCCTCCTCGGTCGAGGCGGCGAGGTGCGGGGTGACGACGACGTTGTCGACCTCCAGTAGCGGCCCTGAGTAGGGCTCTGCGGAGAAGACATCGAGCGCCGCGCCCCCGACCTGGCCCGACTCGAGCGCCGCGAGCAGCGCCTCCTCGTCGACGAGCTCGCCGCGGGCCGCATTCACGATCCGGACCCCGGTCCGCATCTTCGCGAAGGCGTCGGCGCCGATCGACCTGCGAGTCTCGTCCGTCAGCGGAAGGTGAAGCGTGAGGAAGTCGGCGGCCGTGAAAACCTCGTCCTCCTTCTCCACGCGTTCGACGCCGAGCTCGCGAAAGCGCTCCGGTGCGACAAACGGGTCGTACGCAACGACGCGCATCCCGAGCCCGGCGGCGCGACGCGCGACCTGCTGTCCGATGCGGCCGAACCCGAGCACGCCGAGTGTCTTGTCCGCAAGCTCGATGCCGCCGTACGTCTTGCGCTCCCAGCGTCCCTGCTTGAGCGCGGCGTGAGCCTGGGGGATGTTCCGCGTCAGAGCGACGAGCAGCCCGATGGTGTGCTCGGCGGCCGATATCACCGTCGACTCGGGCGCGTTTGCCACGACGATGCCGCGACGCGTCGCCGCGTCGACGTCGACGTTGTCGATCCCGACCCCGGCCCGGCCGATCACCTTGAGGCGCTCACCGCGTTCGATCACGTCCGCCGTCAGCTTCGTGGCCGAGCGGATGACGATGGCGTCGTAGCGCCCGATCGTCTCGGCAAGGTCCGACTCGCCGTCGACGTCGACCTCGAAGCCGCGCTCGCGGAGGAGGCGGATCCCGGCCTCAGCGATCTCTTCGCGGACGAGGACTCTGCTCAAACGGGAGTGTGCTCGGCCCAGGCTTCGAGCGCGCGCGTCACGGCAACGCCGCGCTCGACCTCCGCGCCGGCGTCGGCAAGCGTGAGCTCGACCGCCGCGAGCGCTGTGACGATGTCGAAGACGTCGAACCAGCCGATGTGGCCGATGCGGAAGATCTTGCCCTTCAGCTCGCCCTGCCCGTTCGCGACCGTGATTCCGAAGCGGTCTCGCAGCGCGGCGACGATCTCCGTCGCGTCGACGCCGTCGGGCGCCCGGATCGCCGTCACGACGGCGGCGCGCTCCTCGTCCGGAGAGAAGAGCTCGAGTCCCATCGCCTTGGCGCCTTCCCGACAGGCGCGCCCGAGCCGGGCGTGACGGTCGAACGCCGCCTCGAGACCTTCGTCGAGCAGGAGACCGAGCGCGACGTCGAGCGCTCGCACGATCGAGACGGCGGGCGTGAACGGGGCGTCGAGCTTCGCCTGCGCCTTGCGGGTGCGCTCCCAGTCGAGGACGTAGCGCGGAGCGGTCGCGCGTGCCGCAGCCTCGAGCGCGGCAGGCGAAACCGATGCGAATGCGACACCGGGCGGACACATGAGCGCCTTCTGCGAGCCGGAGACGACGACGTCGATTCCCCAGGCGTCCGTCTCGAGCGGCACCGCGCCGAGGCTCGAGACAGCATCGACGACGACGAGCGCACCGGCCTCCTTTGCGACGGCCGCGAGTGCCTGCACGTCGCAGACGACCCCTGTCGACGTCTCGGAATGTGTGAGGTAGACCACGCTGACGGGACCGGCGTCCGCGAGCGCCGAACGAAGGTCCTCCGGCTCGGGCGTCTCGCCCCAGTCGAGCCGCACGTGCAGGAGCTCGACGCCGAACGCTTGCACCATCCCCGCCCAGCGCTCGCCGAAGTTGCCGGCGGAGAGGACGAGCTGCCGGTCGCCGGGTGAAGTCAGGTTCGCGACCGCAGACTCGAACGCACCGGTCCCGGACGTCGTGAACATCAGGACGTCGTGTTCGGTTCGGTACACCTCTCGCAGGCGAGCGAGGCACCGCTCGTAGATCTCGCGGTAGTCACGCGCGCGATGGTGGACGACCGGCTCGGCGAGCGCGGCGAGCACCTCCGGCGGGACCGGCGTGGGCCCCGGAGTGAACAGGTAGCGCCGCTCGGCCATTCTGCCTGAGCCTAGCGGCGGCGGTGGCTGGAGAAGGTGATGACTTGCTGGAACGAGGGTCGGTTGGTCCAGCGCGCCGTCATCGGGAGGAAGCCGAACCTGAGACGCTCGCCCGTCGCGTCGGCACGCCACCGGCTCGGGTCGGGCCCCTGGGCCGCCGCGAGCTCCTTTCCGGCGGCCTCGATCGGCGCCCAGAGCCACGCGCGGCAGAGCTCGAGATCGCCGTGACCGCAGAAGGTCGGTGGCCCGGCGTTGAGATCGCGGACGATGTAGCTGTACCACCCGCCGTAATACGAGGACCCTCGAGTTGGCCCGATCGTCCACGGAGACCAGCGACTTCAGGTGATCCGTGAGCGGGCCCAGCGTCGGTCGCATCACGGCGTCCGCCACGCCCGGCCACGCCGCGTCCATGATCGCCGCGCCGGGATCGTCGATGTTGCCGTCGAGGTCGCGGTCGAGCCGCGACGCACCGCCCTTCATCCAGGCGACCATGGTGTCGAGCAACTGCTGGTCGAACGCATTGGGCGCAGACCCGAGGACACGGCTGAGGGTGGGCAAGACGGCGACGGCACCGAGATCCTGCGTCGCGGCCGCGTTCATCGCGGCGACGAGGGTCGCGAGGGTGTGCTTACCGCGCTTCGCGACCTGATCCACCAGAAGCTGCACCCGCTGCACGGGCCCGAAGCTCCAGTTGTCATCGGATGCCGAGAAGCCGCGAGCGGGCTTGTTGTTCCAATTCAGGATGACGCCGTTTCGCGGACCGTCGGTGCCGCGAGCATGCCGGCGCAGCGGCTCGAAGCCTCGCCATTCGTACTGGCCGCTCCCGTTCGTCGGCAGGCCGGTGCCGACGCCTGCTGCCCGCACGGGCAACCGACCGCTGGAGAACATCGCGATGTCACGATCGTCCGCGTAGAACCAGTTGAACGTGAACTCGAGCTGGTTCATCGCGCGGAACAAGCTCGGCACATCGTGGACGCGATTCATGTTCAGGTCCTGGAATGCGAGCGCAGAGAGCAGTTCGCGACCGCGCGTCGAGCGCCGCGTCGAGATCGCGACGCGCCGTCCCGCGACTCTCGCGTAACCGGCAACCGGCCCGTGCACGGTCTCGGCGAAACGATTTTTCGGTCGGGTTGGGTCGCTGTGCCTTTCAGGACGCCTGCAGCAACGGTCGTCATCGCGCGGCATTCGCCCTTGTAGAGGTAGTGGCCGTCGTCACCACCGCAGAGCGTCTCGACGTACTGATCGACGATGTCCGAGTTGGCCGACGTCGCGCTCCACGCGAAGTCCTTGCCGCGCCCGAGCAGGACGTAGAACGAGAGGCCGGGGAAGGAGGCGCCGCGCGCGTTGATCCCGCCGCCGTGTAGGTCGAGCTCGAGCAGCAGCTCCGGATACGTGTACCCGACCTGCGGCCCCGCGACGAAGAGCGGATGCCCCGTGTTCGACCTCCGAGCCGAGACAAGCAACGCGTTGCTCGCCGCAACCGGATTGTGGAAGTGGAACGCGGCGGGCGACCCACCGCCGCTCGGTTGGAAGCTCCCGTCGTCGAGCACGACGTTTCCGTTCCCTGGCGGGGTCTTGCCGTAAGGAAAGACGCCCTCAACGCTGACTGGTGCCTTCGAAACCTGCTGTTGCGCGAGCCGATGCCAGAGCGCAATCCCGCGCTCCGCGCCAAACTGTGTCTCCAGCGCGTCCAGGAACATCGAGCGCCGGATCTCGTCTCCGCCACCGACACCGAGGTTGGCGCCGAGCAGTGCAGCGACAGCGACCACGTCCGTTGTCGTCCACGGGCGGAGGCCCTGGCCCAGGCGCTGGTAGTACGCATTGATGCCGGCGACGTACGACCGCACATCGGCCACGAGCTGTCGACCCTTCGGGCCAGACGAACGGATCAGGCTGAGCTGTTGCGCTATACGTAGTTCGCTCGTTTCGCTCGGGACGAATTGCCGACCCGAGGTCGCGAGCGCGAACGGATCGATCCCGGGGACGTCGAGTGCCGCCAGACGGCCGGGGCCGCGCAACAGCTCCATCAGGATGAAGCGGTCCTCCGCCGTTGCATAGCCGGCGCCGAACTCGACGTCCGCGCGGGTGCGTCCGTACACGTGCGGCACACCCCAGCGGTCGCGCAGGATCCGCACACCGGACCGCGGCCGCTCGGTTCGCACGACCCTTCCGACCACACCGAACCGCTCCGGCTTGAAGTAGCGCGCCAGATCGGCTGGTCTCACGTTGCCGAGGCGCGGAGTGAGCCCGTCGTACAGCCGGAGCTGGTCGGACGCGGTCCGCGGAAACCGCAAGTCGCCCGACTGGCCCGGCGGGAGAACGTTCAGGGCGACGGCGGCATAGTCGGTTTTGGCCGCTCCACCCGCGGCCGGAAGCGCCATGAGTGCCGCGGCGGCGGCCAGCACCAAGGCGCGATGCATCCGGTCGAGCCTACAACTCGCGACAATCGGCACGAAGTTTCCTAACTTCTGCGCTCGGGCACCGTCTACTGACCTGACAACCAGCCGTCCTCGACTGCGGCACAGTCTCGGGGCGGCGCGTTGATCCGGGGGGATCATCGACATGCGGCACAAGCTCACACTCCTACTGGCGTGCGCCTGCGCGCTGATCGCGGCTTTGGCGGCCTCCGCGCAGCTGAAGGCCGAGACGACGCCCGAGCCTGAACCCACCACAGCCGAACCCGAGTTCAGTCAGTGGCAGGTCCAGAAGGTCATCGACACCTATCGGCACGAAACCTGGCGCTGGCAGCGCGTGATGGGCCGGCCGCTGACACGCGAGCTGCAACAAGCGCCGGCGGAGCCCGATGACAAGATCGTCGCCTGGAAGCGGGTCGCCGCACGGACGCGACGCCGCGCGCAGAACCCGCCCCACAAGTGGGCCTGGCTCTGCATCCACCGGTACGAGGGTGCGTGGACCGACCCCAATCCCCCGTACTACGGCGGACTGCAGATGGACGTCTCCTTCCAGCGCACCTACAGCCCGGGTCTGCTCCGGCGCAAGGGAACCGCGAACCACTGGACGGCGCTCGAGCAGATGTGGACGGCGGAGAGGGCGCACCGCAGCGGCCGCGGGTTCTACCCGTGGCCCAATACGGCCCGCTACTGCGGACTCATCGGAGCGTAGAGTGGCCTCATGGCCGCGCTTCCTGACAGCGCTCGCCAACTGATCGAGTCGGGCGCGCTGGGCCACCTCGTCACGCTCAACGCCGACGGCAGCCCGCAGGTCAGTTGCGTCTGGATGGGCCTGGAGGGCGACGAACTCGTGGCCGGCCACCTCGTGCGCCAGCAGAAGATTCGCAACCTCGAGCGCGATCCTCGCGTTGTCGTCTCCTTCGAGGGAACGCGCATCCATCCCCCCGGCCTGAAGGAGTACCTCGTCGTGCACGGCCGAGCGCGGGTGACTGAAGGAGGCGCACCGGAGCTGCTGCAACGCCTGGCCCACGTCTATCTCGGCCCCGGCGTGGACTTCCCGCCGATGCCGGACCCGCCGCCCGGTTTCGTGACGCACCTCAGCATCGAGCGGATCGGCGGCACGGGGCCCTGGGCCGGAAGAGACTAGTCTGCGGGCCGCGCGCCCGTGGAGCCGTGCGGCCCGAGACGAGTTAGTGGCTCAGAGCCACAAAGTCGCTTCGGGTCAGCGCAGGCGCTCCACGCGGCGGGCGTCGCGCTCCCCGGCCTCGACCTCGGCATCGTCACGGCTCGTGACGTCGTCGATGTTCTCGACCTGGTCGCCGTCGACCTCGAGCAACTCCGCGAACAGCGCGCGGTAGTGCCGCACGGAGTGGCGCATGTCCTCCGTCGACGCCTCGGCCCGTTCGCTGGCCAGCGCGATTCCGTGCGCGGTTCTGTATTTCTCGACGACCTCGGGATGCTCGACTGAGATGTCGGCCACTCTCTGCTCGAAATCGTCCGTGGGGTATCCGCGGTCCTTCATCACGCGCTGGACGAGCGCGTCGGCTTCGGCTACGGCACCCGGCGGATCGTCGACGAAGCGCGTTTGCGTGACTTGCCATTGTTGAACGTACCGGTCACGCGCCTCCGGTGACAGCGGCCTGATGTCCAGCTTCTCGTGGCGCTTCTGCCGGTCGCGGAGCTCACGCTCCGCCTCGCGTTTACCCCCTGCATGCTCGACCGTGCGGTCGTACTCGCGGCCGAACGCGTCTCTGAGCGAACGCGACCGCCGAGCGCGCGTGGCACCCCACGCCAGACCGAGTAGCACGATCGCTCCCACGACGGCGATCACGATCCAGACCCATGTATCCATCTCGACTCCTCTCGGTCGCTAGGAACCCGAAGGGGCCAAATTCGCCTACCCGGGCCGGATCCTTCGAAACAGTGACTACGCGAGTTTCCGTCGCAAGAGCTCGTTGACGACCTTCGGGTCGGCCTTGCCCTGTGTCTCCTTCATCACCTGGCCGACGAAGAAGCCGAGCAGGCCCTGCTTGCCGGCCTTATAGGCGGCGACCTGGCCCGGATTCTCGGCAAGGATGCGATCGACGAGCGGCTCGAGCTCGGAGGTGTCCGCGACAAGGGCGTCGCCGAGGTACGTGTCGGCCTTGAACTCGGGATCCCCGCTCTCGGCCAGCGCCCTGGCCGCGTTCACGATCGAGGGATCGACGCCGGTCGCGACGAAGTCGTTCATGAGCACGTTCGACGCGGCCTTTGCATCCACCCCGTCCAGCGCCACGCGCTCGTACAGCGAGGCGAGCGCCGCCGAGCCGTTCAGCACCTCCGCGTCGTAGAACGGCAGCTCGTACTCGCGCTCGAAGCGTCGGATGCGCGTGCCGGGCAATTCGGGCAGCTCGGACTTCAGCCGCTCGACCAGGTCCGCCGGCGGCTCGAGCGGGACGAGATCGGGCTCCGGGAAGTAGCGGTAGTCGTCGGCCTCCTCCTTGCGCCGTCGAGCCGTGACCGTGTCCGACTTCACCTCGTAGTCGAGCGTCTCCTGCACGACCTGGCCGCCGGCCTCCCACGTCGCGATCTGCCGGCGCACCTCCGCGTCGATGCCACGCGCGATGTGGTTGAACGAGTTCATGTTCTTCAACTCGGTGCGCGTGCGGTAGCCCGTCTCCCCCACCTCCCGCACGGAGACGTTGGCGTCCGCGCGCAGCGTCCCCTTCTCCATCTCCGCGTCGGAGATGCCGAGCTCGACGATCGTCTGACGTAGGAGCTGCAGGAATCGCTTCGCCTGCTCGGCGGAGCGAATGTCCGGCTTCGTCACGATCTCGACGAGCGGCGTGCCGGCGCGGTTGAAGTCGACGTTGGAGTGCGCGGAACCGACGATGCGCCCCGTCGCGCCACCGACGTGAATCGTCTTCGCGGCATCCTCCTCTAGGTGCGCGCGAACGATGCCGACCTCCGTGTCACCGTCCGCTGACGGCACGACGAAGGATCCCTCGCGGCAAAGAGGCTCGTCGTACTGGGAGATCTGGTACCCCTTCGGATTGTCTGGATAGAAGTAGTTCTTGCGGTGGAAGGTCGCGCGCTCGGCGAGCTCGCAATCGAGCGCGAGCCCGAGCTTGATCGTCCACGCGATTGCGGTCTCGTTCGGAACCGGGAGCGCGCCCGGGAAGGCGAGGCAGACCGGGCAAGTCTGCGTGTTCGGCTCGCCGCCGAACCCCGCCTCGCAGCTGCAGAACATCTTCGTCTGCGTCTTCAGCTGGACGTGGATCTCGAGGCCGATGACGGGCTCCCATTCAGGCACGCGCCAGGAACTCCTTCGCCTCGAGCAGCGACACCTCGATGTCGCCGCGTAACTCGAAGACCGCGAGGTACTCCTCCAGCGCCCCGTGCATGCGGATGACGCACAGCTCGCGCTCTCCCGCCTCGAGCGACAGCTGCACGTCGCCGATCTGAACCGCGCGCGAGCCGTCCAGCAGGCGCGGGCGGACGCCGAAGACACGCTCGACGGCGAGCACGAAGTCGGCGGCTCTGTCGACGATTGTCTTCACCGCATGCGCTCCGGGACCGTGTCGAAGCCGATCGCCCGCTCGAGGGCGTGGCCGGCGCGGAAGAGCACGTTCTCGGAGAACTGCGGTCCGATCAGCTGCAGGCCCACGGGCAGACCTTCCGAGAGTCCGCAGGGAATCGACAGACCCGGCAGACCGGCCATGTTCGGTGGGATCGTCAGCACGTCGGCGAGATACATCGCGAGCGGGTTCTCCGTCTTCTCTCCGAGCCTGAACGCGACCGTCGGTGAGGTCGGACTCACGAGAGTGTCGAAGCGCTCGAACGCCGCGGCGAACTCCCGCCCGATCACCGTCCGGACTTTCTGCGCCTGGCCGTAGTACGCCTCGTAGTAGCCCGCCGACAGCGCATACGTTCCGAGCATGATGCGCCGCTTCGGCTCGTCGCCGAATCCCGCGTCGCGCGTGCGCTCCACCATGTCGTAGTAGTTGTCCGCGCCGACGCGAAGCGAGTAGCGCACGCCGTCGTAACGCGCGAGATTGGACGATGCCTCGGCCGGAGCGATCAGGTAGTAGCAGGGCATCCCGTATTCGACGGACCGCGGCAGCTCACACTCGTCCACCTCGGCGCCGAGCTCCGCACAGAGGTCGATCGCACGTCGCACCGCCTCGGCGACGCCGGACTCGATCCCCTCGGCCTCGTTCAGCTCCTTCGGGACGCCGATGCGCAGACCTTTCAGATCCTCCGCCTCGGGGAGCTCGACCTGGGGAACGTCGACAGTCGTGGAGTCGCACTCGTCGCGGCCGCTGATGATGCCGTACAGAAGCGCGTTGTCGCGCACCGTCTTCGTGACCGGGCCGACCTGGTCGAGGCTCGATGCGAAGGCGACGATGCCGTAACGCGAGACGGTTCCGTACGTCGGGCGCAGCCCGACGTTGCCGCACAGTGCCGACGGCTGCTTGATCGAGCCGCCCGTGTCGGAGCCGAGCGCCCACGGGGTCAGACCCGCGGAGACGGCCGCTGCGGACCCGCCGCCTGAGCCGCCCGGCACGCGTTCCGGATCCCACGGGTTCTTGCTCGGGCCGAAGGCGGAGTTCTCCGTCGACGAGCCCATCGCGAACTCGTCGGTGTTCGTCTTTCCGAGCAGCTGCAAACCGGCCGCCTTGCAGCGCTCGGCCACGGTCGAGTCGAAGACGG